>Ga0209711_10000274_pt1 | contig 53163 bp, 55 predicted proteins | sample ArcticOcean_MG_C_7_FD_187441 | JGI IMG/M metagenome (GOLD analysis project Ga0209711, IMG submission 187441) | Marine microbial communities from western Arctic Ocean - ArcticOcean_MG_CB11_88 (SPAdes) (version 2) | ecosystem: Environmental > Aquatic > Marine > Oceanic | place: Arctic Ocean... | reverse complement strand
CCACAAGATGCTCGGTAAGCGCCCCCGTGCCTGGACCCACTTCCACCACAGTATCTTCTGGCTGAGGATCTAGCTGATCCACAATCCAGCGCGCGACATTAGCATCACAGAGAAAATTCTGCCCTAGCTTCTTACTCGGCATCACTCCGTTTTGTTTGAGGACTTCTATTATTTCGCGCGCTATCATTATCCACACATCAAACCCCCCTATTGACACAGGGTCAAACATTTAGCACTCTAAATATCATGAACAGATCTTTAGAATCCTTCATCATTTTACTGTTTGTCGCTGTATTCCTCAATGCATGTAAATCAGCCGAGACAACAGAAGAGCCCAACACCAATACATTCAGTGACTACCAGTCAGCCGAAACTTGGATCAAACAGAATCACCAAGCCGAAACCACCACACCAGACTCCAGCCTCTTTAAAAAACTAGAATACTACCCAGCAGAAAATACCGGCTATCTGATCTGTTACCTTCACAGAGGAAAAGTCACCACCATCCTCTACCAAAACATCACCGCCCTTTTCTGCTCTCCATCTTGAAAGGAGAGATAAGCCCACAGCAAGCCAGATAGGACGGTCAGAATTAGTAGAGCTTTCATGATTAGAACATGCCAGAAGCCTAAATTTTCACTAAAGAACGGTTAAATCGACCTGGCGCTATTAGATAGCCTAGATTGAATGCTCCCTTATCTAAACTTGCCCATTCTTCAGCTAATGACTTCAGCTCTTGAGCAGTTATTAGAGCTATGGGAGTTCTAGTTTCTACGAAGATTCTCATGGCTTCTGCGGCTGAATCCTCAGTAAATGCGGGAGCTAAAACTATGAAGCCTTCTACTCGTTTTTCTGATTGATCTATATATCTGATAAACTGGCTAGTATGTGATGCTAGATTAACCTCAGTTTCCTTACTTTTGTTATCCCAAAGGACTAAGCCATCTCTGTATGAAAGTGTGCCATCAGGATGTTCAGTCCCTGCCATTTTGAGAGGTTTATGCCCTAGCTTTACTTCAAATAAATAATCTGTTGCTTTTTCAAATCGCGCTTCCATTTCAAGATCCTTATCAATCAGCTGTTGCGACCGAAGAAAGTCACGATCACGCGCTGCAAAATTCTCATAGTGATCATACCATAATGATCTGTTGTCACCTTCTTGTTCAACTCGTGCAGTCAGATTATCGTAAAACCTGATTATCCTAGTTATCAAATCTGATTTTGCTCCTGAGGTTGGAAGGTCTAAATCTCCGCACCATTTCTTAATATTGTCCATGCTTAAGCCATCTTTAGGCGTAATCCCTCCAATTAGAATAGAAGGCTTAACTCGCTCTATCACGGCTTCTTGAAGTTCAGTTGAAGAAGGGTTACCATCTACTTTAAAATCACACTTTTCTAATGAAACCTTGAGACAATCCTTGCTTTTAACATATTTAACTTTGAGCATTTGCTCGTAACCGTATTGACGAACTTCAACACCAAACAGCAACCGAAGCTCTGCCGCAACTTCTTCAGGGATTACATCATAATCCAAGCCTTGAGAATCACGCATAGATGCTAATAGACCCATAGACTGTAAATGCTTACGGACTAGCTGAATGTCGGTTCTAGTATGCAAAGTATTATTAGGAGCAGGGAATTGACCCAATTGAGCTTCCATTACTCGATATTCACGATACGAGATGAAGAGTTTAGCGCGTAGCTTGTCTAATAAGTTTTTTTCATCTACAGAAATTGCATCATCATGCTCCCACGCAACATTTAAAACGAACCTAAACATTTCTAAATCGTTTGCTCTGGCACTGTTTTTAGTTGCCTTTGACTCATTGGAACTATTGATGACATCTTGCTCCCAATTGATGACAGCATCATCCGTCATGCTCTCAAGACAGGTAAATTCATCACAATTAAGCATAACCTCCTTTAGTAAGATAGAGGATATAATCCGCACGTCACGATTAGAGTTTATCAGGCAGCTTTGAAGTGCTTGTTTAACATTCTCCGCATGATAAAATTGAGGTGCAGTTTTTAGCAGAGCTTCTATTAGCTCCGATTCACTGAGGCGAGTATGATCCGTAACGTAAGCACCAGCAAAACGTTTAAGAGTTAAAACTGTGCCAAAACTTTTAGTTACCTTATTAAATTTCATTATATGTAATTCATAGCCAGAACCACTAGATTGATCAAGAAACTTATAGCACTACCCATCACCCTGCCCCCCCACCCCCCACGGGTTTAACTAAAGCTATCACCACTCTGCTTAGATCAGGTTTGGGGGCACATATCTACTATCGCTAAAAATATCATTGGTGCTTTCAGTATCTTCTGGTAAAATATAATTATGTCAGAAGTCGCAGAATTAATTAAAAAAGCCTCAGTATTAGGTCTTGATGATCGAGCCGAGCTTGTTTCTTCTCTTCTAGAAGAGCTTGATCCGCATCCTCACTATGTCTCAGACCAAGAGGTAGAGCAACGCTTTCAGGATTTGAAGAGTGGCAAGGTGAAAGGATTAACTGAAGAAGAGTTTTGGAAAGCTTGCGGGCGCTCATAGTCAATGCGAGTCATACGCCATCCTGAATTAGCCAGTGATATTCGTGATGTAGCATTTCATTATGCTGAGATTTCTGAGCGTATTCATTCTGCGTTTTGGTTAGAGCTAGATCAAGTGTTGGCTAAGATAGTACGTAATCCAAGAAGTCATCACTTTGATAGCTGTGGATTTCGCAGAGCAGGGCTGCGGAGGTTTCCTTATCATTTGCTTTATGCAGTTGAAGATGACGATATTTACCTCGTAGTTCTAAGGCATGACAGAAGACATCCAGACTATGGAGTCGATCGTCAGCCATAACAAAAGCCGAGTCACACACACACAAAAAAAGCTTACCTCTATATGAGATAAGCTTTTTTGTCTGCATTTCCTTTAATGATAAAGAAATGGCATCCCGTAGGGGATTCGAACCCCTATTGCCGCCGTGAAAGGGCGGAGTCCTAACCATTAGACGAACGGGACGCTGTAATGGGTGCGACTAGCGCGGGCGCAAAAAACCATAACCCTGAGCTTTCCGCAAGCTCTTTTTTGTAATTTGAGCAATTTTTGTGAAAACTAACCCATTTGTTGGACCAAGCCACTTCATTTTAGCTCACTCCCCCTCATCGGGTGATTCGCAGAGAGTTCCCCCTCCTCTACCAGACCCATCTTGAGCGCCTCTTTCATTGGCACCGGCTTTGCCTGGCAGACCTTTTGCCAGTCTGAGAAATTCCATCTATTTGGAAACCCCTTGCACTGGAAAGGTTTCACATCCTGGATCGTGCAGCGGTCATTCTCCAGCATGATGCACTCATGGTTCTCCCGCTCGATCAGTGATAATCCATCGCGGTTCATCCGTAGTCGCGTGAATTTCTGGATGAAATCATCCTCATTCATCTCCAGAAATTTTGCAATAGCCGTCACCTCATCATCATCCACCCGCACATCACCAGGCCATTTGCAACAAGCAGTACAGCGGTCACATTGATACCATGTCTCTGAATCTGATTTAGTCTCTTTAGCCATCTTCCTAATTTCTCAATACCTGCACTCCTTTAAGATGCAGCAGATAATATCAACGCTGCGGATACTGCGTGGGTCTTGTTGCCGCTAGCGGCCTTGTGATCAGGTTATAATAAACCATCACCTTATCCTGATACGCTCTCCACTTCGCTCCTGGCCTGCCATGATCGAGTAAGAAATGCGGGCAGTTCTTATGTGGTGAGCTAGTTCCTGCGCGTGGCCAATGGTAATGAGGCACCACATTTCTGATTGGAATGCCATGCCGCTTCATCAGGTAGGCAGTCAACTTCGCCGTCCTCTCCAATGTCACGGATCGGCTATTTCCACGGTTCTCACACATTTCTAATCCTAGCGAATAATTATTCCCTGGACCATCGAAGTCCGCATGCTCGCCCTGCTCATTGTCTGGTAAATGCTGCACCACCCGGGATTCATCGATGCTGTAATGCCAAACTAGATAGCCAATCCTATTTCCCCCCTTGTGTTTATAAGCACGGAGCTTTCCATTTTTGAGTGCTAAGCTATGCTTCCAAGCATCCGCTCCAGTGCTATAGTTCTGCGTGCTATGAATCGTGATATACCGCGGTGTCATCTTGCGTTTATATTTCCTAGCGTGCCTACCAGAAGGGATCAGGTCGCGCTTTAAATTCACCTGCCTAAGTAGCTGGCTCGATGTCATCGCCGGACTACCCATCGCCATACCTGGCTGATTCATCGCCACAGGCTGCGAGTATGAAGGAGAATAGCGTGGTGGGCCAGGTCCACCACTGCACGAAGTCAGCGCAACAGTCATCACTGCTACAAATAAAATATTGAGGCTGAAATGAATAATCATATTCCTAATATCATTACCACACCATCGCTAGATAGCCAGAGTTCATTATCAAAAAAACGCGCCTTTCATCTCTCGCTCAAGTGTGCTAATAAATCCTCCGCTTGAAACACTCAGAACACATTCACTGCGCTCTTACCCAAGCACTGCAGCACTCAGACATAAGCCATGCACTGGCTTCTACATCATCATCTGAGCTGGCACCACTGTGCCTAGCAGATACAGATAGACACTCTGGTCTCTCATTCATCATCGCTGCCGCCGCCCACCAGCACAGCGGGAAATTCAATTCATCACGGGTTTGGTTCCTATCAGATCAACCCAGACTCAACCAAGCGCTCACCGCGGAACTCGACTTCTGGAACATCAAATCTCAGATCCTGTTAGCAAAAAACATCGATTCTTCCTCCACTGAGCTTGATGACCCAGAAGCGAATGCGGATCGACTCCACACACTCTCAAACATAGCCTCTGGATCACAGGAACTCATCATCACTTCCCATTTTGATTCTCCCTGCCCATCTCCTAATGCCATCTCTCTCCAAGACTCCACGCTAGCAACTGGCTCAGAGCAAGACCCAGAACTCCTCATTAAACTGCTCGAAAAAGCAGGGTTCGAACGAGTGGATCATATCCATAACCGTGGTCAATACGCCCTCCGTGGTGGCATTTTAGACATCTATACCTGGCAAGCACCCTATCCTGTTAGAGTCGAGTTTTTTGATACAGAAATAGACTCCATCCGCGAGTTTGACCTCAATACTCAGACTTCCATCCGCAAAATAACTAAAGCCCAGCTCCATCTAACAGAGTCAGAAGAAACTGCCACCGTAGCGGACTATATTGGCGAAAACGACCTCATCATCACCCTCAATGTAGAAGAGCTCTCCACGCTCTTCACCCATCACCTAAGAATCAGCTCAGACCCCCTCGCAGAAATATCAATCCACCCCTCACCCCTCGGAGCTTTCGAGGCGGGTGACTTCGTCCTCCAGCAAAACAAGCGTCACGCTTTCACCAAGCAGCTTGCCGAATGGAATACTGAGGAATGGAACATCCACCTCATCTTCTCTAACAACGGCGAGATCGAACGCTTTACCGAGCTCATGGGTGACTCCATTTTAAATGGAATAGAAACCTCCATCGGTGAACTTGCCCACGGCTTCACCATCCCATCTGTTAGACTCACCGTCATTTCCTCCGCTGAGTTATTCGGACGCTACCAAACCTCGAATAATCGCAAAAACACCCACCTCGAACACCAGCGTCGCGCTCGCGGACAGGCAGACATCCTAGACATCGAGAAAGGCGACCTCGTCGTCCACACCGAATACGGCATCGGCAGATTCCAAAATATCACCAAGGACCCCGATGGCACCGAAGAGATCAACATCCGCTACCGCGACAAAAGCATCCTCTCAGTCCCCATCGATCAAGCCCACTTACTCGCCAAATACGTCGGTATGGGCGGTAAGACCCCCACCCTTTCCAAGCTAGGCGATGCCAAATGGTCACGTGCGCGCAAGTCCGCGGAGAAATCCATCATGGACTACGCCGCGCAGCTACTCCGTCTCCAAGCCGAGCGCCAGGTCAAAAAAGGCATCGGTCATCCTCCAGACACCAAGTGGATGTGGGAGTTCGAAAACTCCTTCCGCTACACCGAAACCCCAGACCAACTCACTGCCATCGAAGATGCCAAGGCTGACATGGAATGCCCCAAGCCCATGGACCGACTCATCTGTGGCGACGTCGGATTTGGTAAAACAGAAGTCGCCATCCGCGCCGCATTCAAAGCAGTCACTGGAGGTAAGCAAGCCGCCATCCTCGTCCCCACAACCGTCCTCGCAGAGCAGCACTGGCGCACCTTCCGCGAGCGCATGAGCGACTACCCCATCCGCATCGAGCTGCTCAACCGCTTCCGCAAGCCAGCAGAAGTCCGCGCCACTCTCAAAGGCCTCGCAGACGGCTCCGTGGACATCGTCATCGGCACTCATCGGCTGGTTTCAAACGACGTCCATTTCCACGATCTAGGAGTCGCCATCGTGGATGAAGAGCAACGATTCGGAGTGAAGCACAAAGAAAAATTCAAAGAACTCTTCGCAGGCATCGACCTCCTCACTCTCTCCGCCACCCCCATTCCCCGCACACTCTATCTCTCCCTCATGGGCACGCGAGACATGTCCACCATCGACACCGCACCGCCAAACAAAGTCCCCGTCCAGACCTCCATCTGCGGCTACGATGAGCGCATTATCCGCACCGCTATCACGCGCGAAATGGATCGTGGCGGGCAAACATTCTTCCTCCACAACCGCGTCAAAACCATCGAAGTCATGCGGGATAAAATCCACGCTCTCGTCCCAGATGCCAAGATCGTCATCGGCCACGGACAGATGGAAAAAGACGAACTCGAGCAAGTCATGCGAACCTTCGTAAATGGCGACGCAGACATCCTCCTCGCCACCACCATCATCGAGAGCGGTATCGACATCCCCAACGCCAACACCATCATCATCGACCGAGCCGACCGCTTCGGCCTAGCCGACCTCTACCAGCTGCGCGGCCGCGTAGGCAGAGGGGCCCAGCAAGCCTACGCCATCCTCCTCATCCCGCGCGATCTCACCGTAGGAGGCGATGCCACCAAGCGCATCAACGCCATCAAACAATACACCGCCCTGGGCTCAGGCTTCAAAATAGCCATGCGCGACTTAGAGATCCGCGGCGCAGGAAACCTCCTAGGCACCAAACAATCCGGCCACATTTCCAGCGTAGGATTCGACCTCTACTGCCAGCTCCTCCGCCAATCCATCGAGCGACTCAAAGGCAACAAAAACACCACCCGCATCGACGTCACCCTCCGCGCAGACTTCCTAAACTTCACCGAAACGGCGGCAGGGTCTGATCGCCGAGCTGACCTTCCTGCGGGCGACCGTAAGGGAGCGCAAGCCCAAGAATTAGATTGCTTCATCCCAGCAAACTACATGACCGAGCCCACCATGCGTATCCGCTCCTACAAACAGCTCGCCGAAGCCGCCTCCGAAAAAGTAATCAATCAACTCAAAGAAAGCTGGCAAGACCAATACGGCAAGCTCCCAGCCCCAGCCCAAAACCTTCTCCAAACCACCCTCCTAAAAATAGCCGCCGCCCACGCCAACATCACCAGTATAGAAATAAAATCCCAACGCCTGATGCTGACCAGAAACAACCAATACATCATGCTCTCCCAGACAAGATTCCCAAGACTAACCTGCGCAAACCCAAAGAGGAAACTCGCGGAGGCGACAGAAATGCTGAGAGGCATTTAAACCATTTGAACAGTGATAGTGGTTTGATAGAAAAACAAAACAGTGAGAGTAGCAAGGCAAGAGGAAGGCGCATAGTGGGCTATGCAACTGACGATTAACGCCGCTAATCTTACTCTATTGTTTTGCTCTTTCCCCAATCAGCTTTGCTGCACTTTTAAATCATTCCATCAAACTATCAATCCAGTATAACTGTGAGGATGGTATTAAACCTCTAGCTCTTATCTCTCTTAGAATATCTTGTCTTCAATTTCCCAAGAACCTGGCGGAAGAACAAAAACATATTTAGTCTGGTCGTCGCTTCCGTCTGCTCATCAATAATTCTCAATGTTGAGATCTGGAATATGGGTGAAGGCGATACGCATGTTGTCATTATCTAAAGCGGCGTGATCGCAGCCTAGATGCATGGCATTCTTGCCGAAACGGAGCTGCAGGGAATCCATCGCGGAATTCAGTGCATCACGGTTTCTGTGTGCAGGAGTGAATAGCGATGGGGTGAAATTTGTCTTTTCTACGAGCCTAAACATCGTCACCCCGAGCTGCCGGATCGGTTGCTGCGGAAGACTGCGCTGGCGCCAAAGCTGCGACACTAATTTAGCAAAAAATAACGCATCCGAACTCGGATCAAAGCGCGCCTCTTGGGACCATCGCTCGCCGTTCAGATAGCGGAGATCGATCACCAGAGCCTCCGCCAGCATCTCATAAGAACGCAATCGCATCCCCGCCTTCTGGGTCAGCTTATGCAGCACCGCCTCAGCCTGCACAGGTCTACGTTTCACCGGCGGCAAGAGATGCGAATGCCCGATACTACGCTTCTCGGTGACGGTATCTGGCACGCTGTGACCTCGGAGCTGGAGGTAGAGCCTGCCTCCCTGCACGCTGCCCCAAATAGTATGGAGCTGCTGCCGCGTGCATGCACAGAGCTGCTGCACAGAGTGGATGCCAGCGGCGTGCAGACGCAGCTTCATACTACTTCCCACGCCATGAATGTCCGAAAGACTTTGCGAGTATAAAATGTCTGGTAAGTCCTCATCATTAATGATCATAAATCCATTTGGCTTCCGCATTTTCGATGCCATCTTAGCCAGCCACCGGTTTGGAGCCACGCCAATCGAACAGGTCAGGGCGGAACTAAATTCTCGCAACATCTCACGCTTGATCGATGCCGCGATCTCAGAGATTTTTTCCACCGTCCGCCAATTATACGGCAGCCAAGCCCACATCTCATCAATCGACAAAACCCCCTCTACATGGATACACCGCTCAACTATTTCCACCGTCTTGTGATGCGTCTTGATATACAACTCAGGCCGCGATGGCACGATCACGATACCTGGGCAGATCTCTCGCGCCTCGCTCACCCGAGTCCCCGTTTTGACCCCCATCCTTTTCGCCTCATAACTCGCCGCGATACAGCAAGAACTCTCCGCCATCACAGGCACCACACCCACCGGCCTACCCCGTAACGAGGGCTCAAAATGCTGCTCTACGGATGCGAAATACGCATCGAAATCTATAAATAATGCTGATAATGGACTTGGCTCACTCATAACGGTCAGATGAATTTAATATACTCAAATGAACACTATGTCAAGAAATGAATTAGTTGCCGCTCGCTACTATATAATAGGCCCGAGGCAAGGCAGCATCGACGACGCAACCCTGGTACACACCCAACCAAACCACCAAGCCCCGCACTATCACACAAATTGCGGAGTGGTATTAGCAGGCAGGTAGTAAAATTCTTTCCCTATCTGATATCAAATCAGATAGGGAAAATATTTAGCTGAATTTTCTTACTTAGAAATATCCTTCAGCAGAGGAATAGAGCCAGTGGCTTTCATTCCATCTGGCTTGGTGATTTCCACCCACCACTTAGTGTCTGCTGGAAGTGGGTCAGGCGCCACTGTGTGGATGTCGTAGTCATCATGTGATGGTGCGTATACGCCTTTGCCCGCCGAGGATAAGGTTTTGTCTGCGGTTCCTATCCATACTCTAACTACGGTCTCTCCTTTATCATTATATGGTAATTTGAGGATGAGGTGACCTTCTTTCCCAGCTTCCACTGCTCCGTGACCTTGGGCGGCCTCTACTTTGATGCCCTCAATTTCATGCGAACCTAGTTCCGCTTCTTCACCGTGATCGTGATCGTCATGATCATCATGCTCCTTGTCTGCTGGTGCAGCCTTTGCGGCTGGCTTGTTTTCTGTGCTCTCTGTCTTTTCTTTATCTCCACAGCTAACTAGTAGTCCTGATAGCGCGATTGCTGATAGTAATGTGTATTTTGTTTTCATGTTTCTATTTTTTCTATTTTTTCTATTTTTTTTTATAATGGCGTATTTGCCTTGGGTAAATTCTTTTCTTTCGGCGCTCGGTGTATCGCAGCGAATCCTGCAGGGACGACGATCAGGTTAAGAAATGTGGATGTGAGAAGTCCTCCTAAGATCACCACTGATAGTGGGGCTAATATTTCATTTCCTGGTTGGTCGCCTTTGAGAACTAGCGGGATCACGGCTAATGCCGCTGTGAGAGCGGTCATAAGTATCGGGATGAGTCGTTCTGCTGACCCTTGGATGATCGCTTCTGACATTGTTTTTCCTTCCTGTGTCATGAGATGCTCGTAGTGATTTACTAAGAGGATTCCGTTTCTCACTGCGATGCCAAATAGCGTGATAAAGCCCACCATGCTGGCGATTGAAATAACTGGTGCCGTGTAGTGACCTCCTAGGTTAAACAATGCTGCGGTGTTGCTAATCAGGTTTGGTGACTCGGTGATGTAGATGGCTGCAATACCTCCGATGAGAGCCAGCGGAAGATTCACCAGAACGAGCAATGAGACTCGGAACGAACCGATCGCTAGCTGGAGCAAGAAGATCATAATGACGAGGACGATGCCGCTGAAGAGGAAGATCGTCTTACTTGCAGATTGCTGAGCTTCGAATTGACCGCCGTAGTTCACTGTGTAGCCATATTTTTGCACGATGGGATCGACTCTGAGCTGCACTTGTTCTACGAGATGTCCTAGATTGTAGCCTTCTTCTACATTGAGCGTGACCACTGCCTTACGCTGGGCGTTTTCACGGGCGATCAGATTAGATGTCATTTCTGGTCCTATATCAGCGACTTCGTGAAGCCGCACTAATGCTCCAGATTTCCCACGTAGAATGAGGTTCTCTATCTCTTCAATATCGTCACGATCTTCTTCCTCCATACGCACGGCTAAACCGTATCTTCTGACTCCTTCATTGACCTCAGCTACGGTCACTCCAAAGGCAGCGTTTCTTACCTGCTCTGCCGCTGCTTGTGGGGTTAGTCCATAGGAAGCGAGGTCAGCTGGTCGATAATTGATAGGTAGCGACTGAATCATGACTTCGCGGTTCGCAGCCACATCTCTGGCACCAGGAAGCGGCTTTAGGACTGCTTCTACTTCTTTAGCGATAACGCGTAATTTCTCTAAATCATCTCCATAGACATTGATCGCGATAGCGGCTGGTGTTCCAGAGAGAATGTGACTGAGCCGGTGCTCAATGGGCTGTCCGATATTTGTCGAAATACCTGGGACTTTTTCTAGAATTTTACTAATTTTTAGCCGGACAGCATCATTGTCATATCCTTGCTTCACACTGACTTCTATTTCAGAATTACTCACTGGCTCAGCGTGCTCGTCTCGCTCTGCTCTTCCGGTTCTGCGGGTGACACTTCTCACTCCTTCAAGTTTGAGAAACTGCTTATCTATAGAACTTGCCATCCGGTCACTAGCATCCAGAGATGTCCCCGGAGGCGCATAGAGAAAGACGGTAAATGTGCCTTCTTTAAATTCCGGTAAAAAGGATTTCCCGAACGAAGAACTAAGCCAGAGTGCCAGCACGGTGGTTACTAATGCCAGTGTCATGACCGTTTTCTTGAACTTTACTGCTCGTTTCAAGATAGGGGTATAGACCGACTTTAACCATCGGACTAAAGGTGGTTCAGTAGATTTATCTGCATCCGCTTTCCCTTTCATTAAATAACGACACATCGCTGGTGTCACTGTGAGAGCGACTAGCAGTGAAGCAATGATAGAGACTCCAAACGCGATTCCTAGTGGACGGAAAAATCTGCCCTCGATACCTTCCAAAAACATCAGCGGTAAGAATGCTAGCACGATGATCATTGTCGCGAATACCATTGCTGGTCGGATTTCATTACTCGCATCTAACAGAACTTTCATCCGTGGCTGGCGCTCTGCTTCAGGCTTAGCTGCGTTTTCGTTGAGCCTGCGGAAAATATTTTCTACATCGATGATCGCATCATCCACTAAGCTGCCAACGGCAATCGCCAAGCCTCCCAAGGTCATCACATTGATGGACATACCGAACCAATCGAACACTAATAATGCCACAGCCAGAGACAGTGGGATGGCTGTTAGAGTGATGAGCGTTGTTCTTATATTGAGAAGAAATAAGATCAGGATGACTGCTACAATGATGGCAGCATCCCGAAGTGCATGGACGACATTTGTCACAGAGAGATTGATAAAGTCGGATTGGCGGAAGATCTGCCGATTGATCTTGAGTCCTTCTGGCAAGGTACTTTCCAAACTATCTAACGTTTTGTCGATACTCTCTGTCAGGATCAGCGTGTTGGTGCCAGGAGCCTTCTTAATAGTCATGACAACGGCGCTGTTACCGCCATCGGCCCCAGTTCCTCGTTTAGGAGCCGGACCCATTTTGACATTAGCAACTTGCCCGATCGTCACTGGGAATCCATCATGGTATTTGATCACCGTTCCGGAAATATCCTCTACTGAGGTGACTCTACCGCTCTGTCTGAGAGGGATTTCTAATGAGTTCACATCCGGTAAATATCCTGCACTTAGGGTAGTATGGGATTCGCCAGTAGCATCGATGACATCCTGAATTGTCAAATCATAGAGCAGCAAATCATCCTGCCGGACTAGAACCTGATACTCTGCCAACTCTCCTCCGATGACTGCAACCTGTGAAACTCCAGGGATCGCTAGAAGCTTATTCCGCAAGTCAAACTCAGCGTAAGATCGCAGATCTAGTTCATTCATCGTTTTATCTGGAGAGGATACAGCTAGTAGCATAATTTCACCAGTGATAGAGGTGATAGGAGTCATCTCAGCATGGGCAACTGGTGGTAGATCCTCTCGCACCGAGTCCAGCCGCTCAGAAACGAGCTGACGTGCGGTGTAGATGTCTGTGCCCCAGTCGAACTCCACATACGCAACGGAAAGACCGATGGCACTAGAGGTGCGAACACGTCTAACACCAGGCACTCCATTGACAGAGCTTTCTATCGGGAAGGTCACATATTGCTCTACCTCATCGGCAGCTAGCCCAGGAGCCTCAGTCATGATGACTACGGTAGGAGCATTCAATTCTGGGAAGACATCTACGGGAGTCTTAGAAATACGCATCCCCACGACTGCCAGCAATATACCAGCTAGTATAAGCACTAAGGAAGAGCGCTCTAGCGAAAATTTAATAAGTTTACTTAACATAAGATTGAAATTTTAATTTTTAATTTACATACCAGCCCACTAATCATCTTTTCCATGATAAGTTCCGTCAGCATGAAAGTGTCCACCTTTCTGGGTTTTCCCGCCCTGCTCACTCGCTAGCTTCAGCTCGTAAACTCCATTGAGAACGACCTCATCATTCGGTCCTAGCTCACTCATGATCTCGATCCACCGTCCATCACTGACGCCTAAGTCTGCCTCCACGCGTATCGCTTTATTAGGATCTAGTGGATCACGTTTAAAGAACACATGTGTCAGTCCATCTCTTACTACAGCTGACATAGGAATGGCTAAAACTATGCCATCGGTAGATTCCTCGGCTATTTCCAGAAATGCCGAAATGCCTGATCTAGCCCAAGCTCTGTCCTCACTCGAATCACTAGGTTTGGCAAAAAGGGTGATCGTCCGATTAGTAGCATCGGCTGTTAGACCTATTTTTAGTTCCGCTGGAATCGAGTCATTGATGTCATTATTACCAGACTGTGGAGAAACGATGTTTACTTTCTGTCCATCTTTGAAACGTGAAATATCGCTCTGCAGAGCCATCGCACGGAAACGCACTTTCGCTGCATCAATCGTAGTCAGAATCAATGAAGAACCCTCTACAAATGCACCATTGGTCACGGCTAATGAAGACACTACGCCAGCTTCACTGGCTCGCACTTCTATCCAATTCGTCACTTTTTCAAAATCCGCTTCGACTCCCATGGTCTCAGCGATGCTACTGAATACGGATTCAGCTGCTGATAACACGGCTTTTTTTTGCGTTACTCCGGTGTTTAGACCTGCCACTTCGGCGTCCAAATCGGCTCGCTTGTAGTTAGCCTTTTTTAGATCTGTCTGTCTTTCCTTTGCCAACTCATATTTGTCTGAGGCTTGCTTGAGTTCCGCTTTTGCTAGCTCGATTTTCTGCATTATGCCTAAGAGTTCGATGGATTTGAATCGATACAGAGGCGTTCCTTGCTCTACTTTGTCAAACTGATCGACTAGGAAATCAATATGTCCAGAGACCATCATCCGGTGCTCATGTTTGGCTAACGGGAGAAGTTCAAAAGAACCGGGAACACGAAAGGCATTCTGCACATTGCGCCGTTCCACTTTAGCGAAAGTAATCCCTAAATTACTACGCACTATAGCTGGTATATTGATTCTGTTGGTTAGTTCTTCTGGTTCCTCCATTTCTGAAGCATCGGAATCGACTTGTTTTTCCTGAGTGCAGGAAGTGAAAATGGATAGCATTGTTATTAACGCTAAGTATCTATATTTAAAGTATTTCATAATATTATTTATTGGTAATAATTGATTTGTGATTTGTAGGTCCTAGCAGAAAACGAATATCTGATTCGACTTGTGATTTTTTAAGCTGGATAGCGATGACCTTGAGCTTAGCTTCGTGCGCTCTGATAAAGCTTTCTAGCAAGACGAGACTGTCGCCTTCACCAAGGTCTATAAGCTTTTTAGCGTCGAGTAACTGCTGATCCACCATCGGGATCAGCGTCTTTTTCATGGACGCGTTTTGAGAGTTAAGAGCATTTTTTCTAGCCTTAAGCGCAGCTAGTTTACCTACGTAGCGCTCGTATTCCGTCTCAAATGCAGCCTGAGCTAGTTGACGGTTTGCCTTAGCCTTAGCGATGCCTCCTCTATTCGCATTGAGTGATGGAATAGGAATGGCACCAAGAAAGCCAACCTTAGACTGACCTTCCTCTCTCTCAACCGCAGGACCAATTTCAAGGTCAGGATATTGCTTCCTGATTTCTAACAAGAGATCATACTCTGCGACTTTATATTCGCTGCGTAGTCTATTTAGTGAGGGATTATTTATCGCTAGTCGTTGATTATTTGGCGCCCAACTTCTAACATTTAGCGTAGAAATGAGCTTAACAGGAGCTTTGGGTGAAAGCCCCATAAGCCCTCGAATCTCTTGTTCCGTGGCTAAGACTTCACCTCTTAAACGATCAATCTCAATCTTCTGAGAAGTTTGCTCAATAGTGAAAAGATTGGCTTCTGTTTTCGGTATTTCTCCCTGCTCAGCAAGCTGCTTACTTGATTTCACGATTGAGTCTAGAGTGCTCACAACATTCTTAGTTTGATCAAGCTCACTTTGCAGTGCTGACCATGCTAGCCATGTTTTTTCTAGATCATTAGACACCCGCCACTCTTCCTCTGCCACGCGATCCAGCTCTGCATGCATCACTGCTTTTGCTTGAGACTTCTCTACCCTGAGTCGCCCTGAGAGAGGAACCGTTAGGGAGATGGAACCACCTACTATCCACGGTTTAGGAACACTATCGGTGACTCTCAGAATGTCGAAACTCACTGTAGGGTCATCCCAGAGCCCAGCATGTTTGGCAGTCGCCGCTGTTACATTAGCTTTTAATCTGGCGACTCGTAAGTCTGGATTATAAACCAATGCAATCATTTGCGCTTCATTCATTGACACTCCGTTAGCAGGATTGAAATTGGTTGATTTCCCAGACTTAGCCTCAATAAGCTTCACAAAATCCATCACTAAATCAGTGTCTGGAGCTTGATTTAGCCACTTGCTAGAATGGCTAGGTAGATCCAGCGGTTGCTTTTGGAATGTTTGTAAACCTTGGCATCCTCCCAGAAGAACCATAGTGCTGAATGCGATGACGCATTTAACGGCTTGTGATGTTCTATCTTTATTTATCCAGGCTAAACCTGTCTTGTTTTGTTTAATTGTTTTCATAATGCCTTATCTATGGCTAAAGAAAGTGTTCTTTGATGCTAATTCTGTTTTCTAACTATGTTTAAAGACCTTATTTACGGGAACGCGAAGACGTAAAAGCAGGTGATACACAGTAGAAATGCTCATTAAAAAATAGTAATTATTCAACGCGAGCCTAACTAAAGACAGCTCTGATATAGCCAAGCATAACCGAGCTCTAGCTGAAATCGTGCAAAGTAAAGTATCTAAAAAAGACACGCTTACTTAATGCGTTGGTCACTATTTAATTAGCCCAATTGAGGGGGCTTAATGAGATCATAACATGGTCCATCAGGAGCAGTATCTGACACATGTGGTGAAAAGCTATATTTAGCCATGTGTGCAAACTGAGTAGATGGAACCTTAGCCAAACATGCGGCAGGTAAATCTATAGAAACCAAATGCGTGTGTGAGTGAGATCGATCATTCGGGTCATGTGAATGATTGTCATCCCCATCACTTTTTTCATGATCATCGTCATCATCATGCGAATGCCCATGATCTGAAGAATAATCACATACTAAGTCATACGAATTACAATGCTCATCGAAATGAGCGTGATCATGCTTCACCTCATAAGTATACGAAGACCCTAAACAGCAGAACAATCCCACTGCAAAAATCAAAACAGCATGAATTGTGCCGCGTATGGTTTCACTTAAAAACACTCACGTAAATATTGTTGATAAAGTAATTTAGTCAAGCCATTAGTTTTCTATCAACCATGATCACGGCGATCATAAAGAACATGACCATGATCACCGCGATCACTAAAATAGGCTAGCCACATTTACAATCTCACACTCATCTAGTTAGAGTCTGAGGTTTTTTATTTATTACTTCGTTGTATGGAATAAAGTAAAAAAGCGACTCCGTTTGCACGGGGTCGCTTATGATTTGAACGTTGTTTAAAAGGAGGACTATGCCTTCTTTACGTTTGAGAGATGAACGGGGCCGTCTAGCTCCTTGATGCCACCTTCTTGGTCTTCTTGTGTAGGACGAACTGCCTTTTTGATCTTGCGGACACCTTCGACGATGACTTGCTGTTTCGCCTCATTGATTGAGAGTACTTTGCCTGACTTGCCTTTATGGTTGCCTGCGATCACTGTGACGTTGTCGCCTTTTTTAACGTGAGTCTTCATGATGATTTATTTGCTATGAGTTTTAGATTAAAGTACCTCAGGAGCTAGGGATACGATTTTCATGAACTTCTTCTCGCGGAGTTCACGAGCAACTGGTCCGAAAATACGTGTGCCTTTAGGGTTGTTATCCTTGTCGATTACAACGATTGCGTTGCCGTCGAAACGTAGGATAGAACCGTCCTTGCGGCGGATAGGTGCAGCTGTCCTTACGACTACTGCTTTGATGACTGCGCCTTTTTTGATAGATGCGGTGGGGATCGCTTCACGCACGTGTGCTGTGATGATGTCTCCCACGTTAGCTACCTTGGAACGAGTTCCTAGGACACCGATCATTTTTGCTGAGCGAGCGCCTGTGTTGTCGCAGATCGCTACACTTGATTCCATTTGGATCATGATATTAGTAAATGTTGATTGGTTGATTAGTGAGTTAGGATCTCAGAGAGAACCCAGCATTTCTTCTTTGAAATAGGCTTGGTCTCAGTGATGCGGACTTTGTCGCCAACTGCTGCCTTGCTTTCTTCATCGTGTGCGTAGAACTTTTTAGTCTTCTTAACGATTTTCTTGAAGCGTGGGTGTGGCACGCGGGCTACGTATTCTACAACGATGGTTTTATCCATGGATGTGGAGACTACGTTACCTACCCGTGTCTTACGTAAATGTGTATTTTCGCTCATAGTATGATTGTTTTTCTATGTGATTATTTTGCAGCAGCTTTGTTACGTAGTGAAGTAAAGATGGTGTTTACTTGAGCTACTTCGCGGCGGACTGCTTTGATGCGGGCGGTATTCTCTAACTGGCCAGTGGCCGCTTGGAGACGGAGATTGAGACCTTCTTGCTTGAGGTCGCGGAGTTTGTTAGAGAGTTCATCTGTTGAGAGCTCGCTTAGTTCTTTGAATTTTGCCATAATAGTAGTTGTTTCTATTGTTTGGTGATTGAATTAGCTTACTTCGCTAGCTTATTACGCTCTACGAATCTTGTGCGGAAACCAAGCTTATTAGATGCAAGACGGAGTGCTTCTTTAGCGGACGATTCAGGGACACCGGCGATCTCGAAGATCATGGTTCCTGGTCTGATCACTGCTACCCAGCGGTCAACAGCTCCCTTACCTTTACCCATACGAGTTTCTGGTGGACGGCCTGTGACTGATTTGTGTGGGAATACACGGATCCAAACTTTTCCTTTTCGTTTGAGGAAACGGTTAATTGAGATACGGCACGCTTCGATCTGGCGGTTACTCATCCAAGAGCGTCCGAGTGACTGGAGACCGAAGTCTCCGAAGCTTACGTCTGTTCCACGTTGCGCATTTCCTCCGCGATTTCCTCGCTGAGTCTTGCGGAACTTGGTGCGTTTTGGCATTAAAGGCATAGTATTATTTCTTCCTAAATTTAGTGGTTAATGATGATTGTTTCTAGCCTTGGCGCTCTGGGCGTCCACCGCGCTCGTTACGTCCACCACCACGACGACCTCCTCGGCCTCCACGGTTGTTCGCGCCTGGTGCTCCTGGCTTTTCTTCTTTTTTGTTGATCCACACTTTGACACCGATGATGCCGTATGTTGTGGCTGCTTCTGCAAATCCATAATCGATAGGCACACGGAGCGTCTGTAGAGGCACTTTGCCTTCACGATACCACTCTGCACGTGCGATGTCTGCACCACCGAGGCGGCCAGCACAACGAACACGAATGCCATCTGCACCAAATTCCATGGTAGTCTGTAGAGCACGTTTCATAGCGCGGCGAAATGCTATACGGCGCTCAAGCTGAACGGCGATGTTTTCTGCTACGAGCTGAGCATCGAGCTCTGGCTTGCGAATTTCTAGAATATCAATTTTGACAGAACATCCACCGCAAAGCTTGCCGATGTCTGATGTCATTTTCTCGATCTCTGAACCCTTACGGCCGATGACTAGTCCCGGACGTGAGGTGTGGAGTGTTACTCTTACGCTGTTCCATGCACGCTCAATAGTGACGCGTGATAGTGCTGCAAACTGAAGACGACCTTTGATGTATTTACGAATACTTAGATCTTCGTGGAGTTTGTCTGCGTAGTCAGTTCCTGTGGCGTACCACTTTGAGCGCCAGTCTTTACTGAGTGCGAGGCGGAATCCGATCGGATTTACTTTTTGTCCCATAATGTTATAGTTTTATTGTTAGTGTATTATGCCTCGACTGGCTTAGGAGCGAGGGTGATGTAGATGTGGCTTGTGCGTTTAAGTATGCCACCTGCTGAACCTCTAGCACGGGGCTTGAAGCGCTTGAATGTAGGGCCTACGCCGACTGTGGCTTCTAAGACGATGAGATCATCGGCATCGAGGTTATGATTATTTTCTGCGTTAGCTACTGCACTCTTGAGTGTCTTACCGATTAGAAATGCTGACTTTCTTGGAGTGAAGTTCAGTGTATCTAATGCTGAGGAGACTGGCTGACCTTGGATAGCGCGGCATACGTCACGGGCTTTTTTAGCGGAGACGCGAGCGAATTTATAAGTTGATTTTACTTCCATCGTTTTAGGATGTTGATTGTTAATTTTGTGTCTTGATTGATGCGATGTCGCCTGGGCGAACCGCGTTGTTAGTGTCATCGAGTCGGATTACTAAGGCTCCAGCTATTTCTGGTCTTACCTCGGCGATCCTTGCTTCTGCTATTTGGCTCTTACCACGTAGGATACGGAATGTCATTCCTATGCGGACTTGCTGCTTCTCCCCAGCGTTCAGTATGAGAGTGCCGGATTGGCCATCTATACCGATTATCTTGGCCTCGTAAAGAGTTCCTAGATCTATCTGCGGACGCGGCTTATCTATGATTCCCAGCAATACGTCAAGTCCTCTGATTTTATTTTCAAAGATTAGGCGTTGCTGGTCATCTGCTACAAAGGCGTGCTTTAGGTATTCTCGTACTTGAGCGGTGAGATTCATCGCGGCTGTTTCCAGCTTAGCGAGGCGATCCTCGAGCACCTTGCGGTTGGCCACTGCCTGGATGAGGCGCTCGTCATCTGTCCCTAGTGGGTAGGTTCCGAGTGCTTCGAGTTCCAAGCGAATTTTGTTTAACTTCCCTTTAGCGCTGATGGTCTGTTGTTTAGAATCAACGAGTGCTTTGGAGAGGTTTTGGTTCTTGTTCTGTAGCTGCTGGATTGTTTGCTCCAGTTTAGCTTGAACATTGCGAGCATCGGCTCCCACTTCATGTTGGGGAATCTGTTGCGCCTGGACCATAGCCGCACTTGCCACGAGGAGACTTGCTCCGGTAGTGAGTGTGATGATGGTTTTGACGCTAGATTTCATAATGTGACGTGGTGATAAGTTAGGTTAAGAATTACTTCTTACCCACACTTCCGTGTCCTTTGAAGATACGCGTGGGGGCGAATTCACCGAGTTTGTGTCCCACCATGTTCTCAGTTACGTAGACAGCGACAAATGATTTACCGTTGTGAACTGCGAAGTTGTGGCCTACGAAATCTGGTGTGATCATTGATCTACGGCTCCATGTCTTAATCGGCTTTTTGTTACCTTTTTCGATAGCAGCATCGATTTTGATTAGAAGTTTTTGGTCAACGAATGGTCCCTTTTTGAGTGATCTTGGCATAAATTTATTTTCAGTTAGTGATTAGAAGTTATTTATTCTTTGTCTTACGACGCTGAACGATGACTTTGTCTGAGGCTTTACGTCTCTGACGTGTCTTCTGACCTTTGACATGACCCCAAGGTGACTTGAGGTGCTGACGGCCACCACCGGACTTGGACTTACCTTCTCCACCACCGTTCGGGTGATCGACAGGGTTCATACACATTCCGCGGACTGTTGGACGGATACCCATCCAACGTGATCGACCTGCTTTAGCAGATACCACGTTCATGTGATCGCGGTTACCTACTTGACCAATGGTGCAGAGGCAGTTCGGGTTGAATTTACGAATTTCTCCAGATGGCATCTTAACGAGCGCTGTTCCACCTGCTTCTCTGTTAGAAAGCACTGCTTGCTGACCTGCTGAACGGGCAATCTTGCCGCCTGATCCAGGAGTTATCTCAATGTTGTGGATGGATGTTCCGAGTGGGACGTTGCTGAGTGGTGTTGCGTTACCTACTTTAGGTGCGGCTTTTGCACTTGAAATTACCGTTGCGCCTACTTCTAGTCCTTGTGGAGCTAGGATGTATGCTTTCTCACCATCGGTGTATTGGATGAGTGCGATGCGGCAAGTTCTGTTAGGATCATACTCGATGCCTACTACAGATGCTTCCATATCAAACTTCTTGCGTTTGAAGTCAACGAGTCTGTATTTCTGCTTGTGACCACCGCCGATGTGACGGCAGGTGATGCGACCTTGGTTGTTACGTCCACCGGATCTCTTCTTAGGCCGAAGGAGTGACTTCTCAGGAGTACTTTTAGTGATCTCCTCAAATGTGTTCCAGACCTTGTATCGGTTTGATGGTGTTACTGGTTTGAATGTTTTCATTGTTCGCTATTCTTTTCGATTTTTAATGTTTCGCTTTTGCAGCGGTGCAGCGGTTGCAGGTTAGACGAGGTCTAGTGACTCGCCCTCCTTGAGGCGCACGATGGCCTTTTTCCAGTTTGCTGTGCGGCCTGCATCTGCTCTACGTTGGCGTTTTAATTTGCCGTGATAGTTACATGTGCGGACTGCTTCTACTTTCACACCGAAGAGTTGCTCTACTGCGCGTTTGATTTCGAGTTTGTTTGCCTTTTGTGCCACTTTTAGAACGACTTCGTTGTTCTGCTCCTGAAGGAGAGTTGCTTTTTCGCTAAGGCGAACTGTGTCGATGACTTGGTATATGTCTTTCATCTGATTGGTTCTATTCTAAGTTAGTGATTATGCGGTTCTCTTGGAGAGAATCTCGAATGAGTCTTCTACAATGATGACTGCGTTGGCGTGAAGGATCTGCTCAATGTTTACTTCATCAGCTGTGATGAGTTGGACACCTTTTACATTGCGACCAGAGAGGTAAGTTTTCTCATCGAATGACTTGGCAATAATTAGAGTCTTCTTTACGTCTGTGAGTTCGTTTACCGCTGCGATGAATGATTTCGTCTTAGCGTCTGCGATTGCGAATGATGCGATGGTTGCTACTTCACCAGCGGCGATCTTTTCACCGAGTGCTTTACGAAGCGCTAGCTTACGTGTGCTCTTAGTTACTTTTTTAGAGTAGTCACGTGGACGAGGTCCAAACACGACACCACCACCTACAAAGATAGGTGCTGAGCGAGCTCCGTGACGTGCGCCACCGGTTCCCTTTTGCTTGTAGATCTTCTTACCAGATCCGCGGACTTCTCCACGTGTCTTGGTGCATGCAGATCCTGTTCTGCGGTTTGCGCGATATGCTACGATTAAATCGTGAACGGCTTGGTTACCCTTAGTAGTTCCAGAGATAACAGTGATGTTAGCTGAGGCGGCGCCTTCGAGTGAAAGTTGTGTTACTGACATTACAGTGGTTTCTTTCTATGGTTAATTATGATTTAGCCTTGGCTGCTTTAATTGCAGGGCGGACGGTAACGTAACCTCCGTTAGGTCCGGGAACGGCACCTGAAACGAGGATAACATTGTCTTCAGGGCGAACCTGTACGATTTTAAGATTCTGAACGGTGCGGGTGTATTGACCGTGGCGACCTGGCATCTTCTTATTCTTCCAGATACGTCCTGGCCATGTTCCTGCTCCTACACCACCGGGGCGTCTGTGCATCATGTGTCCGTGTGAGTCTGGCTGACCTGCGAAGTTGTAGCGTTTTACCACACCTTGGAAACCTTTACCTTTAGTGGTGCCGATCACGTCAACGGTTTGTCCGTCTGTGAATACAGCAGCACCCGGATGGGCTTCTTCTGTGTTTGGTAGATCTGCATCAGATGCAAAACGGAATTCCTTAATTTGCTTAACGGGAGATCCGTCACTCTTCTTAAGGTGACCGAGTTTAGCCTTATTAAGGCGTTGCTCTTTCTGCTCGTCGTAACCGATCTGGACTGCTGAGTAGCCGTCAGTTTCAGTTGTTTTAACTTGGAGATATTGATTACCTGATACGTCGATAACGTTTACAGGGATCATGACACCGGCTTCCTTATCGAAAATACGAGTCATTCCTATCTTTTTTCCTAATAGTCCTAGTGACATAGTAATAAGTGGTTAGATTGTTTCGTGGTTCAGATTTTAATTTGGATATCAACACCAGCTGGTAGGTTAAGCTTCTTGAGCTCATCTACTGTGCGGGCTGTTGGATCTACGATGTCAAGAACGCGCTTGTGAGTTCGGATCTCGAACTGGTCTGCGGCTTTCTTGTTCTGGTTAACTGAGGCGTTCACGGAGAACTTCTCAACTCTTGTCGGCAGAGGAATCGGTCCAGCTACCTTGGCACCTGTGCGCTTGGCAGTCTCTACGATCTCGAGAGCAGAACGATCGATTGCTCGATGGTCATATGCGCGAAGTCGGATTCTTATCTTTTGCTTTTGCATGTTAGTTTGTGTTGTTTGTTATTGATTAAAAAATAGCCACAGCTGTGATCAATCATTTAATAGTTGAGAACATGAACAATTTATTTCTAAAAATGTTCGTATTTCGTGTATAAAGTATGCGTAAAGGGCATTCACACGGTCACCAAGACGAGCGAGATTTCCTCGCATAGCCATGTTTTCCGGAGCTGCACCCGATAATTCTACCTGATTAAGCGCTTCATTTTTTACCTGAAGCACGATGTGGGTCGCGAATCTATCCAGAAAAAGCAATCTGACAAGTCCTATTTTAATTTTTTTGAAACTTTATTTTTGAACCACCAGAAAGTAGCAACTTACCCACCCCTCTCGCTTAATACCTATGGCACTCCATCGGTTTATTGCCCATTGGATAATGGCTCACTCTACCCGAGACTTAAATGCCTCCTTTTTTTTAGGAATTCATCTTTAATCTGTGATATTTTGAGATTTCTTTAGACCAAGTTGAGCTTATCGCTACTTGGTCTGCAAAATACTTCCATTGGCTGACTGTATCGGTGATTTCCTCGACGATTATTTTTGCTCTGCCACGCTTGAGCAGTGCTGTCTTGCCACATTGGTTGAAATCATCCAGAGTGAAATCATCCACTTTTCCGTTCATGCTCATTTGATGAGTTGAGGTCCAGCGCCCAGTGGGATTATAGCTGAAGGTGATGTCGTAGGCTGGTGAAAGTTTCCAATTACCGCGTTTGTCCATAAGAAAGGCGATATTTTTGACGTGATCGTCTTGGTTTCTGGCTGCGATATTAAAGACCATTCTGCGGAATTGCTGCTCCATTTCAGCAGTGCTGAGCCCGAGCTGACGCATGATAAGAAAGCACTGTTCGTAAGAGTAGGCTCCCGCCATGTTGAAATCAAAATGCGCGATGCCGCACAGACTCTGCATGTGGATTTTTTCTCCGCTATCAGCACGGTCGAAGCGCTTTGTTAGAAAGTGACGCCGACCATTCTCTTCTAGCAGGTCACAGGGCATCATGTCGATACCCGCAGCCTTCGCCATAAGCGAGTAGGCATATTCAAGTGAGGAGTAACCTTTAGGGTCATCCAGCTCTTTATCTTTATTAGATTTCACACCATCAAATTTCAGTAACCAGTGACTAAATCCTGGGTGCGATTCTGTATCAATTTGACCTGAGCGCACCTCTTTAGTTTCTGGATTCCAGACGATGACTGCCTTTGCCCGGGCTCCTCCAGCGGAGGTTCCCACGCAGAGGATATCTGAAAGAGCTGCTGCATCATCAGACCCAAATCTGGTGCGGAGTTGCTCACGATTACTCAGCACTTCTGAAGCGAGGTCAACAAGACGCGCTACCTCCAAGGCTTCCGCTGGCTTTGCGGTTGCGGGATTCGTAGCGGGCTCGAACTCTAACGCCCCCATCCCTCTTCTTCCACTGTAGCATAGACGCTCTATGATATTAAACGAATCCGCAGTACGCCCCTGCGTAGCTAGCCAAGCATCGATGAGTGCATTACCAAATTTATCCGGCAGCACATCCGCAAGCAGCCCCGGAAGGCCGTAAAATGTATCGCGGGGTAGCGTAGGGAAACGGTAAATTTCGCCCGAAAGCGGCATCATGATCGGTGAGACTTCGATCCCGCTTTTCTGAAAATCAGCATCGTACTCGAACTTGCAGACACCTGTTTCATCCAAACTAGCTGCCGCGACCGTGGTCCCCCAGAGTTTGATTTGCGCAATCATTCATCCCCCCACTTCCACACTTCAGGCTTCTTCTTTTTCACTTTAGACGCCCGGTATTTAGTTGCCTCTTCTTTCATCAGCATTTCCATCGGGCTGGCTGTTTGATCAGGGATCAAGTCTAGCAGGTCATCTAGCTTGCCAAAGCTACGAATAATACGAATGAGACTGGTGAGCTGGATGGAATGACCTTTTTCAAAGCGCTCAATCGTGCTCTTCCCCACCCCAGAATCTTTTGCCAGCTCGCCTTGGGTAATATTCTTGCGCAAGCGCAACTGGCGAGCACGTTCTCCAATGTGGTCTAGAATGGCTTTATCGGTAAGTAATGCTGTCATGGTCTTCATTTATGATGATTAAAGTAGCTATACACTTATTAAATCATCATATTTAAAGAATTCAAGTAATAAAGCTCCCCACCCAATAAAATATCTTCATTTATGGTGAATTAAATGCTTTTTTAGCAATTAATTCATCACAATTGAATACTTAATGAACAATGCTGGGGCATTGATAGCAGAAAAATGAGCCATCAGATTACAAATCACCACTACGCCAATCAACAAAAACGGCAGCGCGTAGCTTTCACTCACTCGTTTTTTGCTGCCTAACCCCAAATTTCTCCTCGACGATGGCCAACGGCACCGGCTCAAAACTTGCTGGCTCCATGGTGAATGACGCTCTACCAGAGGAAACGGTGCGCAGCGCAGTCATGTAGCCGAACATTTCTGCAAGCGGCACCTTAGCCTTTAAGGTGCTTATCTTCCCCTTGTTCTCCATGCCACCGATGAGCGCTCTTCGGCGATTGAGGTCGCCCATGATATCACCTTGGTATTCGATCGGAGTAGATATTTCCACATCCATCACTGGCTCTAATAGCTGCGGACCCGCTTTTTCAAAGGCATCTCGGACCGCGAAAATGGCAGCCACCTTAAAGGCGTTGTCGCTTGAATCAACATCATGCGCTTCGCCTTCCAGGATATCCACATGAATATCGATGACGGGATAACCACCGACCACCCCATTAGTCATAGAACCCTCAACACCAGAGATGACGGATTTGATGAATTCTTTCGGGATTGTGCCACCAGTCACTTTGTTTTCGATAGTGAGACCCTTGCCTTTTTCGTTCGGGCGGACGGCGATGTCCACAACCGCGAACTGACCAGTACCGCCAGATTGCTTCTTGAGCTCGCCGTGTCCTTTAGCCTCAGAAGAAATAGATTCTCGGTAGGCTATTTGCGGCTTACCTACATTCGCTTGAACGTTAAATTCACGCTTTAAACGATCAATAATAATTTCCAAATGAAGCTCACCCATGCCTGCAATAATCGTCTGGCCGGTATCATCATCAGTCTTCACCACGAAGGTGGGGTCTTCTTCCTGGAGGCGCTGCAGGCCGATTGCCATTTTATCTGAGTCCGCCACGGTTCTCGGCTCTACTGCCATCGCGATGACTGGCTCAGGAAATGATGGTGGCTCCAGCAGGATTTGAAATTTCTTGTCGCAGAGAGTGTCGCCCGTAGTGACATTTTTAATCCCAACGAACGCAGCGATATCGCCGGCGTAGGCGACATCGATCTCAGCTGTTTTATCGGCCTGCATCTGGATGAGGCGCTGCACACGTTCTTGTTTTCCGGTGCGTGGATTGTAAACCATATCACCTTTTGAAACAGTTCCAGAATAAACGCGGAAGAACACCAGCTTACCGACAAATTTATCCGCCCAGAGCTTAAATGCCAACGAGCAGAATTTCCCATTATCATCAGAGGGGGCGAGGACTACTTCCTCAGCATTATCTGGGTGTAGGCCTTTAGCTGCATCGACGTCTAGCGGGCTAGGAAGGTAATCAATGACTGCATCGATAAGAAACTGCACTCCTTTGTTCTTGAATGCTGATCCACCAGAAACTGGAATGAAATCATTGCTGATGGTAGTGCGGCGGATGGCCGCGATCAGATCAGTAGCGGTGATCTCCTCTTCCATGAGAAATTTCTCACCGAGTACCTCGTCAATATCGGCAATCTGGTCGATGAGCTCGAGCCTAGCATTGGCAGCTATTTCTATCTGCTCACCTTCGAGTTCTTGAACAGTAAATGTGGAACCTAGCTTGTCGTCATCACAATAGATGATCGCTTTTTGATTCACTACATCGATCTGACCTTTGAGATTTTCTTCAGCTCCAATCGGGATGAGAACAGCGCCCGCATTCGCACCCAGCTTCTCCCGGACATCGTTGAGGACGTGATTAAAGTCAGCGCCAACACGGTCCATTTTGTTAACGAAAACGATGCGGGGCACATTATATTTGTCAGCCTGACGCCAGACCGTTTCCGTCTGCGGCTGCACCCCAGCCACGGCACAGAAGACAACGATGGCTCCATCCAGAACTCGGAGTGAGCGCTCCACCTCAGCGGTGAAATCCACGTGCCCTGGCGTATCAATAATGTTGATGCGCTGCTTCTCTCCTTCATGGAGTTTCTTCACTCCAACGACAGATTGCTGAACCCACTCGCAGGTGACAGCCGCCGAAGTGATCGTAATCCCACGTTCGCGCTCCTGCTCCATGTGATCCGTAGTCGCCGCACCATCATGCACCTCACCGAGCCGATGGATCGTTCCAGTGTAAAATAAAATCCGCTCAGTAAGCGTCGTCTTCCCCGCATCAATATGAGCCGCTATCCCGAAGTTACGCGTGCGCTCTAGTGGATAGGGACGTTTGGGATGATTAGGATTAGTTGACATGATTGAGTATTTTCGTGGAATGTGATTTTATGAATGTTTAAAACCAGAAAAGCACAAAATTTCTAAGAAATTTGGTGCTTTAATAGGATGATTTTGACGCAGGATATTGCTGACAAATTGTCAGCTACCCGTGACTACCAGCGGAAGTGAGCGAATGCGCGGTTGGCCTGAGCCATCTTGTGCATGTCGTCTCTCTTTCTCACTGCAGAACCTTGGTTGTTGGCAGCGTCTTTGATCTCGTTTGAAAGGGCTTTGTGCATAGGCACTCCCTTTTTGTTACGAGCAAATGTTACAAGCCAACGCATAGCGAGTGACTCAGAACGTGCTGGGGCAACCTCGAGTGGCACCTGGTAAGTAGCACCACCTACACGGCGAGACTTAACCTCTACGCGTGGCTTTGAATTCTCGATAGCGCGAGTGATGACCTCTAGTGGGTCAACAGTGTCAGTGCCTTCGTTTGCTGATTCGATTGCTTGATAAACGATCTTTTCTGAAATAGAACGCTTGCCGTCCTTCATGACCTTGCTGATGAGTGTTCCCACTAGCTGGCTGTCGTAACGTGGATCGCGACGATCCTTTTTTGCATTTACTGCTCTTCTACGTGACATAAAATTAGTTATTAGTTATTTGTTAAAAGTTGTATGACTTGCGCTACTGGTGTAGCGGCTGTCTGAAGATAGATTACTTCTTAGGCTTCTTAGCACCATACTTGGAGCGAGATTGCTTACGTCCATCTACTCCGAGAGTATCGAGAGCACCGCGGACGATGTGGTAACGAACACCTGGTAAATCCTTCACTCTTCCACCACGAACTAGCACGATGCTGTGCTCCTGGAGGTTGTGACCTTCACCACCGATGTAGGCGATTACTTCTTCACCGTTTGTAAGGCGAACTTTAGCTACTTTACGTAGAGCCGAGTTAGGCTTCTTAGGGGTACGAGTCATTACCTGAAGGCAGACTCCGCGTCTTTGTGGACAGTTGTTGAGAGCGCGAGACTTAGACTTTGTTTCTGGAGTCTTGCGTCCTTTGCGTACTAGTTGATTAATTGTTGGCATATAGCTTATTTGTGGTGGGTGGTCTGCTGAAAGGTTAAAACAGTATGGGACCCTCCCATACAATTTGATTTATCCTGCTCGCACTCGTTATTAATATTGATTAATAGAGCCTCTTTCTATTTGAGGCTCGGTGTGGAGGTGGGAAATTACTCATAAAACACAATCTTACAAGGCTTAATTTATGATTTTAGCAAGAATTTCTCAAAAAATAGTATCATTTAAGATAGTTAAAATAAAAAAACCACCCTTTCCGTGCTGACTAGATTTCAACTTAAGCGCTTTTCTCTTTATGGGCTCAGATTCTACCATCTTGATCGTTTCCTCGCATACGAGGGTATCATTAGTGTGTAAGCAGGCCAAGCCAGTGCTTCCGCATGCGACAAATGCTCCTATAACAAAGAATGTTTTTCCACAATCGGTAATTCATCATACCATTTCAACACATAGGTAATGCGGTTTTTTCAGGAACCATCCAATTTCGAGCTCCACTGACTGAGTAAATTCTTGCATCTTGCCAGCTACACATTATCAAAAGCCATGTCCGAAACCTATAACGCTGACCTCTTGGCAGTAGATCTTGTATCCATCGATGACAGGATAGCTACACTCAGGAGGTATCTTTGACGTCCCTAAGTTAGAGCAAGAACTAGAAGAACTAGATAAGAAGATGCTGGAGGGCAACTTCTGGAATGACACAAATAAGGCGCAAATAACAGTAGCCGAGGCAAATGGTATTAAAAGCAAGCTGAACCCGTTCCTAGATCTGGAACAACGCTCGACGGACCTCGCCGAACTGATTTCCTTGGCTAAAGAGTATGAGGATGCTGACTCAGCCCAAGAGGCGGCAGGCGAATATGCCGCCATTGCTGCTGGATTGGATAAATTCGAACTTATTACGCTGCTCGATAAGCCGAATGACCCATTTAACTGCTATCTAACAATCAACTCCGGAGCTGGAGGAACCGAGGCATGCGATTGGGCAGAGATGCTCATGCGCATGTACACACGCTGGGCTGAAAGCAAAGGCTACAAAGTTTCACCAGTGGACTACAAGGCTGGCGACATTACCGGAATCAGCGCCGCCACTATTAAAATAGAAGGCGAATACGCTTATGGATATTTAAAAAACGAACGTGGAGTGCATCGTTTAGTGCGTATCTCTCCTTTTGATTCTGCTGGAAAACGGCACACCACATTCACCTCTATCGATGTCACTCCAGAAATGAATGATAACATAGAAATAGAGATTAACCCCGCTGACCTCGACATCCAGACAGCGCGCTCTGGTGGCGCTGGCGGACAAAATGTAAACAAGGTCGAAACTGCAGTCATCTTAAAACATAAGCCAACAGGCATCATTACCCGATGCACCCAAGAACGCTCCCAATTACGTAACCGTGAAGTAGCAATGCAGATGCTGAAGGCAAAACTCTACCAAATAGAAGAGGACAAGAAAAAGGCAGAATCCGACCGAGCTTATGGCGAAAAAGGCGATATCGGCTGGGGAAACCAGATTCGCTCCTATGTGTTTCAGCCATACCAGATGGTGAAGGACCTACGCACCGGCGAAGAGAGCGCAAACATCCAGAATATCATGAATGGAGACATCGATGCCTTTATCGAAGCAAAGCTCAAAGGGCAACAAAAGACAAAATAAGATGAATTACGAGGCAGATGAAGACCGATATAACGGCAGAATGAACTATAAGCGCTGTGGCAGAAGCGGCCTAAAACTACCAGAGATCTCGCTAGGATTCTGGCACAACTTCGGTGATATGGATGACCTAACAGAATCCCGCGCCATAATGCACCGTGCATTTGACGCAGGGATTACCCATTTTGATTTTGCAAACAACTATGGACCGCCTCCAGGATCAGCAGAGAAAAATGCAGGTGAAATTCTAAAACAAGACTTCAGCGCACACCGGGACGAACTCATTATTTCCAGCAAAGCCGGCTACCTCATGTGGGATGGTCCTTACGGTGAATGGGGATCTCGAAAGTACATGCTCTCATCACTCGATCAATCATTGGCGAGACTACAGATGGACTACGTGGATATTTTCTACCATCACAGACCAGATCCAGACACTCCGCTAGAGGAGTCAATGGGAGCGCTCACTACAGCTGTGAATAGGGGCAAAGCGCTTTATGCCGGGATCTCAAATTATCCAGCAGAACTCGCTCTAGAGGCTATTTCTCTATTAAAAGAGATGGGGACTCCTTGCGTTATCCATCAGGCTCGTTACTCACTATTAGACCGCTGGATAGAAGATGGACTCACCGATGTACTGACAGACGAAGGAGTAGGTTGCATCGCATTTTCACCCCTAGCGCAGGGAATGTTGACAGATCGCTATCTCGACGGAATCCCAGAGGGATCTCGTGCTGATAAGGAGCATGGTTTCCTCCAGAAAACACAAGTGGAACAACAAATGTCAAAAATTATACTGCTTAATAAAATAGCAAAACAGCGCGGTGAATCACTCGCCGCAATGGCACTCGCCTGGACGCTATACCACCCAGCAGTCACCTCAACGCTGGTTGGAGCTAGCAGCGTGGCTCAGCTTGATAAAAATTTAGCCGCTCTGAACAGCCCAGCGTTTTCTGACGACGAGCTGGTCGAGATCGACAGTATCCTAAAAGGCTAGTTGATAAACTTGATCGTCCCTGCCTTCGATGGGTCTTCACCACGTGCCATAGCATCGTGCTGAGCATCGGTGCAGGAGCTATCGATTGGCGAGTCTGCTGCTTCTGAGCTAGACTCTAACAGACCGCTTTCCACAAGCCACTGCTCAACCTCTTCACCTGAGACATCCGGCAGCATCGTGCCGTTAACTTCCACACAAGGACTAAGCGGCTGCCCACTTTTCTGTTCCATTTCCCAACGGAACGCAGGGTTCTTGATGATGTCCTTCTCTTCGAACTCTAGCTCATACTTCCGCATGATGGCGCGCACGCCTTCGCTCCATCCACAAAATGTCTTCAAATACGTTGTAATCTTTATTTCTTTGTTCATAATAGTTGTTTAAATCAAAGCTACTGTTACTCAATATTTCACCAAATGCAACCCCTAGCCTGACAAAGTCTGGTGCGAAACGTAAAAAAACTAATAAATCGCCACTTTTCGTAAAAAACAATTTGCAATTCGCACCAAAATCCGATAGCACTTCGCCCCGCAACTGCACTTAGAGTGTATTTATATAAAAATTTCAACAAAGACAATCCGATGAACATCATCAATAAAATCGAGCAAGAGCAACTCAACGACGTAGCTGACTTCAACGTAGGCGACACACTGAAAGTCCACACACGCGTTGTTGAAGGCGGTAAAGAGCGTATCCAGATTTTCCAAGGTCTCTGCATCGGTCGTAAAGGGTCAGGAGTAAATGCAGCATTCACTGTTCGTAAGATTTCCTACGGTGAAGGGGTAGAGCGCGTATTCCCAGTGCACACACCACGCATCGCTAAGGTCGAAGTCACCGCACGTGGCAAAGTCCGCCGCGCAAAACTAAACTACCTCCGCGACCGTGTTGGTAAAAGCGCACTCAAGGTGAAAGTTGCTAACTAATTCATTTAAAAACACTTTTTTCATAGTATACTTAGTTAAATCGGCCACTCATTGTAGTGGTCGATTTTTTTGTTTTACCCCAATGCCGAATTTTAAAATCCTGCTGTTCATCAGGCTGGTTTGTGGTAATTTTTTTTATTCATGAGAATCTCTTGGTATATCTATGCACCGCTTAGTCTACTCGTCATATTTTTGACGCTGTATCTCTGCATCAAAGACACTGATACAGTCACACCACCGAGCACTGAAGTCACCGCTGAGTCAATCAAGACATGGAGAGAGGATAATCCTAGTATTCGAAATACAAAGCTCAGCAATATCCCGCCAGCAGCACCAAAACCAAAGCCAGAACCCTCTAAGCCAGCTCCTAAACCTACTCCTAAACCTACCCCTAAACCAGCTCCCCCTGAACCCGAACCCAAGCCTACTCCAGTAGTGAAACTAACCGTCACTTCCCCTTCCCTCAGTTTTCTGGTGCAGCGAAATCTAACTACGGCTCAGCTTACCGCTTATGCAGAACACATGCTCAAGAACAACAACCCACAGCTTGCACGCATCGCACACGAGCGCGTCATCGACCACGCTAAGGACACCAACGAGGACGACAGAGAGCTTGCCGCATCAGCCATCTCCAAACTGCTTAACAAAACCCCACTCTGGAATCCTGATCCCTCTGTGCGCAGAAAAATCACCATCAGCATCACCATCAATGAGAAGCACCAGGCCCCTGCAGAGACACTCATTCCGCACTTAGAAAAACTCATTTTTGACGCTTCTGACGGGATGCTCAATCCGAGCATAAAACTTACCTCTAGCAACGCTCCACTATCCTCACTTACTATAGGGAATGACGCCACTCCGGTGAGGTTCAACATCAAGGACAGCTCGGGTGTCTCTCCCAAAATTTACGCGGCATTATACAACGCCATCAGAAATAAAAATAACCAATCTCAAACACTCATCACTATCCCGCCACTCCCCACACACATCACTTCCCAGCAAGCACTCCAGACCTACATCACCCGTCTAGCATGGGTGAATGCAGCTAAATAATTTTCTATCTAACCACTATTTTATGAAATTTCCTAACACAGCAGCCACCATACACACCCTCGATAATGGCCTCCGCGTCATCCTAGATCCAGACGCATCCGCCCCTGTCATCTCTACCCAGATATGGGTATCCACTGGGAGCATTCATGAGGGTGGCTTCATGGGCGCCGGAATTTCTCACCTTTTAGAGCACATGGTTTTCAAGGGCACCAAGTCATTCAGTGGTGAAGAACTCTCGCAGACGGTCCAGGCAGCTGGCGGACAGTGGAATGCCTACACCACCTTTGACCGCACTGTTTATTACATCGATGGCCCTGCCGACAGCGCGGAAACATTCCTTAAAGCTCTGACAGAAATGGTATTTACTCCCACCTTCCCAGAAGATGAATACGAGAAAGAAAAGGACGTTATCCGCAGAGAGATCGACATGGGGCTGGACGACGCTGACAACGCGGCCAGCCGACTTCTCTTCTCCACCGCCCTCGCAGACGATGGTAGATCTCAGCCAGTCATCGGCCATTTAGAACTCTTTAATCTCATCACCCATGCCGACATGGTGGGCTATCATCACGATCGCTACACCACCGAAAATTCCTTTATCTCTATCTCTGGAGACTTCGAGACAGAGGAAATGTTAGAGACTCTTGGCACTCTAACAAAAGACATCCAGAGGTCATTTACTAAACCCGCCACACCAGCCTGTGAGCCAGCCCAGCTAGGCCAGCGAAAAGCGACCGATACCTTTTCCATTCCAGCCACCAAGCTCAACATGGCATGGCAGACCGTAGGCCTCAGCCACCCAGACTCAGCCGCACTAGACCTGCTCTCCAGTATCCTCGGCGGCGGCAGATCATCTAGACTTTATCAGCATATCCGCGAGCAGAAGAACCTCTGCCACCACATCGGCTCCTGGAGCTGGGTCACACAGCAGAGCCCTGGGCTTTTCTGTGTCAGTGCGGAGGCAGATACGGAGCAAATCCCCGCCCTACAGAAAGCGATCCATGAGGAGATAGAATCTCTAAGTAAAGCCAAACAAGGATTAGATGCCGAGCTGAGCAAAGCCAAGCGCATGTGTCTCTCATCCCAGTTCGCCACCCTCACAACCGCATCTGGCAGAGCATCAGACCTCGCATCGAACTGGCATGAGACTAGAAACCTCAACTTCACGAGCGATTACCTCAGAAGTATCGACAAGATCACTGAAGAAGACATTCGCCGCGTCAGCGCTCAATATTTACTTGATGAATCCATCCTCACCGTCACCACTCTAGACCCTCTAACAGAAAAAAAACTTAACTCTAAGGCAGCGAAAAAGTCTAGTGTACGAGACATCACCTCACACACCCTCTCTAACGGTCTCACCCTGCTGCTCTGCCCAGATCACCGCACTCCTACAGTTTCTATCCAATCAGCGATCCGCGCAGGCATGCCGAGTGAAACACCTAGCTCTGCTGGTGTTTCCACACTACTTTCTACGCTACTTAGAAAAGGCACTGTAACACGTTCTGGAGAAGAAATAGCCACCACCCTGGACTCGCTCGGCGCCGGACTGGGTGCGTCTGGTGGAAATAACACCTCGCTCGTATCCGCTTCCTGCCTCACCCCGGATCTTGACGTTGTGCTAGAATTATTCGCAGACACCTTTAGCGCTCCCGCTCTACATCAAGAAAACATCGACTACGAGCGGCACACCCAGCTCACCACACTCAAGGAACAAGACGAGGAACCGGTCAGCCTAGCACTGCGCACGCTAAAGGAATCCCTCTACTCTAATAGCGGCTACGGCATCAATAGGCTCGGCACTGAAAAGTCTCTAACAGAAATTACTCAATTAGACCTTCAAGCCCGGCACGCACTTCATTACAATGGATCTAACAGCGCTATTGCCATCTTTGGCGACATCGACACAGACAGCATCGTCGATCTCGCAGAAAAGCACCTTGCCGTGATTCCATCGGGAGAAAAATTTGAATACCCTGAGCAGAAAGTATCCCAAGGAATAGAAACCAACCTCACACTCGATAAGCAACAAGCCATCCTCACACTGGGCTACCAAGGCACCGCAGTGGGAGACAAACACCAACACGCCTTAGACCTCATCCACGCTTGGTGCGCCGACATGGCAGGCCCACTATTCACCCGGATCCGCGAAGAACTAGGACTAGCATACTACTGCTCCGCCACTCAATTCCACGGCACTAATACCGGATTCTTCGGCTTCTACCTCGGCACCTCGCCAGAACAACTAGAGCTCGCCCGCACCGAACTCATCAACACCATCGATGACATCGCCACCAGCGGCATTTCCGAGACCATGCTCAAGAACGTAAAGACCTCCTGGCTGGCCAAACAAGCGCTCGCCAACCAGAGCAACGGCACCATGGCCCAGCTCTGCGCAATCGACACCGCTTTAGGACTCTCCCCACTCCACCACCGCAAAACCGCGGAACAAATCAAAGCTGTCACCACCGCCGAGATCAAAGCCGCCGCCGAGCATTTCTTCGGCAACCAGAAGCCGACCATTGTGACTGTTAGACCATAATTTTCATAGCATCTACCAGATGAGCCTTTCCACCGTTCATGTGCCTGCGGCACGTCATCAGTCAATGGTTGATTGGTCATTGGTTAGAATCTCCGCGAGCTAGCCAAAGATTCAACGAATCTGTTTTGCTTTCTCATGTTCAACCACCTCTGGACTCAACGCATAAAACAATCTATAAGCATCAATCCCGATCATTTACTAAGTTTTGAAAGGATTTGATCTTCTCTATCCTCATCAATGATCGCATTCAAACCCTCTAGAGTTTTTGGTTTAAATCCCCTAACATCAATCACCGTAAGCGTCCAATTCTCCGCAGGCTCTGTAGGATGAGTTCTCGCCATGTATTCTAGTCCACGGCGGACAACTTCAGCAAGAGACCACCCTTTGGCTTTCGCTATTTCCTTAGCCTTTTTATAAAGCTCATCAGGAACCTGAATCTGCGTCTTTATCATGATGGCAAATTACCATGTGTTGCAAATTACCATGTGTTGCCAATTTTTCAACACTAGACCCCGCGCCCTTAACTCAGCTCACCGTCACCCTTCAATTAAGTCGCCATCAGCATAAGCTTCTATCAGCGCGTCTAGTGCGTCTATCTGTTGTTGGATTTTCCGCCCGGATGCCGTGTCTTTGACCAATCTAGGGCTTGGGTGTTTGCAGATTTCTCGCATCGTAGGAATGATATCTTCCCCAGTCCTAACGACGGATACAGGGTCTTTGAATCCGTGATGCTGTGCGAGCTGAACACCCTCTGGACTTAGAATGAGAGTGTAGCCTCTGTCGCCATAGGCCTCGGAAAATGCACCGTCAATAGTCACCGCATTCCCTCCTCGTTTTACTGGATCCTCCCCACACTCCACCTTTACGGGGACATGCCCATTGACGATTAGACCACCTTCAGGCACGCCCATTTCTTGGCACACTTTATCGCAGAAATCTTCATCGTGGATTTTATCAAACCAAGGGTTACGCACCTCCTTCTGTGTGGACTTGTCTTCCACGAAGTATGTCTCAAAAGTTGCCATTCTGTCCTTACCAAATAAAGGAGAAACGGGTCCTGCCCAGAGATAATAGAACCAATCTTTATCGTTCAACTCTGCGTTTAAGCCTTTCCGGAACGCACGCTTTATCACACGGTTGAAAGCGCAGAACTGATCCACTCCTCTACATTCTTCGTTATCTATTTCTAATGGTAAATACTCTCCCCGCTCATCCACCGCGAGGCATGCGTGAAAGATCACGGCGCGGTCTTTCACCACTGCCATTTTACCACGCTCGGCGACCCAGCTCATGTGTTCCCATAGTCTGGATGAGCCTAAGAATGACTCCACTAGCCTATCCATACATTGCTGTTCTTCTTCAGAAAGCTGGTTTGGATCTGTCGGATCTACGGTAGGAAAGTAAGTATCTCGGAGCGCATAGTCAGTGCCGTTAATCTTGATGACCCCACGCTCATAATCCACTTTTCGCAGAACATTTCTATCATCCATATTCCACTCGGGATGGCGCTCTATCATCTGACCTTCGAGCTTAAACTGAATCACGCTAATCGCTTTCTGCATTCTAGCGATTAACAGCTCACTCCTCTCGCCTCCGCGCTTAGGTTTGAAATGCTCAGCAGGATCATCAGCATAGACATTTTGTGCTAAATGCTCCAGCGGTTTGGTCAAAATACCATAACCCTCTTCCAACTGGAACATCCTCCGGTAACGCAGTGACACTCGCAACACAATCGCGATGAGCGCCTCGTGTCCAAGGCAAGCACCCATCCAGCTCACATCATGATTTCCCCAGACTAATGAGACATTACTCTGCCTCATCAAATAGTCGATCACCCAGTCGAGACGCGCCCCACGATCGCCTAGATCCCCTGCCACCACGAGCTCATCCACCGTTAAACTCCTAACAAATCTGGATGCTGCCCGAACAGCGAGTAGATCCATCCTGCGCTTCACTAGCTCGCGCACTTGAGTGGTAAGAAATGCCTCATGATGCCCACCTGCTGGGAAATTGAGTAGCACTTCAAATAGCTCGCGAAATTCTTTAGGAGCATAGTGCCTTATCTCCTTGCGTCGCTTAGTGCGGAGTTCAAGACGGATGAGGTCAAACTGTCTACGCATCGCACTCAGCATCCACTCATAGCGAAGCTCTTCATCATCACCAAATTCCTTCACCTTTTTCTGAAGCAGCTCGGTGGGATAATACAGCAAATGTAAAAATTCTTTAAATTCATCACCTTCCGTCTTCCCCTCGAATAGTTCCTCCACCACTGGACGTAATCTTCCTGAGGCATTGTTTATGACGTGCCTCAATTTGCGCGCCTCGCCATGCACATCAGAAATCACATGAATCACACCCTTTGGCATCTCTAGCTGAGCCTTTAGAGCCGCTATTTCAAACACCGCTGACTCTGTGGTGGGAAATGTTTTTGCCAAGATCTGATGAAGAAGTTCTGCCATAAATCTATTTCTCTCATATTCAACCCACAGAACAATCCCTAAACGAGACATGGCAGCTCCAAAGTTCTAAAAAAACTAAGCAATTCCCTCGAAAATCCTTGACCCATAGCCATTTCCCTCTTAAGACCGCCCTCCGATCTGGCAATAACTGTCAGAAATCATAACATTGCAGGAGAGTCGCCCACTATTGATGAATTTCATTTATGGCCATGAGCGACTCGTATGACTGCTACAAATACCTAAACAATAACATGGCAACCAACAGAAAGCGCAGCAAGCGCTACCAGAAGGCCGCTGAACTAGTGGATCGCACTAAGACATACGGCATGGAAGAAGCTGTAGAAACTCTCAAGAAGTTTCCAGCACCAAAGTTTGACCCTACAGTCACACTCTCATTCAACATGGGCATCGACCCTCGTAAATCAGACCAAATGGTTCGTGGCTCAGTGTCACTCCCACACGGAACTGGTAAAGACGTGAAGGTCATCGTCTTCGCAACTGGTGATGCAGCTAAGGCAGCAGAAGCAGCCGGAGCTACTGAAGTAGGTCTCGCTGACCTCATCAAAAAAGTCCAGGACGGCTACACTGATTTCGACGTAGCCATCGCTACTCCAGATGCAATGACTGAAGTCCGTAAGATCGCTCGTGTTCTCGGACCTCGTGGCCTCATGCCTAACCCTAAGACCGGCACAGTTACAGACGATGTAGCAGCAGCCATCGATAAGGTAAAAGCAGGTAGCATCAACTACAAGGTCGACAAAAACGGCGTAATCGCTGCAGGTGTTGGTAAAGCATCATTTGACCAAGCTAAACTAATCGAAAACGCAACTGCTCTTCTCGATGCAGTGGTAAAAGCTAAGCCAGCGTCAGCCAAAGGTAACTACATCCAGACCGTTACCATCGCATCATGCATGAACCCAGGCATTAGGCTTGAGGCTTCACTCTTCGCACTTTAATTTTAAACACATTTAAGAAAGGAAATCACTATGAATCCTGATAAGAAAATCATCATCGACGAGCTACTCGAGAGAGTAAATGGCTCACCTTACGTCCTAGTAATGGACTACACCGGCGTTACTGTAACTCAGTTCTCTGAGCTCCGTGACAATCTCCGCGAAGGCGGCGCTGAGTGCCACGTTGCTAAGAACACCTACATGAAAGCAGCCCTCTCAGAAGCAGGTCTTCCAGACATCAGCTCTGAGCTCATCGGCCAAACAGCATTCGTCACAGGCGACGGAGAAGTCACAGCTGCTGCTAAAGCAGTGAAGGACTTCGCTAAGAAAGCTACAAACGTGAAGCTTAAGATCGGTATCCTCGACGGTGAAGTCATCGACGAAGAGAAAATCAACGTTCTCGCATCACTACCATCACGCGACGAACTTCTCGCCAAGCTTCTCTCAGTCATCAACGAGCCAGGAACAAGCATCCTCCGCGCGCTCAACGAGAAACACGGAAACACTTCTTCAGACGAAGAAGAGTAGAAAAAAATCTGATAAGATGGCTGCTTGAGGTAACTCTCGCAGCCTGATAACCAACATTGGCTCCTCGTCGGAAATTCGGCTGAAACTCTGAAATAACCCAGATGCCCTGGGTGCGACGAAACCTAAACACAAACAAATAGAAAATAATACATTATGGCTGATCTAGCTAAAATCGCTGAAGAACTCGGCAAACTAACAATCATCGAAGCCGCTGAGCTCGTGAAGAACCTTGAAGAAGCATGGGGCGTATCTGCCGCTGCTGCTGTAGCTGTTGCTGGCCCTGCTGGTGGTGGTGAAGCCGCTGAAGAGAAGACTGAATTTGACGTCATTCTTGAAGAAGCAGGTGGAACTAAAATCGCTGTTATTAAAGCAGTGCGTGGAGTTGCATCAGGTCTCGGACTTGCAGACGCTAAGAAGCTCGTTGAGAGCGCACCAGTGGCTGTTGTTGAAGGACTACCTAAAGAAGCTGCTGAAGAGGCTAAGAAAGCCCTCGAAGCTGCAGGTGCTAAGGTATCACTTAAGTAGTAAACACACTTTACTAGCATTATCAAATGCAGCGGCTCTACCCTAGTGGTAGAGCCGCTTTTTTCTGCCCGCGCCTCATCCCTCCATTAGGAAGTAATAAAGCCAGATAATCGCTGTTCCACCACTTAAATAACCCCAAACATCTCAGGGTTAGCTGCGATCTCTTCAACTGTGTAGCGCTGGGTGATGTTCTTCGGGCAATTCCAGTCGTAACCTTCGATGGTGAGAGTGATCAATCGCTCGACCTTCGCCCCGTAGTTAGGATCGCTGAGCTTGGCTGCTAGATCAGGATCTTCCGCGGACTCAATGACGATGGTCGATGCCCAGATCTTGAGCCTTACTTGCCGCGCGAAATCGAGAAGGATCAACGAGAACTTGCTGCCACTCTTGATATTTCCTACACTGATGTATTGGCGATTTCCTGCATAATCGGCAAAGCCAATGGTCTGCTGATCTAGCACTTTCAGAAAGCCAATAGGCTCTCCGCGGAATTGCACATACGGCCAACCATTCTCACCGACTGTTGCCATGTAGAAGTGATCAAGCGTCGCGATGTACTCGGTTTCTTTTTCTGTCAATAAATACCGATCACCGGAGTCTTCCATCCTCTGGTAACTAACACGAGATCCGTAATGCTCCTGCTGGGCTTTGACGCTGGGCGTAAAGGCGTATCGAGTGAAATTCTTGTCCATAATTTATAGTTGTTAGTGTCTGCCGATGGATGGTTTATCGATGACCATATCGTTGATGGAAGCTTCTCTTTTTTGCATCAACCCGTTAGTAGAAAATTCCCACTGCTCGTTTCCATAAGCACGAAACCACTGACCTGTAGCATCCTGATACTCGTAAACAAATTTCACGGAAATCCGATTATCGGTGTAGCTCCAGAGTGTTTTTCTAAGCCGGTAGTTTAGCTCTTTCTTCCACTTGCGTTCCAGGAAATTACGCACCTCGGTTCGACCATTGATGTACTCAGTTCGATTCCTCCATTCTGTGTCCTTGGTGTAAGCCATCGAGACTTTTTGTGGGTCACATGTGTTCCATGCGTCCTCGGCAGTAAAGGGAGGCAGCGGTGGTCTTGTTTCTAATGTAATCGGTTTCATACTCTTTGGTTTTTATGATTGATTCTCGATCTTCTGCGGTTCAGTAGTCGAAAAAGATCATCGCTTGTGTTACCAACAGCAACGGCACAATCATGGTCGGAATATACCAGGCAGCTCCGAAATCTGTCATCCACGTGCCGACCTATCGGAGTGCATTTATCAAGTAGATTGTCCCCACGATTCTGAAGATCCACACAGTCAGCATGGCTACTGACCAGTTGCCCCGCAGAGCAATCAGTGCAAGGAATGCCAACACACCGCTGAGTAAGTCGCCATAAGCTGCGGGAGCGGCAAACGTTTCTGGCAGCGGTCCAGCCTCGACGCTCGGAACAAGAAATACCATCCCGATGTGTGCGAAACGCATAAGGTAAAGTCAGGAAGAAAAGAGTCTCGTTGTCCGACTTCCCCTTTAACCAGGGAGCTAAGATCCAATAGACAAGTGTGCCCCATACTGCTACGCTCATAAGAAATTGGATCGCAAAAATAGTCATTATATTCATCAATCTATTTGGTTTTTTTTGTTTCGATCATACGGCCACACCACTTCTGCAATCATTGCTTATGTGATGTGACCGATTGGCTTTTGTTAGGCTTTATTTTTTCACGTTTTTTCCGAGGAACTTGCGCATCAGCTGAGCGATCTTGTCACCGTCTTCCTCAAGTGCGAAGTGTCCCGTGTCTAGTAGGTGAAACTCCAGGTTTTTAAGATCCTTCTTGTAGGGATGTGCTCCATCAGCAGGAAAGATCTTATCATTCTTCCCCCATACGATGAGAGTAGGTGGCTGGTGCTTGCGGAGGTACGTCTGCCACTCAGAATAGAGCGGAGGGTTACTACCGTAGCTCAAAAAAATCGCGAGCTGAATCTCCTGATTGCCTTTACGGTCGAGTAGCCGCTGATCGATCGTCCAGTTATCCGGACTGATTGTCGCTTCATTTCTAACGCCATGGGTATACTGCCATTTGGTGGCATCAATGGTAAGCAGGCCTCGCAGAGCATCGGTGTTTTTTACCGACTGATCTTTCCAATAGGCTTTCAAGGGGATCCAGAACTCGCGCAGGCCTTCATCATAGGCATTGCCATTCTGGATGATCAATGATTGCACTTTACCTGGGTTTTTAGCAGCAAGTCGAAATCCGACTGGGGCACCGTAATCCATCAGGTAGAGACTGTATTTCTCTAGTCCTGTCTTCACCGTGAATTGCTCGATAATTGATCCCATATGGTCGAATGTGTAATCAAAATCCTTCACGCTCGGCGCAGAACTCTGACCATACCCCGGCATGTCCGGAGCGATCACGTGATACTTATCAGCAAGCTGTGGAATCAAATTCCTGAACATATGGGATGATGTGGGAAATCCGTGCAGCAATAACACCGTTGGAGCATTTTTCGATCCTGCCTCACGGTAGAAAATCTTCTGACCTTCGATTTCCACATACTTATGCGTCACAGCTTGGTGCGCTAGACTCACAATGGTAGACTTGGCTGCCGTGATACTAACCTCACGGCTTTCATCCGCTGACGCTCTAATAGTCGATGCCAGGCCCGTGAAAGTCATTAAGACTCCAATCAATAAGGCTTTTGAGACCATCCCTGCCCCTTGTTCTGATGGCTTGGCACATGTATCTTTGTCGTTAGCATCTGCCTCGTTGCCTGCAGCTGGCATTACGTCACATGCATCTTCTGTGGTGGATGCGTGTGCTGTATCTTCGTTGTTTTCTATTTGGTTTGGTTTGGTATTCTATTGGTTTTGTTGGGTTCTATACGGGCGATACTCTCGCTTATACTGAAAAGATCGTTTGAATGGATTTCCCGATATGAATGACCGGTTCAAGCAGATCTTCATCTCCCGCGACCGACCGATCGGTCTGAATTGATGTAAAAAAATAGACGTTCATGATTTTGTGTTTTAAAACTGAAGCATAGTTTGAACTTCTTTGAGTGCAACAGTGATCGGAAACGGGTCTTGAAAGTTTTGGCTCTCAATCAGAGCACCTTCGAAAAGCAGGAATGCGGCACCTGCTTTTTGTTCCACAAACTCCTGCGATACAGAATGATCCTTGAAATGCTCTGCCATCAGTGATTTGAAATTCAGTTGAAGTTGGCGCTTATGCTCCACCACCTCCTGCCGCATCGGGTTCGAGGAATCCGGAGTCTCCGCCATCGTATTGAGAAATGCGCAGCCACGATAGTCGCTTTCCTTCATCCACTCAGCCAAGAATGTGAACATCGCCAGAATTTTAGCCCCACTACCTTCGACGGGCTTGAGCGAATCAGCCAGCCATTTGTTCCACTGAGTGTGACGGCCTCGTAGCCACTCAATTCCCAAATCCTCTTTCGACTTAAAATGAGCGTAGAAGGTGCTCTTGGCGATGCCCGCTTGTTCCACGATCTGCTTAATACCTGTCGCCCCATATCCCTGTCGGTAAAAAAGCAGAGATGCAATCTCTACAATTTCATCGCGCTTAGGTTTTGGGCTGATAGTGTTGCTGATCATGGATAGATATCCGCATAGGACTGACCGGTCGGTCAAGATCTATTTTCACTTTTATTTCTCAACCTCATTTCTAGATATATTTACTAAAAACGATCTGACCATCCGCTAGATCTGCTTTCAGGGTATCACCACACCTTTTGCGTTTTTAATTTGTCATTTGCATCCACCCACCACATCCTAATCACTTGTGAAACGTAATCATTTACCAGTCTTTCTCTTCGCTGCCATCACCTTGGCTCTTACGATTACGGCTCCCGCCCAGAATAGTAATACCAACCCAATAGGCAGCTTTAGCTTCGACTTCAAAAGACTTGGAAAAAAACCAGCCGAACAAGTCCGCTCTCTGAAAAAAATCGGTTTCTCAGGCGCGACTCTTACATTTGGCGATGATTTCAAGGCGTTCAGCAAGGAGGTCAAAACCGGTGATTTCAAGATCTACGCAGCTCACAAAGCACTCCACATCGGTAGCAAAACAAAGTTTAACTCTCAACAAATCTCGCGTGCAGTTGATCAGGTGAAAAGCGTGAATGCGGACTTCTGGCTCATTATCCTAGAGAAAAAAGGGGACCAAGCATCTACTGCGCTGTTATTAGAAACCATCAATAAAGTGGCCGCAATCTGTGCAAAAAAAGGCGTGCGCTGCGTTTTATACCCGCATGATAACACACTCATGGAATCTGCCGAGGATGCCATTGAAATCCTTAAAAAATCGAAACGGAAAGACCTCTTCATTTCCTTCCACTTATGCCACGAAATCCGAGCTGGCAACGGCAACCGACTCACAGAAGTTGCCAAAAAAGTAAAACCCTATCTACGCTTGGCGAGCATCAGTGGCGCGAACACTAAATACGTCGATAACAGCCAAGACTGGAGCAAGACAATCCAACCGCTAGACATGGGCACCTACGATACGTCCAAGTTCATCGAGGCACTCCAATCCATCAACTACAAGGGCCCCATCATCCTTCACACCTTTGCTCTGGATAAAGTCGCAGCAGATCATCACCAGCGGTCATTCAAGAAATATCAAGAGCTGTTTTCGAAATAGTGTTTATGATCGGTTCAAAAGGTCATTCTGATAGATCAATCTGAGGTTCGGAGTGCCACTCATGAGGAATGTCTCGCATCAGAAGTGCGTGATCAAACTCAATGCTGTCAGCTGGAAAAATTGAGCGGTCGTCAAAGTAGGCGGATGCTAAAGTAGACACGGTCAGAGGTGATACTTGCCACTTCGACGCATTGAGAGTGAGGCCGTCTAACTTACTGGAATGAGGACGTGAGGAATAGCCAATGCATCCCGCCTCGAAAAACTCCGAGGAGGCCTGTAATGATTTAAACACAGAAGATTCAGGAAATACTTCCGTCTCACTCGCCTCAAACGCGACGAGTGGATTTTCAAAATCTTTTGCTTTCACCTGCATAGATATCTCACCATCTCCATCTTCCACCGAGAAATCTGAATGATGATGCACTCCGGGAAACACCCGCCCGCCAGCAAGCGAATTTAGCATGGAATCCGTATCGCGACGAGGAACAAAGACTCCCTCACAAGCTCCTCCATCATCTTTCTCCCACTCCACGGCGATCCGATGCGCTGAGTTCTCACTGGAGATGCCCATAAAACTCGGCAAACCCTTGGGTCGGATTTGCTCTAAACGGATCAAACAAATTCCGGCTATCGCATCACCATCAACAAGTTTTAGCTTAAACGGCGACGGGTCAGCTAAAATCTTGCTAGCGACACTCGGGTCTATCCTGTAGTTCAGTAATACTCGACGACGAATCATGCCTTCAATTGCGGGAATTTTCATATCGCCTAACAGTATATAAACAGCCTTTCTGAATACAAATTAAATCAGCTCACGATCTTGAAAAAGACCATCAGAAAAAAGTCCTAGGAAACGAATTCCCTAGGACTTATGAATCAGTATGAATAGGATATCTATAGCTTAAGCCTTAGCCTTAGCCACAGTGGCACCGTAACCCTTACCTGCGCCTTCTACCGCTTTGATGAGCTGTGCGTCAGTGACCTTAGCTCTGTCTATTTCTACTTTTGCAGAAGTTTTAGTGACAGTGGCTTTTGATACTCCGTCTAATTTTAAAAGTGCAGACTGCACCTTTGGAGGGCATCCCACAGCTCACTTAAGACCTGTTAGAACGAGAGAAACAGTTTCTGCTTTAACAGCAGGGTCTGTGACAGCATCAGATGAGACGACAACGGTATTCGCTGCTGACACCATCCCAAGCATGGAGCAGGACGTGATGCCTGCTAGTAGGATTAGTTTATTTGTTTTATTCATGGTAATAGATGAGAGTAGCCAGGTATCACATTTATTCCAAAAAAATAAAATGATCTCACACAGTCACTTTCTGATCCATTTTTTGATCTGAACTTCCCACCACTCCATCCGTAACGATCATGGTTCTATCTCCGTATCTTGAGAGGCTAGTATCATGGGTCACCACCACCAGCGTGGAACCATCCTCATCTGAAAGCTCTAGCAGGAGCCGCATCACTTCTGCACCATTTTTAGAATCTAGATTTCCCGTAGGTTCATCAGCAAAGATGATTTCTGGCTTGTTTACGAGTGCTCTAGCGATGGCGACACGTTGCTGCTCGCCACCACTAAGCTCTGCCGGAAGGTGGTCTGAGCGGTGATCTAAGCCCACTCGCTTGAGTGCGTTTAGCGCGGCTTTCTTATCATGCTTGCCGCCTATCAGAGCGGGGATCAGCACATTTTCTACCGCCGTCAGCTCAGGTAAGAGATAGTAGTTCTGAAAAATATATGCCATCCGCGTATTGCGCAGAATAGACTGCCGCTTTTTAGGCAGATGATAGAGGTCCTGCCCATCGATGATCACCTTGCCCTTATCCGGCTGCTCTAGACCCGCTAAAGTGTACATTAGAGTTGTCTTCCCTGCCCCACTTGGTCCGCAGAGAAAGACTTTTTCACCTTTCTGAATCTCCAGATCGATCCCCTTCAGCACCTCAACACGCTTCTTCCCGATGCTGTATCCTCTGAAGATATTTTCCGCTTTAATGAGTGCATGATTCATCACTAAATAGCTAAACGATAACTCACTTATAAGCGACTAAAAAGAATTGGCCTACAGATACACGACACGTAGAGATCAGTTTTAGTGAGACTTATTCAGTAAATACTATTTGTTATTCACTCTTAAATATCGGGGAATACTTGCACAATTTCAATAACTATCAATACTACTAAAATGACTAACCGTGAGGCAACTATAGCACTCAACATGCTACCAAAAATAGGACCTGTTAGAGTGCGAAGGCTTCTCGAACTGCTCGGCTCTGCTGAGGCTATCCTCAGGGCTCCACTTAACACTCTCACGCGCGCAACTGGTGTAGGAAATGAGACGGCTAAGATCATCACAAGCTGGCAAGAGCACATTGACCTCACTAAGGAACTCCATGAAGCCGCTGCCAGAGATCTCACCATCATCACTGAGGACGATGACAGCTATCCCAGCCCGCTGCGCAACATGTATGATCCACCACTCGCACTCTATATCTGGGGCAAGCTCTCGCCGTGCGACAATCATGCTATTTCCATCGTAGGATCGCGCAAGACATCGAACTACGGCAGAGAAACTGCACGCAAGCTCGCTCTCCAGCTCGCATCCGCCGGCTTCACCATCGTCTCCGGTATGGCGCGCGGGATCGACACTTACGGACACGAAGGCGCCATTGCCGCCAATGGGCGAACCATTGCTGTTCTTGGCTCCGGTTTAGGTCAAATTTATCCTCCAGAAAATATGGCCCTCGCAGAGAAAATAGCAGCTTCCCACGGAGCCGTCGTTTCCGAGTTCCCCATCCACCAGGCCCCCGATAAGAAAACCTTCCCTATGCGAAACCGTATCGTCGCCGCATGGTCAAACGCTACCCTCGTAGTCGAATGCCCACAGTGGAGCGGCAGCATGATCACCGCCAACCTCGCCACCGAAATGGGCAAGCCCATCTATGCCGTCCCAGGACCAATAGACCGCCCCACATCCGCAGGCTGTAACCACCTTATCCGCGAAGGAGCAACTCTCGTAACAAAAGCTGAAGATATTCTCGATGACCTCTCAGCTCTCCCCTTCATTGATATCCCACACCGTGAGCCAGCAGATATTCCCAAGCCAGACCTTAGCTCACTCACTGAGACAGAATCACTCATTTACCAACATCTCAGCGGAGAGGAAATCACCATTGATCAACTCGTTTCCGCCACCAAGCTAAAGATGCCAGCGCTACTCCCTGCACTACTCACACTAGAGATGAAAAAAATCATCATCCAGCTTCCAGGACCTAGGTATAAAACGAGGTAGAAATACTTCAATCAACTTAGTTAACTATCTAATGCACCGGCTATTGCTTTATAACCTACTGCCGCGGGTTGCTATTTTTTCTGATGTGAAAGGAACCACTTATAAAGCTCAGGATTAGCGTAAGTCTTGCTCCATGAGTTGTGTCCCACTCCTGGATACACAGTGAACTTCACATTACCTTTGACCGCCTTGATGGCGTCTACCATACGCTTTGATAACTCAATTTTCACCGTCTTATCAGCATCGCCATGAAAAGCCCAGACCGGTAGTTTACCATATTTTTTAGCGTCCTTCGGGTTGCCTCCACCGCAAATTGGCGCGATAGCGGCAAATTCTCTAGGGTTTTCCGCGGCCCATTTCCAAGTTCCAAATCCTCCCATGCTCAGGCCAGTGAGGTAAATACGGTCCTCGTCCACGTGGTAAGTTTTCTTCACATAATCAAGTAATAGGGAAAGGTCCTTAGAGTTCCACCATCCCTTACCTCGTTTATCTTTGAGGCACTGTGGCGAGACCACAATAAATGGGAAGTCCTTCTCGTTCTCCGCCATTTTTGGAGGGCCATGCCTCTTAACAGCATTAATATTGTCCCCCCGCTCTCCCATACCGTGAAGAAAGATGATAAGCGGGCTCTTGTTGGCCTCTGAATTCCCTTTGGGAGTGAACAGTAGAAAGTTGTCATTCAGCCACTTAGTTTTCTGATGAACTTCCTTGGGTAAAGTCACCACTTTATTCGTGAGTCCCTGCGCGTTGAGGATCGAGGTTAGAGCAATGATAACTAAAGTGATCAATTTCATAGTGGCTGGCTGATAGGAATTTGCCTTTTAGGAGTGTCGCTCAAGATCTTCTTGAGCAGAGTAGCAAGAGGGATATTTAAGCCAATCACGAAGTCATAAACTCTTTGATCGGACCTTTTTGATTCATATGGCCAAGGCCGGTATCTGGATCACCAAAGTGGGCGATGTCGTTGCCGTAGGCATTGAGAATACTTGTGTACCAGTTACCCAGGGTCTTGTGACCTTCTTTCCCGTAGCCGGGAAGACGGATGTATTTCCCGGCGATGTTCAGTTTCGAATTCTTACCAGATAAAACGATGAACGGGAACTCAGTACCTTTACTGTGATGGGTCTCACCACCGTCTGGGTAGTAGAAAATCGTGGTATTATCAAACATGTTACCAGAGCCTTCAGGGACGCTCTTCAAGCGCTTCACGATAGAATTAACGACATCCATATGGTGACAGCGGACTTTCTCGCGAACTTCCTCAGCCTTAAAAGCACCCACGGATTTCCCGTGGCCAACATCGTGCAGGTTTACCGTTTCTTTCTCGATATCAGTAATACCCGTGTAGAGTGTGCCGAGCTCATCGATAGTGAAGGTGGCGACGTTGGTCATTCCTGAAATCAGAGTCGATAGGAGAACTTCGGTATGGCCGACTTGGCGGTCAATCGTACTCATTTCATCTGCAAGATATTTCTCATCTAGCTGTGGAACATGCTCTCGGATGACGTCACCCATAGCGTCTATTTTTTTATTCCGTTTACGGATGGCTTCGATGGAATCGGCGTAGTTTGCTACCTTTGATTTTTCGATTCCATTAAGAGATTCAGAAAGCTTAGATTGTTTACCAGCGGCGAATTCTAAGACTTTTCTTTCCAGTTCATATTGCACTTGGCCATCCTTTGTGTCGGAGACCGACTTAAATAGCTTCTTAATGGCAATCTTGGGAGAGCCGAAGGCGTAGTTCGGTTGCTGGGCTCCACGGGCTGAGAATCCTTTTTCGATTCCATTGAGATTTCCGCGTGAATTACCTCCACTGATGGGGAAGCAAGCAAGCTCGATGTGCTCAAGAGGTGATGGATAAAGCTTTGCTAACTCAAAATCAACGGTAGCCCACTTAATCGAGCTGAGGCGCTGGTTCGCTTTATAAACCCCTAGCGATGACTGAAATGAGTGATGGCCTACAGTACACATCTTACCTGAAAGTCCCTGCAGAATAGTCATATTCTCCTTGTGCTCGTTAAGAGCGCCCATCCATGCGGGAAGGTCGTTATCCATGAGAGAAGCTTCATAGGGGGCTTTGCTTTTCTCCTTCGCTTTCAGCTCATCATTAAAAGTAGGGGGCACCATCGCCTTGGGAAATAGACCGTTCCCTTTATGAATGAAGATAAAGCGCATCGGTGGCTTCTCGTTCTCAGCAGAGAATTTTGCCCATGCTGGATTTGTAGATAAACCCACTGCACCTGCACTGAGTAAGGAATTTTTTAGGAAATCTCTTCTATTAGTCATCACTATTTTGGCTATTTTGTTGCGGTGTTTGGTTTACGGTAAATGAAAGAATCTGATGTGAGAAGGGAAATAACAACGGCTTTAAAACTACCATTGTTATCGAGGTAAGCTTTTTCAGCGTTCATTAGCGTCTGGGAATCGGATAGCATTTCGTTCCGCCCCATGTAAAAGCGGAAGGCATGGCGAATGATAGACTGCCTTACCCGGTCAGATTTAGCGAGCCTCCCTATCATCTCGAGCGCATCGCTCACATCTCCATCGATTTTAGCTTCGCCGGTTCCATCGATAGACCCCGTAGCAAGCACGGGTTTCGTCTTATAAGTATGCCCACCATGTTTTACTTTCGACGTAGAAATAATATTTTCGGGATGTTCTAAATTTTCTTCTTCCCGATAGCGGCCAAAATCATCGAACATCTCAAAAGGCAGACCAAGAGGATTCATTTGATCATGACACTTCCAGCATTCCTGCTTTTTGGTGACACGGTCTAATCGAGTGCGCAAAGTGTGGTGGTGGTCTTCAGGAATCTGGGCATCAACAGTGATGGGAACATCAGGCACCGTGCCAGCAAGAAGTTTTCTGCGCACCCATAGCCCACGGTGCACTGGATCAGACTCCGTGTTCTGAGAAAAGGCAATCAGCCACGCTGGATGAGTGAGAATCCCCTTACGGTTTTCAATTTTGAAAGGCTGTTCGAGCGGGTAACTCCAAAATTCTTTCTTTTCAAAACCTCGGAAGTTGTTCCGGCTAGCCTCTTGATAGCGACCAATCGAAGGCGTGGGTGGTAAGCTGTAGAACGGAGCGTGGTGTGAACCGTAACCATGAGCCCAAGGCACTTTAGTAAACGGGATACGACCACGACCGAAGGACTCCTCGAAATAATACATGTAGGAAAGGAATTCCTTTATCGGTCGCTTTGGGTGAGGCTTGATTGATTTCTGGGATTTTATGTATTCAAGGTTTGCGTCATACACTTTTTTTGCATCAGTTTTCCAGTCAGTATCTTTGAGCTTTTCGTAGAACTTCCGCCAAGACGCGATTAACTTCCTTGAGGTCTCAGGATCTTTGTCTCGATAGACAAAAAATTCATCGGTAGTGAGGAGATTTTCAAAGACATTCTTATCCAGTCCCACAAGATGAGCAACAACCAGATCCGCCTCACTGATTAGGCGACCAGGTGTCTGGGTATCTCCTCGGTCAGGGTTACGGTAGAAGCCCCCACTACGAGGTGAATCTTTAAAGACGCGTAGAGCATTTGCATAACCGAAGAAGTCACGAAAGAAATGGATTAAACGTGGGTGTGAGACCACGAGTGAGCGAGTCTGCTTTCCTTCGATAGACGGGTCGATTTTACCTTTATAGTAGTTCTGATCAGCAAGTAAGCGGGTGACTTCTCGGTGGTAATCTCCTTTAGTTTTGAGACGCCCCTCGGCTGCTGCCGCTATCAGTTGTGGATCTGGATTACGGTCACCTAGGGCGTAGGCAATGGCATAACTCGCCTCACGTGGAGAAAGCTTATGCCGACCATATGCGTCGAGTGAACCCTCGCCAAATTCAAGGCGATACAAGAATTCGGACTCTAATATAACCGAGACGAGCATCTGCCGAAGCCCTTCAGTATTTCCTCCAAGCTGGATAAAGGACTCAGTGAGTCCGGTATATCGACTCAACTCGAGACCGTTAGCTGAGCGCCGAAGAACATTATGAAACTGAGCTTGGATAGCCGCCTGAAGTTCATTTTTAGTCGGCTTTCCTTTTTTAAGAATGATGTCTTCGAATGCTTTCGGAGTAGAACTCGGTGCCCAGTTATCTTTTTTATTTGGAAAATCGTTAGCGTTGATCTCACCATTCTTTACTCGGGCAGGTCGGATTTGTTTGTGAGAAATCCACTCCGCATTGGATAGCATGATAAGAAGATGCCCACCATCGAGTGCGGTGGTGTCATAATCTCGTATTCCAGAGCGCTCAGGAAGCACGAAAGGATTAGTGACACCAAAAAGGTTCATCCTGTGGTCATGCCCATCGGATTCAAAAATCCCTTTCACCCTCTGATTAAAAACCTCTGGTCTGATCAGCCAACGTCTGGCTGAGGTGAAGGGCCGCTCTTTAATTTTTCCGCTGAATAATACCACTCTGCATAAAAGAAGAGACAAATTTCATTATTCATGATAGATGTCTTCTATGGGAAGAAAACGTGCTAAATTAGACTTTAAAAACGAAGCTCGCGAAGTTGTCACTCTCTTCAAGAAAGA
>Ga0209711_10000270_pt1 | contig 53289 bp, 45 predicted proteins | sample ArcticOcean_MG_C_7_FD_187441 | JGI IMG/M metagenome (GOLD analysis project Ga0209711, IMG submission 187441) | Marine microbial communities from western Arctic Ocean - ArcticOcean_MG_CB11_88 (SPAdes) (version 2) | ecosystem: Environmental > Aquatic > Marine > Oceanic | place: Arctic Ocean... | reverse complement strand
TAGGTTTATTACTCGCAAGTGTCGCCAGTTCACCTCTATTTTTGACAATGGCCTTGTTTGTCGCTGGCCTGGGTGGTGCATTTCTATGGATTCCTGCACCGGTTATTGCGTCCGCCGCGTTACCTATCGCTCGGCAGCCACTCGCTGTCGGCCTGATGAGTTCCGGTATCGGGCTTGGGGTCGTCTTTGCCAGCATCCTGAGCGGCGTTTTGCGTTCATCCGAGGGCGATCACGCGTGGTCCAGCGTATACCAGGTCTTGTTCTACATCGCGTTGCTGATTCTAGCGGCAACACTACTCATTGTTCGCCATGCTCAGGCTCGGCCCAGGGGCGGCGGTGGAATCGGTGGGTTCGGTGCTTTGCGACGAATGCACCGATGGCTCCCATTAATTATGGCATACGCCACCTTTGGATTTATGTACCTTCTTGTGATTGGTTTTCTTACCACAAGATTAGAAGACGACAGCGCGTGGACCACCGGCGACGCGGCAATCGCGTTCACATTGATGGGCTCTGCCATGATTTTTGGTGGCCCGACCTTTGTTGCCATTTCCCATCGAGTAGGCGTGCGGCTGGCACTTTCCATCGCATTCGGTCTCTGGCCTATGCTCGTTTGGGTTGTTCTCACAGGATTTTATCTGCCGACTTTAGCGGCATGTCTCGGCCTTGGACTTCTTTTTAGTGCGTTGCCGACACTGATGACGATCTATGTCGTCGAGAACACGACCGCACAGGACTATGGGCCAAGTTTTGCAGCAGCGACCTTGACGTTTGGCATCGCTCAAACCATCTCGCCACCCATAGGTGGTTTTATTGCTGACCTGAGCGGCTCATTTACCCTCGTGTTTTTGCTATCGAGCGTTATGGGTGTTGTCGGACTGATGGCGTCACTTCGACTGCCAAAACATAACCGGGAAAAGGCCTGCTAAACGGTCCCAGTCCTCTCTTGAGTCATCGAACGGCGCTAAGCTCTTCCTTGCCAGGTCAAAGCAGCAGATGGAAGATGAAATTATTAGCAGGCCCTAAAGCCTACTTTTTCAGATATGCCGTCCATAGCGGGCCTGAATAAAAAGGCCAGATGCCGACTGATTATCGACGGATTTGCATCAAACTAGAACTAAGAGCAATAGACAACTGATATGCCGACTGAAGAAACAATATTACCGTTTTCCCTAAAATACGATGCTACACATTGCCAAGCATATCTCGACAAGCACCAGGCGAGCACCAGCAGACGTGTCTCAAACTACCTTGAACAACGTATGGCCGGCAAAGCGCTGCAACTCACAACCAATACATCGAGTTGCCTCGACTTACCCTGTGGCACCGGTCGCTTCTGGGATCGGCTATTTTTGTCAGGCGTTCAAGACCTGATTGCTGCCGATTACAGTCAGGATATGTTGGATCTCGCTGCTCGCGCCCGCCCTTTGGCGCAGGTTAATAAAGGAGCAGGTTAATAAAGGAGCAGGTTAATAAAGGAGCAGGTTAAAAAAACCAAATTATTAAAAACTTCAGCTTTCGCCATTGACCTGCCTGATCAGTCCGTTGATCTGTTGTTTTGTATGCGTCTGCTGCATCACATTGGCCTGCCTGAAGATAGAAACACAATCCTTAAGGAATTTTCACGCGTTACCCGCGGCGAAATACTGGTGTCACTTTGGGTTGATGGAAACCTTCAGCCCTCGAGACGTAAAAAGCACGAAAATAAACGGGCACGCACCAGCTATCAGAATCGTTTTATTATTCCGGCAGATCAGTTTGAAGCCGAAGTCACATCGATCGCCGGTCTAGAGGTCGCAGGTCACGTTGATCTATTACCCGGTATCTCTATGTGGCGAACCTATATATTAAGGTCGGTCTCTTAATCTATGTGTCTTAAGCTATGTGTCTTAAGCTATGTGTCTTAAGCTGGCCGGTAATGTAACTCGCCTTACACTGGGCCAGGCAATATTGGGATAGAAGGCAACACTGGGATAACAGCAACCATCTCATGCCTTAAAATAATCGCCTACCCACTGAAAACCCAAAGGCAGTTCAAGGCTTCAAGTGCTAACAGACTGACCACCGTTCACTCGCGCCATCATGAATGAAGGCGAAGTTCATACGGACGCTCTACAGTGATACCCCTAACCTGGCGTGAACTGCCTTCACCCTGTATCTGATACGAAAATAGAAAAGCGTCAACACAAAAAGGTTCACAACCCCTGCTGCACTGGCAAAACCGAATGACCACTCGTAGTTTCCAGTCACATCGTAAAAGTATCCGCCGACAAACCCGCCCATCCCCATACCACCCCATCCGAAGAAGGCCGTGATCGACATGGCGCGACCCGCAAACCTGGCGCTGACCATCATACGAGTACAGATCAGCAGGCTGGACATCACACCGGAATAGGTGAACCCGAAAAAGATCGCAAGCAGGTACAAAGCAGTTGGGCCTTCGACATGCGGAAACCACATAACAGAAACGGTCTGGCCAACGGACATCAACATATATGCAGGTAAAGCGCCAATTGTATCGGCCAGCTTACCGCCCATAATGCGGCCAAGAGCACCAACCATCATCAGAATCAACAGCGCTCTTGCGGCATACTCAAGTGTATTGCCCTGGTCAGTCAGCATCGGGACAAGATGCACAATAGGAACCGCCATGCAATTGCAGCAAAAAATCACTGCCACACTTATCCATACAATGACCTCTAATTCAGACAATGGGAATTCTCGAAAGTCAGTCTTTGGTTCTACCCTTACTCGTTCACGCCACGGGGACTCTCTGATGAGAAAACCGATCGGCAACGCGATAATCAGATAGCTCAACGCAAGATACTCATATGTCGTCCGCCACCCGTAGGCCGTAATACTCAGACCAGACAGATACGGAACCAGCGCCTGACCGACCGCTCCTCCCGCTGCGGCGATGCCTAACGCGAGGCCCGGATTCAGCCGAAACCAGAAACCAACGTTTGCATAGAGTGGTGTTGTGGCCATCGCCGTCCCAAAAGCACCAAACAAAAAATAGTAGGCATAAAACTCAGATATAGAATCTTGCCTGCTCAGCATAAAGAGACTAAATGACATGAAGATTGCCGCAACAACGCCAAACCATCTCGTACCATAGCGGTCTGCAACGAACCCCCAGAAAATGCCAAAGACAGCCGCTGCAAATGAGATGGTGGTATATCCAAAAGACGTCTGTCCCCTGCCCCATCCAAATTCTGAGGTAAGCGGTTTCAGGAACACCGAAATAGAACCCAGGGCTCCGAATGCCAATGCACTGATCGTGAAAACAACGGCCACCATTAGCCAAGCGTAACGTGGATGGTCTTGATCGCTTGAGTGTTTTTCCATTAGTGAGCTAATTTACTTTTTAGATGAACGCGAATTTTACTGCCAAAACTCAGGCCCTATCGTTACTGGGACTAATTATCTTGAACTGCTCTGGTAGCCTTCTAAAAACTTTTATATTAATCGTCGTCATCATTCGTTCAAACACAGTTCAGTCACGCGCCATGCCTATCTAGCCACGGCAAGTTTACGCCTATAGTCCCTCGCCAACTCATCGTTCCCAAGCTCTAGATTAAAGGCGATAAGCGCCTGCAAGACGTCCTGATCGTTAGGGTACTCGTTGTGAGCCCTCGTTAAGACGCTGATAGCGTCCACGGTCTTGCCCGTAGAGTCCAGCGCAACGGCATAGACGTAAACATAACGCGCGTTAGTTACGGTGCTGCCGGCCGCGATCGCCAACTCAATAACGGCCTCTTCGATACGACTTTGCCTTATAAGAGACAACCCAAGCGTATAGTGAATCGTTGCGTCACCTTCATTCCACACCAAGCCTTTCCTTAGGACTTTCTCTGCGCTGGTCTCGTCACTGAGTATCCGGTGGACGTCAGCAAGATTGATATAGGCTGGCGCAAAAACGGGGTCAGTGTCGATCGCCTTCCGATAGACCCCAATCGCTTTTGGCCAGTCCCGCTTTGCCACGTAAAAGTTGCCAAGGTTAGTCCATGCCTCTGGTCGCTCTGCACTTGCCATTTCCGCGGCGATATATTCATTTTCCACGCGGGTTAAAAGCGCGCGACGCTTCGCTCCAAGGTCACCCGTAGAAATGGCCGCGAGAACACGCGCGGCCTCAATGCGAACCATTCTGACGGGGTCCTCCAGCATCGGAAATGCTAGCCGGGCGCGAACATCGTGCGGCGTCCGATCGAGAATCGACACAGCGGCGGTACGAACTGCCGGATCATCATCAGAGAGCGCAAGCGGTAGCACATCGATCGTCTGCAAGCTCAACGACGGACCCAACTCCATCAGTGCAGTAGCGCGGGCAACGTCAGGGGAGGATGTATCTCTTATCAACTCAGCGAGTTGATCACTCGCTGACGATTCTCCCCGGCGAGCAGCCGATAACACGGCGGCATATCCCTGAAAGCCTTTAGCGTCTCGCCCATACCATGTTCGAACTTTATCCGCGGCCCAGCTGGCACTTTTGTCCGAGTGACAATTAGTGCAAGCGTTTGGAGTATCGAATTTCTCGGAGAGATCGGGCCGAGGAACACGCAGGCTGTGGTCATGACGTGGGTCGACGACCATGTAGTCTTTTGCAGGCATATGACAGCCAGCACAGGCGGCACCTGGGCCTTCTGCCTCATGAAAATGATGGTTAACCTTGCTGTAAGTCTTCGCCTCATGACACTGCAGGCAAACGGTATTTCCTGGTAGTTTTAGTTCGTTGCTGTGTGGTTCGTGACAATCGCTGCAGGTGACGCCGGCTTGATACATCTTGCTCTGGCGAAAAGAGCCATACACATAGACTTCACCCTCAATTTGCCCATCGTCATGGTACATTCCGGCGTCGAGCGTTTGGGGTAAATAATGATCCATAAGCCGCTCCCCGTGAACGTAATTTTCGCTGATTGGACTACGCCGCGAATGACAACGCGCGCACGCTTCTATTTCTTTATCGGTGACTTTTGGCTCGCTGCGAACTGGCTTGCCACTGGTTGGGTCTGTTTGCCAAAGCACCCCTTCTCGTTCATCGAAGTGTAAAAGAAGCCCTAGAGAATCCTGCATGCTATCCCATCCGGGGACTCTTTTAGCCCAATTCAAATGATTCGATCCAGGGCCATGACAGGACTCACAGGACACATCAATATCCGTCCAGGTCGTATCAAAGCTGGCACTCGCGACGTCGTAATTCTTTTGCAAGTTCATTGAATGACACTCTGCACAGGCGGTGTTCCAGTTTTGGCTTGGCTTGGTCCAATGCAGGACGTCCCCGGGGCTGATTTTTTCGTCCGGGTAAAGATGAAACCACTTTTGCCCACCTTGTTCTGCCGACCTTGAATCCCAGGCGATACTGAGTGCCTGTTTTCTACCGCCCGAAAAATCAATGAGATATTGCTGAAGTGGATAGAAACCGAAGGCATAACTGATTTCAAATTCCTGCAACTCACCACTTTCGCTTTCTGTCCGCACAAAAAACCGACCTTGCCGCTTATAAAAGACGGAAGTCACCCCAAATTGAGTGAAGCTTGCATTGTCAAAATCACCTAAAACCGTCCCGCTCGTCGCCCGCTGCATAGCAAGGTCATGGTGCGAGCCCTGCCAATTGTCGAAGGACTCTTCATGGCAACCCTTGCAAACCATGCCCCCGACAAAGTCCGGTGCCGTTGACGGTGTCTCAAATGCGTGCCCACCTGAACTCGCCATCACTAAAAAGACGAAAGCAATTACTCGTAGTGTCAAAATATTGTTTATCTCCTCCTGCAAAACGCAAACACCTCTACCAGCAACCGACCCACCGTGCCCAAAGGGGCTTGGAGCCAATACAGTAAGCCGACGTTGCGCAAAGTCACAAGGAATATCACACGAAAAGAGCGGCTTAACGCTGCCATCACAGCCAATCCCGTTACCTGAAAGGATATCGGGATGATTCGCTTCCAGAGCAAGCCAATTGACCCTGAGCAATACGCCTGTGACTCATTTTGTGGATAATACAACACTCCACACGGACTGTTTTCGCGATGATGCTTTTCAGACAACTCTTTGACACGACTTCCTCCACCTATACTTACCTGATTGGCTGTGACGTTTCCCATGATGCCATCATCATTGATCCGGTATTTGAACAGCATCCGCGGGATACAGCACTACTTCGAGAACTGGGCCTAAAAGTAAAATATACGGTTGATACCCACGTCCATGCAGACCACGTGACCGGCTCGTGGCTGATGAAAGAGTCCGAGGGGGCGCAAATCGCTCTATGCGGAAAATATGGCGCTGCTGGCATTGATATTGAACTGGAAGAAGGCATGGTGCTGGCATTCGGAAACTATTCAATTACGGCTCATTCAACTCCGGGTCACACAGACGGCTGTTTCACGTTTGTGACCAGCAATCAGACGATGGCGTTTACAGGGGATTGTTTGTTGATTCGCGGCGCGGGTCGAACCGACTTTCAATCGGGTAATGTTCACACCCTGTGGGGCAGTATCAGGGGGAAAATATTTTCCCTGCCGGACGAGTGCCTATTGTACCCGGGGCATGACTATATGGGGCGCACCGTTTCAACGGTGACCGAAGAAAAAAAATTCAACCCCAGGATCGGTGGCGATGCCCGGGAAGAGGATTTTGCCGGATACATGAACAACCTCGGCCTGCCTCACCCCAAACAGCTCGATATAGCGGTGCCCGCCAACTTGAAGTCCGGTAAACCTGAAGCACCCATTTCGAAACCCACCTGGGCGCCTATTAACGTGACTTTTGCTGGAATTCCGGAAGTCGAGCCCGACTGGGTCGCCCGTCATCTGGCGGACATCTGTGTCCTTGATGTACGAAGTGAGCCTGAATACTCCGGGGACCTGGGTTACATTGCAGGATCAGTACTGATACCGCTGGACCAACTCAGGGACCGGATTAGTGAAGTACCAACAGACAGGCCCGTGGTGACAATGTGCCAATCCGGTAAGCGTTCTGGCATGGCAACCCAGATCCTAAAAGCATCAGGTCTCAAGGACGTCGCCAATATTCCTGGCGGCCTTATTCACTGGTCACGGCTTGCACTGCCTGGCTTGCACTACCCTGACTCACAACAACCTGAATCACACCAACCAGAATTGGCACCGACCTGATGAATGCCCCAGAAGGTGACCTAGCGGGCATCACCGTTGTTGCCCTGGAACAGGCCGTGGCAGCCCCTTATGTTTCAGGTAGATTGGCAGAGGCTGGTGCCCGCGTTATAAAAATCGAACGAGCCGAGGGTGATTTTGCTCGGCACTACGATCATCTGGTGCTCGGCCAAAGCGCTTATTTCGTCTGGCTGAATGCTGGCAAAGAAAGTGTGACGCTCAACCTGAAAGATCCGAATGACGCGGCCCTATTTCGGAACATGCTTGGCACCGCAGATGTGTTTATCCAAAACCTGGCCCCTGGCGCACTTGATCGCCTGGGATTCGAACCAGGACAGCTCAGCAGAGACTTCCCCGAGCTCATTATTTGTTCGATCAGCGGCTACGGCGAAACCGGCCCTTACCGTACACAAAAGGCTTACGACCTGCTGATACAGGCGGAAACTGGTCTATGTTCAATCACCGGTGTGGATGACGAACTCACCCGTGTCGGGGTGTCTGTCTCTGATATTTCTGCCGGTATGACGGCCTACCAGGACATACTCCAAGCACTTTTCGCCCGTGAAAGAGATTCTGAACATAAAGGCAGGATTATCAATGTTTCTCTTTTTCACGCAACCGCTGACTGGATGAACGTCCCATATCTGCAACATCGATACGGTCAGTTCACACCACAGAATCAGGGATTGAAGCATCCTTCCATTGCACCCTATGGCGCCTTCGTCTGCGGCGACGCCAAGCAGATTCTGTTTAGCATCCAAAACGAGCGTGAATGGAAAGACCTGTGCCATCAGGTGCTGAATGATGAAACGCTCACTAACCATAAACACTTTTCAAATAATTCTCGCCGACTAGCGCATCGGGAAGAACTTGAGCAGATCATCATTAAAAGCTTTGCTGCATTTGACCGTGAACAGGTAATCGAGAAACTTGCGGCAGCAAATATTGCCTATGGTCGAGTGAGCGACCTGAATGATCTTGCTAACCATCCACAGAATCGCTTCAGGGACATTGATACGCCAAACGGCACCGTTAAGGCGTTGAGTAGAGGCGCGGTGATCCAGGGAAAAGTGCCTACTTCCTTAAGCGTGCCCGAACTGGGGCAGCATAATGACAAAATCAGAGAAGAGTTTGAAAAATAACATCGAAAAGAAATTTTTCGTAAAAAGCCTATTTGCAATCGACCGTTAGAGCGATTAAAACAACAGAAACCATTAACAAAAAGGACCAACCTATGGATGTCTCGACTATTATTATCCTTGTCGTACTCGCCGCGCTTGCCATGTGGGCCGTGGCCATCTACAACCAGTTGGTCGCCTTAAAAAACCGATATAAAAATGCATTCGCGCAGATCGAAGTCCAACTAAAACGTCGTTACGACCTGATTCCAAACCTGGTCAACACCGCTAAAGGTTACATGGAACACGAACGAGGAACGCTGGAAGCCGTGACCAAAGCCCGGGATGCGGCCGCATCCATGTTGGCAGATGCAGCGAAAGATCCTGGTAACGCTAACGCGATTAAAAGCCTCGCCACACAGGAAGGCGTCCTGCAGAGCGCACTGGGAAAGTTCAGTATCGCGGTAGAAGCCTACCCTGACCTTAAAGCCAGTCAGAACATGATGCAGTTGACTGAAGAACTGACCAGCACAGAAAACAAAATTGCCTTTTCCCGCCAGGCATTTAACGATCAAATAATGAGCTATAACACCTACCGCCAATCGTTCCCACAGGTTGTGCTGGCGGCAAGCTTTGGACACCCGACGGATGCGGAGCTGTTGGAGTTCGCAGACAGCGAGGTCATTCAGGACGCCCCAAGCGTTTCATTCTAAGTGACAAGCTCGACACATTAGTGAGATAACTAACTGACATGGACTTTTTCGAGTCTCAAAGTCTGGCACTACGAAACACCAGGTTTTTGCTTCTGCTGTTCCTATTGGCCGTTGCTTCCCTGATCGTCTTAACCAACCTGCTGTTGTTTGCCTTCATCAACTTCGAGGACACGACGCACATCGAAACCGGTCAGTATAACTTTTCATGGCAAGCCTTTTTTGCCACCTCCTGCGGCGTGGTACTTCTGATCACCCTTGCCAGCCTATTTCGACTCCTGTCGCTACGAAAAGGTGGGGCTGCGATCGCCGAGCTCCTGGACGGCGAATTACTGGTAAACGCGCAAGGTGATCTGAACAAACATCAACTGCTTAATGTAGTTGAAGAAATGGCCATCGCATCAGGGACACCCGTCCCACCTGTTTACCTGATCGCTGACCCTGCGATTAACGCCTTCGCTGCAGGGTATTCTTCTGGCGACGCTGTAATCGGCGTAACCTACGGCGCCATGGAAAGCCTGACGCGGGACGAGCTACAGGGTGTCATAGCCCATGAATTCAGTCATATCCTAAATGGCGATATGCGCCTGAACATACGACTAATGGGAATCCTTTACGGAATCCTGATGCTGGCATTGGTTGGCCGCGCGGTTCTCTACGGCGTTCGTGGGCGTGGTCGAACAAACACGGCTGTCCTGGTCCTGGGCGTAGGGCTCATGTTCGTTGGCTTTCTTGGCCAGTTCTTTGGTAATTTAATTAAAGCCGCAGTAAGTAGGCAGAGAGAATTTCTGGCAGACGCGTCGGCTGTTCAGTTTACTCGTAATCCGAAAGGCATCGCGGATGCCCTAAAACGCATTGGCGGTTACGAAGCCGGCTCAGTATTGCAACACCCTGAAAGCGCGGAGCTCAGCCACAGTTTTTTTTCTCAGGGCGTGAGCTTTTCTTTTGCGTCCCTCATGGCAACGCACCCCGACCTGACCGAGAGAATAAAAAGAATTGAACCACTTTGGGATGGCGAGGCTCTAGCGCCTACCCCGCCTGAACCCACTACCGCTAAACATAGCCCTGCAGGCGTCATGGGATTTTCATCATCGGTTAATATTGACGCTGATGAAGTACTCAACCATATCGGTAACCCACAACAATCCCAGGTAGACCTGGCAAGACAGGTTATCGCCTCGTTACCTGACGATTATACCGCCGCTGCACGCGAACCATTTTCAGCACGAGCTCTTGTTTACCTACTGATGCTAAATCAAAGCAATGACGCTCGCACACAACAGCTTAGCCACCTGAAAGCATCATCAGACCTGGGCGTTTACGATGTTCTGGAAGCACTGATCAAACACGAGCACCGGCTAAAGCCAGAAATGAAACTGCCACTACTGGAACTCACTTTCCCAACGCTTCGTCAGCTTAGCTATGCACAATACAAAATGTTTATGACTAACTTAAACGTTATGGTGCGTGCCGATAACATCGTTAGCCTATCTGAGTGGGCGGTGCTGAAAATGATCAGCAAGCACTTGGGCGAAGTGTTTGAAGCCAAACATAGCCGCGTAAGACACGATACACTGGAATCCGTTCGCGGCCATTGTGAGGTACTGCTTTCACTTCTTGCCTACTGCGATAAACAGTCCGGTGTCTCTCCGGTCGTTGCTTTTTTGGCTGGCAAGACAGAACTCGGGTTGGAGGTTCAACTCAAAGACAAAAAAGACCTAAACTTTAAAAAAATGAACGCCGCCCTGAATGCCTTGGCGGAACTGCATCCCCTGCGAAAACCGAAGCTTATTAAAGCCTGTATTAAAACCGTTACCGCCGACCAGGCCGTCAGCGTTATCGAGTCAGAACTCCTGCGCACAATCGCGGACACGCTCGAATGCCCGATGCCGCCAATGCTGAATCAAGGCAAAACCGATGCGGTAAAAAAGTGATACCCTAAGATTATAATACTTAAATAAAAACATACCCTGATAAAATCATACGATCATTGACATAGAGTCATACCATGCCCGGACCCCTTCACGGTTACCGAATACTTGACCTAACCACCGTTATTTCTGGCCCTTTTGCCACGATGCTTCTGGCAGACCAAGGTGCAGACGTTATTAAAGTGGAGGGTGTGACAAGACCCGATCACGCCAGAGGCGCAGGTCACGGAGAAAACAAGTTCACCGCCACCTTTTTGAACAATAATCGAAATAAACGATCACTGGCGCTGGACCTAAAGTCGGATGAAGGCAGGGAAATCCTGCTGAAGCTCGCCGCAACGGCAGATGTCTTTATCCAAAACTTTCGCCCAGGTGTGGTGGAGCGCCTGGGAATTGGTGAAGAAGAAGTCAGGAAGGTGAAGGAAGATATTATCTATGTTTCAATTTCCGGGTTCGGAGAAAAAGGCCCCTGGGCGCATAAGCCTGTTTACGACCCCATCGTCCAGGCTATTAGTGGACTGACAACAATACAGGGGGGGTCAGATGAAGAAAGGCCCCGACTTGTAAGAACCATTGTGCCCGACAAATTAACGGGCATGACAACAGCTCAAGCTGTTACAACCGCATTACTCCATAAAGAAAGGACCGGCGAAGGCCAACACGTTCGGGTTTCCATGCTGGATGCGGTGATTTCATTCCTGTGGGCATCAGACTTTGGCGGACAGACTTTCGTGGGCCGGGAAGTAAGCACGCAGCGAGCCGCTACCTTTATTGACCTGATTTACGAAACAAAGACCGACTACATCAGTGTCTCAGCCATGACTAACACTCAATGGCACGCTCTAGCGGCCGCGGTTGGCCATCCCGAGTGGGCCGATGATGAGCGATTCAGTACACCTGCGCAAAGGGATCTCAATGCCAATGAGCGGCTTGGACTGACCCAGAAAGCACTGCTTAACCGGTCCGCAGAGCAATGGTTGGCTTTACTGGACGATGCAGGCGTGCCTTGCGCGCCGGTACTCAAACGCAAAGAAGTCATTGAGCATCCCCAGGTAGTTGCAAGCGATTTGATTATTGAACTTGAGCATCCAGAAGCAGGCACCATCAGGCAGACGAGACCTGCTGCCAGGTTCTCAAAAAGCACTCTAGAACTACGACACGGTGCCCCGGCACTGGGCGCTGACACGGAGGCTATTCTTGCTGAAATTAACATCCCTGATGACATCATTAACAAACTTAAGATTAATGGCACCATCGCATAATCCTTGACGGCGTGACGACATGAAAATTGGACTAATCTCGGACACTCACATTCCGGAAGCTATGCCGGAACTCTGGCCCCACGTGTTCGAAGCGTTTCGGGGTGTGGAATGCATTCTACATGCGGGGGATATTTATGACTTTTCTGTACTGGATCGTCTTGAACAAATTGCGCCAGTTTACGCTGCACGGGGCAATGGCGAGGATGGCTCCGGCGGACGGGCAGTTCAACCCCATGACAACCGGGTAAGGGAAACGTGGACGATTAGCCTACAGGGATTCAATATTGGCCTTACCCACTATATTCCAATGCCTGAAATTCCACCCAGCCTGACCGTACGGAAATGGAAAGATCGGATGTTTCCCGATACTCTGTTAGACGTACTGGTTTATGGCGATACCCACGTCGAACAAATCGACCTGATCGACAATACCCTGTGCATCAATCCTGGATCACCCACCTACCCCCACAACCTGTCATTGCAGTTCGGGACAATCGGATTTCTGTACCTTGACGAACCAGCGCCAAGGGCAAAGATCATGCAGCTTACAGCTTCAGGAACAACCCCCTTTGACTGGGCGGCGTCACGCCGCCCCTGGTAACAACGATATTTTCTCGACGGTGACACCCTGCATCGGGTCTAGGTCAACCAATGCAACGGACATTTCTTTCGCTCCCTGGCCAAGATTTGGCGATCCTGGATAGGCCGCGATCGTTTTACCGTGTTGCATAATTGAAAACACATGAACATGCCCCAGCGCAAGGTAGTCGAACTGGCTCTCTTCTATTTCACTCGGCGTAATTAGCGATGAAAACATCTCAGCACCGCGGTCGACATAGTAGCCGTGAGTCATCCCCAGATACCAGCCTTCATGCTCATGTCGTGGCACACTCTCTAAGGGTTTATGGCCTGGATGATGATCAACAATTCCCCGTCCCCAGATCGTGACGCCATAGTCTTCGAGCCTGCATACCGACCCTGATTCTTCCTGAAGGAAAGTAACATGTGCGCCGGCATCTCGCGGATCATAACGGTGATACACCGAATAGTCTGCCATGCAGTCGTGGTTACCGGTGATCATCACTACTGGACATTTAAGTCGGGCGAGTTGCTCGGTGGTAAAGTCCAGACAGGGCTGCTTGACCCTGTTGTGGTCAAACAAGTCGCCAGCCAACAAAAAAATGTCGACATCATGCTTGATGGCTTCATCAATAACCGCTGTAAAACCCTTTTGACCCGGACTGGCATCCGCACCAAGGCCTATATTGTTATCAAGGTGGATATCCGAGGTGTGCAGAATTTTTAATTTTCTTTTCATCGTCGCAGGCTAACCGACACGCCTATAAAACGCGAATCAGAAAAACCATACCCGACCGACTGGTGGACAGACTAGTAGGTCGATTAATCGCTAAAAAGGCCCTTGCCGGGTGCACGAGACATCAGGACCCCAGCACTATCGATTCGTAGAAGCCGAGGATTCCCGCTTCGGTTTAATTTTCTAACACCACAGGTTAGCGAAACCAGTTTAATTCGTCTAAATCCATCACCAGCATTGGCGCAAGTCTATCGCCGTTTATGATAATCTTTGCGGCCCTCCGCAGGCACGTCTGAACAATGGCAAATCCAAAGGACGAGGTTTACTCCAGGCCCATGCCTTCGATCGAAGCTTTCCGGTTCGACCAGTCGGTGGCGGACGTTTTTCAGGACATGATCGAACGCAGTGTTCCCGGATACGGGCTTGTATTGCAACTAATTGGGGTGCTGGCCGAAAAGTATGGTCAGCCGGGTACCCAAGCCTATGATCTCGGTTGCTCACTGGGTGCATCGACCTTGCAACTCAGGCGACACCTTCCGGATGATTGCCATGTGATCGGGGTCGATAACTCAGAAGCCATGGTATCAAGATGCACAGCCAATCTTAGCCGGGATCATTCCGCTGCCACCTATGAGATTTTGCTCGAAGATCTGCGGGAAACAAAAATCGACAACGCGTCGATCGTTATTCTTAACTTCACGCTTCAGTTCGTGCCGGACGAGGAACGAAGAAAGATTCTTGCACGAGTTTGCGAAGGTCTTAACGACGGCGGTATTCTGCTATTAGCCGAAAAAGTGAAATTTGAAGACGCTTCCGAGCAGACGCTGATGACGGAACTTCATCATGACTTTAAAAAACAACATGGCTATAGCGATCTCGAAATATCACAAAAGCGGGCCGCGTTGGAAAACGTGCTGATTCCTAATACCGAAGAGCAACACAGGCAGAGAATGCGGGATGCAGGTTTTTCAGTCGTCGAGCAATGTATGCGTTGCCTTAACTTCTCCACCTTCCTTGGCATCAAGTAATATGCGAATACCTTGCCAGCAATGAATAAAGGACTCTGCAGGATGATGTTTTGCCTACCGCACAAGCGGCTCTTCGCCAATTTTGTGGCATTTACCTATTGCTATCGTCTAGGACATGTCGTCGCTATGAACTGGCTGGCCAAGGCGATTTTGTTGTCTTATGACGCTCACGACATGCTTAGTGAACGAATAGAAGTAACCCTAAATGCGCGCTGAAATAGACCGTTTCATGACTGAAACGGTCGACACCTTTCTAGCACCGTTTCACGACCCCTTGCGTGCGGCCCTATCGACCGAGACCCGACTTCACGGCCGCGCTGAGGAATGGGATGCAGCACTCGCGACGATTCAATCCAACACCAGAGCCAGCCAGTTTGACTCAGACACTGTTAGTGTCGGCGATCCGAACGCGGACTTTGAGGAAGTCCTGTCAATGTTCCTGCCATGGCGAAAAGGCCCCCTTAAGGTCGGTAAAACCCTGATTGACACAGAATGGCGTAGTGACTGGAAATGGCAACGGATCAGCAGCAATATCGAACCTCTTAAGGGAAAACAGGTCTTGGATATTGGGTGTGGCAATGGCTACCACCTATTTCGAATGCTCGGCGCAGGCGCAGACCTAGCCCTTGGAATCGACCCTACCATTTTATTCAATTACCAGTTCAACCTGCTTCAAAAGCTGAGTCACCCAAACCGTGCCTATCTGTTGCCGTTGCGAAGTGAACACCTCCCTCAGTTCGGTGGGTTTGATACTGTTTTCTCACTCGGCGTGCTGTATCACCGAAGATCCCCCATAGATCATCTAAAGGAACTACTCAGTTTTACAAAGCCTGGCGGCGAACTTGTACTGGAAACCCTGGTAGTGGAAGGTGATCGAAACACGCTGCTGATTCCGCAGGACCGCTATGCAAAGATGGCGAATGTCTGGTTTATCCCATCGACGTCAATGCTGGAACTGATGCTGCGGCGGGCGGGGTTTATCGACGTCAAAACAGTTGATGTCAATGTCACCAGTTTAGAAGAACAACGTGCAACCAGGTGGATGCAATTCCAGTCACTCGCGGACTATCTGGACCCCACGGATAAAACCAAAACCGTAGAAGGCTACCCAGCACCCACCCGGGCGATCCTAGTAGCACGAAAACCAGAAGTAGCACGAAAACCAGAAGTAGCACGAAAACCAGAAGTAGCACGAAAACCAGAAGTAGCACGAAAACCAGAAGTAGCACGAAACCGGAAGTAGCACGAAACCGGAAGTAGCACGAAACCGAAAGTAGCACGAAGACCGGCCTAGGTCGCCGCCCCGGCAGGGCACTTCACTAGGGAACAGCGGTGATCTTATGGCGTTGTGTATGCCTGCGAAGGTAAGCCCAGATTGATTGGTTAAGCGCCTCGAATCCCTTATCTTCGGACTTTTCGTGTAACAAAACCAATATACGTGTGAGCGCATCATGGTGGTCGTTTACATCAGTCAGTCGATAGGAAGACAGTTCAGCACCAGTGACCTCTTTGTCTTTGCTCGACAGCAACGCCTCGCCTGCTATAAAAATGCGTTTCATCTCAGCGATATCATCCAGCCTGCGCTGGATACCCTCAGCCGTCTCATCGGCAATAGCGTTAATCAGCAATCCAATCAGCGCGCCATCCGACAAACTGTATAGGCTCTTTAGGTCAGGCAGCAACTGTGTCACTAAGCGTTGGCTCAGCATCCTGAGCGCATCATCGGCATGCGGAATCATGACAGTACCTCCGGCGCAAGATAATCCAGCAGGATACGGTTTTGTCGATCAGTCATTACCCAGCCTGCCATTGCTAATATGGCGTCCTTGCCTTCTCCGTTCTCAAAATTTTCAGAAGACGAAATCCAGATAGCCACGGCTTTAACCGAAACAAAAATCCGCCACCATTTAAGTGCCTGTTCGTTACAAGACAGTCCACTCGCCTCACACCATATTTGGATTGCCTGGCCATGAGGAATTAGCCGCCCGGCTAATGCCAGCTCTTCCCCTGACCATAACGGGTCTAAAGACCAGGCCAGATCTTCCAGCGGATCACCCAAGTGACACATTTCCCAGTCGAGAATGGCGGTAATCTGCGCCTGGTCATTGAACAGGAAATTACCCGTTCTGTAATCACCATGAACAATGGAGATTTTCTGGGCTGGTGGAGGTAAGTTCGCCGCCAACCAGCGAATTGCAGCCTGAGCAATAGGCTGCGGGTGTATTTCGTCCTCGTTAATAATCCCTTGCCAGTATGCCAGCTGCTCCGCTGCGGTCGAGACGACCTTTGGAACAGTCATGATTTCGTCAAACTTTAGCGCAAGCGGGTCTTTTGCCGCCAAGCGCCCCAAAAGATCGTACTTTTGCTGACCGATTTTTTGCTTCTGGTCATTAGATAGCTGAGCAACGTCGCTCATTGGGTTTTCAACCGCGGCCATGATGGAAAACGGCTGTTCAAGAAAATCTGGACTGTTTTCCAGAAAAAGTGGCTCCGGGACAGGTATGTCTGTTGGATAGATTCGGTCGTATGCACCGTATTCAAGGTGCCGTTCAGTATCGATCAGGCTCGAAGGCGGATCACGACGCAGGATCACGCCCCTGGTTTCGCCATCAACTTCCAGCGAGAGCTTGTAAGTCTCGCGAGAGGCTCCTCCAAATATCTTTTCGACATTACAGACCGTGACTGACGTACCCCACTTCTCGCCGAGGTATTCTGCCGCTGCAATTTGTACCTGATCCGTGGTAATCAATCCCGTTTCCCCTGCTTTGATCACTCATTATGACAATTCATTCTGGGCCACGGCAATACTACCGGAATACTTGCAAACCGCTGCACCGAACTGGTTAGATTAGAATTGAACTTATGAATTTCGGAGATCGTTGTGACAGAAGCTAAAACCCTGGGTGAACTAAAATCAAGTGGGCACCGGGTTCTGACTGTCAGGCAGGAAATGAGAAAAAATCTCATTTCTAAACTCCAGGCTAAAGAAGATGCCTTCCCGAATATCGTTGGGTACCAGGACACTGTTATCCCGCAACTTGAGAACGCGATTTTGTCCGGTCAGGATGTGATTCTCCTCGGTGAACGCGGGCAGGCCAAGTCGCGTATTATCCGCAGCCTGACCAGCCTTTTGGACGAATGGACGCCCGTTCTTGAAGACGTCGAGATCCCAGAGAACCCCTATGCGCCTATTAGCGCTCAAGGGAAAAAAATCCTGCTGGAACAGGGCGACGAAGCGGCCATTAAATGGCTCCACCGGGACACACGGTACGGTGAAAAACTTGCTACCCCAGACATCACCATCGCCGACCTGATTGGTGAAATAGACCCCATCAAAATAGCAGAAGGGCGATACCTGGCTGATGAAGAAGCCTTGCATTTCGGCCTGATCCCCCACACAAACAGGGGGATATTTGCTATTAACGAACTGCCCGATCTGGCGGAGAGGATTCAAGTTGGGCTGCTCAATGTACTTGAAGAAAGAGATATCCAGATCAGGGGACACAAGGTTCGGCTGGACCTCGACATCCTGATTGTCGCAACAGCGAATCCAGAGGACTATACCAACCGCGGGCGTATCATCACCCCTCTCAAGGACCGCTATGGCTCACAGATACGAACCCACTACCCGCTCACTATCCTGGAAGAAATCACAATCATGGAACAGGAGCAGCGGAAACTCGACCTGGATGAATACCGGGAAGATGTTCCCCCCTTCATGTCGCAGCTCATCGCTGAAATCACTCAACAAGCGCGGCGATCTCCGGATATCAATCAACGATCCGGCGTTTCGGTCAGGGCCTCGGTCTCAAACTACGAGGCGCTACTTGCCAATGCACTAAGGCGCGCGATCGCCGTGGGTGAAAAAGACGTTGTACCTAGAATCTCTGACCTACCATTTATTATCCCTTCTTTGCAGGGCAAGATTGAATTCGAGGCCATGGAAGAAGGTCGTGAAGAAAAAATCATGGAGCGTTTGTTCCAGGACGCTACCAAAGCTGTCTTCAGCAGATTCACAGAAGGCATCAACCTTGAACCATTGGCTCTCCAGTTCGCAGATGGCATTCACGCCACAACCGGTGAATCGATGCCTTCAAACGAGTACGAGGACATTATCAAAAAGATTGATGGGCTGGCCGAAGCCGTTGAACAGCTTGTTCCTGGCGCAAATACAGCGAGTCGCGCATCGGCAGTCGAATTTATTCTAGACGGATTGCATATCAACCAAATGCTAAACAAGGATCGAGTCGGCGGACGTATTACTTACTCAAGTTAACTGCTTTTTCAGGTCAAATAATGAGCGCCAAGTTCACTTCACTTAATCGCTACTCCATTTGGAACGGTTCCCAAGGTCTAGCGTTGGACGCAGATGACATTCTGAGCGCGCTTTCGGAAGACCTGATGGAGTTTGGAGATCTGCAACAGGCAACCCGATACCTAATGCAACGGGGTATGAATACTTCCGATGGTAGCTACATCAAGGGACTACGAGATTTTGTTGGTCAGTTAAAGGAAGAACGCCAGCGACTCCTGGAACGGTTCGATATCAGCGGTGTCATGGAAGACATTAAGCGACAGCTTGAAGAAATTCTGAGCATGGAACGAAATACCATCAACCAGTGGGTCAACAGAAAAAAAGACCCTGACAACGAAAACGGGAAGGACTTTCCCAGCCATGTTCTGGCCGACATCGGCGAGCAGAGCAAGGCGTTCATCGAAAACCTGCCGGACGATGCCGCGGGAAAGTTCAAGGTACTGCAGGGCTATGAGTTCCTGAACACAGAAGCGCAAAAACAGTTCCTGAAATTAACGCTACAACTTCGCAAAGCCATAACTCAGTCTTTTTTCAAGAACGTCGAGAACATGGTTAATGAAATGTCAGATGACGACATCGAACGCATGACGAATATGGTGACGGACCTGAACGATATGCTGGTCAAAAAAATCGCGGGTGAAGGCCCCGAGTTTGCCACATTCATGGACAAGTATGGCGACCTGTTTGGTGACAATCCTCCAGCCAATCTGGACGAGCTACTTGAACAAATGCTGCAACAGGTCGCAGCAACACAGTCACTGTTTAATTCCGTTAGTCCTGACCAGCAACAGCAGCTGCAGAGCATGATGCAGGGAAAGTTTGGCGACCCGATGCTAGAGAGTGAGTTGGCGAAGCTTTCCAAGGAGCTGAACTTCCTTGACCCGCAGGGCAAACAGTACAACTTCTTGGGTGATGAAGAGCTCGACCTTCTTGCTGCAATGGCGCTAATGAGAGAAATGGCAGAGCTTGACCAACTCGAGCAGCAAATTCAACGCGCTCAGTACGACGGTAAAATAGATAACATCGACCGCGACCGGATTAAGGCGCTGCTTGGAGACGAAGCGCTGGAGAATCTCGACCGGATGAAGAAGATGCTCGAGATTCTTAAAGAAGCGGGCTATGTCAACAAAAATGGCAACAAGTGGGAACTCACGCCCAGGGGCACCAGAAGCTTAGGCCAAAAAGCACTGGTGGAGATTTATGCAAAACTGAAAAAACAGAACCTGGGTAATCACGCTACGCCCGAAGAAGGCAGGTTCGGCGAACGACTTGAAGAATCAAAGCCGTACGAATTCGGCGACCCCTTTCACCTGCATATGTCACGAACCATCAGAAACGCCCTGAATAGGGAAGGTCCCGGCGCGCCGGTTCAGCTGAAGACCGACGATTTTGAAATTTACCGTAGCGAGCTAGTTACCCAGACCGCTACCGTGTTAATGGTTGATCTATCCTGGTCCATGGCACTTCGCGGGTCCTTCCAGGCGGCTAAAAAAGTTGCCATGGCTTTACATCATCTCATTTCGTCTGCATATCCACGGGACAGCCTGTATGTCATAGGCTTTTCAGCTTACGCCAAAGAAATCAAAGCCCACGATCTGCCCTATCTCCAGTACGACGATTACCTGCTTGGCACAAACATGCAACACGCGCTGATCCTTGCAGAAAAACTTCTATCGAAACACCAACAGGGCACCCGGCAAATCATCATGATCACCGATGGTGAACCGACGGCGCACCTTGAGAATGGCAGCCCGGCCTTCGCTTATCCTGCGACACCCACGACGATCAGCAAGACACTTCACGCTGTTAGGAGTTGCACCAAAAAAAACATTACGATTAATACCTTTATGCTCGACAAGCGTTACAACTTAAAGGCGTTCGTTGAGCAAATGACGACCATTAACGGCGGCAGAATCTTCTATGCGGAGCCTCAAAACCTGGGCGAATATATCTTGGTGGATTATGTCCAGAACAAGAAAAAGAAACTGACTCGCCGCTAACGGCAAACAAAAAGCGGCAGGGGGTTAAAACGGCACAGGCGCTTCAAAAGTCACCCGTTCTTTTGTTTCCGGATGATCAAACTGAATCTTGCTCGCATGCAGGCTAAGCCGATCCCTTGCCTTGAAGGCTTCTTCATGGGCGTAAAGATCACAGCCTAATATCGGATGGCCGATAGCCGATAGATGCAACCGAAGCTGATGACTTCGACCTGTCACAGGCATTAACTTGACCCGACTATAGCCCTCCGCGGCATCCATGACCTGATACCGAGTCAGGGAAGCTTTACCCGATTCAAGATCCACGACCTGTAACGGGCGGTTGTCCGGGTCCGGTCTTATCGGCAAATCGATCTCTCCCTCTTCCTTGTCTAACACCCCGTGAACCAACGCTATGTACTCTTTTTGGATGGTTCTTTCCCTGAATTGTCGATTCAAGTCACTGGTCGCTTTTTGAGACAGCGCAAGCATCATCAATCCTGACGTATCCAAGTCCAGCCTGTGAACGGTCCGCACATCAGGGTAGTCAACCAGCATTCTATTAAGGACACAGTCCTTTACAATCCTGCCCGGCACACTCAGCAGTCCCGAGGGCTTACAGACCACCAGCAAATGTTCGTCCGTAAACAACACCTGAACCGGATCAAAACAGGGTGCTGGAATATGAAAGGTGTAGTTAGTTTTTTCAGAAGGTGACATTGTCGTATAGTGCCCGATTGACACGGGAATTTCCCAGATAATCCATAACTTCTAACGATGATGGTCTGCCTTCCAATGGCAGTGATTTTCATATCCAAACAATTGCAAAATTCAAACCTTCAAAACCTGACCAACCTGACCAACCTTAAAAGATTAGCGAGTATTGAGCTTGGGAAACTTGGGCTTGGGAAACTTGAGCTGGGGAAACTTGAGCGCGGTGATCGAAAAGCGCAACCGGCGGTAAACGAAGTCACTCCTGCGATGCACTATCATTCCTCACATCAACTTTTCACGGCTCTAAAAGACAACTGGTGCAAATAACGTAGGCATGCTGCGGGTCGTTCAGGTTCGTTAAGAAACTCACTTCTTGCTCTAACTTCCGGTGTAGCATGGCCATCGGATCATTTTTTGTCATCACCTCAGAGCTCGCTATTTCGCTCGCCAGCAGTTTCATCACTTTTTGCTGAGTGGTTACTTCTGGTTCTACATGCCAGGTTGAATAGTCATCAACCCCGGCGAGTTTTGCAGCAGATTCAATCGCTTTTTCCAGGTCTCCAAGATTATCTACCAATCCAAGTTCGAGGGCTTTGTCGCCGGACCAAATTCTACCTTGAGCAATTTCATGCACGTCATCCACCGACATATTTCGACCTTTGGCGACGGTTTCCAGAAACTGCTGGTAGCCTGAGTCGATGACTACCTGAATAAATTTCGAGTAAAGCGGGGTTACCCCACGCTCGATACTAGCGCCCCCTGTGATAGGTGTTGTCCCCACGCCGTCGCTATAGACACCATAACGCGCCAGGGTCTTTTCAATCGTGGGTATGAAACCAAAAATCCCTATGGACCCTGTCACTGTGGTTGGCGATGCCCAGATCTCGTCTGCTGTAGCTGAAATCCAGTAGCCACCTGAAGCTGCCACCGACCCCATCGATGCCACCACCGGAATACCTGTTGCTTGCACACCTTCCAGTTCGCTGCGAATACTTTCGGAAGCTGATTTCGAGCCACCGCCGGAATCGACCCGTAAGACGACTGCAACGACATCTTCATCCTTGCCCGCTTTACGAATGAGCTTATTAAGAGACAGGTTGCCAATAGTACCGGCGTCAGCATAGCCGTCGACAATGCTGCCAACCGCCGTGATGACGGCAATTTTCTTGCCTTTTACAACGTTGGGTTTACGTTCGCTTGCAAGGTAGTCTTCAAAACCAATCCCGCGATATTCTCCTGATTCTTCGTCTTCGCCCGTTAACTCTCTGAGGTAAGTCCTGAGATCAACATCGGTAATCAAACGATCAACAAATTTATTCTCCAGCGCAAGCACGCCGAGATTCCCACCAGATGCTTTGAGTTCATTCTCTACATCAGCGAGCGACTGATCGATACTCCCCATTGGGAGCTCACGGGTCATTTCAAAATCGCGGGTATAGGCGGACCACCAATTGTTAAGAATGCCCATTCGGGCCGTCTTATCTTCGTCCGACATATTGTCCCGAAAGTAGGGCTCCAGGGCTGATTTGTATTTACCCACTTTAAAAATGTTGACTGAAACATCGTAGTTCTCAAGGATCGTTTTGTAATAGGTCCGATACATACCATAACCCTCAGGTATCGCCGCGCCCTCCGGGTTCATCAAGACCTCGTCAGCGTGTGCCGCGAGAAACAACGCGGATTGACTGTATTGGGTACCTTTGGCGATAACCTTTTTACCACTCGATTTAAAATCTTCAATAGCAGCAGCAACACGCTGGAGTTTGGAAATATAACCAGGCCCCATATTGTCAAAATCCAGCACCAAGTATTGAATTCTTGCATCGTTTTTGGCCTGTGCTAGCGCATTCACAATATCTTTGACAAGGGTTTGCTTGGGCACGTCACCTGAACTCAAGAAAATCTGCGGGTCAAGCGCCGTCTTTTGTTCCACCAGGCCTCCGACAGGATTCAGTACCAGAGCGCCTCCGTCCGGTACATCGATACCGCTACCCCCAAGCCCACCGACCACCAGAGCAATGACCAGTAAAAGCGAAAAGAGACCGAAAACAAAAACTTGGGTTGCTTTTAGAAATTGCCAAAAAAACACAAGGACACGTTTTGTTATCTCAATCACCACTCTTCAATTCCTTTTAACCAGTCTATTAAGTTTTGTCTTAAATCGATCAACGATCAGCGACAAGTTCAGTGTAACTGAAGTGCATCACTAATTTTTGTTAATGGGGTTGGGGATCCTTCAAAGCCAGGCCCTGATCATACCGCGGCCGCTTGAGTTTGGAAGAATATCAGCAAAAAATCAGAAAACGCCGTACCTGACCATGCTCTTAAACAGTGGTTTGTCTCACCTACCTTCAAGGCTTCAAGGCTTCAGGGCTTCAGGGCTTCAGGGCTTTAGCGCCTTTTATGCTTACCGTATACTGGCCCATTACGATTGAAATTTCACAGGTAACCGATGACTTCGAACGATGATGACCTACTAGCCGGTATCACTGAGCTTGCCCCCCGATTACTCACTACAATGGAAGCCTTCGAGCAGGTGCAGCGAAACATGCACCCCTCTCGTCTCCCCCAGTTGGCAGAGTTCATCTCCCCTTTTGCTACTGACCTAAGGCAGGCATTTGATACCTTTAAAACACTCACCTTTCCAGAGCACATCTCAAAGTTCGGCAAGCATCTCAATGAAGCCACGACTTATAGTCTGCGCGCCTGCGACGGAATCATAAACTCCAACGGTGATACCTTAGCGGCGATGAAAGCCATGCGCGCACAAACACGTGCTCAGGAGACGCTTTACCCAACAGCCAACATCCTGACGCCTATCAGCCAATACTTTCTAGAACTGCCGCAGCGAGATAACCAGGGGCTTCTGGAGAAGCTCAACGTTGATCGACCCGGCGAAAAAATCGGGATCTTGAACGCCGAAAACGAACGAGATACGCGCGGTGGTTTCAGTTTGTACATACCGGAATACCTGGATAACTCACAACCGGCACCGCTTGTCATCGCCCTGCATGGTGGAACAGGTCATGGCCGTGACTTTATGTGGTCCTGGTTAAGAGAAGCCCGCACGCGCGGTTTCATGTTGCTTTCCCCGACCTCACAACAGGATACCTGGTCACTGATGGGTGAAGAACTCGACCTACCTTTTCTATTACGCATGGTTGAATTTGTCGCCAAAGACTTTGCGCTGGATCGACAGCATATCCTACTGACGGGAATGTCCGATGGCGGCACTTATACCTTGCTCGCGGGGTTACAGGCAGAAAGCCCGTTTACGCATCTGGCACCTTTTTCGGGCGTGCTACACCCAGAGATATCAATGAACGGCAATATCCAATACGCCAAAGACAGGGATATCTATCTGGTTCACGGAACCCATGACTGGATGTTCCCCATAGAAACCGCCTACATGGCGCAGGCTGAGCTTGAAGCCGCAGGCGCAAACCTCACTTTCAAGCCCATAGACGAACTGTCCCACACTTATGCAAGAACAGAAAACCCCGCAGTACTGGACTGGTTTCTAGGCTGACGCCAGAAACGCCCGCGTGATCGTCAGGAACTCTTCCAGCTGATCATGATGCAGCCAGTGGCCAGCATCGTTAACCTGAACATGTTGCGCGTTCTGAAAATAAGGCAGTGGATCCTCACGTCCCTCTTGTGCAAACCAGGACTCCGACCCGCTCATCAACAGCACAGGCTTATCTATGCGTGACCAAAGTTCCCTGGACTGTTCACGGTTGATTCCAAAAGGTTTCATGACGTGGGTGTAGTTATCAAATTTCCAGCTGTAAGAGCCATCTTCATTTTGGTTACTGCCATGAATAGTCAGATGACGAGCCTGGTCTTCACGAAGATGGCTATTTGCCTCATGCATTCTGGTGTAGGCATCTTCCAATGTGTCGTAACGCTTAGGTTGCCGACCCGAGGCCTTTCTGGTGTGGTCAATCCACTCGCGCATTCGCTCGTGAACCGGGCGCTGCTCTAATTCGGCGGGTGGACCACCTGTACCTTCAATGACAATCATTTTCTCAATATTCTCAGGATAGATACCGGCATACCGCAACGCCACGCTGCCACCCAGCGAGTGCGCGATAATCGTCACCGGGGCCAGTTCCTGTTGATGAATCAATTGCGCAAGGTCGTACACGTACTCACTGTGGCTGTATGCCGCGCCATAAACCCACGCCGAATCTCCGTGGCCCCTGAAGTCCGGTGCAATGATGTGGTAATCATTCCTGAGTGATTGGGCGACCCAATCCCAGTTATGGCAGTGATCCCGGTTCCCATGAACCAACAACAATGGCGGCGCACCAGCATTCCCCCAATCCAGGTAGTGCAATCTCATGCGCTGCGAAAAGTAAGTATGAGACGTCGGACTGGCCTTGCCGCTCTCTGCTTCCATAGGGATTTTCCTTTGCCTTGTTCACTGAATCTGTGGGGCGCGGAGTATAGCACCGTGTCGCTTTTGCGTTGATACAATCAACGTATGATCTGAAACCCGATGATTCACAGTAAATGAGATGCCCACGGCGATGCCCCCGGCGAAGCCCACGGCAATGCCCACGGCAAAACCCACGGCAATGCCCACGGCGATGCCCCCGGCGAAACCCACGGCAACGCGCAAGACCTGTTCGCTAAAGAGATTTCCGCCTATTGGCCGACCACCTGTTGCACGCCGACCGCTGGCCAGACATCAAATAAGCACCGAACAAGAGAAAAACTGATTATCGTAGTGGCCACCAGCCTCTGTCCCCAGCCTTGGGCACCAGACTTGGGCACCAGACTTGGGCACTGGCAAACAAATTCCTACGCATACCAGTTCAGGATGACACTAATCGGGCAGCCCAAGTACTCTTTTGGCAATGATATTTAACTGTACTTCGGACGTACCGCCCTCAATCGAGTTAGCTTTGGTTCTCAGCCACGCGCGAGTCTGCGTCAATTCGTCCGCTTCAAAACCTTCACCTTCCCAGCCGAGCATCTGCGAACCCATCGCTGTTAACATTAGTTCATAGCGTTTCTTGTTTTGCTCGGTGCCGTACAACTTGAACATCGACGACACATAACTGGGAGCCGTTGTAGACTGGCTCTCCTCAACGTTACGCTTCACCGTCAGGCCGAATGCGCGATCATCCATAGCATGATTAATCACGTCATTACGCAAGCTGGTATCCACAAGCCTTCCTGCGTCGACACCAACATACTGTTTCGCAATCTGAGCAACAGAAAGACTCTTCTGACCACCCCCACTGCCCCCGCCTATCATGGTTCTTTCGTATTGAAGCAGCCGTTTTGCCACGGTCCAACCATCATTGACCTGACCTATAACGTTTTTTCGAGATGCACGCGCGTCCTCAAAAAAGGTCTCACAAAAAGGGGAAAGTCCACTGATCAGCTTGATGGGTTTCACGGTGACACCAGGCTGGTCCATCGTAAACAGAACGAAGGTTATGCCACTGTGTTTCGGCGCACTGGGGTCCGTACGGACCAGGCAGAATATCCAATCGGCATTATCCGCACCCGAGGTCCAGACCTTCTGCCCATTGATCACATACTCATCACCGTCGACTTTCGCGCGAGTTTGAAGACTCGCCAGATCAGAACCGGAATTTGGCTCACTATAACCCTGGCACCACCAGATTGAGCCGTCCGCGATTCTGGGCAGGTGCTCAGCTTTCTGCTCATCAGTCCCGTATTCCAGTAACGCGGGCCCAATCATTGACAGCCCCATGCCAACCAACGCCGGACGAGCGTTAATGCGCGACATTTCCTGCCGCAACACTTGGCTTTCTTCCGCTGAAAGGCCTGCACCCCCGTATTCGGTGGGCCAAATCGGGGCAGTAAAACCACGCGCTGCACATCGATCCATCCAGGTCTTTGTCTCAGGGTTCCGATACTCGATCCGGGTACCGCCACCAGGCGTTTCATTGGCTGGCATTGGTGTCCTTATGGACGCCGGGCAGTTCTCTTCGAGCCAGCTTCTGGTTTCTTCTCTAAATTTTTCTAACGACATTTTACCCTACCATCTAAACTTTTGATTTTGACATTACCCTATTGATTCGAGATTGGTTCGATTTCAAACAAGGTGATTTCTGATCTCGTTCCGACCCGCATCACGGGCCCCCAAGTCCCTGTACCCTGGGACACATACAATCTTGCTCTGCCGAGTTGATACATTCCGACAACCCGGTCAAATACACGATTAACCACCAGATTAAATGGGAAAATCTGACCATTGTGAGTATGTCCGCTAATCATCAGGTCAACGCCAGAAGCCGCAGCCGCTTCGAACCCTTTGGGCCGATGGTACAGTAATATACCGAAAGCCTGTCTATCAACGTCAATTTTGACCAGCTCTTGTTCAACCTGATTTGAATCATCACGATCATCAATACCCAAAACTTGGACATCCTGTCGATGATGAATGGCATTGGTACGCAGTATGTTTACGCCCAGCGCGCGCATCCTCGCCAGGATCTTATCCAGATCCTCGTATCGCTCATGGTTACCGATGGTGAAATAAATCGGGCACTCCAGCGTACGAAGCACCGCCAATTCTTCTTCAAGCACGCCGCTCGCATCAATAAAATCGCCCGTAATACAAAGAAACTCCGGCTGCAATGCCCGCACCTTACGGATCACTTGGTCAAGAAAGGCTTTGCTGCGCGAACCAATGTGGACGTCAGTAATCTGAACAAACCGCAAAGGGCCAGTTAAAAGACTGGATTCGAAGGCAACTTTCTTAACCACCGGAAAAAGCGCAAACAGAAGCCCCACGATAGAGATGAACATAGATATCCCCAGCACCATCACCGCCGCAGACCAAACGTCAACCAGGCTCAACAGTACCGCAAATTCGAAAACCAACAGCGTCATCAACACAATTGGACTCAGGCCGAGTAAAAAGTCCGAGGCATGCCGCAAGCCTCTCGCGAGCGGCTGCTTGACGTCTCGCAGTAGCCACCGACTGACCACCTGGCTTGATACAATCGGAATAAGCAGTAAGGCGGTCACCAGCGGTGTTAGATCAAGCCAATGGCACAACCTAAGCACCGGATAAACAAATAGCGGGAAATGCACCGCGAGGAAAATCGCAATCAAGATGCGCAGTCCCGGTGGTCTTCTCTGGATCTTGTCTGGTGTCTCCGCAGCGTTCATTCGAACTCCTTGACATCGACAAGGCTGATAACTTTCCAACCCGCACCGGGTTGCCAGTCGTCAGCGGCTGTTACCAGACGCAATCGGCCAGAGGCATCTATCGCAAACAGGACGACTGCCTTATCGGCATATTTCTCCAGATACTGTTCCAACCCAAAGGCCTCAGTTAACCCGGTTTCCTTGGTCACCCAATTGTCACGAAGGTGTCCTAACATCTGATTATGAGTTACGTCCTCTCCAAACAAATGTTTACCCCGCAGTCGCTTGCCTATTCGGTGCTTACCATTTTGCTTGCCTTCCGCGGAAGTCGGCAGTTCATAGAGATGCTCAGTCCCAAACTCTCGCCTGTAATGCATTGCGGTCAGTACATCAAAATTTGCCCGCCCGGACAGACTGATCAAGTTACCAATACCTGATAGGTCAAGGTATCGATCTGCATGGTCCGAGATGGGATTCCCAAAATAAGTCTCGATGCCGTCCATGCGCGCCTGGCTGATGTGATCCCAATCGCTATCAGCAATAACCACCCGTACGTCGTTTACAACCAGCGTTTGGGCAATCATTCTGGCCACCCTTCCGCCACCAATAATCAGATATCCCGACGGCGCTGGGTCACGAACACCAAGAAAAGCTGCAAGCGGTTTTGCCGTAAGACTTTGCAACACCACCGTGCTGATGATCACCAAAAAAGCGAGCGGCACTAGCAGGTTCGCCCCGGGCGCGCCTTCCTGCTCTAACCTCAACGCAAAAATCGCTGCAACCGCAGCACATACGATTCCCCGTGGTCCTATCCAGGCAATAAGTGTTTTCTCGCTAAGACTTAAATCACTGCCGATGGCAGAAATAAATACCGAAATAGGTCTGGCGATAAAAATAATGCCCCCGACCACAAGTACCGAAGTCCAACCAACCGCGACAAAGCCCGCGAGGTCGATTCGAGCGGCCAGGACTATAAACAATCCACTGATAAGGAGCAGCGACAGGCTCTCTTTAAAATCCAGTATGTCATCGACATCAACACCACGCTGGTTCGCCACGATCATGCCAAATATCGTGACGGCAAGCAGTCCGGACTCATGCAACATTGTTTCGGACAGCGCAAAGGCAACGAACACCATCAACAAAGTAAAAGGGCTGCGCAGATATTCAGGCAACCAATGCTTTCGCAGAATATGGGACAGGCCAAAACCAAAGATAACGCCTACGCCGGCGCCGATGCCAACAACCTTAAGAAACAGCAGCATGATATCCACAAAGACGTCGGAACTCTGGGTCGCGATATAAAAGTCGAACGCGAGTACCGCTAACAAAGCCCCAATGGGGTCAATAATAATGCCCTCCCATCGCAGGATATCGGCAACCCGCTTCACGGGCCGCACCGTGCGTAGCATCGGGACAATCACCGTCGGCCCGGTCACCACGACCATGGCGCCAAAAAGAAACGCCATGTCATAGTCGAAGCCGATCGCCAGGTGTGCAATCACGCTGGTAATCACCCAGGTTATCAGCGCACCAATCGTTACCAGATTTCTAACCGTCGAACCAATTTCTTTCAACTCTGTCATCTTTAGCGTCAGTGCGCCTTCAAAAAGAATAACCGCCACTGACAACGAAATAATCGGGAACAGCAAATCACCGAACAAGGTATCCGGGTCCAACAACCCAGCCACCGGGCCGACCAAAACACCAAATATCAACAGGAACAAAATAGCGGGCAACCTGACTCGCCAAGCTGCCCATTGAGCAACTGCCGCGAGCAAACCGATCCCGGCAAGGGCCAGTAAAGGGGAAATATCAGCACTTTCTATCACAACAAAAATTACCTTAGTGAGCTGCCGAGAATATCCCGGGCGATGATGTGGCGTTGCACTTCTGACGGTCCCTCGCCAATACGGCGGATTCTCATTTCTCGGTACCAACGTTCAAATGGGAAATCCTTCGTGACACCATAGCCTCCATGGATCTGCATCGATCTATCCACAACTCTCGATGCACCTTCTGTAGAAACCAGTTTAGCCATCGCAGCTTGTTTCCTGAAAGGCAACCCCTTGTCTGCAAGGTCTGCAGCCTCAAGCGTCGCCCATCGGGCCTGCTGAATATCTATTTCGTTATCCACCAGCATCCACTGAATCGATTGGCGAGAGGATAAAGGCGCACCAAAAGTCTCGCGAATCTTCGAGTATTCCACTGCCATTTCATGCGCTTTGATAGCGACCCCAATGCAACCCGCACTATACGGAATCCGTTGCCTGGACAACCGATCATTTGCGATTGCGAAACCTTTGTTAACCCCACCCAGCACATTTGCATGCGGTACCCGCATGTCTTCGAACTGCAACTCGGTCGCGTAATGTGCAGAGCGCAGCGTGTGCACGATACGCCGAACATAAAACCCAGGCGTATCTGTGTCGACGATGAAACAAGTGACCCCTCCCCGCCCCTTGTCCGGCGACGTTCTCGCAAACACCAGACCAAAATCAGCACGGTCCGCACCTGAAATAAATATTTTTGAGCCATTGATAACCCAGTCGTCGCCATCCCGGACAGCGCGGGTCTGAATCGCGCGGGCGGGATCAGACCCCCCGGATGGCTCCGTCAATCCGAAGAAACCTCGTTTCTCGCCACGTAGTGTCGGATACAGGTAGCTTTCTTTCTGAGCGTCACTGGATTCAAATAACTGCGCAAGACCGGCACCACCAAAAACCCCATAGCAAGGGGCATACAAACCGGCACGGTGCTGGGATATCTCCATCGAAATCAACGTCTGGGTCACCATGTCGATATCAGGCCCACCATATTCCTCCGGGATCCCTAACCCAAAGAGCCCCATACTTTGGACTATCGCTTTTAACCTAATCGAGTCTTCTTCCGCTAGCTCATCTGTATCGGGATCAAGGTCAAGCTCAAGGGGCACTATTTCTTCGCGCACAAACCGACGAACCATCCGCACGAGCATGTCCTGTTCCTGGGTGAGTTCCAGTTGCAACGTTAGCTCCCTACTTTTGTCTTTACTGCTATTTTTGTCAGCGCTGTTAGGGACAATCGTCCCAGTCCAGCGGTTTCTTCGGCTGTATTTTCTGTTGGATAGCAACCATGATCCGAAAAATGCGCCATTAACAATTCCCGGTAACGTGTTCGGTAGGCCATGTTTACCTCTACCCTGAAAAACGGCCACTTGCCCAGACGGTGACCCAGTTCTCCCTTCAAACCAAACAGGCTGCGTGCCCCCGCAAACCCAATATAGACCACCTCACGATGCTCGTTCGCTAGTTGAAACACGCCTAATTGACCCGGCAGACTGGCTACTAACTCAGGTGCCAGCGCCAACCAGGGCTTTTTGAGTCGAACGCCCATTTTTTTCACACAAGTTTGTTCAATAGAGAAAGACGTTAACAGAGCAGTTATTAGATTGAAAACGCAATTCCAGGCAGTTTCCACAGGGGTTTTTCATCTTGAACACCCACGACAGATACTGCAATAAAATGGGAAACCTACTTTGAACCTGGGCTACTCGCTTGGACGGTTCACTAAACGACGAGTCTGTTCGCCATGCACTGCACGACTCTCGCAGCAGCGCGAGACAGGCGAAGGCTTACCTGAAAACAAACGCTGATCTTTTGGCTGCCCGTAGGGCAACAGCTGTAAACATCAGCCTTTAAAAATCAGCGTTTAGTCCTCGAAGGGCTCGGCACCAAAACCGACTATCATCGCTTTGACTTCCTCGAGCATGACATCGAGTTCAGCCTCATCGGTCCCCCGCATGACCAGGTTCGTACCATAGCCTTCCTGCCGATAAAACGGGTAACTGCCTAGGTCGACGTTAGAATGAAGATCCTGAATCTGTCCCAATTGAACGGCCACCTGACCTTCGCTCAGGTAGGCGCCAATGGATCTCGATCGAACCGGATCACCGCCATTCAATCGTTCTTTGGTCAACGTACTCACCATCGCCTGCATCACCATTGGGACACCTGCCATGACATACACATTCTCGATTTGGAAACCGTGGGGTCCTGAGGTCGGATTTTCGATAAGCACCGAGCCTTCTGGAACACGCGCCATCCGCAGGCGCGATTCCATCACCTCGGGTGGCGCTTCGCGTCGCTTAAGGATCTGGACAATCTCTGGATGCATGTAGAGCTCAACACCGAATGCCTTTGCTATACAGTCGGCGGTAATATCATCGTGAGTTGGCCCAATACCGCCCGTTGTAAACACATGATCAAAGGACTGACGACACTCATTGACTGTACTGATAATCGTTTCCTCTACATCCGGAATAACCCGGGCGTGAACCAGTCGCACACCGACTTCGTTCAACGCGGTAGCCAAATGCTGCAGGTTAGTATCCTGGGTTCGACCAGAGAGAATCTCGTTGCCGATAATAATCAGGCAACCGGTGACTGTTTTGGACATATGGCTTCTACAACGTTCGACGAACCCCAATGATAGAGACCCCGGCGCTCGTTGGCTATTCCTACACGGATCTAATCACTTTGTTACTCCAACCCCTCTCGAGCGATAGCCCTTCTCGCCTTGTAACTTCGCCATTGCCGTTGAGGGCAGAATCTTCTTGGCGATTGACATTCGGCGCCTATTTCAAGAGCACTTCGCTATACTGATGGCCGTCAGTGGCTTTGTGTATCCGACCCAAAAAAGATAGAACGATAGAACGATAGAACGATAGAACGATAGAACGATAAAAAATCTCTCATTCTGTCGATTCCGAAAACAAATAGGGAGAACGCTGATTAGGAAGATTTTCCCTTGTAAACAAGGCGACTTCGCACCAGGAACCTCACCCATTCGCTGTATTGCGCAAATTGTGGGTTCGGCTTCAGCGCAGACACCTGAGAAAAAACCTTAACCAAAGATTCGCTTCCATATTCGCTTCCATAATAAGGGCCCTATGAAAACTGCTTCCGAAGAACTTGATCACATCCTTATCCGGGGTGCCAGGGAACACAACCTAAAGTCTGTTGAGGTCAAAATCCCGAAGCGAAAACTAGTTGTGCTAACGGGCGTCTCCGGTTCCGGCAAGTCTTCCCTGGCTTTCGACACTCTGTATGCAGAGGGTCAAAGGCGTTATGTCGAATCACTGTCTGCTTACGCACGGCAGTTTCTAGGCCAGATGGAGAAACCGAAATATGACACCATCAGAGGCTTGTCGCCCACCATCTCTATCGAACAAAAAACCACCTCTCGAAACCCGAGATCCACGGTCGGCACGATTACCGAAATCTCTGACTACCTGCGGGTACTCTATGCTCGGGTGGGGCGCCAACATTGCCATAGATGCGACAAGCCGGTGCAGGGACAGACCGCTCAAAGGATCGTTCAGGAGCTGCTGAAAAAGAAAGGTTCCCGGATTTATTTGTTAGTGCCGTTGCTTGTTAACCGCAAGGGAGAACACCGCGAAATGATCGAAGATGCGCGCCTGCAGGGTTTCGTGAGACTAAGGGTCAATGGAGAGTGGGTACGAAGCGATGAAATCGAAGCACTCGACAAGCGCAAGAAGCACACGGTCGAAGCTGTGGTGGACAGAATCGTCATCAAGCCAGATGTGGAAGAACGATTGACCGAAAGTGTCGAATCTGCGCTTCAGTACGGCGCAGGCAGTTTGATCGCCGCAATAGAAGGTTCAAAAGATCAGTTATTCTCTGAGTCATTTTCCTGCGGCCATTGCGGTATTTCATTTCCTGCACTGATGCCGCAGTCGTTTTCATTTAACAGTCCCCAAGGTATGTGCCATGACTGTAATGGCCTTGGTACACAAGTGGCCTTTGATCCGGACCTTGTCATTCCCGATAAAGACCTGACATTAAGACAAGGCGCGCTGAAACCCATCGGCATGATCGATGAGGATAAAAAGTCTATGGGCGCTGTCTTCCATCGGCAAATGTTCAAATACCTGAAGGTCCCTTTGGACAAGCCCTGGCGAAAACTCACAAAAAAACAACAGAAAACCATTCTCTTTGGTACCGGCGAGAAGCGGTATAAGGTCGATTGGGGCAGCCACGGCACTAGCACGTCGCGATACGAGGGCTTGCTGAATCGGTTGATGAGACGATTTAGGAACACCCAGTCGGATGGGATGAAACGCTGGTACTCCCAATATCTCGCCAACACTCCCTGCCATACCTGTGCGGGGGTCAGACTGCGCGCGGAAAGCGCCGCGGTTCGTGTCGGCGACGCAACCATCGTGGAGGTTTCCTCATGGACGATAGACAGAACTTACGATTTTTTTCACCAACTGAAACTGCCAGGCGCAGCCGCAGAAATCGCCGCGGAAGTGCTAAAAGAGATCTGCAACCGTTTGGGGTTCTTGAATTCAGTCGGACTCTCTTACCTTTCTCTGGACCGGCTGGGCCCTTCCCTTAGTGGCGGTGAATCCCAGCGTATTCGCCTAGCCTCTCAAGTGGGCTCTGAGCTCAGTGGCGTTATTTACATACTGGACGAGCCCAGTATTGGCTTACACCAACGGGACAATGAAAAATTGTTGGCGACCCTCTGCCGAATGAGGGATATAGGCAACACCGTTATTGTGGTCGAACACGACGAAGATACTATCCGCGCGGCTGACTTCGTTATCGACTTCGGCCCTGCCGCTGGCGCCCTCGGTGGTCAAATCGTACACGCTGGAACGCCAAAAAGCCTTGAGAGAAACAAACAGTCGATCACTGGCAACTACCTGTCGAAGCGCAGTCGGATTGAAATCGCTGATGAAAGACGAATCCCCATCGGCCACATTTCTGTACTAGGTGCGTCTGCGAATAACCTGAAGTGCATCGATGTGGACTTTCCATTAGGTGTCATGACAGCGGTTACGGGGGTCTCTGGCGCGGGAAAATCAACCCTTGTCAATGACATCCTGCATCCGGCCCTAGCAAGACAATTTCATCAATCCACACAAAAAGTCGGGGAACACTTACGCATTATTGGACTTGAACAACTCGACAAGGTCGTTGCGATAGACCAGAAACCGATCGGCAGGACACCTCGCAGCAACCCCGTCACCTACATCAAAGTTTTTGACGAGATTCGCACCTTTTTCTCCCAGCTGCCTGGATCCCGAATGCGAGGATATAAGCCGGGCAGATTTTCTTTTAACGTTAAAGGCGGCCGATGCGAAGACTGTCAGGGGGACGGTGTCCGAAAAATCGAGATGCACTTCCTCTCTGACGTTTACGTTAAGTGTGACGAGTGTGCCGGGAGGCGATTCAATGACGCGACCCTTGAGGTAAAATATAAGGGAAAATCAATCGCTGACATTCTGGAACTCACCGTGGCTGAAGCTGTCGGGCACTTTTCTGAACATCCACGAATCGTTAACAAGCTGCGACTGCTAGTGGATGTAGGGCTTGACTACCTGCACATGGGACAGCCCTCTTCAACCCTTTCCGGCGGCGAAGCACAAAGAATTAAACTTGCCAAGGAACTTTCAAAGATCGCGACCGGCAAGACTTTTTACATTCTGGATGAACCAACGACAGGACTACATTTCGACGACGTCAAAAAGCTCTTAAAGGTACTGAACCGACTGGTCGAGGCGGGCAACACGGTCACGGTTATTGAGCACAACCTTGACGTTATAAAGACCGCCGACTGGATCATCGATCTGGGCCCCGATGGTGGACCTGCCGGTGGGGAAATACTTGCCAGTGGAACCCCTGAAGAGATCGCGGTTAATACGGACTCTGAAACAGGGAAATACCTGAAGCCGATACTGGACTCAAAACCACTGAAGAAACATGTCAGGCTGACCTGACCCCACCAAGAGCGATAAGCTTAAAAAGTAGCGCACACGCCTAACAATGCCCAACCTTATTGACCTACCATTTGTACTGGACTACAGTTACATGGAAGGTCAAAAACTGGCCTGCCGACCATAATATAATTAAAAACCAACAGGCAGATTCAACAATGAAATTATCTAAGATAGCCACAACGCGTTTGCTTGGTTCTTCGGTTGCTCTCATTATGAGTGCTTCCGTTTATGCCGAGTCCAGCGACGTTCTGGAAGAAATTATCGTCACAGCCCGACAGCAGTCAGAAACACTTCAGGATGTACCCGTAACAATTGCGGCACTGACAGAGGCCGACCTTGACCGCTACAACATCACAAGCCTTGTTGATGCGGCCAAAATGGTACCAAACATGGTCATTGCACAAGGTGGATCCGGCAATGGTTCCAGCCTGCGGCTTCGTGGTATCGGGTCTAGTTCTATTTCTGCTGCATTCGACCACTCAGTTGCCCTTAACCTAGACGGTGTCGTTGTTAACCGCGGACGGTTTATCCACAACTCGTACCTTGATATGCGCCAACTCGAAGTCCTTAAAGGGCCTCAGTCTCTCTACTTCGGTAAGAGCGCGACGGCTGGTGTCATTTCAATCACAACGAATGACCCTGGTGATGAATTTGAATTCGAGCTGGGTGGCGGTGTTGAAACAGAATACGACGGTACCTTTTATGAAATGGTCATCTCTGGCCCAATCACTGAAACACTGGGCGCTCGCTTAGCTATAGGCGGCTCAAAGAACGACGAACTCTTCGAGAACTACTCCTTCGATAATGATCCAAACGCCTCTTTTACGCCGTCAGCCACCTCTAATGGCAATGGCGCTGAAAAGTACTACGGTGACGAATCAACTAACATGCGTCTAACTGTGGTCTGGGAACCTACCGACAACTTCAAAGCAAAATTGAAGTACAACTACTCTGAGTTTGATAATTCAGGTGCAGGAACCGCCTACACCGAAGAACTTTGCGCAGAAGGTGCTCACCAGAAAACAGCCGCAGTCGGCCAATTGTTCCAAGGGGTCGATGACTGCAAAATCAACGGCAATACATCGAAGATCGGACTCAACCCTGCGCTACGCGCCGGTTTACCCCAAGGCTATGACGATGGACAACCTGGTCTTGAGCAAGAGACCGATTTCATTTCCTTACAAATGGTTTGGGACATCAATGAAAACTATACCCTTACCTCTGTTACCGGTTGGGTAGATCTCGAGCATTGGGAACTCGACGACTATAGCTACGGCGCTGGCGTTTTCGGTGGGTTGCATAACAATCTTTATGAAAGTCTTTCTCAGGAATTTCGTCTCGGCAGCAACTACGATGGCCCAGTGAATTTTCAGGCCGGTTTATTCTGGCAAGAAATTGAGCAAGAGTTCGATGCCTATCAGTACGCCGCGAATATTGGGCTCCTGGCGGCTGACCCATTCACCGGTAACGGATACGACTACAATAAACACCACTTCCTGGATACGGACGTACTCTCAGCTTTTGTGGCAGTCTATTGGGATATCAATGATAGGACAGAGCTAACATTTGGCGCGCGTTATACTGAGGAGGATAAAAAAGGCAGAATCGAAATTCCTTATGTTCATGCCTTCCTAGCTGGCACCTTTAGCGCGCCACCGGTGATAGACGGACTAGAATTTGATGACGACAACATCTCGCCAGAAATTGCTATCAATTACTACTTGAACGATGACATTAGTGTATTTGCTGCCTACAAAGAAGGCTTTAAGTCCGGCGGTATCGACAATAGCGCGCTACCAACCGCTACGTTAAGTCCCGCAGACGGTGATTTCAGTTTTCTAGTCTACGAATCTGAAGAAGCAGAGGGCTTTGAAGTCGGAATGAAAGGAAACTTTCTAGGTGACTCACTCAGGCTCAATGCCACTATCTTTACCTATGAGTACACAGACCTTCAAGTTCAGCTGTTCGATTCCACAGCCATTCAATTCCAGACCTTCAACGCCTCGGCGCTTGAAACACAAGGACTAGAATTTGACCTGCTTTGGAATACTAACGTCGAGGGTCTAACCGTCAGGTCAGCATGGGCTTGGACTGACACTACCTACTCTGAAGATTTCGTGAACGCGACAGGCGAAAACCTCAAAGGCGAAGACGGCGCTGGTAGTGCAGACGTTACTGGGTATCTTGGCTTTACTTATGACAGTGAGTTGATGGGTGATTGGCGTTACAGTGTTTCTGCTGATGCTCGTTTTACTGACGACTACGCTTGGACAGCAACATTGAACCCGTTTACACAGGATTCTTTCTGGGTTTCAGATGCGGCTATTAATGTTTACTCCGCTGATGGTAGACACGAGTTCAGTCTGATTGCTAGGAACCTCACCGACGAGTACTACATTACCGGTGGAGGCGCGATCCCGGGTAGAGTTCCAAGCAACAACACGGGAGCCAATACGTTAGACCAGGCAGCTACCGTGCCACTTGGAAGAACCATGACGCTACGGTACAAGTTTGCACTATAACCGGCGTTAATCGCAGCGCAAAAAAGGCGGCCTTGGGCCGCCTTTTTTTGTTCCGCTTGTTTCTTAAACATTTCACGACACAAACACCTCTCCAGAGATCGCCCTGAACTAACACCTTACTGATGATGTCGCGTGTTTGGTTCATAAAAAGAAGGGTTCAAAGCCGGTGGTATCGATAATAGTGCCCTGTGGACGTCCTCTCTTAGCCCCAGCACCAAACCAGACTTTCGTGACTTCCTTATTTACGACTCACGGACAAGCGAGGGTACCAAGTTCGACATGTTGTGGTGCACCGATATCGAACGACTGACCTTTAGAACTGCCAGAGCATGGAATAACGCCGAGTACAACGGCGAATTTATCAATGCAGACGGCGAAGATATGGACGGTCAAGATAGGGAACGAAAAGCAGAGTTGTTTGGTAACTTTGATGTTTCTTACGACGGGAACGTATCTGACAACTGGCGCATGTACCTCTTATCAGACACACGATTCGGTGATGAGTACGCAATATCGGCGGCAATTAATCCTTATGTGCAGGACGGCTATTGGTTGTTTGATACAGCGATTAGACTGCACTCGGCAAACGATCGCTACGAACTCGTATTGATCGGGAGAAACCTTAGTGACGAGATTGTCGCCTACTTACAAACCCAGGGGAGAGTCTTCCGACAATCAGTTTGCAGGCTTATGAACCTGCCTGTATGTTACGTCGTTTTAGCTAGAGATTATCAATGACTGACTTTGTCCCCGAAGAGGTTCCCATTAGACCCGCGGCAACGGTCATGCTGATCGACGATCGGCCTGACCTTCAGGTCTTCATGATGGAACGACATGCCAATACCGTCTTCGCCGGCGGGATGTGGGTATTCCCGGGCGGCGCCGTCGACCATCAAGACGATGCGAGTTACTTTTCAGGTATCGCGTCCCACCGAACAGACAAACAAGCCTCAGCATTAATGAACCTGGAAAACGGTGGCCTTGGTTATTACATGGCAGCCATACGGGAAACATTCGAAGAAGCAGGGGTGTTACTCGCACTGCACCAGGAGGACGAGTCTGAGCTTAATATCGCAGAGGCTTCAACGGCGAGATTCCAGCAATACCGAGATCAACTTAATGCCGGAGAAATAGAACTAAAGGCAATACTCGAAAAAGAATCCCTAATGGCCGATATCGGGAAAATGCATTACATCGCAAGATGGGTTACCCCTTTCGGGTCGCCTCGGCGGTTTGATGCACGCTTTTTTGTCGCCCAAATACCCAGCCATCAAATCCCGATCCATGACGATGGAGAACTGGTGAATTCAGTCTGGATGTCTCCCCGCGAAGTTCTTGAGAAAGCGGCGACCGATGAGATGGTCTTAATGTCTCCGACGCTTCGCATGGTGAAGTCGCTGGCGGAATTCGATTCAGCGGACCAAGTCATAGCGTCAGCCTCGTCAAACCCCGAGGACCACCGCGCAAGGGTCCACAAAAACACTGGCATCATCGTAATGCCCGGCGAAGCGGGATACAACGATGCGCTTACCGACGTCGAATCCGGTTGGGTGCGCCTGCGTCGTAGCCCGTAAATAGACCTGAGGTGTCAACATTTTTTAAGCGCAATCCTTTTTGAACCAGCTTTCTTTTCACGAGTCGGTTTTAAACCAGGAGACGCTGATCCGGGTGGAACGGGTTTGCCCAAAAAGACCTTTCTTGGTGGGACACCACTAACGTGAAATAACCAAAGCCTACTTACCTGAATACTTTGAATCGACGCTTAAGCGCCCGGCACCTAACGCTGCCACCATCAGTAAACCTGCCATAATGCCCATGTTTTTGAAAAAGTTTTGAGTTTCGTGACCAGCACTGAGGTCATCATCGACGATGTCCCAAAAGTTGTGCATGTAAACACTGATCACGAGGGTTAAACCTGCCAGTAGAAAAGCCATATACTTAGCTTTGAAGCCAACGATTAGCGCTGCCCCAGCGCCAAGTTGAATCACGATAGTAACGAGCAAGAGCATCGTTGGCATCGGTACATTATGGTCCACCATATAAGCAAGCGTTGTATCATAACCGGTAATCTTGGCAATGCCGGGAAGGATGAAATACACCCCAAGAAGAAAGCGTCCGGAAAGCAGGCAAAACATTTCAAAGTAGTACGTCATAAAGGATCCCCTTCGCCGAAATTCGCCCATCATAGTGGAAAGCGCACGGACTGAGTAGTCGCGAAGACTCGAGCATATTGCTCGACTCTATTGCTCAACTCTATTGCTAAACTATGTCGCACACTTTAATCGCTACTATCGCAGCAGGCCCACTAAAACGGCCAGCGCTAACCTTTTCAGGTGAAAAACCAGAACCTGCTATCGAATTGACATGAGTGATACCTGACAAAATACCTCTTAGTATCAATAATTTAGCTCAAAAACAGGGAACTGTCGCCGAGACCTCATTCAAGACCTGACACTAATTGATTGAAAATGGAGGAATCATGGATATAATAGTGAAATATCCTTAGTGTGCAACGCGTCATCATGACGATACCGAATCTGATTACCAGCCTGGCAAGAACAGACCTGATCGTGTTCGGCGTGTTGGTGCTGTCAATATCAGCATCAGTGCTGATTCCTGGCACCAGTCATTCGCCTAAGACAACGGTTTACGCCTCGCCTGCGCCAACGGTCGATATCTTATCGACTCACCAAGTAGACACCCTTAACGTGTCGAACATCGCATCCGAAATCCTGCCGAAAGTAGACGTAGAAAGTAGAGCCTACCCATCCACCCTGCCCGATTTTTCTGCCATTAAAGATGTCAGCACAAAAAAGCAGATGTTTTTCAACTACATGTTGCCCAAGGTACGGCAGGCAAACGACAAGATACTTGCCGACCGTCGCCTGCTGATGATGATCCGCGACGATCTCACCAAAGGCGACACACTTGACCCGGACGATATCCAGTTTATTAGCGCCTTAAAGACTCGCTACAGGACCGGTCGACAGACCAACCTTCGCTCGACCGTTGACGACCTGTTGATTAGGGTAGACGTGGTCCCCGAATCCCTCGTACTTGCCCAAGCCGCCAACGAATCAGGCTGGGGCACATCCAGGTTCGCCAGGCAAGCAAACAACCTGTTCGGCATCTGGTGCTTCAGAGAGGGATGCGGACTAACACCAAAAAGTCGCGACGAGGGCTTGACTCACGAGGTGGCAAAATACGAGACCGTGCAAGTGGGGCTCGTTGCCTACATCCATACGATCAATACCAACCCAGCGTATACTTATCTGCGGGATATTAGAGCAACCACACGCTCACAAGAGCAGCACTTCAGCGGACTAGCCCTTGCAGAGGGACTCTTAAGATATTCGAGCAGAGGCATCGATTATGTCCGAGATATTCAACAGCTGATCAGGGTCAATGAACTGCAAAAATACACCCTTCCCCTGCAAGCTTAAAACCCTTCTTGCGGTACTACGTACACCATCTCAAAGACCTTTCCAGACCTGGCTCGGCGCATCTGGTCACCCTGGTAAACGGCGATATAACCCAACAATTACAGGCCGCGGACAATCAGGTTTTCGGTATCTTTACGTCACTCTTTGGCTTAGCTAGCAACGAGATTTATCTGGTGACCTTTGGCGAAGAGCCCGCACCACTGTCATTCCCCGACGACGTAAAGTTGCTTTCTACCCATTTATTTAACCCAACCCTTCGTCCCCTGCTTCATCAACCCAGGACGAGATCAGGGGTCTATGTCTTTCGATGGTTTAGTGTCTTGCCTGAAGCCATAGATGAGATTATTCAACTTTCTTACAAGGCTTGGCCAACATTCGAGGCTGGCTTCGAAACAGAAGTACAAGGGCTTTTCGTTGAGGCAACAAAACAACCCTCAGAAATGCTGCTCATCACCTGGTACAAAAACTTAAGCGTCTGGGAAGACTCAAGAGACCCACCTGAAGCTGCTCGGGAGAACTTTCTGCGACGGCATCAACTCACCTTGCAAGCCAAACCCATCGCAACCGTACTCCATCTGCCTGAAGGTCAGCTCCAACTGATATCCAACACCTAAGACCCGTCCAGATAAAGCAACCGCCACAACGTGGCTGCTACAAGCGCATGATCAATTGCGCCACTTTGTAAAAGTCCGGGTAAATCTTTCATGGGTACCAGCTCAACTTCGGTATGTTCGGTCGACGTGTTGGCTATTTCACCGATCGCTTCAACCTGCCTTGCAACATAGGTATGAAGCTTGTTGCAAAATAGCGCCGGGTTGGGGTTCAGTACCCCAAAGGATTCAACGCTACCTGCCTGATAACCAGACTCTTCCAGACATTCACGAACCGCAGCCACCTGAGGATCCTCGCCAGGGTCGACCATTCCCCCTGGAATTTCCAGTGAGATCCCTTCGCTGCCATGACGAAACTGACGAACAAAAACAACTTCATCGTCGACCGTGATCGGCACGATATTGACCCAGTCCGCCGTATCAAGATAAAAGAAAGTATGGTCATCGCCTGTTCGCGGGGAAATGGAAGTCGACTCACTGACAGTAAACACCCTGCAGTCAACAAGCTTTCTACTGGCTTTTCTTTTCCAGGGACGTATTTCGCTCATTTAATTACCCTTAAAGTTAGGCGCACGCCGTTCAAGAAACGATGCGACACCTTCTTTGTGATCCTCAGACTTAAAGCATTCTGCCAGTGCCGTCGTGTGGTTCACCATATGCTCACCAACATTGGAACCCAGGCCTTCGTATACCAGAGCCTTAATACGCTGGAGGGAAAAAGGAGAACCCTTGAGCATGGCGTCCGTGAGTTCCCTGGTTCTATCTTCGAGCTCTTCCGGTTCATAAACGCCGGAAATGAATTTAAGATCATGCGCTTCTCTGGCTGAAATGAATTCACCGGAATACAGCAACCACAGCGCCTGCGAGGTTCCAATAAGCCTTGGCAACAACCAGCTCCCGGCACCGGTATCTGGAACCAACCCCCTATGGGCGAAATTCCAGGCGAAGCGGGCCCGGTTTGAGGCTATTCTGATATCACACTGGGACGCGAATTCGGCCCCCATACCAACTGCCGGGCCATCAACAACACCAATAACCGGCTTGGGACACTCAACGATGGGCCACCATTTCCCTGTCTCCTCTGCCGAGCCGCGAAGGCCTCGCTTTTCACCCGGTACGGAAGACAGGTCTGATAAGTCGGTTCCGGCACAGAAAGCCCCGGCCGTCCCTTTTAGAACCACCACACGTGCGTCGGAGTCTTCACCCGCCCGGGAAAATGCGGCGATAAAATCGCTTAGCATCGCAAAGCTCATTGCATTTTTTTTCTCGGGGCGGTTCATCGTAATCGTACAAACCCCGTCCGCAACTTCATACAAAATCCATTCGCTCATCATCAACTCAATCCATCTACTGGTATTGCGGCACCGTGCACTGCGGCAGCGGCATCTGACGCCAAAAAGCCTATGACACTGGCCAGTTGGGACGGCGGTACCCACCTGTTGTGGTCTGCGTCAGGCATGTCTTCCCTATTCCTTGGTGTATCGATCGTACCCGGCATAATGCAGTTGACATTAATCTGCTGCTCTCGCAATTCAGCGGCCATGGCTTCGGTGAGCCTCATCACAGCGGCTTTTGACGCTGTGTAAGCGCCCATATTCGCAAAGCCCTGGGTTGCCGCCTTGGCAGCAATGTTGACTATTTTGCCACCACCTTGCTTTTGCATCTGAGGTACAACCACACTACTGGTGTTGACGATAGAACGGGTGTTCAGGTTAAACAAAAAGTCCCAGGTCTCATCTGAGGTCTCGTGAACCGCCTCACCCATTAAAAACCCTCCGGCCACGTTACACAGAATATTAATCTGTCCCAGATCATCAATAATCTTTGACAACACTAACTGGCAACTGTCACGACGAGTCAGGTCGACTTTTCGGTATTCATGCATGGAGTCTTTCACGGGAAAAGCCGAATCCAGAAGCTCATCACTGTAGTCCAGCGCAACGACCCGCGCACCACCGTCCGCAAAATGCTCAAATACCGCTCGACCTAACGCGCCCGCGGCGCCAGTCACTACCACTACTTTCCCTGCAAACACGCCACTCTCCCTTTTTGTTGAATAAATAAAATGATTATACCGAGTTCTTACCTATTTGACCTGCGGGTTACTAGCCTTTACGGTAACGGTTGCCTCTTTAAGCTGGAAACATCGTGAAATCAGTCAAAACATTTTGCCGGGTATGCGAACCCTCGTGTGGACTCGTCGCTGAAGTCGATAACAATGAAATTATTTCCTTGAAACCCGATAAGTCACACCCCGTCACGAAAGGTTTTGCGTGCCACAAAGGCATCGCCACGCTAGAGATTCACAAGGATCCCGACCGGCTCAATTATCCGGCACGCCGATCGCCTGACGGTGATCTTGAGCGAGTATCCTGGGATACCGCCACAAATGACATTGCGGCAAAAATCGCCAAATTGAAGCAAAAGTACGGTCCTGGATCAGTCGCCTCCTATACGGGCAACCCGCTGGCATTTAATTCATTGGCAGGGCCTGCCATCGGTTCGTTTTTGCTTAACAATGAAATTCGCCGAAATTTTTCCTCCGGGACCCAGGACTGTGCCAACAAATTCGCAGCCTCAGAAGCCGTATTTGGGTCCAGCACCATCCACCCCATCCCGGACATCGACAACACTGACTTCCTGCTTATCTTTGGCGCAAACCCCCGGGTTTCCCACATGAGTTTTATCTCTATCGCCGACCCAATGGAGAGTCTGCGAGCAGCCTCAAAGAGGGGTGCCGACATTCGTTTCGTGGACCCTCGTCACAACGAATCTATTAATGGGATCGGGACCCATGTGCCCGTTAAACCGGATACAGATGTTTACCTGATGGCGGCTATTTTGCATCACCTGTTTGACAAGGACATGGTAAACCACGAGTACATTCAAGATCACGCGGATCATATAGAAGGACTACGGTCTTTCATCGCCGAATACAGCCCGCAACGGGTTGCCAGTGCTGTCGGGATGAGTGCACAATCGATAACGGCCCTGGCGGATGATATCGGCGCGGCAAAAAGCGCTGCCTTCTACATGTCTACCGGCGTCAACATGGGCCGGCAGGGGTCGCTCGCGTATTGGCTGCTATTTATGCTCAGTGTCGTCACAGGCAATCTGGACAAGCCCGGCGGGAATGTTTATTCGCGCGGTTTTTATCCGGCAGCAAAATCCGGGCGAACTCAGGGTGAGGTTAAATATGAGCCAACCCCGTTGGGTGAAGTGCGAAAAATAAGGGGTTCACTTCCAGGGAACCTGATGGCGGATATGATCCTTAGTAAAGATAACCCGATCAAGGGGCTTATCGTGATCTCGGGTAATCCAATTCTTTCAATGGGTTCAGGGGAAAAACTCCAAAAAGCATTCGAACAACTCGAATTCGTTATGGTGATTGATATCTATCCCTCTGCAACATCCGAATACGCTGACTATGTTCTCCCTGCAACCGATATGTTCGAACGCGCAGACATCAACATCTGCGGCCTGGGGATGCAAAAAGAACCTTTCATCCAGTACACAGATTTCATTGTACCGCCCAAAGCAGAAAGACGACCCGAGTGGTGGATTCTGCGACAGATTGAACTGGCCCAAGGTTTCGCAACGGAAAACCGCCCGCTAGACGACTACCAGGGCGCCATCGATGAGCTCGGATTGTTCAGCCGATTCGATCATATGTTGCGACAATCCAACCTTAGTATCGATGACGTCAAGTCATCCGGCACCGTGGTGCTGAACCCGGTCGCGCCGGGCAAATTTTTCAGCAACGTTATTCAGACTGAAACCTCCCGTGTGGACTGTATGCCCGCGTCTTTCGATGAAGCCCTTGGTCGATGCCGGGAGATATTCAACGAACTCGGCCAGGAACCTGAAGATCAGCTCAAAATGATTTCCCGGCGCACCAACTACATGATCAACAGCTGGTTTCACAATGTAACGTCCCTTAAGAGGCCAAAACACCAGAATAATCCTCTGTACGTGCATCCCGATGATGCCAGGGCAAGAAACCTGGGCGAAGGCTCCAGTGTGAAAGTGAAAAACGAGTTCGGGGAAATAACCACCGTCGTTGCCCTGGACGAGTCCCTTAAGCCCGGAACAGTCGCCATTACCCATGGTTGGGGTTACCAAGGGAAAACCATGAAGACCGCAGCCAAATTTGCAGGTTCGAACGCTAACAACCTGTTGCCGACCGGCCCGGGGTCCTTCGAAAAAATCAGCAATCAGTCGTTTATGACCGGCATAAAAGTTGAAGTTGAAGCTGCCTGATCGAAATCAGGCTAGCCGGTTCCAAAGATCGCCTTGAAGATATAGAAGAAGATGATCGCGAGTATTGCGCCAGCAGGCAGTGTGACCAACCACGATAGGAAAATGGTACCAACCACACGAAGATTAAGCGCATGCAGGCCTTTGGCAAGGCCAACACCCAGAACCCCGCCAACCAGCGTGTGCGTGGTACTGACCGGCAAGCTATAAGCTGACGCCAATACCACAGTGGTTGCTGCAGCAAGTTCTGCAGCAAACCCGCTGCTGGGGGTCAGCTCTGTAATATGCGTACCAATTGTTCGCATTACCCGGTACCCATAAATCGCCAGACCTGCAACGATACCTGCCCCACCAAGAAATAGTATCCAGCTCGGCATTCTTGCTTTTTGAACAACGTCGCCACCAGATTCAATAATGCTATTGACCGCTGCAAGTGGTCCGATCGCATTCGCGACATCGTTTGATCCATGGGCAAAAGCCATGGCACAGGCCGTGAACAACATCAGAACGCCAAACATACGCTCGATATTCACGATGTCATGGTTAGAAGAAGCAACTACCCGTTTAATCCTGGTCAGCGCCACAACGCCAATCATGCAGACCAGACCAGCAACAACCGTCGAGTACAACAATGCCTGCTCAAAGGTCAGGTCGAGCCCTACGTGCTTAAGCCCCTTTACCATCGTCACCATGGAAATCACAAAACCGACCATGAAAATATAAAAGGGAATGACGCGTTTGGCGGAAGCAAACGGATCTGCCGTGTCAAAAACGAAGCGTCGAACGCTCATATACAAAAAGAAAGCAACGGTACCTGCCAGCACCGGGGAAACCACCCAGCTCGCAGCAATATTCCCTACCTTGATCCAGTTGACCGCATCAACAGAAATGCCAACAGACGCGAAACCAACAATAGCGCCAACAATGCTGTGCGTAGTTGAAACCGGCCAGCCGTATGTTGTCGCAATAAAAAGCCAGATACCGGCCGCCAGGAGCGCAGACATCATCCCGTAGACGAGCAATTCTGGCTCATCGGAAAGTAATTCCGGATCAATGATACCTTTCCGAATGGTGGAGGTTACTTCCCCGCCTGCCAGGTAGGCACCGGCAAACTCGAAGACCATCGCAATAAGAATGGCCTGCTTAATAGTGATTGCCTTGGCGCCAACCGATGTCCCCATGGCATTGGCGACATCGTTAGCACCGACCCCCCAAGCCATAAAGAAGCCAAAACAAATCGTCAGGATCAGCAGCGTACTGCCATAATCTTCTATAACGCCCATACGCTTTCCCTAACTTGCTATTAGATACATCATGCGATTTCCGACCGTCTGGGCATCGTCAGCGATGTCTCCAATTTGGTCGATAACGCGGTATAAAAAAATCACACTGACTGGGTTCAGATCTGCTTCATGATCAAACAATGCTCGCCTGAGCTTCACCTGTAAAACATCTGACTCATGCTCTGCAACATCAAGTTCTTCGAGCATATTCTCTATTAACTCTATTTCCCGGCCACTGAAACCCGTGGTCACAAGATCGTTCAACTCATCCATCACTTTCCGGGCGAGGGTCACTGCATCCAGACTGGCTTTCACAAATCGCGTCAACGCCTCGTTTACTTCCTCTGGAAACCTCATTTTTCGGCCCAGCATCAATCCTGCAATATCTTTCGCACCGTTAGCTATTCGGTCCTGAACCTGAACGATTTCCAGCAGATGGTTGCGTGACATAGGCAGGAAAAGGCTCCGTGGCAGATTTAACCTGACCTGCTTTTTCAGTTCGTCTGCATCGCCCTCAAGGTCGGAAACCGCTCGATAACATTTTTCGGCTTCTGCCCAGTCAGAGGCAGACACAGCCGCTAAAAACGGAACTAATGCAAGCACACAATGTTCACACGTCGCCATATGTTCCTGAATCGGTGATATTGGAGAAGGACCAAACAATCTGGAGAATAAAGGAGTTTTTGACACAGTTTCGCTCTGCGCTGGAGGCATGGTTAAAGTGAAGTGAATGTTAAGCTAAAGTCAGGAAATAGCGAATACCCTAACTCGAAATTCCGATTAAGAAGTTGCAGGAACTGCCAGCTTTTTTGTGATATAAACCCGACTTATGAAATCCAAGCCAAATAATCGCGGTCGAAAGTATATGGATACGGCCGCCGTCGTCCTGTCAGGTGTGTGCATGTTGCATTGCCTGGCACTGCCGATCGCCCTGACGATTCTTCCAATCGTCAATGTTACCCTGCTTGACGAGTCAACTTTTCACCTGATCATGATGGTTGTGATTCTGCCAATCAGCGTCATCGCATTAACAATTGGCTGCCGCCAGCACAAAGATAAGCTGACCCTGACCCTAGGCAGCGTTGGCCTGCTGATATTGACGCTTACTGCGATCTTTGGCCACGACCTGCTAGGACTGACAGGCGAGCGCATTGTCACCTCGATCGGCGGCCTTATTCTCGCTGCCGCGCATATCCAGAACTACCTTTGCTGTCGCAACGACGATTGCGCACACGAACACTAGATAATCTTGAGCTAGCAATAGACAGGCATGAGCAGCGACTACCAGGTTGATCGACAAGGTGGTCCTATTGGCGCCACTGTTAGCGATATTGATCTCAATAATCTTGATTCAAACGCTGTCGACTTCCTTCGCAATGCATTAAGCACCCATCTCGTCCTGTTTTTTAGGGATCAGTCTTTGGACCCGGCAAGCCTTTTGACACTGGCGTCAAAATTCGGTGTGCCTGCTCCCTACCCTTTTGTAAAAGGCGTCCCTGGATTCCCTGAAGTCGTCGAGGTCGTTAAAAGACCTGAAGACACGCGCAACTTTGGGGGGGTCTGGCACTCGGACACGGCATATCTGAAAACACCGGCAATGGGCGCCCTCTTGTATGGCGTCGACATACCTCCCCAAGGTGGCGACACCATGTTCACCAATATGTACGACGTATTCGATTCTCTTTCAGCAGGAATGAAAAGCTTCCTTGGACAGCAGACGGCAATAAACGATGCGGATAACAGCGCCATCAGGGCTACACGTCCTGGAACCGGTTATAAAGGTCTGCAAGCCACGCACCCTGTTGTAAGAACGCACCCGGTAACTAACAGGCCGCTGCTGTATGTCAACAAGGCGCACACCACTCGATTTGCCGGAATGTCTGAGCAAGAAAGCGCGCCGATTTTAACTTTTCTGTTCGACCGAATCATTCAGCCAGAGTTTTCATGCCGATTCCGATGGCAGCGCGGCAGCCTGGCCTTTTGGGACAACCGCGCATGCCAACACTACCCGCTGAATGACTATCAGGGACAATTAAGAAAAATGCTTCGCGTGAGTCTTGCCGGTGATATACCCCACTAGAGATCACAGTGTGAGGTTACCGGCACCATCAATGTGAGCCGCCCTGCCGCAATATTCACTCACCTGCATATCCTGCAACATGCCTCGATCCGAAGAATTAGCCCAGGTTCTCTTACCCTCCGGGGTTAAACACGCAAAGTGACCAACAGCCGGTTCGTCACCCGAGAACATGACGGTATAGGATTCGATAATCACATCACCATCGTAATCCACCAACCATTCCCTGGTTGGGCAGGTATCAACTTCTGCCTGCAAGTTTTCGTGCTTGTAACCGCTTTTCGGCGCTTCGGTCGAATAAACGCCAAATGCATGCTTTGTCAGGAAACCACCATTTGCCGTGACAAACCCTTTCTTGCCTGGATTATCCCGTAACAACTCAATCATTCTGGCGATGCTGTGCATTACGTAATTATTAAGTGGACCTCCCCCAAAGGTTAATCCGCCCGTGACCGTAAGTTCCCGGTCTAATGGCAATCCTAGTTCTGCCGCTGCCACCTGGACAGCCACAGGGAAACAACTGTAAACATCGACGAAATCAAGGTCATTGACGCTCAAGCCTGCCAGTTCAAGCGCCCGCCGACCCGCGATACGGATGGCTGGAGAAGAATGAAGGTTGTCTCGCTCCGAGACCGTATAAGTATCGTGTGCATCAGTGCCCACCCAAGGGTAGACCCACTGGCTTTCAGCTATCCCCAGTTCTTTGGCCTTGGCGACACTGCACATAATAATAGCCGACGCCATATCGACTGAGTTGTTTGAATTCATCAATTTTGGATAAGGGAAACTCACCATCCGATTTGTCTTACTAGGCGTTCGAATAGCCGTGGCGTCCACCGCTTCCCTGATCCACGCATTCGGATTGCGCGCAGCCACCTGACTAAACCCCGCCCACATTGTTGCAACTTTGGTCTGATGCTCCTCGATAGTCTCACCCTGATGGTGGCGCAGCGCATTCTCAAATATCGGGTAGATCTGGATAGGTTGACGAATACTCCTTGCCACCTCTGCCTCGCCGCTCATGGGTTCTTCCTGACCGATTAACCGGTCATATTCACCATGGGTTTCCGTCACCGGAAGTTCAACCCCGCTCTTTCTCGCTTTAGCAAGCGAATGACCGATCTCTGCACCGGTTAGCAAAACGAGCGATTTTTCACCGCTCGCGATATCCACGGCGGTCGCGTTTAAGGTACTCTGAACCATATTACCGCCGTAGCACGTTCCCACCAGCTCTGCGTTGTTGCTGCCTATTTTCTCTGCGACATAACCGGCTGGCTGGCGGTACTGCCACCAGCCGCGGATCACACGAACTGATTCAACCCCTTCGAGCAGCCCTGGTTTTCCAGCATCCTGCGCAGCCTTGAGCGCAGCTTGCACCATTAAATCGATCGGCTCTTTAGCATCGTTGAGATCCGCAACTCGTTGCAATATTTGGGAGACACCAATAATGACAGGCGTGTTAGAATTCACAGAATTTCCTTCTTTAAAGTTTATATTCAGGGTGTTACATCTGGATTGGCATTCTGCCACAGATCGCCTGGGACGAAACTGAACCGGTCGAAAAATGATAGGGATGCATTAGCCATGAAAATTGCAGTTACAGCCTGGAAGTTTGGTACACAAGGACTAGCCCAAGAGTTGGCTGAACAAGGCGAGATCGCTGAATCTCTGGGGTTCGATTCTTTTTGGTTGCCGGAAAATCACTTTACCGGACCCACCGCTATACCGGCGCCCTTGATGCTACTGGCGGCGGTCGCCGCACGAACCAGTAAAATCAAACTGGGGACGACCTCTTACCTGTTACCCATCAGGAATCCAATACTGGCCGCTGAAGAAGTCTCAGTGCTCGACCGCCTGTCCGGCGGTCGCGTCATTCTTGGCATCGGCCGCGGTTTTCAGGCATCTATGTTCAAACCTTTTGGCATTCCCACCAGCGAAAAACGTAAACGATTCAAGTCCAACCTCGAGGTTATGATCAAGGCATGGCAGGGGGAACCCATCGAGCAATTTGAAGGCAATGACATCACACTTTCCCCCTTGCCAGTCCAACAGCCACACCCGCCCCTTTGGGTCGCTGCCTTTGGGCCGTTGGCCATCAAACAAGCTGGCACTTTGGGATTACCTTATATCGCTTCACCGGTCGAAACCCTGTCGAGTCTCAAAGAAAACATCCTGGCGCATCAGGGTCACGTGCGTGAAACCGGGCATCCTCCCGTGACAGTCATTCCCGTCATGCGCACCGTGTTTGTGACCGACAACCCGTCGTTGGAAAAACAGGTCAGGGAGTCACTGGATGCGGAAGTTGCCAGCAGATTTCGCGATACCGCAACCAGCGTTGATGAATGGGCGATCGTCGGAGACAGTATTGCCGTTAAGGATAAACTGGCGAAATACAGGGAAACACTCGGGCTGAACTACCTGATCGCGCGAGGCAGAATTCAGGGTGTCGACAACCGCGACCAGGTCCGCTCTCACGAACTATTGCTCAATGTCGCCAGCTGACGCAACTTTTTGAGTAACGGCTCGCTGAAACGCCCTCTGAATAGGCTCCCTGAATAGGCGCCCTGAATAGGCTCCCTGAATAGGCCCCCTGAATAGGCCCCCTGAATAGGCCCCCTGAATAGGCGCCCTGAATAGGCGCCCTGAATAGGCGCCCTGAATAGGCTCCCTG
>Ga0209711_10000267_pt1 | contig 53606 bp, 63 predicted proteins | sample ArcticOcean_MG_C_7_FD_187441 | JGI IMG/M metagenome (GOLD analysis project Ga0209711, IMG submission 187441) | Marine microbial communities from western Arctic Ocean - ArcticOcean_MG_CB11_88 (SPAdes) (version 2) | ecosystem: Environmental > Aquatic > Marine > Oceanic | place: Arctic Ocean... | reverse complement strand
TGCTGCTCCTTCTGCTAGTGCTTCTGGTGTTGCTGCTCCTTCTGCTAGTGCTTCTGGTGTTGCTGCTCCTTCTGCTAGTGCTTCTGGTGTTGCTGCTCCTTCTGCTAGTGCTTCTGGTGTTGCTGCTCCTTCTGCTAGTGCTTCTGGTGTTGCTGCTCCTTCTGCTAGTGCTTCTGGTGTTGCTGCTGCTGCTGCTGCTTCTGTTGTTGCCGCTGCTGCTTCTCCTTCTGTTGTTGCCGCTGCTGCTTCTCCTTCTGTTGTTGCTGCTGCTGCTGCTTCTCCTTCTGTTGTTGCTGCTGCTGCTGGTTCTGCTTCTGCTTCTGCTTTTTTCGGGTTGACACACTCTTGCATACATTCTTTTGGGGTTCCTTTTTGTGGTCCGCCTATCGAGGAATGGTGGAAACCGTTCTTTCTAAAGTAATAAAAACAAACAACGAATGTTATCATGTGAACAAAGGCTGGTACGATACCACATGTTATACCATATGCAGACGTTTTCTCCACTATGCCGACCACGGTTCTGAGAAAGATTAATACCATCATACTGAGTGGAATGATTATGCTACAAGCGTCCGCAATATATCCAGAAGTCGTTACAAAACCCGCAACACCGATTAGTATAAGAAGTAAACAGCCTAGTGCGGCAGTGTTTAGCTGTTCATACTCAAGACCAAACGGAACCATTTCCAATTCGAGCAAACGTTCTCGTATGGTTGAGTTAGAATCCTTCGGCAAATCCGTTCTGATGAACATTTCATTTTTCCATTTTTCCTTATCCCCAGCAAAAAAATCCATATCAAATGTTTCTTGAAGATGAGACAAAACCTTGCGTATCTGAGCTATGGTCATTGTGTCTTCTGGGTCATCGCTCATTTGTACAGAAACACTACGTATTGGCTTTACCACACACTGTTCCTCAACGGGGGCATAGTCACCATGCTTTTGTAGAATGTCAATTATCTGTATATTAACGGCTTCGTCTGCGTTGGCATTGACCAGTGTCCACAGTACACTTACAATCTCCAGAATTACCGACACGAAAAGACAACTCAGAGCAATTTCGTTAGTTTTCCATTGGACCTTAGCAGTCATCTGTAGAGGTTTTAGTATATTTTTAATTCTCTCCATTGTTTATTCTTTACTAAGATATTATTATTCTAGTAAAAGACTTAAAAACAAATTGCGTCTTATTCTAGAACGATAAATTGATTAATAATGACGAATTGGTTATATATTTTACCATGTGCGGTTCCGCCGCTGATCATCGCACGACGATGGTTAAGTTTAAAGCCTAGACAGTTACTGGTAAGCGTTGAGGGCAATATAGGGTCGGGCAAAAGTACGTTTATAAACTTGTTGAAATTGCATAAAGATCTGATACCTGGGCTCTGTGTTATTCCAGAACCGGTCGACGAATGGAGACAAACGGGAATTTTGAAACAATTTTATAAAGATCCCAAACAATGGGCCTTTCATTTCCAGGTGTTTATTCTAATTACGCGGACCCGAGAATTGTTGATGGCCCTTGGGGATAAACGGAATACAATTATCGTAACGGAAAGATGCTTAGAGACCGACTGTATGATATTCGCTGAACTTCTTAGAAAGCAGAATTTCTTGAATCACCAAGAATGGCTTCTGTACGTATCAATTTATAGAATCGTAAAAGATTTTGTAGTCAAGAAATCGGTTGAGAAAATAATATACATAAACACGTTACCGGACCTTTGCTGTACAAGAATCCACACCAGGAATAGACAGGAAGAGAAGCATATATCTATGAACTATATTCAGGATGTACATGACCAACACGTTAAATGGTTAGGAAGTTCGACCGAGACTACAACCTTTATGCACTCTGTCAACGGGGAGATAGATTTTACAGATGAGAACTCACCTGAAAGTAATGAGGTAATTGAATCGGTGCGCGCTTGGTTAATGAAAATATAATGTGGGGACAATGTAATACTATGTCTTACTATACAAAAATTGATGGCGTCCAGTATGATACAAAACTTCTCGCAAAGGCCGAGGGTCGTACACTATCGGAGGAGGACATATGGGACCTTCTTCATGCTTCCCGTGATAGCGGAAAAGTTACACAAACAGAAGTAAATACACTACGTTACATTAACGACAACGCTACATGGACGTCCGAAGTCATCCATGTCAAGTTCGATTCTATAGTTCAGACTCTCACGAAGTACGGGGAAGCCCTTTCGTGAACGAAAATTGTGGTTTTCACCCCCTATGTGGCTAAGATATGATATAGTTAAAATGGACTACGGACGAATCATCACCCGGCCGTCCCTGTACCGAAAGTATAAAGTTTTTCCAGACGGGAGAGTAGTCAATATCCTCACTGGGCACTTCCTCACCTATGACTACAACAGCAAGGGTTATGCGCGTGTAAAATTATACAACGACGGTCAATCTACAAAATTATTTGTACACCGACTGGTGCTATATAATTTTGTAGGGTTACCGCCCCCAAACAAACCAGAAGCGGACCATATAGACCGCGATATAACAAATAACAACCTGTCAAATTTACGCTGGGCATCAAGGCAAGAGAACTACCAGAATCGCCATGGCATGCGAAGCGACAGACCAACCTTACCCAGTGGTGTCTGGATTACAACCACGAAACGCACTTATTAAACAGCCCAGTGTGCTTAACAACAATTATGAAAGCCAGTAGAAATTACTTGAGTAATTTTTTATAACTTAAAAGTGCTTTCTTCAATTCTTCGAAACTGCTTGACCTTTTGCTAAGACAGGATTCAAAAGTCTCAATAATCATATACGTTTTGGGATTTTTGTTGTTCAATTTAGGCATAGCGGTTACCAATTTCTGCAGTTTTTTAAGCCTTCCTTTTACATTTTTATCGGCCTTGCTCTTCGAGTTCTTCCAGTGAATAAGGTAAGGATTGGTGCGACTAACCCCCTCCTTTTTAAATATCCAAAGTATAAGCAACATCAATCCCCATACACTTACGGCTTCCGTACAGCCTTGTTTGAATGAACCTTCGGCCCACTCTTTCGGCGGGCGGTAGGTGCTAATCTGATGAGTGCTAGAACATACCTCCAAATCTCCGACACAGATTTTGATCCTATCTCCGTTCACGACCTTGAAAAGTATATTACCCGGTTTGATATCAATATAATTAAGATTCTTATTCTTACTCTGCAGACATCTGATTCCCGAAATGACGTTTATACACATGTCTACCCGTTTGGAGAGTCCGACTGGGGCAAGTGCGAGAGACCCGAGGTCCCCGTTCATACTTTCCATTATTACAAATTTAGCATTATTCTTTGACAGGGCTTTCGGGGTGATACAACGTTGTTTTAGAACATACCGCGCACCTGGACATTTTGTGGAGGATAGATACTGACTCGTATCCAAACAAGTGTCTGCGCCCGAGTCGGTGAACAGTTTCATCATAATGCTGTATTGCCTATCACTGCTAATATATTGGAATACCATACCATAGGACCCCGAGCCCAACAGGGTTTCGTCGAGAACGTATTCTCGTTTTACACTTCTTATAACTGATGGTATACGAATGCCCTCCTCACCGACTATTACGTCGTAGTCATCGGAAACAGCTATTTTGAAGTTTTCTAATTTTTCTGTTTTGTACATTTCTTACAAATGACAAACAAAAAAAAATATTTAGCGCATTCCAGGAATGAGGATCGAAATGAGCACCTGTAGCCCCACAATAGTGAGAGCGCTATCACATTTTCCCAAGAAGGGCATTAGTTTTCTTGCATTTGTGTTCCAAAGATACTTACCCAAAATCGCAATCACAGCGAGCTGAAAGAGAAACATCAGAGCAGATGCCATCGCCATGTCTTTACCAGTTGGGATCGGAGGAAGTTCCTGGGCAAACCCATCGCGTTTGTATTTCCCATTTTTACCACGACGTCCAGACTGTGTGAATTTGGCTACGAATAGTTCGGCGGCTTTAGAAAGCATATTATTTATTATCAAAGCGCAAGATAAAAATTATGTCCTATTCAACTTAGATTCTTTTTCCAAACGCAGAAGCTCTCGGAAACATTGCAGGCAAATTTTGGTGTCAAAATCGGCTTGGTGAGTCTTGCTGGTATCTATCGGTGTGTGAAACAGGAATTCATACAGTTCCTTAAGAGTTGGGTACTTGTAAGAATTTTTGAAGCGACTCTCCAGCTTACAAACATACTTACCAGCCTTCATGGTGCATTTTTGAGACATAGAGCTCATAGACTCGTAGAGATTACGGAACACGCCTCCTCTATATATCTCACTGAGTAGTATATTGATGTCAAATTCAACATTGTGGGCAACTACCTTTTTTACACCATATTTATTCACGGCCTCCTCCAACATCTCGAGAACTTCCTTAAGTTCGCGCCCCTCGGACAGTGCTTCTGCTTGGTAGATGCCATGAATCTTGCTCGTTACCTCAGGGATGACGAAGCCATCTGGCTTGACTATGCAACACTTTTCGTCTAGAAGATCGAATGTTTTTCCCTTAGTTATCATCCAGCAAATTTGTACGATTCGGGCACCAGCGAAGTGCTCCAAATTTTTATGATCATACGTCTTTCCCCCGCGACGCTTGGGAATGCCAGTAGTTTCGGTGTCAAAGAAAAGATACGCCATGGTTCTGTAGTGTACTTCTTAATAGTGTAAGAACTAAAGCCCTAATATAATTTGCACTATTTTTCAATTTTTGAAATTCAGCTCGTTAATTATATAATGAATAATTAAAAATGAGTCTCGACACTATATACAGAAACTTGTTCCGACGCGAAGCCGAACGAATAAAACTCATAGAGAATGTCCACACTGCGCGGGTGAAACACAGAGAGGCATACAGGAAACTCACATTAGTCTCGCCTAGAAACTCGAAATATAACAAAACTGCGAAGGCAGTAGCGAACGCACGCCATGCGAGCTCTCGCGCCCTTTCCAAATTGGAAAAGAGTTGGGGGCGCGATTGGAGGGAAGCACAATACAAGATCAGAGTCCCAGAGCGAGATATCAAAGAAGCACCTTGGTTTCAGATTTTGGAGAGTAAAACTTATCCCAAACAAGTTCACTTGTGGGCGGAACAAGCCCTTCGTAGTATAATGCTTGTTGTGGTTAAACGCCCTGTCTACGAAAAAATGCTTGAATATTGGTTGCTTGGGCATACAGAGCCTTTACCTCTACTCGATTACAAACATCCAGTGCCACTACAGTTCATAGCAAGCACCATAGTTAGTCCTCGTTTGTCAAGAGATTACAAACTCAGATTGAAAATGTGCATCATGTTGATGATGGGGAACTTTGTGATTGCCAAATATTTCCCCGCTTTTGCGGAATGGGGCTTTCGAGACCAGGAACACGAAGAATTTGCCTTGAGGATGAACATGCTCCTAGAGGCACTTTCCACCGAGAAAGTCAGTGCCAAAATAACCGAAGTTATCACAAAAAAAAGAGCCAAGTTTGTTGAAAGTGTAATGCCCACCATCGTGGGTGTAAAATGGAAGAATTCACTCAAGAAGCCTTTCCCACTAGACTTGGTGCGTACGGTCAAAGAGTACTTATAATCGACGTACTCTTCAATTTGGAAAATTATAATAAAAATAAAACAATATGGTTCTGGTACACGTGAATTTTGTTGCCGGTGCTTTTGCTTTTCCAAACACGACGTTGATCGTAGGCATTTTTGGATTATTATATCTCATTTATTATGGTGAACATTTTTTATCGATAAATTATAATATAATTGTAATATAATTGTATTATAGTTGTATTATAAATGAAACATTCAAATATAAGTTATTTATATTGGTGTTTATTTTTTGCATTAATAATAATTTTTTGTGTTGGAATTTATGGTTATAATTCTGGTTCTTGTAAAATCAACAAGAAATATATTTGTAATGATAATTTTTGTTTGTATAAAGAATTTAAAATATTTTTACAGGATGTTGTGAAAAATGAGATTAATCATATGTTAGATAATAAAAAAATACAAAAAAGAGTAAATATTGTAACTTATCCAGAAACTATTTTGAATTGTGCAATTCCAAATAAAAGGGGTATAACTATATCAGCGATGAATATTAAAAAATATGCTCCCAAATTAATTCAATTTTATGAAAATAAACTATGTGCTTTGGTATCAAAAAAATTAAACTTGAAACTATTTCCAACTGATTTAAATTTACCTACGTCTTGTGCAATATTAATTTATGAAAATGAGGGGGATTGGATTAATTGGCATTATGATCATAATTATTATGATGGTAGATTTTTCACATTATTAATACCAATTACAAATAATTTAACTTGTACAGAATTTCAATTTAAAAATGATAATAATGAGGTTAAAAGTATTCAGTTAATTGATAACAAATCAATATGTTTTGAAGGAAATTATTTATATCACAGGGCATCTAAATTATGTAAAAATGAAAAAAGGGTCATGTTATCTTGTCAGTATGTTACAAATAATAATATGAATTTTATCAACAAACTACGACTTAAAATTAAGGATTTTGCTTACATGGGTCAATTGGGTTTTTAATCTATATAAACCATTATCCTTCATTAGATGTCGCCGTCCCCCGGCTGAGGGAGCACATTAAGGCGGGTGCGGTGTCGGCCTGGGACCTCTACGGTGGAGGTGACATCTCAGCCAACTTCACGTGTGAGCACGTGTTCCCCATGTCCCAAGTACTTTTTATCCCACCCTGGTGGGTGGGGTTGGTTGGTTTTTTATTGTTTGTGAATTTATTGGGGTCTTCTTCATCAGTGTCCGTGTGCGGTGTGCATTGCAATGTGCTTGCAGTTCGTTCCTCTAGACGCACACCGGTACTGGTAATGCGGACAGGTGCACGAGTGCTTATCAGTTTTGGGATCCCAGCAGATGGTGTACTTACCAAACGGCGTATACAACGGCTTAGAACGGGTATGTTCTGCGTGTTGTATCTCTTGAAAGTCTTTCTCGACCGCTTGTTCCAACTGCTTCTTCAGCAGGGCAAGCATCGTCGTCTTGCTCCCGATCGGACATTTGACGGTGACGTAGTAGGAGGAGTGCGACATGGTTCTGGTCTGGTTTGTGATTCGTGGCCACTACTCCCTCCTGTAGATTCTAAGCACTATTGATCTGGTAAAATAGTGTGAGCACATATAGTAAAAACTGCTCAATCATTAGACCTTAGAATCTACAAGTCCTTTAGAGAAAGAATAAAAATAATAGAATAAAGATGACACCCGAAGTAAACCGTCGATGGAACAACGAGGGAGTCTTGCTCACGGAGACCTGGTATATGGAAGGGGATCGGCATCGCACCGACGGTCCGGCAAAACGTATGTGGGACAGTGAGGGAGTACTGATCAACGAGCTCTGGTATATGAACGGAAATTTGCATCGCACCGACGGTCCCGCAAACAAAAAATGGAACAGTGAGGGAGAACTGCTCTACGAGAACTGGTATATGAACGGAAGGTTGCATCGCACCGACGGTCCCGCAAACCGGCTATGGAACAGTGAGGGAGAACTGCTCAGCGAGACCTGGTATATGAACGGAAAAGCGCATCGCACCGACGGTCCCGCAAGCCGGCGATGGAACAGTGAGGGAGTACTGCTCAACGAGATCTGGCGTATGAACGGAAAGTTGCATCGCACCGACGGTCCCGCAAACCGGATATGGAACAGCGAGGGAGCACTGAGAATAGAGGTCTGGTATATGAACGGGAAAGTCACCACAGGTGAGGCGTTGAGACGTATCCAGACCCTTCGCAGTGGGAGAGCAAAAGTGATGCGCTGTTCGCGCCTCCTTGCTGTGGCATCTGCAGTACCTTCTGTGTCATTTGACACCCTCGCCATAATAGGAGGGTTCTTAATATAAAGATTATCGACAAAAAACATAAAAACACAACCCCCCCAATTTTGGGGGTATAAAAAGACACGTGGGGATTGACGGAATATGGAATCACTCTCTCGCGTTAATTCCAAAAATAATTATAATTGTTAAGGATATCAGAATAACAAATATGGGTGGTGGACTAATGCAACTCGTAGCCTATGGCGCACAAGATATTTACCTTACCGGCGAGCCTCAGATTACCTTCTTCAAGGTGGTCTACCGTCGTCACACCAACTTCGCTATTGAGTCAATCGAGCAGACCTTCACCGGTTCCGATGACCTCGGCAAGAAGGTTTCGTGCGTAGTATCGCGCAATGGCGACCTCGTCAACGGCATTCACCTCGAGGTGGTGCTTCCAGTGCTTTCTGGCACTACCGCTTACACCCCAGCTGTGGGTCACGCTCTTATCCAGTCCGCTGAGATTGAGATTGGTGGCCAGAAGGTTGACAAGCACTACGGTGAGTGGCTCGAGATTTGGGATGAGCTTACCGCTTCGGAGGAGAAGTCTTCGGGTTACATGGACATGGTTGCTAAGGATGCGACTGTCATGCACACTGGTGGTGAGACTCTTTACATCCCACTTCAGTTCTGGTTCAACCGTAACCCAGGACTTGCCCTCCCCCTCATTGCCCTCCAGTACCACGAGGTCAAGGTGCTCATTGAGTTCCGTCCTTTCGCTGACCTTCTTGTGGAGAATACCGGAGGTACCATCACTGGCAAGGGTCTCACCTCGGATGGTGTGGCCAGCGAGTTCCAGGCTAAGCTTTACGTAGACTACGTCTACCTCGACACCGAGGAGCGTCGCCGTTTCGCCCAGATGTCGCACGAGTACCTTATTGACCAGCTCCAGCACACTGGCGCTGAGACTGTAGACTCTGGCAACTCGTCGCTTCGTCTCAATTTCAACCACCCCGTCAAGGAGCTTGTGTGGGTGTTCCAGTCGCAGGCTGACATTGACAAAAACGACCGTTTCAACTTCGGTACCAAAGGCAAGGGTGTAGAGGTCCTCAAGGATGCTACCCTCCTCCTCAATGGTCATGAGCGTTTCAGCAGCCGCCCAGCTAGCTACTTCCGTCTCATGCAGCCATACCAGCATCACACCCGCGTACCCGCGAAGCCAATTTACGTGTACTCCTTCGCCCTGCGCCCCGAGGAGCACCAGCCATCTGGCACCTGCAATTTCTCGCGTATTGACAATGCCTCCCTCAAGATTAACACCGAGTCGGCTTTCAGCGGCAACGTGCTCGTATACGCCGTGAATTACAATGTCCTCCGCATTGTCTCTGGCATGGGCGGTCTTGCTTACTCGAATTAAGCGCTTTCAAATAAAAATTAGAAACAAAATAAAAATTAGAAAATTGAAAATAAAAACTGAAAAAAATTATCAAATGTTAAGAAATTGTATGGTTATTATATAGGAACTTACGATTTATCAGAGGGAACATGAAAAAGTCCAATGGGCTTAAAGAGGCACACTACCAATACTATAGTTATATAGTTTTGATAGTGTAGTACTGCGGCGCGTGTCTAATAAATACGACCCCTTCGACTATTCTTAGAGGGAATAAATGAGCACGAATGATGATATTGGTTATATCACCATTCGTATAATTTACTTCGGTTTCAATTAGACTCGTCCCCTTTATATTTGTGCAACCTCAGATGTCTAGCACCTTCGTACGAATCTAACCTTGGGTGTTGTAGATCGTTGTAGTTCAAAATGGCCTGAACGGCAATGTTACGATCCGACTCGATCTTAATACGGGCTTGCGACGCGTGTGCCCAGCAAGCCCCACAGTACAGAGGGATATTCCGATTAAGCACTTTAAAAACAATTGTCGACATGTCGTTGTTAGTAATATATATTTTTATCGCTTGACTGGGTCTTGATACTAAGGACTCAAGAGAGGTTTGTAGTTTTTGACGTAGTACGCGTTCACTCCGAAAAGTTCGAATAAAAGGTGCGCGGTGGCTCCGGTGATGAAGATTCCTTTGATCATAGGTTTGACGTGTTTGGATGATATTGATTCGCCCGAAAGTAGATTGATGCCCAATGAAACTAACACAAGGGCGATACCAACGAATATCATTTCAAAGAGAAATTGCATTTATAGTATGTTAAGAAAAAAAATCTTGTTCAAATATAAATATGAAGGGGACATTAAAGGAAGTAATCGATTTTTTGAAGAAAACACCTGGTGCTCCGGTGCCTTGTAAATTTAGAGCAGGAGTCCCTATATTCGTGAGAAATATGCAATTCAAAAAGTTCGTGGAGACCGCGTACCAGGGCGCGAGGAAGAAGGACATAACAAATTATACACTAGGTGAAATTTTGAAAATGCTACACGACCAGGGGATGCTACCATGTGGTGTCAAGGTAAAACTGCACAGGTTTATAGCTGAAATGACTCTGGGTGAAGCGAAGGAAGCAGTTGCCAAATTGGAACTGAAGGCACTAGCAGGGATATCCCGTAAAAACTTGAAGCTCATGCAGGTAAAAGATATTGTGACTATGGTGAGCGTTCTTCGTAGAATTCCGAAGCATTTGAAACGGGTGGCTAAGAAGCGAATGGAAGATCTGAATGTAACTGACGTACTACAAGTTATGGAAAAAATGGGCGCGATTGATGAGATTCCGAATGTTCCTGTGTATCTGGACTTAAAAATATCGAATATCGCGAACTTTGTCAAGTATGGGTCAAAGAACTACCAGGATATGGATATGGAAGAACTAATGATGCTTGTTCGACTTTTTTTACAAAAGAATATTTAAAATGATATCGGTACTATAAAAAGAAATGTCTGATTACTTGTGCAAAAACAATCGCGACACCATAGAGAAGTGGTTTTCAACTAAAATACATGATGTAATGACTATCGTAAGTGATTACGCAAGGACAGGGAAGGAGGAAACACCTGAGAGTTCCTTATATGTTTGGAAGTCGCTTGTAATTGCGAAGTCCTTAGAAATTTTCGATTTCACAGTGCATCGTGATGAGGTTGACATTGCAGATTATGCGATAGAAGTTCTGGGGTTCGCGTGTATAATAATAGCTTACAAAGTATATATGGGATATGACTATATATACGAAGAGGACAAGTTTCTAAAACGCGTTGCCAAAGAAATAGATACTGAAATGCCTTTGTTTCTTGTGGTTAGGCAGATAAAGGAAGTAGAGGTGGACCTACTCAAAGCCACTCTGTTTGACCTTGATAACAAGATAATGTTTCACTAAATTAAAATGACTCGTATAAAGTATCTTTAATTTTGTTCAATCGGTTCTACACCTGGTAGTTAACGATGAAACTCATATTTTTTAGCTAAGCTTGCTGTTGGCATCTAGAACATTCACTGCAGACATATACCCTCTTGGGTTTTGGAATCTGTAGTATATCTCAGAGGGTAGGGTAGTTTTGATGAAATATTTATTTCTTTTCATGTATTTTCCTGGTTTGCCTTTTGGTAATGATATCTTCAATTCGCCTTCACCATCTACTTTACCAACACCCATATTGGAATAGTCTCCGAACGCCTCACGGGAAGTTTTGTGCACTGTGTCGGAGGGCAACGCCGCCCAGTACACAACTTTCATGCCGGGTTTCAACCGTTTAACCAAGTAATCGAATTGACCGGTTGTACTCCGACGAGATGTGGTCCCCAGCATGCCAGCTGGCATCCACATCTCACCCTTATGGGGTTGGTTAAAGAACTTTTTCCTAAATATATACAGAGCGGCAATGCCAACAACGATATATACTAGATTAATGAAAGGAACAATCGCAACCGGATTGATACCCGATATGCCTTTGATTCCCCAGAGAACTCCACCAATGAGTATCAAAATGTATGCAAGAGCATCTGAACCATGTGAGAATTCTAACATCTTGTACTCTTTTTCTTCCTGTATTTTATTCTGTATTTTCGAAACTAGGCTCATTTTGATATCCTTAGTAAACATAATATTTATGCTAGAATAAAGTTCTCTACGGAGTCCAGCATATCGTTTAGAAGAAGGGAAAGCATCACATGACCAGCTATCAACCCACGTCCAAATTGAGAAAAACGACCAGTTACATCGTCAGGCTTTTGTGCTGTTATTTCACCAAGTCCAAGGGTACTTGTTACAATGACAGAAAAATACAAGTAATCCGTGAATGTTCTATCATTTTTTTGCTTGCTGATCCCAGTGAAATACGAGATCTTTCTCTCTTTATCTATAAAATAGTAAATACAAGCAAACATTACAATAATTCCGATGTTCAACCCAAACCATGAACTTGCCATTCTAAACAGGAATGTCTTGAAACCCATTTTTTTTGCCAGACCTACTGTAGGGAGGGCAAACAATTTCCCAACCAACGGTGTCAAATATTTGGCGACTATCATTTACAGGTTTAAAACATATTAATTAGTCTTTTTTATACATTTTTTAGGGTATGCTTCTTCCGAACTTCTATTTTTTAAAAGTATCAGACCTTTGCTCGCTCTATGCGACCTGAGGAATTTGACCGTATTATTGAATGCCAAAAAATTTGTTTCGCGAATTCTGTACAATTGGTAGCACCTGTTCTTCCGTTTGTTGGTGAAGACTTTGGATAGAAAAGCCTTCAAGTCTTCGGGTGACGCTAACTCATTTGCGCGTTTTATCAGGTCTATTTCTGTCGTGATAGACTCTTTCATGAGTCTTTTCAGAAAGTATGGCCCAATATACTTTATACCTATAGTGCTCATTTTTAGTTGCGAAGAAAAAAAACTAATTACATTCTCCATCTCTTACCGCAGCTTGGACGCAAGCATGTCAAAAACACGGTCATGGGTTCGTCTGCCGAACGTGTCTGGCGCTCTACGTAGTCCGTTTTTTTACACTTACACTTTGGACAAGCGTACATACCATCTGCCTGAGTTTCCCAGTTCTTATCATTATAGTGCAGTTCGTAGTGTTGGCGCTCTCGCAGAATCCTGGCGCTTTCCGGGTCAAGTTCATCTGGTGTCAAAAATGCCAATTGTTGCGGTAAAATTTCAGCGGATTCGAGTCTTTCGATGACACTGTTGGCATTCGGTGTAAATTTGAGATTAGATGAGACCCTTGTTGTAATACGTGTGTAAATGCGGCGCATTTCTTTGTGTTTCCATGTCTTCGGTATGTTTTCCTTTTTTGCCTGGTGTAGGCTGGCGTTCCATATTCCTCTTTCGGTATTTACGCTCCATCTTTGTATTTCACTTTCACAGTATTCGAAGCGCTCTCGAAAAATCCTTCCAAATTTACCCCTTATTTTGGTTCTAGTATGTTCCATGGCTGTATTATAGTCTCCCGTCTGAAGGAAGAAATACACTTGTTCTCGTTCCAGAGCAGTTTCAGCAAGTCTTTCCGGGTCGGATTGTCTCGCCAGTGGGTTGTAATGGTTTGTTTTGACCGAATTCCGAATTAACTCAAGACCTTTGTGAATGCCTTCTTTTTGACTCTCGACTACTATAAGTTCTTCAGAGTTGAAGTTTCGTTGTTTTAGAGGAGCCAAATTGTTTAATTTTTGAAACAATTCCTCTGTAATTATTTTTGTACATGCTCTATTTCTCTGCACCATCGTAAATGCCCCATTCGGGTTGTTCTCATCAACGAGTTTTTGGATGTGAAGGATCTCTTTGGCAACGGCCATTGTAGACGTATTTCTCGGTATATTCAAAAAAGTAATATTCTCTTAAGTCAGATTGTTTTTGCTTTTTAATTTAAATATTTAAAGTCAAGCTTTAATAGTTATATATAATATTATCCATTCAATGTCTGATACATGCTCGATAAAACCGTGTGGGTTTTTGAATTTTGGCAATACATGCTTTTTGAATACGGCTTTGCAGATATTGAGGAGTAGTACAAGATTTCGGACGAAACTTTCAAGAGTAAGCACGGATGTGGCTAGTTTGTCAGAGCATGATAGGTTTACGAGAGAATACCTTCGCCTACTCCGACTTAAAACATCCGTAGCAATACCTTTGAATCTCAAAACATTCCTTGGTCATATCTACAGTGACTACGGCACCTCAAATCAACAAGATACAAATGAGTGTATACTACGGATTCTTGATGTACTAGAGAAGTCATTTGCCACCACAATCCCAGAACGAAATTCTCAACCCCTACTGAATGATAGTGTTCCTCCCGACAAACTCCTTCATAGATGTAGCAATTTCGCTTGGAATATGAGTACCAATAGGATATGCGAAGCTACTCGAATTTTCTATGGTCAATATAGATCGATTATAACGTGTAGGAACTGTAGGCAAGAAAAAAACCACTTCACCCTCTTCAACTCTCTTCCATTACTTAATACCAGGGAGGGGATATGTAAGAGTATAACCCATCTCGAATCCATGGAGTACATAAGTGACTACGCATGTGAAAGATGTAAAAAGAGTACGAGTATTAAAAAACGGAATCTCATATGGAAGTTGCCACGGGTGTTTTTGCTTCAGGTACCACTGAAAGGTATGAGACAACTCGATTTCGACTTATCAATACAAGAGCGATGGTCCGGCAAAACCAGAAAGTATACCCTGAAGGGTCTAGGGTGTCACCATGGAAACACACCAGATAGCGGTCATTATTACTCCTTTGTAAACTATACAGACTGGTTCTCAGTAAATGATGAATCAGTATGCAAAGTTAGTCCAAGCACTATAAGTGAGCACGTTTGCAATGTTTATACTATTTTGTATGAAAAACTAACATAGACCCTTTGCCATTTGCGCTTTTTTCCCCTCCTTTGTGTGCGTATGAACAAGGTTGTTGAGTCCATCCTCGAGGAAGAAAGTGTTCTCAATTCTACTCAGCTCTGGGGGTAGGACCAACCAATTGTACATATCAACAACCGTGACGTTGAACATGGGAAAATCGGATTGTACACTACACGCAGCCTGTTTGGCTTCTTCTATTGTATCATAGGCTTCAAAAATCTTAATAGCGACGTCAGAACTTTTAGGGTCGGGTACAACACTCACAACAGAGAACTTTTGTCCCTCTTGGGCCACAGAGACATTCTGATTCCACGGAGACCTCACTACATCGGGGACTTTCTCTTCTTTAGAACCCTCATAAGCATCTGGATACATGAGCGGTTCGATGGTGACCCCTCCAGAAACGTCTTCACCCTTCGTTTCCTCATATGCGTCTGCGTTCTCTACACCGGAGATGTCATCTGTTTCTTTCAAAAGTTTTAGACGTTCCACTTCTGCGTTCGCGGCTGAGACACTTTCCAGAACTCTGTTGTCATAGGTATCTTTTTCAATTTCCTGGGAGATCACGTAGTCAGTAAGTAGTTTGTAAAGAGCATCGTCGTGTTTTACCTGTGAGGTCATATTATCCTCCTTGGGTGGAAGTAAAAGCCAGCAGTGCATTTCTACCGAATAACAGGCAAAATCGGTAGAATGTTTTGTCTGCATTTCTTTGATGTATTCATTACAGGCTTGTAGGGACGGTTTGTGACCGCGGAGCATTATCTGTAGTTTTTCATGTTTTTGAGGCAGGTCAGGACCTATGAGACTAACGCTGGCATATGATTGTCGCAAACCGCTAGATTGCGACTTTTTTAACAAATCATCTTTTTGGAACTTGGCATATACATCTTTTGTCACCTGTTCTGGAGTTCTACTAGACATGATTAATCCAGTATGGAAGTTATCCTTAATTACTGTAGCTAGATTTTGGTTTTAGAGGCTTGGCTTCGGTCTTGTAGTTGAAGGTAATAGTTGTTTTACCCTTTTTGACTATTTTGGGGTCCTTTATTCTTTTAGTTCTGTACATGAAAGTTTTTCGTTTGCTCCCCCGTGTGATTTCTTGGATGGTGATGGTGTATGCGCACCCACCTTTGGTTCCTCCCAATGCTTTGCAGAGTTCATTGTGAGCTTTCTTAGCAGCTGCCTGGGGTGCTCTGCTGTGGTACTCACCGAATGTTTTTTTTTTGCGTGGCAGTTGTACGCCGGAAACTTTTATGACAGTGTATGTTTTCATGGGTTGGGACATTTGTTATTATTATAAGGGATTGAGAAAATAAATACGGGGTTTAAACACTTGCGTGGAATGGCCAGTTGAGGTCTTGACAGATTCTCTTCCAGATTTGGTCTTGACAAAAGTTTTTGTCGCGGGATTTCAGTAATGGAAAATGAACGCAGAGTTCACTTTTGTCAAGAATTAGACATAGTTTATGGATCGTGTAACTGTAACTAAGGAAATTTTTGCGATCAGAGGGACAGTGTCGCTCGAAAGGTTGTTGAATTTCGCTGAACATTTGTAAAATTTTTTCTTCAAGGTCTTTCGAAAGTCTTGGTGGTTTTTTCCCAGTCAGTTGGCATATGATGATTGTAATGTGTTCGTAGTATTTGTGTTTGCCTAGTTTTTTTAGATAGCGTCTTACCCTGGCAGTGGTAATATCCTCAGCGGATTCTATTCTCTCTTTCCTGAGTTCTTTTATCAGGGCGTCTCTCAATTCGGTAGGGATGTGTGTAGTTTGTTTTGCTTGGAGTTGTGTCAAGTACTCTCTGAGATGGTTGATTCTTTTATAAGCGAAGGGGCTCAGAATTTGAACTGTGTCCAGATATTCTGGTGTGCCTATACTATCTTGGTAACTTTTAGCGAGACCGCAATTAGGGCATATAGCTTCAGCGAGTCGAGTGTCTACGAAAGTTGGAATGTTGCATACCTCACATGTGTCAAAGTTGACACCTGCCTCGATTCCAGTGTCATCATATATAGTCTCATGGCATTCCTCCATGTATCTATTATATTTCTCACCCTTGTTGTCGCTTTTACTGTGAGTTATATATCCATTCATGGACGTGTCTTCTCCTTCTGTATCTTTTCCGGGTTTCGTTAAATGTTCTTTCGTAAGGAACTTCATAGCTTTAAGGAGATAGTTATTTTCATCCTCTCGAGAAATTATTTTGTGTATTTCACAACAAAGGTCATCTTTTTCCTCTTTCAAAACCATCATCTCCCGTCGTTGAAGCGACGTTCCCTTCTCAAGTTTTTCAATGTCTTTCAAGCGCTCTTGCTTTAACGGTAATGTTGCGTAGTAAGTTTCGAAAGACTTGAGTTTTTTTAAGTGCTCAAAATGCAATGTACCACGTGCATCTTTGTGGCAATTATTCTTGCTCAATTTTTTACTCACTATCATTGGTTTGACGTTGAATTAAATATCTATATTATATAATAATACCTTAAATGGATGCCCTTTACAGCGCAATAAATCGTCGCGATAGTGAGCCACTAGCTTTGCTTTTTTTCGATAATGAAAATTATGTTTTTTTGGAAAACTACGTCACCACTCGTGTAAGTCGAGATACCGGTTCAAATCTAGCAAGCCAAGAACCGCGAGCGTTCGTGGCATTGATGGAATATATATATAATAATTATTCCGCATGTAATCCAGATTTGCGAAGTAACTTACTTGAGTTGAACAAGTTGTTTTTGAGACACGCTATCAAGAAAGTGACATTGGGTTATGAGGATTATAGGAAATATTATAAGGATGCGAGTACTCTGAGAGTGCCTGGCGACAGACCGGTGAATAGCAGTTCCAAAGGATCAAAAGGTTTGCAAGAGCGTTTTACTTACTAATTTTTTTTGTTTTTTCTTTCAAATGGCATTGTACGCAGAACCTCAGAGGACACCACAGGGTCTATCGGGTAGAGCACTCCAGAAAATCACTGTGAAAACGCCATTATTGGAGATAGTTGAACATACGACAACTTATTTAATATTAAGGAATGATTCTGATGAGTTTAAGCAATGGCTTATTACGTTAAGGAAAAAGAATACCGAATGGTTTCGCACTTACTGTCCCCGGAACAAGCAAACACCAGATGCGATATCTGACACGTTTAAAATTACACTCACTGACCAGACAAGATATTACAAATCTGTCGATGGCAAAAATTACATATCCAGTCTAAGCGAGTTTGTTCAAGGAATGTCGTGTAAATGTTTAATTTCTACACCTCTCATATGGGTTGGTAAGGAATACTACGGCAATACTTGGAAACTAGACCAGGCAGTCATATTGCGTCAGAGGGAACCATAAAATTCCGATGGTCATAAATAATAATGGAGAGAAACTACACAGATTTTAATAGTTCCGAATTTACGATTGGTAATCTTAAGGAAAAAAAGTCGAAAAAGTATTTGACAATTGATCTTGGTCGGAATTTTCAGACCCCTCTGGTGAGTACCATGGAGGCCATCGACTTCGACGACAAAACGATTAATAGTGTGTTTCTCAAGATAGACCCCAAGGAACGCAAAAGTAAAAAGTTTATTTCATACATGAAGCAATTCGACAACTACCTACAGGAAGCAGTGGCACTCTCCCTGTATGACGGGGAACCGCCATCGGACTTCGAAGAACGCATGAACACCACCATCTCCAGTAAGGGCAACATGAAGGTGTTTTTGAGCAGATCGAAGGCTAATAAGGAACTGACTCTTAAACTGGTGGATAAAGACAATACAGTTCAGGACATAGACATGCTCGCCGCTGAGACATCCCTGATTGGAATTATCTTGTGCACTAAAATTATCATAAGCAATGATGAAATATATCCGCAGTGGGAAATTACCATAGCAGCCCCAAAGGAGAAAAAAACAAAATCAGTACCATGTATCATTCACGATGATTCCGATTCTTCGGATGATGAATATTGCGAGTAAATCGTGTAATTAGCAAAAAAAAATATCCTGGACCTTGATAAAACAATATGGTTACCTCTGGTGAAAAAGCAATTATCGTAGCAGCCATCATTTTCGTATTGTACTTCTACTATACCACCCAAACTAAGAGATTCCTCTCGCAGGCCGCCGGAACCATCGGAAAAAGCGTAAAGAAGGCTGCAAAAACAGCAGAGATGGTAATGCCCACTCGCGCACCCTTTTCCCAGTCTCTAAACACTCTACCGGCCATTCCGACTACGCACCAAACGGGCCCTCCTGATTTTCTTGTAGCAGGAGCCAACGCTGCGATGGAGCATTTCGCCCAGGAGGACAACGAGGCATGCAAGCAGAACCCATCTTTGTGTCAAAAATTCACCCAGGAGGGTGATATGATGACTACCGTTCCGCCAGTCTCGAGTTCGTGCCCTACCTTTTCGGATCAAATCAAAGCAGCGCGTTTCCGCCCACAACTTACAGGAGATAACGAAGCTATGACTATCCTTGGTGACGAGAACCCTTATCACGAGGCCGTGTCCCAAGACAAGTCATACGAGTGGGAAACCAACTTTCAGAACGACGTCCAGTCAGCGCAGCTAATTACTAGTATTGAGAACGACCCAACACGTAAATTTGTGTCGACCCCGCCACAGGCGACGCAGAACTCGAGCATTCGCGCCGATGAGAAGATCGCGTACGATCCCGCCGCCGCATGCATTCTGAGTTCAAGTTTGACGCGGCTTCAGTCGAACCAGGGGCTTTAAAAAACTAAATTGAAATAGTGCTTAAGATTATATTTATTTAAATGTTACAGTAACATTGAACTAAATTGATTAGCAAGAATGGAATCCGACCCCGACCTAGTGCCAGGCATAGAATGTCTTATGGAAATTATACAGATGGTTCCAGAGAAAGTTTCTGAGGAATGTGAAGTAGAACTGCGTCTTGGATACATTGAAACCGACGATGAGTTGAATATAAATAAATTTGATAGTAACGCGGGTGAAGCATATTTTGGTAAAGTGTTGGAGACCCTCCATAGTTTCAAAAAGTGGAATAGGGTTGTGGAAAATCAGCGATCTACGGATTACTACGCGAATGCTCTACGATTGACGGTAGAGGAAGATGGTTCTAGAACGTGTATTATGAAGAATCGGATACGCAATATTGATTTTACGTATGATAGTACTCCGTTCGATATAAGGATCTCGTTGAGTCAGGAGATGCCTAGGAATGTATCAGACTTTCCAACGGAGGAGAGGATGATCACGAAAACGCGACACAAGACTAGGACAAGTTTTTATTTTGATTTTTGGAGTTTTGATCTCACCGAAGTGAAAACGTGTTGTAAAGAGTTGGAGTCGGTCTCGTATGAGATTGAGATTGAGTTACACGATGTCCACAAGGCTCTGCGCGAAATCTCGGGCGATAGGACAGTAATGTGGGTTGCGCATGGCACCTTACTGAAATTGCGACAGCTTGTTTTTATGTGTGAAGACCCTTCAGAGGAACCCAGTATGATTATAATGCAGGATAAAATGGTAAATAAAATAGTGACGACGAAAAGAAATTTATCGTTTGACGAAACGGAGGAACCTCTCTAGTCTTCTTTAGTTTTAGGTGCTAGACAGTACTGAAGTTTTCCGAGGTTTCCCACATAGTAAACAAGAATAAGTGGAAAACTGTTCATTAGATACAGTTCTACGATGTTACTCAAATTTGTTGATTTTGTAAAAAGATTAAGATACTTTAGGGCATATTGCCCTATAATTTCTTCGTCGTCTTTTTTGTTATTAATGCTCATTCCGTTGTTCGTTTGTTTGATACGAACGCACTGCGAGGCAAAGTCACCGTCCGCCTGCAGTTCGAGCATATTTTTGCTACTTTTAATAATTAATTTATCGCTAATCACACTAAGGTCTCGGCAGTATTTCTGAAAATCTACACTAGGCATATTTATTTGACTGTCAAACGCAATATCGGGTATGCGGTAAATGTCTTCGTTGATATCCAAAAGTTTAAGCATACTATCGGTCGAGGTATTCTTATTTTCATTACTAAAATTGATGTGCAGTTGAAAGGGAGTTTTCTTATAAATAGTGAAACTTACAGTGTCGTGACTGCCTATGGTTTTTATTAGTTTAAATAGGCTGAGCATATTCACACCAGCCACTACATCGTCTCTACAGCAGTGATATTTTTCAAATTTGTCTCCATCTAGTTTTACATGAACACAGGAACACTTATTTCCATCCATAGCAGTAATTTTCATACCATGCTTATCGAAATGCAGGTTTACATCGTTCAGTATTTCCTTTAGACTTTCGAATAAGCATTTCATAGTGGTTCCCTGAACTGTGTGAATTTGGACAAGTATGTTTTCATCTGAATCTAGTTCTGCCATTATTGTTTATAACGAATGCTTCTTTTTCTTAAATTGGTACGCAAAAATTACCGTCAATCTCATCTTCCATGAATCCATTTCTCAGTACTATATTACAGGTCCGACCATCTATATTTGGGTATATATCCTTTATAGTAAGTTCTTCATTGTGGCAGCGGTGATTCCACCGTATGACACTATCCAAAATACTCACCTCTCCTTGGGTCGTATTCAAACTGAGCATCAGAATCGGCTTCGGTGAAGAGTTACGGATCACTATCATACCGGTCACGCCTTCTTCTCCCTTCCTATAGGCAATTCTGTATCCCGATAGTAGATCTCTTAATCGCGAGAACCCCCGTATAAAGAAATTTGCCAGACCCCAAGGTAAATAATCGGATAGGTACAAAAAAGTCCTTTGAATTTCCATTTGATTTAAAGCTTTACAACAGAAAAGATTATATATGAATATACGACGCCGCGGTAGAAGAAAAAAGAGCGAAATAGTCAAGTTCTCCATAATTGACACGGAGGACGAGAAACAGAAAGTCACCTTCAACGAATCTGAAATATATGACAATCAGAGGCAAAAAACCAACATATCGTTTGGAGAGTTGCAGATTGTCGTCCATTCTGCGGAAGATGACAAGAACAATGAGAGTGAAAGGAAAAAATACAGACCCGAAGAATTTAATATATTCACTTCCAGTGAAGAAATCCTACTTGAGACAAAAACTTGCGCACTTGATTGTGCTAGCGTAGTGGGCAGCTACCCACTACTCACTACTGACGAATCTCCAGTAGAAACAAAAAAAGAATCTAAAATCGACCATAAAGTCCTAAATACTTCTAATAAAGTGTTACGCACAATTCGCACGGAGACTCAACTGGAAAGTCAGTTACCTACTGAGTCTAAGGATTGGTGCTGGTGGTGCTGCCATTCGTTCAAATGTCGGCCTGCTTTTTTGCCGACAAACTATGATTCTATGCGGGATCGCTTCTTTGTGAAGGGTAACTTCTGCAGTTGGAATTGCGTGAAGGCTTACAATCTTGATAGAAAAGACAGTAAGTGGCCACACAGATCGATGTTGATAACGTTGCTGGTGAAGCAACTCGAAGGAAAAATGAAGGATATAAGGTGTGCCCCTCCGCGGGAGATGTTGAAAAACTTTGGAGGAGGACTGACCATTTCTGAATTTCGGGAAAACAACTTTGCTGTAGAGTATGACAATAACTGCAAGGTTGTTTACTCCAAGACAAAGTTTTCTTCTCGTAAGAAAATTTAACCTACAAGATTCTCAACAACCAGAACGGAAAATATAGATACAAGTACGAGATGAAGAATATTTTCTAGTCTCGCATTTGACGTAGCTTTTTGTGAAAAAGGTTGTGTCTTCCTACGAGAGGTATGGGGACTGGTATGTGCTCCAGCGTACGCCGTAAACGCTTCGATGCGTTTTTCAATATCATTGAACTTATCCAAAATGGCATTCTCAGTGCCCTTCGGTTGTTTAGATCCTTTGGAGTTATTCTCACTGTCAAAATATGGGTCATTCGTACAGAATTTCGATGGTTGGAGCGGAGCGGGGACATGTGAGACAGTCCCTGATGCTGTCCAGTCCCCCGGACCATAAGCATCTGAGAGACTACAGTATGGCATTTTTCAAGACTTTGTAAGATGCCAATATTATTATTTTAAGGAATTCATCTCTTTTGTTTCGTGGGTACGAACTTGATATCCTCGTCGTCACTACTGTCATTTGTGTATTCGCTACTCCCCGCGTCACTATCGTCGTCCGACTCCACACCGACACTGGGTGGAGTAATTTCCAAAGGCTGCTTCGGCTCAATCAGAGACTGCTTAGGTTCAAACTGCTTGAGCTGGTCTGGGCGGATACTGTTCATAACATTTTTCATTACGTTCTCTAGCATTTCTGGGTTCTCCTGTCCCATACTGTTCAGAATACCTACAGGATTCTGCAAGATACTTTTCGAAAGGTGAAACATGAAACCGCTACCGGCGAGAGTCATAAAGAGTTCGACTTCGGGAGCCACCTCTACGCTCTTTCCATACTTTTCAACAAGCCCAAGGAGAGACTTATCGTAGTCGTCAATGTTTTCCATCACTGACTCTGACCAGCCCTCGAGTTTGGCCTGTATTGGGTCAAATCTTTTGTTAGCGAACTCGAGACCAGTAACAGCAGCCATCAGTGCTTTTCGTGCAAATTTGAGTCCAGCCTCGTTGTTGAGTTCCTTAGTAAGTCTGGAATACTCGAATTCTAGATCCGAAATTCTAGATTTGACTGTAAAGGACTTGGAAAGCGATACTCCTCTTCTCTCAAGTTGGTGGAGTTTAGAAAGTAACTCGTATTTTCTCTGTTTTTTGCGGTGTTTGCTCGATGTGTTTTGGACACTCCCGTCCTCGCTGCTTCCCCCGCTTGCGCTGGAGCTGCCCGAATTGGACGAAAGTTCACTTGCGGAATCATCTAAGGAATGATCGCTCATTTCGTCTACAAGACCTTCTGGAAGTCTCTTGTTTGGATTGACAAAGTCTTCCATGTCACTGGCAATAAATGCTGGTGGCTTGGTGGGGGATGAAAAACTGACCTTAGGTTTAGATCGAACTTCTACAGAATCCGAATCATCGGACCCATCATCTCTTATAATTTCAATTTTCTGTCTATCGATGCTCTTCGGCATTTTGATACTTCTGTTCACACCCTCCGTACTACGTTTTACCTGAATGTTCATTTGACTAAAGCCTGTATTTTTTTCGCCATCCCGAGAACGCGATAAGATTGACATGAGTCCATCGTATGCCATTTCACCGAAATAGGGTTTGTATTGACAGCGTCATTTCCTTATATTATTCCTGAAACGGCCTCAAGTATTATTTCATCTAAAGGATAGTCATCTTTGATATTTGGATATAGTTCACAAACCTTTCTATGAACCATTGTTTCAATGGTCTCCGCTTCCTTCCCCAAGAAGGCTTCAATTGACGAAACTTTTGCTTCTGTGTTCAAGAACTGCTTCACAATCCATACTACATTGTTTTCGTTGAACTTTTTTGCTCTCTGTTGTTTCGCTGTAGGCTTTCTGGCAACTCGTCGGCACGGAGCAGCATTGAGAATTCTTTGTACGTAACTCACTCCCTGAAGGTAACTGTCAGCAAGATCGTCCTTTTTCTTGTGAGAATTGAAGAACTCCAATAATACACTTCCTCGTTTCTCGAGTTCCCGTTGGGTCTGTCGAATAGCCATTTTCTTGTGCTCACGGTATTTCTTATTTTTGGGAACATTCGCCAATTCCGAATAGTCATCACAGAGTTGCAGTTTGTATTTAGCACTGTAGAATGATACTGAGGCGGTGTGTGAACTGTCTACCTTACCCCTAATGGTGAAATATGTTTCCAAAGCGATGCTCAAGCATCTCATTTGTGGATTGAAGGAGGGTTGCTTTTCTATAACGACGTGGTTAGCTTCGACCCCTTGGAGTTCGGTATCAAGGACCTCAACCATATTTTTTATTCCACCTATTTCCAATACATTCCAGTAAGTGATTTCTGCCGACTCGTCTAGTAGACAAAGAGCAAGGTTTTTTTTACCTACGTCTATACTGAGAACATTCATTATTAAGGACTGTCATCATAATCTTAAATGCCCCATCGGACCTTCATATCTTTTGTTTCTTTTTTTGCCTGTTTTATCTTTTTAGTATGCTTCTTCGCCTTTTTCTTTACGTTCGCTTTGTCGAGTACGGCCAACGCATTGGGGGACCAGTTTATGTATATCATCACGTCTTGTGTCAAGACAGACATGAGTCCATCTTTTTCTATTTTTTTCTGAATTCGACTCGCGAGTTTCTTGTTATCGTATATAGGAAGTCCAGTTGTGAAACTCGGTATGATCATTAAATATTCGAGAACGTTGTTTTCCGCACGTGCCTGTATTTTCCGCTTTGTCAGTTCGTAGAAATATTCGAAGGCTTCGTCTTCTCTTATAAACTTACGTTTCTGAATGCTCAAGAGGTGATTGAGGAATGCTTTATTCCCCTCCTTCATTTGAATATGCATAATTTATTTATTTTATTATTGAAAACTCATAATTTTAGTTTAATTGTCTCAAATAAATATATATCATAAAAGTAATTAACAAACATGATCTCCAAGTTTCTGAAAAGCCCAGAAGCCTCAGCCTTCATTATCGTCTTCGTTCTGTTCGTGATGCTTTCACCGGGCATGGTCGTCAAGATCGACAGCACTGACCCCCGCCAGTGGCGTAACGAGGAGGGTGCCGATCACGTCAAACTCGAATCGGCCGTAGAAGCCATTCTCAGCATGGTTGGTAACTCCTCGAATGTGGGCGCTCCTGCCGCTCAGGTTACCGAAATCACCGCTGTATTGATCCACGCCTTTGTGGCCGCCATGCTTGCTGGTGCCCTTGTAAACATGGCACCTACCAAACTTACCAAAGGTCTTCCTATTTTCAAAAACCTTTAAAAAAAATCTTAGTCAAGATTAATATAACATAATGGCACGTTCAGGAAGTGTAAGTACCTGGGCACAGCAAAAGTTCTCCGAATTGTTAATCCTAGTTATTAAATTCGCAGCGGTGATGGCGTTTTTCATGGTACCGGCCTACTTCACAGCCCTAAAATTTGGATGGATAGACTGGGACATCACTAAAATTGACTGGCAGAAAATCAAGTCCGACGCTACCTCAGATACTGGCAACAGCAGCGCCTTCACACAAAAAGCAAATTTCGGCAACAAATTTAACAAGTACTTCAAAAGACTAGGGAAAGCCATAAAGGGCAAACCAGAACCAAAAAAAACATCATCAACCTTCACAAATGCTGCGGATTTCTAAATACTAAGCAATATTAAATACACCCGGGAGTACTTCCCACGTATATTTATTATTTATCGAATCAATATTACATCACTGTGGATGTAACCTTTTGGTCTACGTCCTACAAACTGTAGTAAAATTTGACAGGCATTGGTGGGGTTATCAATGTATCTCTTCGCGAACGTATACATCAGTTCGCGCTCATTTTTGAAGCGACTGAGGGATGAGTGTTTTTTTAGTAGAGCTAGAATGTCCGAGTACTTCGATAGCATTGCCTCGGTGTTGTCGTTCTGCATTCTTGACAGTCGTAGTGCCATAGAGTTTATCTTTTTCCATACCTCACCTTGAATTATCTGCCGAGAGGTCTCACCGTTATTGCTCGATTTTTGAACACGCATTTTATTTCTCTTGTATCTTGCTTATCTTTAATTACTATATAGGTACCACACATTTTTGGGAACTCCCGAAGCCAGTTTGGTTTTTGGTATACCAATTTCGGTGGAGGTACTTCCGTTTTGGTATTGTAGAGATCGATTCGGCTGTGTTCCCAGGTTCCAGGACTGAACGTTTCCGCACCGCAGTGTTGTGAGAACCAAGACTTCCATTTTTCAATTTTATGTTTGCAGCCTGCGAGTTCCCGGCATGTGGTCAAGTACCTCCTGCTCCATGTTTTTTGGCGAGAGAAAAACGCCTGAACATTTTCGAGGTCTTCCAATTTGTTTCCGGTGTGTGTTACATATACTCGCAATCCCTCATAACTGTCGTTGTATTCCTGGAATTGGGTAAGTTCGTAGCATTTCTTCAAGTAGGTAGCAGTCATGTCGAGGTCTTTTTTAAGAAGGGCTTCGTTAGAGGCGACAAGGTATTGCAATGCATGATCATTTTGAAGTTCATATATGGGTTCGATATGGGTATTGAGTTTACCATCACGCTCATTTATTAGAATCAATTTTTCGTGAGTGGACATTCCAGAATCAAACCGAAGAGGGCTGAAAATTTCCCATACTTCGTCCTCACTATATCCTGGCCATTCTGGCCTCGCACAATCGACTTTGAGTGCGGGTTTGCTACGCTTGTCGTTCATTACCCAGAACGGGTCATCTTCCAACTGTGTCATATAATCGAACGGCCCCATCCTGAAAACACCACGCCTCCGACAATGACACACAGTGCAGTAGAAACCTTTTTTAACTATTTTCCGTTTATACTCGATGAATTTAGAATTGGGAGATTGCTCGGCAACCAAATTTTTAATCTGAGATGGAGGTTTCCAGTTACACAGATGACAACCCGCGGGATCCCAATATGGAGCCGACGTCTGAGAGTAATCTACTCCAGGTAGACCATACTGAATTTTCTTGATCCGATCGTCGTCACTTCGTATGTCCGCCATTGCAGATATCCTATTTAGTCTATAAAACTAACTGATTTTTAATCCTAAGCATTTTATTATTTCATTTAAAAAATATTATTTAAAAACATAAGTTTTAAACAAAACATACACGATGGAGACAGATGATGAGTATTCTGAAGATGAAGGATATGATGTCGTGTGGTGTCACAACTGTGAGAATGAAATACCAACGGCAAATGGAAAATGCGAGACATGCAACAGACAGAGGTTAGTGAAAATACAGGAATACTCAATATATAACACCTTTTGGCAGAAAGAATTTATAAGGAAGGGTGAGTTAGTCCAAACCAAAAGTCTCCAGCAAAAAGATGCCGAACTGTGCTCCTTGGCTAGGCGCATGTTGGTCGCGCGTTCCACCACTACGCGAAAAAAAGTCGATATTTCGGAGATGGTGTGGTTAAGCGATCCTCCACCCAGATCACCACCACCAGAACAGATTCCTCATAAAAAAATTTCAAAATGGACTGACATGTTTTGAATACCCAGTTGGATTGTTCTAGATAACCTTATGCCAAGCGCGAAAAAGGATTTCAAGAATTACCCCGCATCAATTCATTGATTGGTAGTGCCAGAACACAAAGCAATGACCTCGAAAACGTCGGTACATGAAAGTAAGCAGCGGACAATGTCATTTGGACAATAATTGTTGTTAGATTGTAATTGTTGGACCGCGTTTCTTATTTGAAATGTGAACCAAAAAAGACCGGTCCTTGTTGTAAAACATTTTGACCAGAGAACGTAAGTCACCCGATTTGAGTTTTTCCAATCGGGCGATTCTTTTTTGTAAAGATACGGCTTTACCTCGGGAGGCAAACTGGTGTCCGTACGATTTTACAATTGACCTTGTGGACTCGTTCAAGTTTCTAGAAATGTTCTCAATTAATACTTTTCTATTGCCATCCATGTTTGCAGGATTAAAGGTGGCTAATACTCTGTAGACCGCTTCTTTACATTTATCAACATTGCGTGATTGACAATGCCAGGAAACTTTCAATATTGTTCCTTCTGGTTCTACTGCTTGTCTACAACGAACAGAGTACACCATTTTCATACTCCTCCTCAAAACCTTCATTAACAAAGATTCCATCCCCCCTCCTAGTATCAGCCCTATCAGATCCAAAGCATCCCGATCTGCTGGAATACGAGGAGGTGTGTAAAAGACGAGAGAACACTCTGAATTTTTGGTATCTTTCATCTGAACGTGTACTATTTTATTGGTCGTAGGAATCATTCTGGGCACTTTGGAAATCGTCCATTTGGGTGGACTAACCTTCTTTAGACGATTTATGTAGTTGACGGTACGGCTATTCACGTCAGACCCCAGTGATATCGCAATAAACATTTTTCCTGGATAGTTCTCGGTGTAGTAATTTTTTAGCGTTCGCAAAGTAAAAGCCTCGAGATTTTTAAGATGCAATGCGGTGTCGCTACATCGCGCCAAACCAGTGTTTGGAAAGAGTTCCGTAAATATTGCGTGGTCTACACGCTGTGCGTGACTTCCAAGGAGACTAGTCAATTCTTGTTTCACAGCGTTTTTTTCCACACTCAGGTTCCCAAAAGACTTGTTTTCCGCTATTCCTACCAGATGCTCCAAACAATATATGACATGTTCGCTTGGTGTAGAAAACCAATAGTTCCCCCACGCCTCCGAAGTCCCTGCATTCGATTTGATACCTCTTTTACTGGTCTCCTTCATAATTTTATTTGTTGCCATCAACATGTGCTCCAACAGATGACTAATTCCCGTTTTCCCGATCGGTTCGTCCCCACCCCCCGACGTCACATACAGTGCCACTGTTGAATAACCGCGCCCCTTTGGCAAGATTACTATGGGTATCATTTACTATTGCGAAACATTTTTTTTCAAATATTGTAAGTCACTCCTTCTATAACCCATCGCCTATTTGGTTTGAGAATTTCTATTTCTTCTTCAGCGTAATCGGGGTAGAGCGGGAATCCGTATTCACGCAAGCTACTCATATGTCTATGAACGACGCGGTAACTTTTCCCTGCGTCTTTCCCATTTTTCACAGTGCGGATTTCAGTACACTCGGGCCGTATATGTTCGGTAAAATCTACTATTTTTTGCCTCCAGTTAGTCCAGTGAAGAGTAGCGTACATGGGTGGTATCTGATTGGATTTGAGAGCCATCACGGCCTGGTTACGAAGACGTTCCTCTAGGTTCGGGTGAAGTTGTTCAGTTTCTTTTGTGATGCGCCACGAAAAATGCTGGCGGCGTTGGTCTGTCTTTGCCTTCTTAGACAGGACTTCATGAACCATGTGCTCGTAGAATACCAGAATATGACCAGGTGGGATTGCAACGGAAACTTTCAACCCATCGAGGCGCTTAATTTCTTGTTTGTCTTTTATAGAAGCAAAACCCGAGTGCCCTCTAATGCCTTTGTGTGTTCCAGGTACACAAGAGAAGAATTGTATATGAGAATCAAGATTCAACCACCCACCATACATTTTGTCGTGCTCTTTCGCGTTTGGAGATTCATCACGGTGCCATGATTCTCGCGAAGGACATAGACCTTTCTTCCGAAGCAACATTCGACAGGGAATTTGTTCAAGCTTCCAATCGCTAGGGTTTGGAAACGTCCTAGATACCTTCGAAAAGACTGGTATCATCTCCTTCATTACATTGATACGTAGTTTGCGAACAAAGGGGTTATGAAAACTTGCTGGATTACCGAGTGCAGCGAAGCCACCGAGAACGTGCATTTGAACACTTGGTTTATATTCGGGAAAATTTTTAATGGTTTCAATCATTTCTTTGATGACCATTTTGGGGTTTTGCTGTAGAAGACTAGCTATTGGGAATACCATGTAGCCGTTTTCATCAAGACTTTTCACGGCATCTGGAGCAAACTCGCGCAACAATACACATTTCAATATATCTTCTTTGTTGAAAGTCTCCAACATGGAACGTCGTTGTACATGCTTGGCATTCATTAGCAGAGAAAAATATTTAAACACCTGGTATTTTTAAGACCGATGTTTAATTATTTATTTTTTATTTTTAATTTCCTTCATCTTTCCACTCTTTAAGTTTCGTGTTGTAAACCGCTTTGTCCTGAGCAGCCATGTCAGTAAACTTCTGCTTCTCCGTAACATCCAAAGCGTTCCACTTCGTTGAGACCATTTTGCTAATTTCGGGAGCCCGGATTCCAGGGTTCTCGGCGCAGATCGCCTCCCTGACCGAACGAGTGTAGAGCAGCCAGCTCGAAAGAGGTCTCTTTGGCTCCCCAGGTAGAAGAACCTTCTTCACCTTCTTAATTGCAGGAGTGTTCTTACAGATTTTGTCCTGAACCTTCGACATGTTCTCCAATGTCTCCTTCATTTCGGACAAGTCATATTTAAGCTCATCGATCGCCTCGAGAATCTTTTCTTGGAAGTCTGCCATTGTATTGTTTGTGTAATATTAGTTGATTCACCTCTTTAATTGGATTGCTTTGAACAGCTCGTATTACCACGACACGGTTCACTATAAATCACGGTTCCGCAAAAGTTGTCGGGGTTTTTCTTGAAATCTCTGTACTCGTACACTCCCAATTTGATAGCAAGTTCCAGAACAACTCTAAAATTCTCCCAGAATTCTTCGCCGTGTCCAAACTCCTGGGACATCAAATGAGACAGTTCGTGAAGACATACAAACATCGTGGAATTGAACGCCTCTAGTGCGTTCGTATCTTTGTCCGTAAGACATATCTTGAACTCTCGTCCTTTCTCTACCACGTAACCCACTGTGTCCTCTGTTGGTCCAGTTTCTCCGATTTCGGATTTCGCCCACCTCTGTGCTAGTCTACTGCTTCTGTGAAAATCGGGGTACGCGTTCTCTTCACAATACTTAACGACCCTATCCAAACCAGCTCTGAGATTTACGAACCGGTTGAGTTTTTGTTCTGCACCGAAGGCGCTATTGACTCCGTACGTTCTCCCATCCGATGCCTTCTGTTTGATGTTTTTGTGTTGTTGTGAAAAGAGTGCCTTCTGGTTGAAGACGAAATACCATACTACGAATGCTACTACGATAATTATAAGCAAAATCTTTAAATAAAAATAATTCATTTGACTAATGAGTACTACAAGTACTAAAGAAAATAAATGGAGACAATGGATGCAATTTATTGGTTGGGGTACGGAGGAAACACCCAGATGGAAATGGGGGACCCGTTTCTACTCCGCAGCTATACAACTTATACTTGTTCTGTGTCCGACTTACGAATTTATCAAGGTGAGAGACTACTCGTGTTCTATTTTTAGAATCACCCCGCTGGTGCAATATTATTGTGGCAAATATCAACTACTCCCTAAACTCACGGCCAACGATTTCGTCTCTCTTGTTTCGACTAACAAAATTTATTTATTAGTTGGTACCCTATCGTCTATCCATATTCTTCTAGAAAACCGTGGTTTTGTGTACAACATCTACGTTATATATTCCTTGGCCATTGTTGTGACCTACACAACTTTCTTTCTCACTATGTTTTGCGAAAGGAAAAAAGAAATCACTGAATTCATTTGTAATGTGGAAGATAGAGACAATGAGGACCCAATCCCAATAAACGAAATGCTCATCAAGTTGTCTCGCTACAAATATAAACTACAAAACACTATTAATGTGTTCGCCTACATGTTCTCTCTCGTGACCGTCACCGGTGCTATAGGCTGCCTCATGTTTTACAGAAGTTATTCTGATGCCACCAAATACGATTTGTTTATTACTTCGGATTTCGTTTTTTGGTTTATCATTCAGACCACCTTTTACTACACCTCGGGGCAGATAGCAACATTTAAAAAGAAAATTACCTATGTAATCGGTTACCCGGAGTATATCCACGTCAACCTCTATAGGCCAGATAGAGATCCAACAACATTGGTGCTCAGGGCTCCAGAATTACAAGACGACGCCAATCAATTGGAGACAACCATCGATTGGCTGGCAGTAAATACAATATTGAATGAGAATTGGTGCGAATTGACAGTTCTTGGTATAAGTATTCATTCTCCGGAAAATCTAGAAAGAATCCTTACTGTATTTACTGTAATTTTACTTTTTTTCATTAGTAACTCGTCAACTCAAGAACAAGTTTGACGTACTTTTTATCCCACCCTGTTGGGTGGGGTTGGTTTTTAATTAAAAAGTCTGGAGCCACGATTAAGCTGGGCTTCCTAAAATACTACTTTGCTGTGGGTATTATTTATTGCAAATTTTCGTATATATCGATGGCATACAATGCTGTAAACAGCGCCGAGCATTTCATCCACCACTCTAGAATGACAGTAACGGTAGCGTGTATTAACATGAGTTCTCTGTGAAGAACTAAGTCTTCTGGAGGTGTTCTGTAGTGTTCAATAGTTCCGTACGTAGACACCATTACAAAGTAAAAGAACCATGACAATGCCAGACCAGTTAAGAGACACACGTCCCGGATCTTTTTTAGTACAGGAACCATTGTTATACCGTAACCAGATAGACGCTCACTTTTTAAATTGTATTATTTTTGCAGAAAATGTTTCGGTGTTTGACAGCATCCAAATAATAAAAATTAATATTTAGAGTCGTAACACTAAATAAATAAAGTAAAGTAAAAATGAATACACTTCAGGAAAGTGCCGTAGCGGCTTGTCAGTCTGGAAGGAATGTCTTTATTACGGGACCGCCTGGTACTGGGAAAAGTTACACTCTCAACTACATTATAAGTTATTTCAGAAGCGAAAGGAAGCAGTTGGGAATAACCGCGTCGACTGGCTGCGCTGCCGTCCTTATCAATGGTACTACAGTCCATTCGTTCTTGAAAATAGGGTTGGGGAAGGGAACTGCTATAGCATTGGCCCAAAACACACATAAAAAGCAAAAAATGAAAGCACAACAACTTGCAAAATTGGAAGTGCTTATAATAGACGAAATATCTATGATAGACGCTGGACTGCTTTCTAAAATTGATGCCTATATGAAAATAATGAAGGGGTCCGAAGAACCATTCGGAGGAACACAAATTATTCTTGTAGGGGATTTCTACCAGCTCGCCCCGGTCAACGGGAAATACTCGTTCGAAGACCCCGTTTGGGACTCCCTGAAACTCAAAGTGATTAAATTAACCGAGTGTGTTCGGCAATCTGGCGACGCTCCCTTCCAAAAGCTTCTCGGAGAAATCCGCGAAGGAGTGGTTACTACGGAAACCATGGAGACACTTGCGAATTGCAATGGCCCTGAAGACACAGGAGGTGTCGAATATACGAAGTTGTATTCTAGGAACACCAACGTGGACAAAATAAACGAAGAGTACTATGAGGGTCTGAGGGGTCAGGTCAAACCTTCTGAAATAAAGACGTTCAAACACACCGAAAGGGATACTATAGATCTATGCGCAGGATGTCAGGTCATGGTGACTCACAACATTGATATAGCAAGTCATCTTGTAAATGGCACCAAAGGTATAGTTTTAGTCGTCAATTCGGAGAAGAGGGCCACTAAAATTGTTGAAGGAAAACGCCAAACCACAATCAATACAGCGAATGTCGTTATCCGAACGTTGAATGGGAGAACTCATACTATTGAAATGCTATCAATCAAGAACGATAACAAATCGTACACTATCATGCCTCTCAAATACGCTTGGGCGACCACTATTCACAAATCACAAGGCGCCACTATCGATTTGTTGGAGATAGATCTCGGAACTAGTATTTTTGCATACGGTCAGGCATACACTGCATTGAGTAGGGCACGCTCGATGGACAGTTTGAAAATTTCCGATTTATCGAAGAGGTCCTTCAAGACGGATAAGAAAGTTATTGACTTTTACACTGCTCTTGTTCTCGAACCCGCAGAACCAATGCAGCCGCTTCGATTGCGCGCAGTGAAAACAACTACCCGGGTTTCTACAAGTCGTTTCAGAAAAACGGTGACTACATCGTGCGGTCATGAGATTAAAATAGCTGAAATCATTTCAGGGGGTGTGTACAACGGCAAATGGGATATAAAGATTTATGGACCGAAGGTGGTGAAACGATGGAAGCAATTCATTTCCGAACCTAATATGGAAAGCGCAGAGGAAACGTACACCACCTACCTGAGGGATGTGAAGTAATACAGTATCGTTCTAGTGTTATTAGAATGATACTCAATTCCTTATATGGTACCCAATGTCTACCAAAAAAACCAAGAGTTCAGTAAAGTGAAGGCCAACAGTCTCAATTGACCACCCTTGTAACTGATAGCTTTCAAATTAGTGTTCAACGGGACAGCACCTTCGTTCCACATAAATGCTCCTATAGTAAATGTAAAAATAATTACAAAGCATATGAGTATGAGTACTCCAAAAATGTTGAGTCCTAGTAACAGTTCGTTGTCTTCTCCATTAGTGAATTTCTCGGCTCTAGTCATGGGCAAACGATCTCCAATTTCACGTGCAACTTGTTTTAGAAGACCCATTATTATTAATTATCATTAGAGAAGATAAAAATTTATAACTTAAATCCCAGTACTTCCAAACCCACCCGCCCCACGTCTAGATTCAAAAACTATATCCTCGCTTATAATACCTTCAACGATATTAGTACAATTGACATACGGTGTCACTATCATCTGCGCAATCCGCATTTCCCGAGTGACTTTAAACTCGTCCTTGCCGTGATTAAACAGTATAACTCCTATATATCCTGTGTAATCTTCATCTATCACCCCAGCGCCTACATCAATACCATGCTTGAACGCTAGACCCGAACGAGGAGCAATCCGACCATAAGATCCTTTAGGTAGCGATACTCGCAGACCAGTGGGAATACACCCCCTACATCCAGCGGGAATGATAACATCTGGACCGGCAGCATAAATGTCTAACCCAGCAGCACAAGAACTACCCTTAGTTGGTAGCCGGGCTCCGTCATATTCAAGGGAGTTGATTTCAAAAAGAATGGACATCGCGCAATTTGAATTTCACTGCTTTAAGACTTTAATTAGATTGGCGCTTGTGTTGGGCAGTCCTCCCGGTCAACGCTGCAGTACTGGAGAGCAGTGTTTGACCATTTGGAATGGCACCTGCTGTTTGAAACTTCAGTGCAGTCTAGCCCGTCTGCAACCGATGAGGGAGTAACTAGAGCACGAGAAGCCAATTTTGCTGCGAGCGCCTCGTCGCTGAGATCGGTGTTGACCATCTCACCCGTCAGTTGTGAGGTCGGGACGGGTGTCTCAGTGACATTGGAGACCAAACCAGCGGAGAGCATACTATCCGCAGCGGTACCGACACTGATTTGTTGGTCGTATGCGGGGGTGCTTATCGCGTTTTCTAGGGGAAGAAGCGGACTTGTCCGTTTCGGAACAGCTGCTGCCTGGCTCTCAGTGGCACTACCACTTGAATTCATCATGACAGACGACTTCAATATTTCTCCGTCGAACTCGACGGGTGATTGGTGGGCTGAATACTGATGAGTGAACTTTTCCACATCCTCTTTTTCAAGAGCATACTTACCATTCGACTTCTTTTTCAGTGTAAACCTCATTCGTTTCTTCTGAGCGAAGGTTTCGGTTTTTGATTTATTACTTTTAAAAGTGATGTGGAAAAGGAAGAGCACCAGTACTATGATTGCTAGTTTACAAAACATCTTATTACAATTAATATATATTTTAATTTTGGATTTTACACGCCGAGTTCTAGAAGGCTATGGAGAGTTATATTTTCATTGATATTCAGATACGTTTTTTCAACCGTTCTCACACTATTCGGCATATTCTTATCATTCCGCACTGTAATAGGAGTGTACACATTAATGTTTCTGTCATATTCGCATTCTACAATGACAGGATGCTCATAGTCGGGAACAAGAGAGCAGAACTTATCGTGAAACAATTTGCCACCTTTTGTTCGTTCGTTCAGAGTCAAGTGCTTCTGAAGACGACCGCGGTCTGAGATAAACAAATCGTAAAACTTTTTGTTGGCCACGCCGTTTCGCCGCTTTACCGAAAAATCAATAGTGTGGGTTTTTTTCCATTTGAAAAGCGACATTTGTGTCCCCGTTCCTACTCCAAGTTTTAGAGGGGTGAAAACCAAACCGTCCACTTCGTGAGTATGTTCAAAATTGTTATAATAATCTATTACGTCCGCAAACGACTCTCGAAAATTCCAAAAAGTCTTTGTAGCCAAAGAAAAGGTGTTGCTTTCGTTCCTCGAAAACCTTTCCATCGCCTTCTCCATGAATCCGTATCTTTCAGGAAATGTCTTGCGAGCACAGTTGACTCCATCCAATGCTATACAGTCGTGCATGTAAAACGTCCAACTGTGGTCACCTTTACTTTCCTGAACCAACTCTCCATCTAGAATACTTGAACGATACACCGTTCTGGCCATGTCTACTTCGATTTTGTAGAATCGGAAAGACCTGTCTACAAGAAACCCCTGGTGTTTTCCATCTATCGTTGTAAAGTACATCAGGTAACGCATCCCATCCGTCTTTTCACATACGACATATGGAAACTTTAATAGTTTGTGTGTGTCTTTGTTTTCCAGACTTATCGGCTGGGGTCCTGGGAAATATTCCGAATTTTTAACGAAAGACCATTCTTTGAGTATCCCACGCTTGAGTGTAATCACCCTTTTCGTGTCAGTTTCTTCGACCACTAGAGGGGCAGATTCTGAATGACAGAGGTGAATCATTTCTTTGTTTTTACTCTTCTAATTCATTAAACAGCGGAATTCTTAAACACCTTTTTTTCCGCGTAATTAAAATATTTACATATGTTAAATGAGTCGTGTTCATGTAATTCAAGCTTTCGGTAAGAGGAACAGATATGTGGTGGATGGAAAAGAAATAAGCATGTCCAAGGCTCTCCGCTTATCTGGTAGAGCAACACCTTCTCCGCTTAAGGACTAGAGGAACACGCTTGTACCCGGCCTGGGCACGTGGGCACAAGAGGAGCGGGCGGGGCGGGTGGACTCCGGCGCTGCCGAGGCCCCCACCAGCGGCGGACGACGAGGCGCTGCGTAGAGGGATGAACAGTGTTCAATATCCCCCTGAAGAGATCAACGTCGCCGTATTTCGAGCCTCGGAATGTGACCGCATCCATTTCGGCATTGGCGCGCTCATTGGTCAGTGCTTTCGGGTTGTGCTTGCGCAGGTGGGCAAAAGACCCGCCTGACGACCGACTGCTTGAACTGGATGCGCTGGACGGCCCACTTGAGGCACTACTCGATCTGGAAGGGCGCCGAGCAGCCTTCAGTCGGTCGCACAGTTCCTTTTTGGTGCCGGAGTATCGCAACCCTTGTTTCTTGCACTCCTTGACGAGGTCGTCGCGAGTGGGAGCGTCCGGGTTCGCTTTGGACTTGACCTTGTCGCAGAGGTCGAGGTTTGGAGCCATGGTGTTCTTGTTATGTATATACAAGAGAAAAAGGGGGGTCGAATATTCGGTTTATTCGTTAAAGAATAAATCGAATAAAATAAAATAGAATCTATACGTAAATGAAGCCGTATATAAGTGTAGAAACGAAGTTCAGGAAACCGACTGTTTTTACTTATGTGGACGGGAACATTCGCAAGCCCATGAGCATGGACGCGGCGTACAAAAAACACCGCACGGGTCTCGACTTGCGGGTTCGCAGCAAAGGTCGGCAGGTGTTCTTTGGTGGTCCGCTTGATGTAAAGATGCCAGACTATTCGGGATCTGTCCCAGGACTTATAGAGACGCCAGACTATTCGGGATCTGTCCCAGGACTTATAGAGACGCCAGACTATTCGGGATCTGTCCCAGGACTTATAGAGACGCCGACTCCACAACCGAGTGTAAGACCCAGTACGCCGGCTGCAATACCAATGACTAAAGTAACGTCTCAGATTCAAAAAAACAACGCGGCGAATAAAATTCAACGTGCGGTCCGCGGTCGCAATCTCAGCAAGGACGGTAAAGAACTATTGAACATTGTGGACAAATACTTGACAAAAATTCAGGATTCACGAAATGAAAAAAATCTTATGCAAATCGTGTTTCCATTCCCAAATGGCAATGCAGAAGATAAAAGATCTATGAGATGCCTCTACGTACTAGTCTGTATGACAGAAGACGGTCACAAGTATATCCAACACCAAGTGCTACAGAAGGCAAGCAAATTCGGTGCGAACGCGAAAAAAGGTATGAAGAAGACAGAAGAAGTTGTGAAGAAGAGGGCTGGAAAGGCAAAGGCAAAGAAGACACGGACTGGAAAGGCAAAGGCAAAATATAGAGGGGCTAAGGATAAACAGACAGTGACAAAAAAGAAAATATTGGGTATCGACTTTTTCGAAAAGAATATAAGAGATGTTGAAATGCAAATGAAGAGCAATACATTTTTTGACGACGTTTTTGACGACGCAGCTGACTATAAAAAAACGTCAGGGACCGCTAGTTTGGTCGGGTGGTTGAATACTTTTTTGACACAACCCGAACCATTGATCAAGCGAGGGGCCGACTATACGTCCGGTAATCCATTGTATGTGGATAACTCGGAGGTACCCGTCGCAGTTTTGAATGGGTCGGCGACCACGCTCGTCGCGACGGAGATCTCCTACGAAGCACTCAAGATCAAATGCAAATGTGCCTGGTGCGGTAACTATATGAAAAGTCACAACGAGAACAGGATTGGACAAGACAACTGTACACATACTGTAGAACTAGATCATCAGATTCCGAAAGCCCATGTCGGTTGGTTGTATATTTGCCTTGCGAAATTATTGCCGAATTTGGAGGTATTTGACAATCCACAAACATTGAAGATTTTTCTTGACAATATGGGTGGCGCACAAACATCCATACGAGAGGGTTTTGTATATATATGCACTCTTTGTAATCAGACAAAAAGTGACATGATGCCATATGCTCTCACCACGGAGCGGCAGATAACAATTAACATAAATTGTTATAAGACTTTTTTTTCCTTGCTCGAAAAAGAACTCCTAACTTTTATAGATGCGAAAGGTATAAAGTCATATTTCATAACAAAAGACATAGACAAAATTAAATCCGATCAGAGAAGCTGTAATTTTTCCTGGAGCACAAATGCCTCAAAATGCGTGCGGACATGGGCACTACAGTGGTTCATAACGAACTGTGGAGAAAGCCCATACAAAGAATGGAAACTCAAATGCTTCAAAAAGGGTGCATATGAACTACTGAATAGCATGAAGTCATCCAGAGTCGCGGCCCTTTGTCAAAAACATTTTGTGTATGACGACGGCAAATTCGATACGAATAAGTACTCGGCACTCTGGAACACACTGAATAAAAAACAAGAAATCTACCATATAGATAGATTTCAGGCGTTGTTGAATAAAGTGGTTGCAACAACAACGCCCTCCCAGGCGGTGCTGAGCTTCATCGACCCATATTACGCTACGTTATTGCAGCCTCGACAACAACCAGAACCAAATGCAACTAAACAATCAACTAGTAAATGGAAGCCTACCCAACGGGACCCGCCTGCGAAGTTAACGTCAGGGCAATACTTTACTCAAAAGGTAGTTAATAATATATGGGATGGATGGATAGGTCAAATTACAACCAAACCCAAATTCTCGAAGCAGAACGGGGGGCATACATACAGTTATCTTTGGATGAAACCAGATAATTGGCCTGGTATAAAGAAGGACTATGAAAATATCACGAAAAAAGAGCCAGATGAGAGGCCTGGTATACGAGTGGAGCGTAATTTGTACGAGGGATCGCCAATCAGGAGATTTATCTCTCTCAATAAAGAATTTCCTTATGTGGGAATAAGCCACGAACGAATGAAATTATTGGTGCTGGATAACACTATTACGAAGATAAGTAACGAACAAATGGAAACATTGGTGAAAGATCCAAATATTAGGAATATAAGCCAAAGAAAAAACACGGAAGATGCAAATATTACTTCGAATGCACCCGATAGCACGAAAAAAAAAAAAAAAAACGTTATTACATTTATACAAAATGTCAAGCTTGAGTTCGATGGGGAGGGCGAGATCGTCTTTGGCGATACCGCGATGAGCGAGTTTGGAAGAACCACAAAATCAAAGCGGTCAATGATTTTAACGAAAGAATTAAAAAAGTCGGGTTACGTCGGAACGGTGCGGCAGATTAGGAAGTGGTATTCGGAGCGTATACCTAAGAACAAGAAAAATAGCGAACTGTTGAAGAGACTCCTAGTTGAGACAGGAGCACTCGCCCGAAAGATTAACTGACGTGTTCAAGACACGAATGTGGAACATCCAAGAACCTTCCACTGGCAGTCTCAACAATAGCCCTCTCGTCTGTATCGTCGATACCCCAAATTTCGTCCACCCATTTTTCGAAATCCATAGACCACACTTGCTCGTTGCTCGGAGTAGAGGTACTCACTCCGAGTTGACCGTGATCGAAGCAGGCTTTATTGTAGACATTCCCTCCTTTATCCCAGATGGTTCGGGCTGGTTCGTCAAGACCACTGCGCGAAACAACGCCATTCTTGAACCACATTTCAAGGACTTTGGTCCCTTCCTGATCCCAACCAAACATCGCGGGACTTCCAATCTTATGGATGTGCCCCGCCGCGTTTTTAAAAACCCTGTACTTTATGTTACCATTGTCCCAGAGGGACTGGTATTCCAACTGGTGTTCATGTATCAAACGAGAGTGTTTAGGCGACTCCCGCATCATTATTATTTTGTTAACCATTTCCATAGGAAGTTCCATATTTTTATTTTAAAATTAAGAAATGAAAATTTCTAAGCACAGTTTATTTCTTAATTTTTATTATTACACATTTTAAAAGCATTCGGGGGTCTCTGTCCGCACCCGCCAACCACGCCAGCAATTTTGGTACTTTTCCCCATTGTCCAACTTCAAGACTTTGATCATAGGCCCAAATTTAGATTCCGACTCAAGTTTTTCCCGCAGCTTCGCAATGTGTATGCCCACTGCCATAGTCACTTCTTGGGTCCTCAATTCTTTAACTTCTACTTGAGTAACCACCCAGTTGGAGTGGTCAGGGACGTTGTTCGGGTCTTTCTCGAAGTAAGTTTCCATCCAATCTTTTACCAGGTCGTTGTCATCGAAATAGGTGTCCGTCCATTTTTTAATAGTCGGGTTCATTGGCATTTTGTATCCATTAGCCACAAATTCCTTGTAGTAATCTATCAATATCCACATTAATGGTAGACGATAGCGTTTTATTTTCTTTTGGTTCAGTGTCGTGTCTGCCTGGACAACGTGAGGATGGTTCTTATTGAGAGGGTCGTTCATATCGGTGGTGAACTTAGTTTCGAAGGGCGTTACGCGGAAGCGTCGACGAATCCCGCCATCTTCGCTGCTTATTGTCGGCACGCTGTTACAGAAGCACATGATTTTCCATTCGGGTTCAAACGTCACCATCGTTTTCCCGTACGGCGCTCTGGCAACCTGAAGGTCATTCCCCGTCATACTCTTTATTCTGGTGGTGTTCATGGGTTTCTGATCATCTGCCTCCAGGATAATGACCATCCGAGCACCTTTGAGGTCCATCATACTGGCGTTTGCGGAATCAGAGGATTCCGTCTTTCCGCACAGCAGTCCCTGGTGTGCGGTTTTGCAGTAGTCACCAAAGGCAAGTGCAAGTACCTGAGCCAGTTTGCTTTTACCGTTAGACCCCTTTCCGATTTGGAAGTGTAGGAATTCCCCATGTACCTCGCCTGAGAGACATGTGGAATAGTATCGCAGAAGGTAATCTCTGACGTCCTTGGTTGGAAGAATTTGATGAATAATATCCGTAATTTCTTTTTTCCACTGCATGTGCTTCTCGTACATTCCGGGATGGGAGACAAACCCTTCGCTGTTTGGCTTGCTCATTGCTTTCACCTGCGCCTCGGTGTAAAAATCGTAACCTGTAGATTTTGTTACGAATTCGTTGATGATGGTCGGGGTAAATTCATGTTCTTCTTGGATAAAGTGGCAAGATTTGGGCTGTCTGAATTCGAACGTTTTCAGATCCAGGACCCCGTTGTCGAAACTCAAAATATTCTTACAGGAGTCACGCTCTTGTTCGAACAATGGGGAATGGAATGCCGTTTCCACGGCTCTGAAATCGTTATTGATCATGCCCGATTGTGTTTTTTCTTTGACAGCTTTGAATGTTTGGTACTTCTTCTCCATTTTCCTTTGTAACGCATCGCGAGTGATATTCATATTTTTCTCTTCGATTAGTGTGTCGAGTTCTTGAGAGGCATTAGGGTTCTCGTCATCTAGATATTTGCAAAGTTCTCGTATATGTTTATCGAGCAAAGGCGACCACTCCTTCATAATGCGTGACTGTAGTCTCTTTCCGGATGGGTCTTGTATGTAGATGCTCCTGTTTAAGTACCACCACATATTATTGCAGTAGATATGGTCGTTCCCCCATATGTGCGACATAGTTGCGACAATGTCATTTGTATTTTGGGTCATATATTCTATACTCGTGTTTTTCACATGGCTAGTGATTTCGGGGTCAATGGATGTCATGAGGTTTATAAACTCGGGAACTCCTGTCCCGTCGGGATGAAAAGACCGCCATTTGGTATCGAAGGTCTCTGCACCCGCTGGTTTTGAAGAATGGCTGCTCCAATCAATCCAGAAGCCCAGCGGAGCACCCGCGTTCTTTATGCGCATCCCGACGGCTAACCATTTATTATAGTCTTCTAACCACATTAAGTGTTTTATAGTGCCACACTCGTCTTTGATAGATACGAAGTTGTCCAAGCATTTCTTTATTATCTCGTTTGAAGCTAGTTTCTCTGCCACGATATTCCCCTTGCTGTTCTTCTTCTTAGCCGCTGCGCTCTTTTCTTTCTTCGGTTCGGTGTTCTCTATTTTTCCAACAAACCCATCAAAACAAGTAACCAAGCAATCCTTCACAGAATGGGAAGTCTCGATCGTGAGCATCCTCGGAGACGAATGCTTGCAACAATTGGGCATTCTCCAGCACCGCCCACTTCCTATTTTCATTGGGACTTCGTCCAAGACGCCGTTCTTTGGAAAAGCTTCAGCGAATTCGGGACTGGAATTTACGTATGTGTTTCCGCCCGGGACCAACCATCTTTTACAGAATGCTGTGAACAGTTTTCCGTTCTCAAATGCGAACCCCCTAGTCAATATATAATGCTTACTTGTTATGTTCTCAGCTGAAGAATCAAGAATGGCAAAGTCCTGTCTTGTCACAATGATACCGTAATCTTGAGTAATAGCTTCTATAACACGGTCCAATAATATATTTTTGAGTTCCTCCATTCTCTCCTCTGGAATCCGCGTTGTCTTATCGTCTATATCCAGATGAAGTTTTACAGTGCTATCCTTCACTATATATTCGTAGAAGTTTTTCTGGTCCTCGGGTTGTCGTTCTTGCCATTCGATAAACAAATCAACGTTATTTATGGTATCGTAGCTCTTTCCACCACTTCGTGTGATATCCTTCGCAACAATATAACCACCCTGCATATTCAGCATGTCCTTCGCAGATTTCTGTGTGCTATGGTTAAAGTCATATCTGGTCCGAACCACAGGTGGTGTCTCAACACGAGGTGGTGGAGAGACGGCTTTTTCGTTTTGAGATACTATATCCATTTCCTTAGACTTTCTTTATGGTTATAAAAGAAAATGAAATGAGTTTTTAAATACTTTCCAAATCCAGAGGTACTAGAGAACCCCCGTTGAAAAAAGTTTTAATCACATACCCTGCTGTTTAAATAAGACTGATATATGGCGACTTAGCCGTATATCGAAGATATTTAGTTTTACCAGTGAATCACACCGGAAACGCTGTTTCGCACAGCTATATTCGGGCTCTGTGATATTTCCTGTCGCTTCGGTGTCTTGTTTCCGTTGTCGGTACTATTTGAATTTCGAAGTAACATGTCGCTTTCAATTGAACTATGGTTCTTGACTGTATAATTTGCGACATTGTACTTGATAGCCCATCGGAAGAAGTTCATCTGACCGACTGTCGTTATAATTACGTTCGTACCACTTGCTTCCGATAAACTATGGTAAACATTCTCAATTTTGTTTGAAGAACCGAGTTGGAGATATATCCTATGGCGCCTACAGAATGGATCAAACAATTTTTTCGAATACGCCTTCAATTGGTTTTTATATTCATTGTGTAGATTGAACAAGTCCCCATGTACGTTATAGAAGATATTGTGCTGTTTGCTGTAGTTTGTGGTGAGCCAGTCCAATAACCTTAGACTTATGATAGATCGCTGCTCAATTATCGTTTTCAGTATCCCCACATTCCTATCCGAATTGCTATTATAAAATTCTAGCAAACTATTCAACAGAAGTCTCTGCTTTGAATCCATTTTCTAGTTTTTAATACCATTCATACTTTAATTAGTTTATCACGTTTTTTAGAACCATTATGATGACCGTTGAGATCACTGCGATTGTGATATTGACGGTTAGTGCTCTACTCTTCAAGATCATAGGCGCCATCCCCATAAGGGTGTTACGGACGGTAGATATCTGCATGACGGTGATTACGGCAATGCAAATACCCATCAATTTCAGAGAATCGTCTTTGAAATACTTGGTAAGTCCAGACAGCTCGAACCCCTTGGCTGGCATACCCTGTGTGAAGTCCTGTGTGGTATTCGGGTTGCTGGTAATCGTATCAATAGTGCCGCCCTGTTCCATCATCGTATTGACAGTTGTGTTTCTCTCGTGTACAGATTCACATGTTGGGGCTGGGAGAAAATCTTTTATCGAACTGCTTTTATCCATTATTTAATAAGTAAACATTTTTTTTTACGCGGTAAATCAACGCTTAGTTATTTTCTTGGCTTTTTGTGCATTCTTCGCATCGTAAATCATGATGGCATAATTCTTCTTCAGCGTTTTAGATTTGGCCATTTTCATCCTATCAGTCAACATCGCTATTTCTTCCTCGCTCGATGTCTTCTTGGGCGAAGTCTTCTTGACTGGAGGCTTCTTCTTGGCTGGAGGCTTCTTCTTGGCTGGCGGCGAAGTCTTCTTGGCTGGCGGCGAAGTCTTCTTGGGCTTGGACAAAAGAAGCTTCAGATTCTTATTCAGTTCGAAAATTTTCTTAGCAAGGGTCACTTTTTTGTCTTGTGATTTCGCGGCGTACAGGAGGATCTTTTGCTGTTTTATCTTCAATTTCAACACATCTATTTTTTGCTTCTTTATCAGAGAGGGTTGGGTATGTTTTTCCAAACCAATAGCTTTTATTTTCTTTCCCAAATAACTAGCTTTGGTTTTCGGTGATTTTCGGAGGAGAGCAGTAAGTCTACGAGCGGCAGTATTCTTCAGCTTCATTTTGTCGTCAAGAAGTTTCTTTAAGGCCTTTATCTGCACCCTAAGTGCGGCCAACTTGGGTCTCATCTCGTCCTTTTTGGCACGGCTCACTGTAATAGAGACGAGCTTCTTCACCATACTTTTGTCTCTGCGTTCTTTGCTCAATATCTGTTTTCTCAACGCACTTGCGGACCCAGTTGAACCCGATTGGGCGGACCCAGTTGAACCCGATCGGGCGGACCCAGTTGAACCCGATCGGGCGGACCCAGTTGAACCCGATCGGGCGGACCCAGTTGAGCCAGCGCTCCCGGATCCACTTGACCGGTTAGGACTCATGGACATTGAATCAACACATGCCTGGATCTCTTCCTCTGTGAGATGTGTTGCGGACCACTCGATAAGCTGCTCCTTAGTCATTTTCATATACTTGTCGGGTGATAGATTAGGTGGCATGATTACAACTACAGAAGATTATTATTCAAGGGTTTTTTTCCATAGGGCGTATAACCTTTTTGGTTTGAGTTTTTCGAAAGCGTTTGGATTTACTCTGTATTGTAGTATGTACCCTGCGTCGGCTTTCATCAATGCGTTCTGCAATCGTTCACGTGTGAACACTTCCAAATCTTTCATAGACAGATTGCGTACCCTTTCGACAAAACTATCTATATCCGTGAGGTATTCGATTAGTTGTTTTTTATAGTTTTCATCCTCCACGTCAATACCCTTTCGTTTTGATATTTCCCGCATCTTTTTGGCAAGGTCGTCGTGAGAGAACGCACTCAGCTTCTTCGATATGGATTCCTTTCTACCCTTCCTCATATAATCCACAACCTCGCTATTTCCGGTATATTGCATCATTTTTTTGAATTTAGCCGCTGTGGTCCTTTCGCCACCAAAATTCTCAATTTGTACTAAACCGCGTTTTGCCAATCTTTCCCCCTTAGTGAAAGCATAAGTGGCACCTTCTTTCGAAACGTTACATTCCCAGAGTTGTATGTCAGTCTGTTTGTTCGGATAAATAGTGGAGATATCGCCCAGAGTTACAATTTTTATATTATTTTCTTGAAAGAACTTACCATCAATTGGATTTTGGTACAGAACGTGATAGTCCTTGAAACCATTCGCCGTCGGTAGAAAGTATTGCGAGAACCGAGTAACGTTAGCTAACTTGTTCAACTTGTAATCTACAGCACTATCTTTCATAGCGTTTTCTATTTGGGTTGTTAGCAAGGATTTCTTTTCAGCAAGACCCTTCATAACTTGGTCGATAGTTAAATGAGAGAATTGTTTTAGTCCAAGGTTGACAAGCGTGCGATCGGCAAGTGTCTCCTTTGCGGTGGGATTGTAGTTACCCATCAGCTCGTTTATTCTATCACTGATCATTTTTTGTAACCCCAGAACGGTCTTTTTATTTTGTAGGCACCCAACGTGATTGTATATTTTGATGAACCTCTCGGATTCGGGAAGATTACAATGACTTTTGAAGCGAATACCGCGCGCCTGAATTTGTTTTATTCTGGAAGTGTTCCACCACGGTTCTAGAATATGCAACTGCTCCAAGCCTTTAAAACTTATACCTTCGGTCACCGTACCTATAAGAACATCTATAGTCCCATTGTTTACACCATTGATATATTTTTTCTTGGTGGCTGCGTCGGTCTCCCCAGTCATGATTTTCGCGACTCTCTCACCGTCTCCGTTGTATCCGAAGTATCCGAAGAGATCGAAAAGGGGCTTAGCGCCATCTCGCACAAGAGAAGAGTATATATAAACTGGTCTTGTCCTCTTTGAGTCAAGTACGAGAGTCATGATCCGGTGCATCTTACATGAATGCTGTTCTAACAAAGCAAGTTTCTCGCCACGAGTCTTTAGCTTTTTAAGTTTTTTCCAAAACGCTGGGTTACGGAATATTTGTAGTGCACCTCGTGCGCTCGTAAAGAACTTCGGGGCACTATCTACGGCCTCGTCCATCGCCCACCCAATAACGTCTTGAACTTTGGTGTATTTACTAAGGTCTTTCCCAAATTCCTGGATATAGTGATCTTGTTGCAACTTTGACATTTCAGAATGGACCTCCGTATTTATCACATAGGGGTAGGCGGATGGATTACCTCCAGAAAAATAACTTATGGATCCCGCAAACAGGTGCTTTAAAAGTTTCACATTAGTCAGCCTCTCGCTACCCGAATTGTCATTGCGTTCTACAAACATCAGGTCGAAATCCTTAACATCCACTGGGAAAGTGATTCTGGGATTCAAGAGATTAAGTGTAATACCTATTTCGGCTGGTTTGTTAAAAATTGGAGTTGCAGTTAGACCCATAATTCTTGTTTTGGGGTGAACGTAGTTACGAAGAGCACTTGTAAATTTTTTACAGTAGGTACTACACGGAACACTTACGATATTTTGTATTTCGTCGATTATAAGCAAAGTGTTCGGACGTGTCAACCACGAAATGTCTTTTTTCCCATCCTTATTTTTCTGCAGTAGTGGACCATTTCCAGAGTTCACGTTGAACAAGGAGTTCGCAAATACTGTATGGCTCATGATACAGTAGTTCTTACTCAACTTAGATTTATACTTTGTATAGTACTCCTTCAGGTTCGCTTCTTGCTTTTTAATCACATTGGCTGCTTTGTTTTTCTCTTGACTGTTTACGGCCTTGTCCGCTTGTATCATCATAGAGTGTTTTATTAATGTTTGGGCTTCGGAAATTTTTCTTTGAAACCCCTTATCCTTGTACGATTGTGATTTGCCGTCTATCAAAATGTGTGAAGAACATTCCCCCAATAACTGCTCCGTATATTCAGCCTGCACGCTCTTTGGGCAGCAGATAATCACTTTAAAAGCCTCATCGTTGTTTGAATTGATGACACTCCCATCATTTTTATAATGCTTGTGGAGTTCGGCCGCAGCAATTGAGGTACAAGTTTTCCCACTTCCGAGACCGTGGAAAACCAAAAGATTCGCTTGGTTTTTTACGTATTCAGCTACAAACATTTGGTGCTTTTGTAAGGTGAATGTGTCTCGGGTATTCTGGTCACAATAATCGTTTTTTTTCAAGTACTCTGAGCCGTACTTATACTTTTGATAGTAATCCCCAACTTCCTTCTGTATACTATCGACATCCTGCTTTGTCGGGTCATCTAAGCCTTTTATACGTGATTTTATCAACGCACCCTGATTCGAAAACTCCCTCTGACTGCTCATTAATATGATACAACATTTAAATTGTATGCATTTTGTAATCATTTTACACTCTTTTTGAGTTCTCTTAGAACCTTGTTCTTTGGCAGTTCACCGACAAGAGACCTCTTTGCAATAGACTTCCACTTGCTAGAACTCAGTAATTGTTCCCATACGGCGCCGATATCCATTTATTTAAGGACATGAAAAAAAATCCCCTTCATTGAACATTACCCGTAATTAATTTCTAAGGTATAACTAAACGTACTACATGGCTTCAGATTCCCGCCAGTTCAATGAAGACACGCGTATTTTTGCCGAAAATGACAATGTTCTTAGACAAAATGTTCAAGGCCAAAAGCCTTTCAAATATTATACACGCGACTTTTCGAAGCCACAGATACAGGGGCTTCCTGAAATCGGATACCAGCGGTACAATGGCAATGTTTCAAAACTAGATTCCCGTCCCCAACCGACCCGACTCAATGAAATTAATGACCCTCTGTCATCTGGCGTAAACGCTGCTTTCATGGGTTCCGAACACGTTAACCTCAAAAACATAGACACTCACTCCGAACTCCGCTGGGGAGGACGTTTGCGATGCAAAAAGGGCCAGCAGTTGGTCACAGAAATGCCACAGCACAGGATAAATTTCCTCGACCCGTCGGTTCCAGGTGATCTGACCTCTGGTCATGTCGTTCCCATTGACATTGATATAGTGCGCGGCGGAGGTTTGAGTATGCCCAACTACAGAGCACTTGGACATAATGTAGTACAGGACTCACGGTTTGGAATAAACACAAGGAATGAGCGAAAATTGTTGATGCAGAAAAAAAACTGAAATTAAATTGTTCGTTATAATAAATGACTACTCCCAACGCCACGTCACAAAGTACGAGTCCTTTCAAATGGATGACCGATTCGCAGTCTTACACCGAACCCACACCAATGAACAACACTTCTGGAAAAGTACCCCCGAGTTTGATGGACACTTCGAGTAGTTTGTTACAAATAAATTCGAAACTCAGATCTAGTGTACCCTCTTATGTCTCGGAAACCCTTGGGGATCATAGGTCCTTAGGAAATCTGATCGATGCAAACGTCAAGCCCAGCGACTTGGTCGGTACTTTTACAAGGGAAAATCTGAACACATCGTATTCCTTTTCTGGAACCGGCGAGAGGCTTTACAATCGCGACAAAGAGCATCGGGACATTTCCGAGAAACAGTTTACTTTTACCCTTATGGAAAAACTACCAGCAACTTCTACAAGTCGCCCAGGTGTTCTAGTTCAATCTAAATGGGAACCCGAACCTCAGCTCACCAGAGGGGGGCAAAACACTAGATTCGACGAACGGTGAATACTACTAGAAAATTATATCTGTATAAAATAAAATACAATGGACCAATTTACCATAGGTGCGATTGGCTTGTCTTTTCTTTTAAGTAGATATCTTAGAAAAGAGTCTCGCCAAGAAAATTACAGGAACGAAGCGCCCGCTGAAGTGGGTATGGCTGACGACGCTGTCCGAACTGCCATACTCATGAAGGACATCACAACTATTAAGCGGTTGCTACCAAAGGTCAAGGACGCTGGTATCAGGAAGAGTGCTACTGATTACCTAAGTAGTCAATGCGACAAAGAGGTCATACAGGAACACGCAAATTGGAAGAACTTCCAACAAAAGGCATTGTCTACATTCAAGGACAAACCTATCAAGGATTACATCCATAACAATTTTGTTCCTTTCGGTTCCAAGAATACCCAGAATATGGCCGGCACGGGTGTAAGAAATGGAAACTATACACACGGTAGTACAACAAAAGATGGTGTTATAAACGCCGGATTCGGCAACGCAACTCCGTATACCCAAAAACTCGGTCATTTTACAGGTCGGGATGAACTCAGACCTCGTAAATCAGACGCACATGCTCCCAACCAAAGGTTCCTAGCACACGAATCTCAAAGGTCAAACGTAAGCGGCGGACAGGTGTTCAGACCAGACAATGACAGATATGCTAACCCAACTGGAAAAAGACACGACCTCAAACCCGTTGAGGCAGTACGCGTTGGCCCTGGTCTCGGCATCCCTGCGAATCAGCCACACCACGGCGGTGGATACCAGTCGTACTATAGACCAGAAGCCCGCGAAATAACTTCGAAAACCACTTCTCGTGGAACAGAAAAAACAGTCTACGTTCCAGGCAAGGATCAAGCTTCTGCTGGCAAGGGTTACGCAGCCTACGCCCCAGGCCTCAAGTCCCAAAGCTTGGAGGCCTTCACACAAACCAAAGGAGGTTCCGCCTTTGTAAATAAAAAATGCAACAGCTTCGTCACTACTCAAAACCGCGAAGCCATTGGAACCACTAGCCAGGCCCAAGCGGAAACGAAAAGAGCAGATCACACACATCGCGGAGACACCCTGCGCAGTCAGGAAACGAACTACGTTGGCCCCGGCGGTTCCGAAGTCGTCAAAACGGCCCCCCTCTCGCAAAGCTACATGTCGGACAAACATAACATCCACTCGGCCCGCGAATCTCACACATACGCGATGGGGAATGGTCACTACGGCAATGGCACCACGATGAACCAAAACTCAAATTGGTATGTCAACGGAACGGACAGAGGAGAAGTCGGGAATTCGCATGTTGGATTTGCCGCGAGTGAGGTCAGTTCTGGAACTCGGAAATTTGGCGACTCGGCGAGAACAACATTGAGAGAATCAGGAGAAGTTAAGGACATGCGCAATGTAGCTGGGAGTTCAAATTTCACCACTCGTAACGACGACAAATATAGAAAGACACAGCGTGGCTCCGAGATGACCACCTTTGGTTTCGGGGGTGCTGAAGTTTCTGGAGCCATGTCTCTCGCTAACTTTAACACTGCACAAGTTAAGGATACCAAGCAAGACGTCCTGGTTGGTTCGAGACCCCTACCGGGTCGCAGAAATGCAGTTGGTGCCGCAAATGAGAGACTTCAGAATGTGGAACTCAACCATAGAGGGGAAGACCAAAAGAGCCGTCTCGCCTACGGCCACAGTGCTAAGCCAAAACAGTTGATCGGTGATTACCAAGTTAAAACTGGAAACTTTGAAAACAATGTGAGAGACCCCACAATAGGATCATTCAGAGCATCTCCATACCGAAGTATACCTATAGGGTCTAGAGCGGAGAACTGCCATACTGGCGCTTCATAGGTATGTTCCTACCCTGTCCCAAAACCGAAGGGGCAACTTGCCCCACATGTGAGCACCCGATTTAGCCCTTTCGAGGGGTTGAAGATACCCAAGGATTATTCTATGAATTTCTTCGGGTAGTTCGATCGCGGGCGACGACTTGTTCCCGAAGGTCTTAGCCATACGGACCGAGACCAGTTTGCACGTTTTTATTAGATACTCGTTCCGAACGGTGTTGTAGACTTTGTAATACGGACTTTCGGGATTAAAAAGCATTGCCTTGGAAAGTAGTAAGGACCGTTCTGAGGGTATCGTTGCCCCATGTTGAATCAAGAGTTTCAGATATTCGGCTTGGGGTTTAGATAGCAGAAGGTTCTCAAACGCCGTCAATCCCTCATTGTTTACCTGGTTGATATCTATATCAATGGTTCGGTTCTTCACTTTGATTATTTCTAGAAGTATCCCAAATTCTTCAAGGGTAAATCTAACACCGCTTCCACACAAGAGCTGATAAATGTTAACACTGGGGCAATAGTAAGGAACACCATCCGGGATGTGTTTCCGAATAATATGAAACTTGGTCTCTCTGAACAACGTTTCAACTATACCGAACGGGATCCACTTCCGTGAATTTAGCGATGCCGTAAGTGGAATGTCGCCCGTAATTGACATTATATCGCAATTTGCTCCGTGCTCTACAAGATAATCCACGAGTTCCGTTCTCTTACATAGGACTGCTCTGAATATTGCCGTCTCGCCGTGTACATCTTTTGCGTTTATAAGAAAAGGGTCCTTACTCATGAAATGCTGGATGGCCCGTATGTCGTTCCTACCGATAGCCCCATGAAATTTACGCAACATCTCCACTATTTCTTCAGATGTATAGTACATGTAAAATACTCTGAATTTAAACTCTAATTTGAGTACTCGCCGCGAAACTAATAAACCCACACTCCGTATTGGATGGTGGGTTTACCTGTTTAGGTTATTCGATTATTCGAATTTGGCAAGTCGTGCCTCAAGATCGATGATCTTGTCGGAGAGTTCCTGTACGGCCTTCACCAAGAGAGGGACAAAGTCGGTGGTACGCACGGAAAGAAGTGTGTCATGCTCTTCGCAATGGGGAGCGGCCGTTTCCTCGACGTGGTAGGGGAGTAGTTCTTCGATTTCTTGCGCGATGAAACCAATGGGGCTGTAATTGTTCTCGGAAATATCGGTACGCTTGAACTCGACACAATTGATGTTGCGAATAAGCTCCACGGCCTCGAGTTGGGTTGGGGCAATGTCCGTCTTAACGCGGCGATCTGAGTAATTGGTAATACTGTGGGTAGTTACGAGATTAGTAATCTGCACTACGTTGTTGCTAGTGTCGGCAATGAGAACATCCCGGTTGTTGTTCCCCACAACTAAGTTGAGTTCTGCGAGCGCTGGAGATTTGAAGGTTACATCGCTAGACCCGGTGATAGCACCAGAGGCAGTGATGGTGGTGGCATTGATGGTGGTACCGTCAAATGTCCCGTTGCAAAGGGTGGCTTTGGCGGCAGTACCTGCGGTGTCCTGGTCACCGGCGGCGTTGACACCGGGGAGGCTGATTGCTGCCGAACCGTCGAACGACACCCCCCCTATATTGACAGCTTCTGCGAGCTTGGTAGCCGTATCCGCATTTCCTGTGGTGTCCATGCTTCCCCCGATGTTGACACCGGGGAGGCTGATCGCTGCCGAACCGTCGAACGAC
>Ga0209711_10000262_pt1 | contig 54033 bp, 51 predicted proteins | sample ArcticOcean_MG_C_7_FD_187441 | JGI IMG/M metagenome (GOLD analysis project Ga0209711, IMG submission 187441) | Marine microbial communities from western Arctic Ocean - ArcticOcean_MG_CB11_88 (SPAdes) (version 2) | ecosystem: Environmental > Aquatic > Marine > Oceanic | place: Arctic Ocean... | reverse complement strand
ACTGAGCCTTCAGACATTTTGGCGATTATTTCTAGGGCGCTATCTTCGGCTTTGATATTTTCTGCTTTTAATACTGTTTTTAAGTGGCCTTGAATTTCTTCTTCACTGAGGCGTCTGAGGTCGAACCTTTGGCATCTTGACAGGATGGTGATTGGGACTTTTTTGATTTCTGTTGTAGCGAAGATAAATTTAACGCAAGCTGGCGGTTCTTCTAGGGTTTTAAGTAGAGCGTTGAAGGCATTGTTGCTGAGCATGTGGACTTCATCGATGATGTAGATCTTGTATTTGGCGCTGACTGGCGCGTAGGCGATTGCGTCGATGATTTCTCTGATGTCGTCAATTCCAGTTTTACTTGCCGCATCAATTTCTATTACGTCTTGATGTTTTGAGCCGGTGATTGTGATGCAATTGTCGCATTTGCCGCACGCCGTTGCTGCGTCTTTTTTGTCTAGGCAGTTGATTGTTTTGGCGATAATTCTTGCTGTGGTAGTTTTGCCAACTCCGCGAATTCCTGTGAGGATGTAGGCGTGGTGAAGGCGGTCATTTTTGATGGCGTTTTTTAGGGTGTCTACCAAGACATCTTGACCGACTAACTCGTTAAATATTTGGGGACGATATTTCCTTGCGAGAGCTATGTAAGATGACATGTTTATTTCATATGTAGTGATTAGTGTGTTGGTAGTGAAAGTGACCCAACCTAGCAAATTTTGAGCTGCTTTCTTTCGAATCTGACTCGCTAAATAAGTAACTTGCCCACTTCCACCATTTTCAATATTCAATTATTGGTAAGAAACTTTCAAGGGTTAAATTTATATTTGTTAATTTGACAATTTGGGGTCAGACCCCGGATTGTTAAATTTTGGGATTTTATTGATATTGATTGAATTTTAGTTTTGGGTTTGTAAAAGTTGGGTTATATTTTATCGTTTTTTGGAGATTGTGACTAGAAGAAAATTATATCCATTTTTACTGTTTTTGATATCTATCCTGGTGCCTGTTGCTGCTTATGCTGCAGGGTCGGTTTTTGATTCTTCGGCTTGTAATACTCTCAACATTGTGACGGGTACGCCGGGTAAGGTGTTTGCTGCATTTGCTGTTGTTGCTACCGGGGTTGGTTTTTTTACTGGTAAGGTTTCTTGGGGTTTGTTAATTGGTGTTGTTGGCGGTATTGCGATTATTTTTGGTGCTCCGAGTGTTGTTTCAGCTATTTCTGGTAAGTCTATGTTTGCTTGTGAGAAGGGTGTTCAATATGTTTCTGATTGTAGTGGGGCTTCCTGTTATTCTTGCCCTATGGGTTTTTCCGGGGAGGACTGTGAGACATGTGCTACTGGTTATGAAGGGATAAATTGTGATAGTTGCGACGACGGTTATGAAGGGTATAATTGTAGTGAGTGTGATGCTTTGAGTGGATATTACTCGTCTGAAGGTTATTGTTATCAGGCGTGTGCGGTGACCTTTACTGGGGTTAGAGTTGGTACAGTTGTGGAGCCTACTACTGGTCTTGAGACATTGGATTGTGATGAAGTGGGTTTTGCTGGTGAGATCGGCTATACTTGTATTGGTGAAACTTTTGAAGAAACACCAGGAGATGTTTGTGGTTGTGAAGGCAATAGGGGAGGAATAAATTGTGATGAATGCCTAGAAGGATATGACATAGCGACAGATTGTAATGAATTATTGTCTGGTTATTATGTGACTACTAGAGGAGCTCAATCAGATTGTAATGTTTCTTCTGAAGTTATTACAGGAGTTGATACTGTTGGAGTTAATTCTGTATTGCCTTTGGCGGGAATTCTTGGTTGTACGGTTACAGGCTATGATGGTGAGGTTGATTATACTTGTGAGGATGAAGTTTTTGCCAATAGTGGTGCCTGTGCTTGTGGTACTGGATATAGCGGGGCAATTGAGGATTGTGCTGCGAGCTGTGATACGGCTAATAATTATACGAAGGATCTAACTACTGGTGAGTGTTTGAAAGGGTGCGATATTTCTATTCCTGGTTTGACCAGTGTTTGGGTTGAAATGACTAATGTTGAAGAAGTTAAAATATGTGATTCACAGAATTTTGAGGGAGATATGGTTTATACATGTGATCCTGATAATGGTGGGTTTGTGCTTGTTGATGATACTTGTGCTTGTCTAACAGGATATTCGGGGAGTGATTGTTTAACTTGCGATGAGGCTAATGGTTATTCGGATGATGGATCAGGAACATGTTTAGATGGATGCACGATAGATATTGCTGGATCTAGTGCGATATGGGTTTCTCCAACTAATGCAACTTTACAAGTTCCGTGTGATGAGACTAATTATGAAGGAAATATTGATTACACTTGTGGTAATAACTCTTTTGTGACTACGGATTCTTGTATTTGTGTGACCGGATTCGATATTGCAAATGATTGTGTTACTTGTGATGGTGTGAATGGATATCTAGATGATGGTAATGGTAATTGTGTGGCTGGTTGTGACATAACCGGAATTGATTCTTTGATTACTGATAGCTGGATTCCTGAAAATACTTCTATTCTTGCATGTGATACTGCTGCGGATGGATATGATAGGAGTTTGACAGTTTCTTGTATCTCTAATATAGCTTCAATAACAAGCGGGAATACCTCTTGTACTTGCTCAACAGGCTATACTGGTTCGGATTGTAAATCTTGTGATAGTGCAAATGGATATTCAAGCAGCGGTGGGCTATGTGTGATTGGTTGTTATGTGAATATGTCTGGTGTTACAGCTAATTATTGGGTAAATACTACTAGTTCGACTATGCAATTATCTTGTACGGATGGCAATTATACAGGAACAATAGATTATACTTGTGATGGTAGTAGTTTTTCAACTTCTGACTCTTGTCTTTGTCAGACAGGATATGATGGTTCTGATTGTTTATCCTGTGATAGTGCGAATAACTACAATTCAGTATCTGGGACTTGCCAAAAAACTTGTGATGTTCCAACAAAGATTCCTGACATGCAGATTCCATCTAGTGGTTATGTAGCTAGTGGATCATCTTCTTTAACTTGTAATGCTTCAACTACGTCTGGGATCAATAATAGATCATCGATTAGTTACACATGTGGTTCAAATAATGACTTTAGCCCAAATCAAACGACTTGTGCTTGTGACGAGGGGTTAGCAGGATCAAATTGTGATCAGATAGATACGGCAAATGGATATGTTGATGATGGTAGCGGCAATCCTGTTGTGTCTTGTGATGTGTCTTTATCAGGGATAAGTGATACTTCCGTAATTTTTGGAGCAGGTAATTTGACATGTGGCGGTGGTAATTATGAAGGATCAATTTCTTACGATTGTGATGTTGATAGAAATTTGAATGAGTCAGGAAGCTGTGGTTGTGTATTGGGTTATGAAGGTACTAATTGTACTAGTTGTGCCGATGGATATAATATGGATGGTGGAGTTTGTAAGCAAGAATGTATAATAACAGGATATAGTGGTATTACAGATGGAACGACGGTTCTGTCTGGATCTTCTAGCCTTACTTGTGAGTCTGATAATACAGAATATCTTATTTATAGTTGTAGTAATGGGTCTTTGACTAGCGTGACTAATAATTGTTATGTGGGGCCTTGTATAGGTGGAGATACTACAGATGATACAACTGTAGAAGGAGATATCATTCACATATTCACTACAACTGGAACTGCTACATTAAGCTGTTCTATGCCATTCACTGCAAAAATATTAGTTGTTGCAGGTGGTGGTGGTGGTGGTGGCTGGGATTCAAGTTCTGGTGGATCTGGCGGTGGTGGCGGTGGTGTTTTATATGACGCAACATACTCATTAGAAGCTGTTGACTATGAAATAGCAGTGGGTGCCGGAGGGAGTGCTTCTTCAGGTAAAGGCCAAGGATCCGATGGTCTATCATCTTACTTGCAGAAAGCATCTGACGGCACTAATGACATCACTACCACTGGTGGTGGTGGTGGTGGTGCCAGAGATGGACATGGTAGAAGCGGAGGTTCTGGTGGCGGAGCGGGAATGGGAGGTGGTAATGCTAGTGGAGGATCTGGTACGGCCAGCCAAGGTAATCGTGGTGGAAACGGAACAGGCGGAGGCCCTGGCGGTGGCGGTGGTTCTTCAGCAAACGGTGGAGACTCAACATCATCTCCTAGACTAGGTGGAGCTGGGGGAGACGGTATACCTTATGCCATCACTAATACTTCAACATATTATGGTGGTGGTGGAGCTGCGGGAAAGGCTACTTCTTGGCCTGGTGGCGGAACTGCTGGTTCTAGCGGTGGCCAAGGTGGAGGCGGAGATTATAACAATAATGGAGATAATGCAAAAGGTGGTGGTGGTGGTGGCGCCCTTCAAAATGGGTACACTTCTGGTAATGGAGGCTCAGGAATTGTTATTATTCGTTATACAGCTCCCTAGTAAGGGTGGTTTCAAAAACACTTAAATAACTATAGATTGAAAGTTATTTTTTTTGTAGAAGGACATGAAATTATTTTGAAATATTTTGTATTTTGTGAAGAAGATAAGATTATGTTCATTTCTATTATTTCTAACCTTTGTTTTAGCGCCTGTTATTGCTTATGCTTAAAGGTCAGTTTTTGATTCTTCGGCTTGTAATACTCTAAATATTGTGCTGGGTACTCCGGGGAAAATGTTTGCTTCATTTGCTGCTGTTGCTATCGGGGTTGTAATAATTAAATATTAAAAATGAATATAAATATCATCTCAATTGGTAAATTTGGAAAGTCTGATTTGTCTTCTTTATTTAACAATTATGTCAAAAAAACTAGCTGGAAAATATCTCTAACAGAGCTTGAGATCAAGAACTCCAATAGTTTAGAGATTACAAAGAAAAAAGATTTAGAAGCCAAGCTGATTTTAAAAAACATCAATAAATCTTCTAAAGTTATTATTTTAGATGAAAATGGCAAACAGCATAAAAGCAAAGAATTTGCCACTTTATTAAATAATTTTGCAATTAACGGCGATTCAAACATTACCTTCGTAATAGGTGGCGCTGATGGTCTGTCTGACGAGATTCTAAAAATGTCTAACAATAAAATTTCTTTTTCTAAAATGACTTTTCCACATTTAATGGTTAGAGTGATGTTAGCAGAACAACTTTATCGTGCTGTTTTAATTATTAATAATCATCCATACCATCGTGAGTAAGAAGCCTCTGGCAGATAAAATAAGGCCATCCAAATTTAGTGAAGTAATCGGCCAAGAACATCTTTTTGGTGATTCAGGTGCACTTTCAGTAATTGAAAAATCCAAAAACATTCCCTCAATTATTTTTTGGGGCCCAAGTGGAGTTGGCAAGACTACCATTGCAAAGATCTTGGCGAAAATTTCTGGATGTACATTCGTTTTTTTATCCGCCATTAATTCTGGCGCGGCCGATATTAGAAAGGTAATCGCGGATTTAAAAAGATCAGAAAACAGGACCATTTTGTTAATTGATGAAATCCATCACTACAATAAAACACAGCAAGATTTGTTCTTGCCGGCCATTGAAGATGGTTCAATAGTCTTAATTGGCACGACAACCGAAAATCCGTCATTTCATTTAAACTCCGCTTTATTGTCACGCTGCAAAATTCTGACACTAAACAGCCTAGGCGAAAAGGATCTCCTGGGCATTGTTAAGCGCGCTGAAGAAATAGAAGGTAAAGAACTGCCTCTTGATGAAAAAATAAAATTAAAGCTAGTAGAATTGTGCTGTGGCGATGCAAGATATCTTCTCAATGCATGCGAAGAGCTATTCGGTTTGGAAGTGAAAAACAACCTAACTTTTGACGAACTCTACAATTTAATCTCTAAAAGGGCAGCGCATTTTGATAAAGGCGGGGACTTTCACTACAATTTAATAAGCGCATTTCATAAAAGCCTTAGAGGTTCTGACGTAAATGCTGCACTATTTTACCTGGCAAGAATGTTAGAAGCCAAACAAGACCCATTCTACATCCTCAGACGCATGGCCCGCTTCGCCACAGAAGATATTGGCATGGCTGATCCAAACGCGCTGCTACAAGTAATGTCTTCAATTGATAATTACAAATTTTTGGGGAGTCCGGAAGGCGATTACGCGCTAAGCCACGCATGTATTTATTTAGCCACAGCGCCAAAATCAAATGCCAGCTACATGGCTCACAAAGGCGCGATGAATTTTGCCAAAGGATACACAAACATAATGCCACCAAAAAACATCCTCAACGCGCCAACTAAAATGATGAAAGAACAAGGTTTCAATGAAGGCTACATTTATGATCACGATTGCCCAAATGGTTTTTCAGGCCAAGAGTTTTTCCCCGATGAAGTTTTAAAGAAAGATGGCAGACCAAAATTCTATTTTCCCAAGGAAAGAGGGTTCGAAAGGGACGTAAAAAAGAGAATGGATTATTGGGACAAATTAAAGAAAGTACCTAAGGGGTGAGGGTGTCTAGAGAGCTTTAAATACTGAGTAAACATTTTCCACCTAGGTGTAAAATGTTTTTAATATCTCAAGTAAATGAACATAGGGTCGGGGGTACAACCCCCGACCCGCCAGGTAAATCTCAATAAATAATAACATTTCTACCGTTACACTGGATTGTAGTTTTGTAATCATTATTTTGTGCGCAGAGAAGAGAAAGTTGTTCAATACTAACCTCTTTTGAAGAGCCGCGGCAGGTCGGGGGTTGTACCCCCGACCTCATGTTCATTTTTGAAAAGTAGTCGAAGATTAATGGGTCCTAGAGTTCCGAAAACAAAGGCTAAACATTTTCCACCTAGGTGGAAAATGTTTCTAATTATTCATTAAGAAGCTTGTAAATTATCCCATCATTTAGTGCTTCGTAAGAAGCATCAACAATATTTTGAGAAACGCCAATTACTGACCATTTATCTACGCCGTCACTTAGTTCAATTTGAACTCTAGTAACAGCTTTTGTTCCATCCATTGGAGTTAGAATTCTTACTTTGTAATCAGTTAGATAAACATCTTTAAGAGACGGATATTTTGTGATTAGACATTTTTTAAGTGCATTATCAAGAGCGTTTACTGGGCCGTTACCTTCGGCTACTTTTAGAATTATCTCATCATCTATTTTTACTTTAACCGTCGCTTCTGAAACAAGAGTTAACTCGCCATTAGCGTTGAATCTTCTTTCATCCAAGGCTCTAAAACCTAGTAATTCAAAAAATCTAGGAACTATTCCTAAAGATCTCTTAACTAAAAGCTCAAAACTAGCATCGGCCGAATCGTAAGCGTAGCCTTTAGCTTCAAGGTCTTTAACTTTATCTACCAGATTAGCTACTTGGCTAGTTTTAGTATTTTCTGGGAATTCGATATTTAGCTCTTTTAAGCGACTTAAGATATTTGATCTTCCTGCCTGGTTTGAAATCATGATTAGGCGCTCATTACCAACTATTTCAGGATCAATATGTTCGTAGCTTGCAGGGTTTTTAGCAACGGCTGAAACATGTAAGCCACCTTTATGAGCAAAAGCAAATTTGCCAACAAATGGGGCAAAATTATTTCTCGGCCTGTCTAATAAGTCATCTAGGAAATGCGAAGTTTTTGTTAGACCTTTTATCGCCTCATCAGAAACTGAAATTTCATATCCCAGTTTTAATTTCAGTATTGGTATCAAAGTCGTCAGATTAGCATTGCCGCATCTCTCGCCAAGTCCGTTAAGAGTTCCTTGTATTTGCCTAACTCCAGCTTCAACTGCAGCCAGTGAGTTTGCCACAGCATTTTCAGTATCATTGTGACAGTGAATACCAAGATTTTCTCCGGGTATTTCTTTTGTAACCTCAGAGACTATTTCTTTTATTTCACTTGGTAGACTGCCGCCATTAGTGTCGCATAAAACTATCCAACGTGATCCTGCTTTGTAAGCAGCTTTGATGACATTTAGTGAGAATTCCTTATTGGCTTTAAAGCCGTCGAAAAAATGTTCAGCGTCAAATAATACTTCTTTGCCTTTACTGGCAAGGTAGGTAATAGAATCCGAGATCATTCTTAAATTCTCTTCTTCAGATATTTTTAGCGCATGTTTTAAATGAAAGTCCCAAGCTTTACCAACTATGCAGATGGAAGATACGTCTGTATTGGCTAGAGCATTAAGACCTTCGTCATTCTCAGCCGATCTGTCTATTCTTCTAGTCATGCCAAAGGCAGAGAATTTAGAATTTTTTAGGACGGGGAGATCTTCAAAAAATTCATTATCAGTAGGGTTAGCACCAGGCCAGCCACCTTCAATGTAGTCGATATTTAGAGCATCAAGTTTTCTGGAAATTTCTTGCTTATCCTTAACACCAAAATTTACGGTACTAGTTTGTCCGCCATCTCTTAGTGTTGAGTCGTATAAATATATTTTTGTCATATTGTTCTATTTGGTGCCAGGCACTAGAGTGCTTAAAATAAAATTATGCTCATTCCAATTAGAGCAAAAGCTATTGAGCTTAGCCAAAAGCTTTTAACAACTTTTTGTTCACTCCAGCCTAATTTTTCAAAATGATGATGCAAAGGCGCCATTAAAAAGATTCTTTTCTTTCTTAATTTGTAGCTTCCAACTTGCAAAATAACCGAGACAGCCTCGGATACGAATAAAATTGAAATAATAAAAAAGATAAATTCTTGTTTTAAAATAACAGCAATCAAACCCAAAACTGCGCCAATCGCAAGGCTGCCAACATCACCCATGAATATTTTGGCAGGTTTTAGGTTAAATTTCAAGAAAGCGAATATTGATCCAATGAGTGAGAAGCAAAAATAGATGATCTCACCGGAATTCTCAATGTACAAAACATTGTGATTAGACGAGTTGTAAGGGCAGGCGGCAATGTAGCATAATGCAATTAGGCAAAATAAATTTGTTATTGCTGGAACCGAAACTAAACCGTCTAAACCATCTGTAAGATTAACAGAATTAGCTGATCCGACAATTACACAATTAATAAATAACAGATAAAGACCTGTGCCAATTGTCAACATTATCCCGCCAAAGATAGGCAGGTAAATTTGCCCTTCCATGTGATATTCTTCTAATAGCATTAAAAATAAGTAGGCCAATGCAATGATGATAAATTGAATTACAATTTTAATGCTTCCTCTCAGGCCTTTAGAGTTATTTTTCAACACTTTTACAAGGTCATCATAAAGACCAATTGCTCCAAAAGCTGTAAAAACCAATAATATTGCCAGTATGTAGTGATTAGTCAGGTCGGCGAATAATAAGGTGGAAAATAGGGTGCTAATGATTATGAAAAAGCCACCCATAGTTGGGGTTTTGATTTTCTTTTTATGAGATTCGGGGCCATCATCTCTGATTGGCTGGAATAAGTTTTCGCATTTATGGGCGTAGGCTATGTATCTCTTGGTTAAGAAAAAATTAACTAAAAAAGAAATTAGCAAACATGCGCTAGATTTGATAAAAATATCTTGAAAAAAGGCTAAGTTGGACAGCATTTTATAAATTATTAATTATTTCTTCCATTTTCATGCCTCTAGAGCCTTTGACATAGAAAATATCTCCATCTTTCAGGAAATTTTTAATATTTTTACCCGCAGAAGCAGAATTTGGATATGTTTTAAAAGAGTCCTTGGTTAATTTGTGTGATATTTTCGTCATTTCTTCTCCAACTAAAATTGAAAAATCTATGTTTAGTTTATTTATGGCATTAGCAATTTCGCCGTGAAGTGCTTCGGATTTTGAGCCCAATTCAAGCATGTCACCAATTGCTACCACAACTCTTGTTTTATTTAAAGAATTTTTAATTTCTAGACAATATTTTAATCCGGCAATTATTGAAGGTATACTTGCATTGTAGCTATCGTCAATAATTAGTATGTTTTTGCTATTAACATCCTTCTCAAAGGCCTTTCCACGCCCTTGCACTTCATTAAAATCACTAAAGTCAACTTCTCCTTCTCCCGTTAGGCTGTTCAATGTAGCAAGAGCAATGATGGAGTTAAATACATTGGTCTTCTTAGAAGAAGCAAGATTGTAAGAATATTTCTCGCCATCATGACTAGCTTCAATAGTTGAAGAATTAATATTGTGTATTTCTAAGGCTGATAATGAGTAGCTAGCTGCAGGATTTTCGCCAAATGTTACTAATTTAGTAAGTCCAAGATCAGAAAATCTGTTTTTTAATAATTTGTAATGAGGATTGTCGATATTGATAATGCCGATTCCATCTTTTTTAAGGCCTAAAAATATTTCTGACTTCTCAAAAGCTATTTCTTCTTCATTATTGAAAAACTCAATATGCACAGGCCCAACATTAGTGATGATTGCAACGTCAGGCTCAATTAATTTAGATAATGGTGCAATTTCATTAGCATGATTCATGCCAATTTCAAAAATACCAAATTCATTATCTCTGGCCATGTTGCATAGAGATAAAGGAACTCCAAAATGATTATTTAAATTTCCATGGCTGGCAAAAGTTTTGCCGTATTTTGAAAAAGTTGATTTTAGTAATTCTTTCACCGAAGTTTTGCCAACGGATCCGGTTAAAGCAATAATCTTTGCTGAGGATCTTTGTCTAGAGAATTTTGCTAGTGCGTAGAGGGATTCGAATGTGTCTTTTACTAATATGTAGTTAAGGCCTTGAGGTAATTGATCTTTATTGGAAATTAATACTACTTCGCAGCCATTTTTAGACGCTGACTCTAAATAATCATGCCCGTCATTATTTTCACCAACTATGGCGATGAATAGGGCGTTCTCAACTTTCGTACGGCTATCTATTACAACATTTTTTATTTCTAAATTATCGTCTAAATCAAATTCTAATATTTGACTCTCCAGTGCTGTAACTAGTTCCTGAGAATAGTACATTTACAATCTTGCTCCATATTGTTGGATTATTTTGCTCGCACATTCATTGGCATTTTTACTAGCGTCAATTTCACTCTTTCCTGAAATAAGCTCTGCCAAGAATCCAGCGGCAAATATGTCTCCGGCTCCTGTAGTATCAACAACATTTTCTACTTTTGTAGTAGAGACATTTGTAGATTTGGAGTCTTTAATAATTTCGCAGCCATTAGCAGATTTAGTAACAATTGCTAATAGGTTTTTATTTTCGCTAAATATTTCTAAGTAATTATCACCAAGCTCTTTAGCTTCAAATTCATTAGCAAACACAATATCTAGGTCATTTTTAATAAGTTTGATAAAGTCTTCTTTATGTCTAGAAACGCAAAATAGATCTGACAAAGAAAAAGCAATTTTGCAGTTATTCTCTTTAGCAAGTTTGATCGCTTTTTTAAGCGCCAATATGGTTTGAGGCGAGTCCCATAAATATCCTTCTAAATAAAGTATCTTTAATTCTTTAAAAAACTCTGCTCTAACATCTTTTTCATCAATTTCAGGTGCGCAGCCAAGAAACGTACACATTGTGCGCTCTCCATCAGCAGTTACAAAGATAAAAGACCTAGCTGTTGGTTTTGCTAAATGCTTATCAGTTAAAAACTCGCTTCCTTGATCTCTCAAATCTGAAATAAACTGCTCACCAAATTCGTCATTACCCACTTTGCCAATAAAACTGCATTTACTGCCAAACTTAGCCATTGCCGCAATTGTATTTGAAGCAGAACCGCCAGAAGCGATTTTTTCATATTTAATCTCAGATAATTTTTGCGCCATCTCTTCATCAATCAAAGACATGGAGCCTTTAACCAGAGCATGCTTAACCAAAAAATCGTCATTTACTTTGCAAAGAATGTCAGTAATTGCGTTGCCTATTGCTAGAATATCTTTTTTCATTTTGTTTTTTATTTCTTTTGGTACCTAGGCGGGATGGGGGTTGCACCCCCGTCCCCATGTTCATATCTTCACAAAACTAAGGGTCGGTGGTACAACCCCCGACCCGCCAAGTACCAAAAAATTAATTTATTAATATTTTGTAAAATTTCTTTTTCCCAACAGACAGTTCAAACTCATCTATTGAGGTAATCATGTGATTAACATCACCGATTACTTCGCCATTAATTTTTACGGCTTTTCCTTGAATTAATTTTTTTCCTTGAGAATTTGACTCCGCAGCACCGATTTCTTTAATAAGGTCGGTCAGCTTCTTCTCACCAGTTTTGCCTAAAGAAATTTTCTTTTCTTCATAAGCTTGAGAGTTCTTAGAAATAAATATTTCTTTGGCTCTTTCTAAAGCTTTATCAGCTGCTTCTTGGCCATGGCAAATTTTAGTAGTTTCATAAGCCAATATTTCTTTAGCTTTATTGATTTCTTGATCTTGCAACTTCTCTAATTCACTAATCTCACCAAGATCTAAATCTGTAAATAATTTTAAGAATCTGACAACATCACGATCATCAACATTTCTAAAATATTGGAAATAGTCATAAGCGCTTAACATATTTTCATCGAGCCATATTGCACCATCAGCCGTTTTACCCATTTTTTTGCCGTCAGCCGTTGTGAGTAGGTCGGTAGTCAGACCATAAACTTGGTTCTTCTGGTTTTCTAAATTGCCAATTTTTCTAGTCAGTTCAACACCGTTAATAATATTGCCCCATTGGTCTGAGCCACCAATTTGTAATTTGCAGTCAATTTCTTTATTTAGTTTGTAGAAATCATAAGCTTGCAAAATCATGTAGTTAAATTCTAGGAAAGTAAGAGGTTGCTCGCGATCTAGTCTTAATTTAACTGAATCAAAGGTCAGCATTTTGTTAATGGTGAAATGTGGGCCAATTTTTCTTAAGAAATCTATGTAGCCTAATTCGCCAAGCCAAGCGTCATTATTTACGGTAATTATACTGTTTTTTCCACTGACAACTAGAAATTTTTCTAAAGTTTTTCTAATTCCAGTTAGATTTTCTGTGATTTTTTCATCATCCAAAACTTTTCTTGTTTCGTCTTTACCACTAGGGTCACCAATTTTTGTAGTTCCGCCACCTAAAAGAAGAACAGGAGTGTGACCATTTTTTTGCAGCATTCGAAGAGCCATAATCTGCATTAAACTACCAACATGTAAGCTATTAGCAGTACAGTCAAATCCAATGTAGGCCTTAATTTCTTGTTTATTTAGAAGGTCATCTAGTTCTTGCGGATGAGTGCAATTATTGTAAAATCCGCGCTCAACAAAAGTTTTGAGGAAATTTGATTTAAAATTCATTGTAGTTTAGTTTAGATTTGGACCAGTCTCTAGCCTTATTATTTAGGGAGTATACCTATTAAGCAAATAAAAATTATGAATCTGAGCGAAAAACAAGAAACTACTTCAAAATGGTTTAAATCTCTGCGTGATCAAATATGTTTAGAGTTTGAAAAAATTGAAATCGAGTTTAGCCCAAGCAATCCCGGAAAATTTGTCTGTAAAAACTGGGACAGAGCAGACGAGTCAGGAGACGGTGGAGCAGGAGAGATGTCAGTAATGAAAGGAAATGTTTTCGAAAAAGTAGGTGTAAATTTCTCCAAAGTTTACGGTGAATTTAGTGAAGAATTTAGAGGCCAAATACCAGGCGCAAAAGAAGATCCAAAATTTTGGGCTAGCGGTATTTCACTAGTCGCTCATATGAAGTCTCCATTAGTGCCAGCGGTTCACATAAATACTAGATTTATTTGTACTACAAAAGACTGGTTTGGCGGTGGCGCAGATCTAAACCCAATGTTTGAAGTTGAACAAGACACAAATGATTTCCACCAAGCCTTTAAAAATGCCTGCGATAAAACGGATGAAACTTATTATCCAAAATTCAAAAAATGGTGCGACGAATATTTCTTCATAAAACACAGAAACGTCTCACGCGGGGTGGGAGGAATATTCTACGATAATCTAAATACTAATAATTTTGATAATGACTTGAAATTTACTAAAGATGTAGGACTAGCATTTTTAGACATTTTTCCAAAGTTAGTTAGACGCCACATGAATGAGAAATGGACAGATGAGCAAAGAGAACATCAGTTAAGAAAAAGAGGTCTTTACACTGAATTTAATTTGGTTTATGATCGCGGCACAAAATTCGGCTTAATGACTGGTGGCAATACTGAAGCTATTCTAATGTCTTTACCGCCCGTGGCTAAATGGGATTAATTAAATAAATAAAATGTCTGAAAATAAACTCTATGAAGGAAAAGCGAAAGTGCTTTATTCAACCGAGAATCCTGAAGAAATAATTCAGTATTTTAAAGATGACGCAACCGCTTTTAACAATAAAATAAAAGACGTAATAGCTTCAAAAGGCATTTTGAATAACTATATTTCAGAATATATTATGCTGGAATTACAAAAAAATGATATTCCAACTCATTTTATCAAAAGAATTGATGAAAGACGACAACTTGTTAAAAAATGCAAAATTATCCCTCTAGAAGTAATCATTAGAAATACTACCGCTGGATCAATGGCTAAAAGACTTGGGATAGAAGAGGGGATCGATATTAAAAATCCTGTTTTAGACCTTTGCTACAAAGAAGATGCTCTAAATGATCCGCTAATTAATGAAGACCAAGCAGTAGAAGTGTTAAAGGCTGTTACCAGAGCAGAATTAGCTTTAATTAGAAAATTAACATTTAGAATTAATGGAATTTTACAGAAGATATTCTCGGATATTGGAATTAAGTTAGTTGATTTTAAAATAGAATTTGGATTTGATAGCCAAAATAATATTTTATTGGCTGACGAAATAAGCCCGGATAGTTGCAGACTATGGGATGCAAAGACCAATGACAAGCTAGATAAAGACCGCTTCAGAAGAGGACTTGGTGGCTTAGTTGAAGCTTACACTGAAGTTGCTAACAGATTAAACATTAAAATAGATTAAATTATGAAAGTAAGAATATTAGTAACTCTAAAAAATGGTGTGCTAGACACACAAGGAAAAGCAATAGAAAATTCCCTAACAAGAGATCTGGGCTTTAATAACGTGTCTGAAGTTAGACAAGGCAGACTAATAGAGTTAGAAATAGCTGAAGAAAATAAAGATAATATTGCTCAAATAGTTGATGATCTTTGTGACAAGGTTTTAGTTAACCAAGTTATTGAAGATTATAGCTTTGAGATAATCTAACTCTTAAGGTACCTGGTATCCGTCGTCTCCCTTTGGGATATGCCGGACAGGCCGCCCATTTAAGTCAATAAAATTTAGTTTAGTTTAGTTTATGAAGTCAGCTGTAATTACATTCCCAGGTTCTAATTGTAACCGCGATGCTCAAGACGCTTTAGTTAAGATTGGATCTAAAGTTCAAAATATTTGGTACAAGGAAACATCACTAGATGATGATTTAGACCTAATAATAATCCCTGGTGGTTTTTCATACGGAGATTATCTAAGAAGTGGAGCCATGGCTTCAATTTCACCTGTGATGAATGAAGTTAAAAGATTAGCCGGCAAAGGTGTAAAAGTTCTAGGAATATGCAACGGATTCCAAGTCTTAACGGAAGCTGGACTATTGCCAGGAGCTTTGCTTAGAAATAAAAAGATGAAATTTATTTGCAATAAAGTGTCTCTAAGAATAGAAAATGCAGATTCTGTCTTCACTAAAAATTATAAACAAAATCAAATAATCAAACTTCCTGTAGCTCATATGGATGGCAGATATTTCGCTGATGGTGAGACCCTAAAAAAATTAGAAGACAATGGCAATATTGCTTTTAAATATACAGATGATGGCGGTAATCTAAGTGATATCGGAAATATTAATGGCTCCGAGCTGAGTATCGCAGGAATTTTTAATAATGATAAAAACATTCTTGGAATGATGCCCCACCCAGAAAGAGCAAATGACGCTGACACAGCAGGAACAGACGGCTTAGCTCTTTTTGAAGGACTAGCTGGTCTTTAAATAAATTAAAGGAGAAGATATGGGCTCAGGAGCTTCAAGACTGTAGAGAGATAAACCTTATAATATGGAATCAGTAATTGCAGCCATTGAAGAGGTGCAAAAAACCGTATCATTCAAGGAGAAAGACCTTAATAGGTTGAGAAGTGACGAAAGATAACAAAGATCAAGAAGATTGCTTAGTAAAAGCTTTTGGCAAAATTATGCCAGATAAGCAAGAAAAGAATTTCCTACAACAAACCGCCACTCTAACATCACCAATATGGTCTAATATAGCTAGTAATGCTAAGATAAAAAAGGGAAATAGTATTTAATAATTAATAAGGGTTTTGGTGGCCATTAATCTCTACTAGATGTTCATTTCTTATCTAAAAGTGAAGCGCGATGATTTTCTAAGAATTAACAACATTTTCTATCTCTAAAACTCTATCAGCTTTTTTGGATAATTCTTTATTGTGTGTAACTATTAGACAGGCTATTTCATGGCTTTTTACTAGTTTTAGAAATAGGTCGAAGATTTTTGTCGATAGTTCAAAGTCTAAATTTCCTGTAGGTTCATCAGCTAAAATCAAAGAAGGTCTAGTGACAATAGCTCTGGCTATAGCTGTTCTTTGTTGTTGTCCGCCGGATAATTGTGATGGTTTATGATCTGCTCTATCACCTAATTCAACTTCTTCTAATGTTTGCCTAGCTAGTTTAAATGCTTCTTCTCTGGATTTGCCTTGTATTAAAAGGGGTAGGGCTACATTTTCTAGGGTAGTGAACTCTGGGAGTAGGTGGTGGAATTGATAGATAAAACCAATGTTATTTTTTCTAACTTGCGTTCTGACTTTATCGTCTTGTCCTATCTTGGTGTTATTTATTTTTATGTTACCGGAATTTGGGTTGTCAAGAAGACCGGAAATTTGTAGTAAGGTTGTTTTTCCGGAGCCGGAAGGTCCTATCAGCGCTACAAGTTCAGATTTTTTAATTATCAAATTACCATTTTTGATTACTTCTATTTTTTGCTCACCTTGAGTAAAAAACTTTTTAATATTTGATAATTCTAAAATTGTTTCAGACATTTTATCTTTATTAGAGGTTCCGTTTAGGTTTGAAAAAATGCTTCTCAAACCTAAACAAAAGCTAGTTGCTATTCATCTTCTTCATCTTCATATTCTTCTTCGACTTCATCTTCTTCATCATCAACAAAATTATCGAAATCTTCATCATCGATTCTTTTATTAAGTCTGGCGTCTGATTCAATCTTATCTTTGGCTGTCAGAATTACTTTGTCTTGAGCTTTTTCATATTCGATTCCATAAATTGCAGCATATTCACTAGCAAGTCTGGATATTGCTGTTTCATAAATGATTCTTTCACTATATGATCTGTCAGCATCTTCAATGTCTCTCGTAAGATCTCGAAGCACTTCAGCAAGTAGAGTTATGTCACCAGAATTTATTTTGGTTTCATATTCTTGCGCTCTTCGACTCCACATTCCTTTTAGTTTTTTAACACCGCTTCTTAAGATAGAGAAGACTTCATCCATTTCTTTTTTAGAAATAATGTGTCTGACACCTATTTTATCTGTGCTTTTTACAGGAGTTTTGATGGTAAGTTTTTCTCTTTCAAAATAGATCAAATAGCAGCTATGTTTATCGCCTGCAATTTCTATTGTTTCAATAGACATTACTTCTCCAATACCGTGAGACGGATATACTGCGTAATCACCAACTTTAAATGAAACTTTATGTTCACTTTCATTTTTTTTGGCAATTATAATTTTTTGTAGAATATCTACTTTTTCTTCTTTTTTCTTAGTTGCTGCCTCTAGTTCTTCTTCTATCTTTTTATCAGGTTTTCTTGCTAGAATAGCTTTGGCTAAGCCTTTATTATCCCTTTTGATTTTGGCAATAATCTTTTTTTCCTTAGTGGCTTTTGCAGTTAATTTTTTTGGAACGCTCTTTTTAGTTTCCTTCTTTTTTACAGGCATGTTATATTTTTTATAGTTTGGATGAATTTTTACTTTAAAATTCAAAGTGACTCTTTAAAAAAGGTATAGTAAATACAAGTATTTAGTTTAAGTTGGTTTTAATTTAAATTTTATAATAAATTTAAAAGTCCAATTACCTATGAATACTGGTTTCACGCCTACTGTATCATAAATTTTGTCAATTGACAAGTAGTTTTTAAAAAAATTGATAAATTTCTTTTGAAAAAACAATCTAAGAAAAAAAACAAAAAGAACTTAAATCTTCTAGCCAAAGCTATTAGGCTTATAGACACTGTTATAGATAGTAGTTTATTTAAGCCAGTCTCACTTACCATAATAGTGAGCTTTGTGTTGTTCTACAGCTATGGCTACTCGAAGGTTTTTTTCCAGGACTATAAAGAAGACAAATTTAAGAGCGCAATTAATACCCCAATTAAAATTAATATCGAAAATGACTCTATTGATTTTAGCTTACGGGAACCACTTAAGATATCTCACATAGTTAAGCCGGGAGACGCTTTATTAAATATATTGATTGATTCAGACGCTGAAGAAGAGGATATTTTTCAAATATTATCAGCGACAAGAAAGGTATTTAATCCGCGCTACATAAAAGAAGGTGATAAAATTACATTATTTTTCAATGTCGAGTTTGATTATCAAAAGGATAGTTTGAACAATTTGAAGGATATTAAAAGAAAAGTTCAAATCAAAAAAATTGAAATTTCAAGCAGCGTTGAAGAAAAAATCGTTACCTCAAAAGATATTGATGGCGGATATAGTTCGCAAATTGTTAAAATTGAGCTTAGAAAGCAATTATCAAAATATGTAGGTACCATAGAAAATGGTCTATTCGTTGATGGTGTTAACCTTGGTGCATCAGCGACTACAGTTATGAATATGATTAATTTATACGGATATGATATTGATTTCCAGCGTGACATTAGGCGAGGAGACAAATTTGAGATTTTGGTAGAGGAGTTTTATTCAACTGATGGATCTCGAGTTAAAAATGGTAATGTGATATTTGCTTCAATGGAATTGAGAAGTCGTAAGATCGATATTTACATGTATGAACATAAAGGAGAAGTACAATATTATTCTCCTAAAGGATATAGTGTTAAAAAATCATTACTTAAAACTCCAATTCACGGTGCTCGTGTATCTTCTAGATACGGAATGAGGCATCACCCGGTTCTTGGATATTCAAGAATGCATAAAGGTGTTGATTTTGCGGCAAGAAGGGGAACCCCTATTCTAGCGGCGGGTAGTGGAATTATAAATTATCGCGGAAGAAGAGGTGGATATGGTAACTACGTTAGAATTAAGCATAATTCCAGATATTCCACAGCTTATGCTCACGCTAGTAGGTTTAATAAAAGATTTAGAAAAGGTTCACGCGTTAAACAAGGAGACGTTATAGCTTACGTTGGAACGACGGGCAGATCAACAGGGCCACATTTGCATTTTGAAGTGTTGGTTGGTGGCAAACAAATTAATCCGAAGAAAGTTAAAGCAACCTCTGGTACCAGGCTTAAAGGTAAAAGCTTGGCTCAATATAAGTCGAGAAAAGAAGAAATAGACAATTATCGCTCAACAATTCCAAATAATCTGACAAATAAATAATGAGAATCGTAAATATTTTATTTAACTATAAGAAGTCATCTAGTGTTAATAAGACATTAGGGGTGGAGAGATGTTTTGTTGATTACACTAAGAACTTATCAAAGAAGGACCATAAACTTGTTTCCATTACAAAACCCAATATGGTTTTTGCAGAAGAGGTTAGAAGACATGGCGAAGAGTTTCATGAAGTAAAGGCCGTTAATAAGGGTGACGTTTTTTCAATTTTAAAAATGGCCAAAATCTTTATTAAATTTAAGCCAGATATCATCATCTGCCACTCCGGTAGAGCTTTGTCATTGTCGCGTTTAGCCAGGACTGTGAGTTTTGGTAGATTTCCAATTGCGGTAATAGATCATGGAATAAATCCAAAAAAGTTTTTAAAGGCTGATTTATTATTAACCGTAAATAGTTTTTTTAATAAGGAGTCTGTTAGAGCCGGAATGCCAAAAGAGCGTGCTTTTGTGATACCTAACATGATTGAAGTTCCTCAAGATTTTAAACAATTAACCAAAAAGCCATTTAGAAAAAAAGTTAGAATGGGATCTCTGGGTAGATTATTCACTGAGAAGAATTTTGATAAGATCTTACATGCAATGTTATTATTAAAAGAACAAGGCATTGAAAGTGAATTTGTAATAGGCGGTGTTGGACCGATGGAAGATAGTTTGTATAATTTGGCTAAGAAGTTAAATCTTGAAGATAATTTTAAAGTTTTAGGCTGGGTAGAAGATAAGAGAAAGTTCTTCAGTGATATTGATATTTTTGTATTGCCATCATTTGGTGAGACTTTTGGAATCGTGTTACTAGAAGCCATGCTTTATTCAACTCCAATCATAACTAGTAACTCTTGGGGACCAGATGAAGTTATTAATCACGAAGTAGACGGCCTTAAAGTCTCAAAAGACAGTGATAAAGCGATGCCAGCACTTTTAGCTAATGCAATTAAGAGATTGGTTGAGGATCAAAAATTCGCCAAGAATCTAGCAGTCAATGCTCAAGAAAAATTCTACAAGAAATATTGTAGCGACGTAGTTATTAAGAAGATTGAAGATATTCTTGAAGTTGGTGTTAAGAAAGGAAAAAGATAATTCTATGAACATTTGGTCGGGGGTACAACCCCCGACCAGCCGAGAACCCAATATTAAATTAGGATATTAGAATCAGGGCAGGTCGGGGGTTGCACCCCCGACCTTAGGTTCATTTTATTGAAATAGTAACTACCACTTAAGAATAATAGACCCCCAGGTTAGTCCGCCTCCAAGTGCTTCTAGGACTATAATATCATTATCTTTGATTCTATTTCCTCTAAAGGCTTCATCTAGTGCCAAAGGAATCGATGCTGCTGATGTGTTGGCATGTTTGTCTACAGTGATAATTACTTGATCATCTCTTAATTTTAGCTTTTTAGCAACTCCTTCTAAGATTCTGATATTTGCTTGGTGAGGAATTAGTAAATTTATATCTTCTTTCGTTAGATTGGCTTTTTCTAAAGCTGTGTTAACTGATGAAGACATTTTAGTTACGGCATGTTTGAATACTTCTTTGCCTTGCATTTCAATTACACCAGATAGTTGGTTTAGAGAAGGTCCGCCATTGGTTTTTAAAATACTATTTAAGTTTCCATCAGAATTTAAGTCCGTGGCTATTATGCCTTTTCCCTCTTCGCATTGTTCTAAGAAAACTGCTCCGGCGCCGTCACCAAATAATACACAAGTATTTCTATCTTCCCAATTAACTATTTTAGATAAAGAGTCTGCTCCAATTACTAGGGCGTTTTTAACTTGGCCAGATTTAATAAAATTATTAGCAGTTGATACTGCGAATACAAACCCAGAACAAACAGCTTGAATGTCAAATGCGAAGGCATTTTTTGCTCCCAATTTTGCTTGAACTGTAGTTGCAGTTGCAGGGAAGGTTAGGTCTGGTGTGGTTGTAGCTAGGATTATTAATTCAATATCCTGGGCATCTATTTTGGAAGTTTCAATAAGTCTTTGTGCTGCTTTATAGGCTATGTCGGAAGTTAGTTCACCGTCTTTGCAGATGTGTCTTTGTTTAATACCGGTTCTCTCAATTATCCATTCATTGGTAGTATCAACTTTCTTTGCTAAATCATCATTCGTAACAATATTTTCTGGTAGGTAAGAGCCAGTTGCTGTTATTCTGCTTGAAAAAGCCATATATTTGGAATTTTAACTTAAATTAATTAACTATTTTATTCTTTTTTATTACTTTGCCTGAATCTTGCAATTCTTTTGCAATTTTTTCGTTAATTTGATCTTTAACGAGTGAAATTGAGACTTCTATTGCATTAGCAAAGCCAATTCTATCAGTGCTGCCATGGCTTTTTACCGTAATTCCGTTAAGGCCGATAAACATTGCACCATTGCTGAATCTTGGGTCTAATCCTTGTGTATGTTTTTTGATTGAACATCCGGCGAAAAGACCACCAATCATAGAAAGAATATTAGCATTAAAGCCTTCTTTTACTTTTGAAGCTACTAATTTTGCTGCGCCTTCAATAGCTTTTAGCGCTATATTTCCGGTGAATCCGTCACTAACAATTACATCAATTTCTCCACTCATAATGTCATCTCCTTCGATGAAACCGTGGAAGTTATTTTTTAATTCACTTTCTCTTAATATTGCCGCGATATCTTGTACACGGCCATGACCTTTAACTTCTTCTGATCCAACATTTAAAACACCTATTTTTGGATTCTTAACTTTAAATACTGCTTTTGCAAAGGCGTTACCCATAACAGCGAATTGAAATAATGTGTTTGAGTCAGCTTCAACATTTGCGCCTAAATCTAGCATTGCTGTTGGTTTGCCAGTTTTTGTTGGGATAATACCAATTATTGCTGGGCGGTCGATATTATCTAGCGGACGCAAAACTATTTTGGACATTGCCATTAAGGCTCCTGTGTTTCCGGCGGATACAACGCAGTCTGCTCTTTTATCTTTAACGCTGTCAATTGCTAAGCGCATGCTGGAATTCTTACCTTTTCTAAGTGCTATTGATGGTTTTTCGTCAGATGAGACAAATTCTTTTGTGTGAATTATTTCAAAGCGGCCTTTTAAGTAGCGGCAATTATTGACTATGGGAGTGATTTTCTTTTCGTTTCCAAAGAATAGGAAAGTGATTTTTTGATCTTTAGAGGCAACTATATCTGCACCTTCGACTACTATTTGTGGGGCTCTATCTCCGCCCATACAATCCAGTGCAATTGTTAAATTTTTAGCCACCTTTCCTTATTTGATTATTAGTTAAAATAGATGCTCTTGCGGTGATTAAGTAAATTAAATATTAGTTATTAAAAGCCAATAACTAATATTTATTTTGTCGCTAATTTCTTAAGCTTCTTCTTTCACTTTTTTAACTTTGTCAGCTATAACTTTTCTTCCTTTATAATAGCCGTCACTTGAAATATGGTGCGGTAATTTGTACTCACCAGTTGTTTCGTCGGTAATGACGTTCGGGAAATCGGACTTAAGTGAGCCGTTACTTCCAGTTCTCATACCTCTTCTCGATTTTGATATCTTCTGCTTAGGAACTGCCATTTTTTTAAATAATTAGTTAGTATTTCTTCGCTTGAAATAAGCTCCAAGAATTGTAGATAAGGGTTTCATTAAATGCAATAGGATTTAGATTTATTGATGATAGCGCCTATAACTAAAAGCTGGTATTTTATAATGGTGGAAATAAATAAGATAATACAATCTTAAACAAAATTATATATGAAGTATTTTTTGATCATTCTTACATTGCTAGCTACAAGTTGCATATCCAATATTGATAAACATGGATATATGTTTGATTTGGTAGATGTTAATTATGTGGAAGAGGGAGTCACTACTAAGGAAAGGATCAAGAGAGAGCTGGGATCACCCACTTATATTTCCTATATTGATCAAGATGAAGTTTGGCTGTATTTCTACGAAAAAACTGACCGAATTTTATTCTTTAAGCCTGAGATTAAGGAAAGAAAAATATTATTAGTTAATTTCCATGGAACCGATACTGCAAAAGAGGTGAGGCATTTTGATTTATTAGATGAGGATGAGAATTTTAAGTTTAATTCCGAAATCACTAAAGTTAAATCCGAAGAAGATGGATTTTTCACAGGATTATTTGGAAATGTTGGTCAGGTTAGTGCTCAGTAAGTTAGCATTAATCATATTGTTGCTAGCTATAGCTTCTTGTCATAATGAGAAGAAGGTTGTTTATTACACAGAATTGGTTTGCCACTCAGAAACTGTCCTAATCAGATTTGCCTCAGCAAAAGAAGTTAAAAAAGCCGTTGAGGATGCATTGTTTAGGAAGAAAAAATTTAAAAGTAATGAAGATTTTACCGTAATGAAATTCTCTCACAATAGATCTTTCGTGATTGAACATTTATTACCAGAAGATGCGGTGGATTGTGATATTAGGCAGATTCCGACTGGACTCAGATATAAATACTATGAAAAATATTATCACTAGAGCAACTCAATTTGCTATTTTTGACTATTTTTTGTCAGACACCAAATAGTCAAAAATATGGGCTATATAATTCTGTAATTATCTTTATCACTAAATAACTCAAGCATGAGCATGTTATTTAGCTTATGCCCAGTTTTATAAGCTTTGAATGCCCCAGCGATAAAAGATCCTGACAAATAAACATCTCCTACAAAATCTAGCGCTTTGTGACGAACTAGTTCATCGCTATATCTTAAACCTTCTTTGTTAATTACCTGTCCGTCATCTATGAGTACTGCATTGTCAAGAGACCCGCCTTTGGCTAGGTTCATCTTATGTAATTGCTCTATTTCATGCTTGAAACCAAAGGTTCTGGCTCTGGAAATGTCATTTTTAAATGAGGTTGATCCTGGGCTGTAGACGAATTTTTGTTTTGAAATTTTTTGATGAGAGAATTCAACTTCTAATTCAATTGAAAATTCTTTAGAAGGGCTGACTTGAGCAAATTTATCTTCTTCTTCAACTCTAATAGTTTTTAGGATTTCAATGATTTTTCTTGGCTCGTCCTGGGTTTTTAATCCTGCACATTCAAATAAAAATATAAAAGGCTCTGAACTGCCATCCATGATAGGAATTTCTTCTCCGGCTATATCGACATATAAATTGTCAATTCCGCATCCCCAAATAGCTGCCATTAGATGCTCTACGGTAGATACTTTCGCGCCATGTTTGTTAGTTAGGCTGGTTCCTAAATTGGTACCAGTAACATTGTCGTATTTTGCTTTGATTAGAGACTTTGATTTATCTAGGTCCGTTCTTCTAAAGACTATTCCGGTATTTACAGGAGCTGGAACAAAAGTCATTGAAGCGTGATCTCCGCTATGAACTCCTATTCCTTTGCAGCTTATTCTTGAATTAATTGTTTTTTGCGATTTTGATATCATTACCAAGGGTATTTTGAGTTAGTTTTGTGTTTGATCCACTGTGTGTTACAGATGATATCATAGATGGTACTCTTCTTTTTTGTAAAGATCTGAATTTGTATCCACATAACAAAAAACACACCTACAGCTAAGTTGAACCTGGATGAGGTAATCGCTTGATAGAAATTAATGTCATTGTGGATCTTGTAAAAAACAAGGTAGAAAACGTAAGCAAATGGCATTATGGACAGTAAATAATGTATTAGAGCTAAGGTGAATCCTATATCCTTGTCATTATTTTTCACCATTCTCAGTGACATAAGTCTTTTACCAGGGGTTGCTTGCCATTTGGATGAATTAAAGAATGTGTAGTAAATCACACCGACAAAAATGATGACAGAAACTAAAATTAGAGTATGAGTGACAAATGGATGTCCTAAAATATATGAAACGTGACTTTCAGTTGACTTTGGAGTCTGAGTGCCAAATTGTGCCTGGAAATCTGAAAGAAACTTTGTCATTTGATCCCTATACCACAGCGATCCACAAACTTGTATAGTTATAACTCGAAGAATTAAAACTAGAAACATATCGATCCCTGAAGAAAAAGATCTTCTAAATGGCGATGCAAATTTTGCTCTTTCTGGGTCCGGTGTTAGGAATTTTTTAATGAATGTAACCATCGGTATTAGTTTTGATTTTATTATTTTTACTATCCAGTAAATCTACTTTAGTATTTGCCTCTTTATCAAGATAAAATTCACCTATTTTTGTTAAATTAATTTTTATCTTTTTGGCTAATTGGTTAATTTGTTCTTCTGAATCTTTATTTATGCTGAAAATTAACTCAAAATCTTCCCCTCCGGCTATTAGGTCTAGCTTTGAGGTTTTTTTTGATGTGTATAAGAGGGTTTGTGCTTCTTTGGAGAATGGAATATCGTCTAATTGTATTTTTGCGCTTAGGTTAGAAGAAATGCATATGTGATTTAGATCTGCCAGTAGGCCGTCGGAGATGTCTATAGCGCAGCTTGATAGGTTATTTTTTAATAGTTCTTGGCCTAATTTTATTCTTGGACTTGGGAAAAAATGTTTGTCGTGGAAATATTTGTTTGTTTTATTCTTTAGGCCTAGATAAGAGTCTCCGATGTAGCCTGATACATAGATTGAGTCACCATTTTTGGCATTTTTTCTGAGGAGAGCGGATCCTTTTTTAATTTTACCAAAGATTGTGATGCTAAAGGTTAAGGTTTTTGATCTGATGGTGTCGCCGCCTAGGAGTTTTAGGTCATATTCGTCTTGTACTTCTTTTAGGCCTTGAGTGAAGTCTTCATAGAATTTATGAGTTAGAGTGTCGTTTTTACTGAATCCTAGCATATAGCCAAAAGGTGTGGATCCACTTGAAGCTAGGTCTGATAAATTACTGAGTAGGGCTTTTTTAGCTATTTTGTAGCCTCCATCTTCTTTTAGGAAGTGAGTGTCCTGCGCCAATAAATCTTTACTAATAATTAGTTCTTCGTCTGGTTCGAGTGAAATTTTTGCAACATCGTCTGTTAGTCCAAAGGATTCTTTGGAAGTTGCTAGGGGTTTGAAAAATTTATTTATTAGTTCGAACTCATTCATATCCTAGCATTTTAGAATGGATGTATTAAAAAGAGAATGTTTTTTTGTCCTGGAAATCCAGACATTTTTAAATAATTAATCGATTACTATGTTTAACCAAAATTTCCTAGATTCTGCAAAGCAAGAATTACAAGATTTAAAAGAGAAAGGTCTTTATAAAGGTGAGTATCAAATTACTTCTGAGCAATCTGCCAATATTGAGATTTTGCATGAAGGTAGCAAAAAGAAAGTTTTGAATTTCTGTGCAAATAACTATTTAGGGTTAGCCAATAATAAGAGGCTTGAGGATGTTGCAAAAAAGGCGATTGATAAATATGGTCTTGGAACTGCGTCAGTTAGATTTATTTGTGGGACGCAAGATATTCATAAGGAATTTGAAGGAAAATTAGCTAAGTTTTTAGGACATGAAGATGTGATTACTTTTTCTTCTTGTTTCGCTGCTAATGGTGGTGTTTTTGCGTCATTATTTGACGCAGACGATGCGATTATTTCTGCCGACTTAAACCATGCTAGTTTGATTGATGGAATTAGGCTTAGTAAGGCTAAACGTTATTTTTATAAGTTTGACGATATGTCAGATTTGGAAAGCAAGTGCAAAGATGCTCAGGGACAAAAAAATAGAGTTATTGTAACTGACGGTGTTTTCTCAATGGATGGTGATATTGCGGATTTAAAATCTATTTGTGATTTGGCTGAGAAATATAATTGTCTTGTATTGGTTGATGATTGTCATGCAACAGGATTCATTGGTGAAAATGGTAGAGGGACTCCTGAATATAGAGAAGTTGAAGGTAGAATTGATATTTTAACTACTACTTTAGGAAAGTCTTTTGGTGGTATCTCTGGTGGCGTGATAGCTTCTAAAAAAGATGTTATTGATAAGCTTAGAAATAAGGCGAGACCATATTTATTTTCGAATAATATTTCTGCTTTAATTGCGGCTGTCGGTATTGAAATTATTAAGATGACTGAAGAATCTAAGGATTTGATTCAAAAATTAGCTAATAATACTAAGTATTTTAGAAAATGCATGGTTGAGGCTGGTTTTGATGTTAGAGACGCAAATGGCGTTCATCCTGTTGTTCCAGTTATGCTAGGTGATGCGGTTTTGGCTTCAAAATTTGCTAAGAAAATGGTTGAGGAAGAGGGTATTTATGTTATTCCTTTCTCTTTCCCGGTTGTGCCTAACGGCGAGGCGAGAATTAGAGTTCAGATTTCTGCTGGTCATAGCCAAGAGCATTTGGAAAAGGCGGTTAATTCTTTCGTGAAAGTTGGGAAGGAATTAGGCGTTATTTAGAGGAAATTACCGTCTGAGATAGATGTCTTGGTAGTGGTAGCTTTGGATTTTGGAGAGGAAGACGGTGTGTTTGATTTAGAGAATTTTTCTCTTTCTTTTAGTATTTCAGATATTTTTCTTAATTCTTAGACAATTTGGGAGGCCTTGTTCATTAGATTCTATCTTTGGTGGTTGACGTTGAGAATATATCTTCGGCAAATGAACTCACTCTGTTAAAAACCTCTCTTTTTGTTTCTCCTATCGCGGATGTTTCTGGTTGATGGTTTGGTTATTGTGCTAAATGGTCTGTGAAAGGTGAGGTTTCTTGCTATTCTTGACCTCATTGTAATTCTTAAGTAAGAAATTTCATTTACAGAAAAATCGGGCATCTTATAGTTGGATAGTCTAAAACACAATGTAGTTACTAGATTGGTTGTTTGATTGATAAATTTATACTTAAAGGCGAGATGGTTAAAAATATTTGGATTTTATTACTATTATTAGTAGTTTCTTGTGGTGGTACTAAGGAGGAGGCTATTAAAGTTGGTCTGGTTGATTCTTGGGATAAATATTATGTGAATGATTACGACAAAACTGCGCAAGTTGATGTTTATGTTGTGACAAATAGGAATAAAAAGTCGAAGGATTTTTCTTGTGAAATTGGTGTTTTTGGTGTTGAGGAATCAAAAAAAGTTAATTTTGGTAGTTGTAAAATCAATGTGCCAAAACATCACATTGTTGGCAGTATTCCAGATGTTATTACCAATAAGGGGTTGATTCATAAGCATTTTAAGATTTTGCAAGAGGAGTCGTTAGAAAAAGACAATCTAGTTGCAAGGATCAAACAAACTAGACGTAGCCCATTAATTTTTGTTCATGGCTTTAATGTTAAATTCCATGAAGCTGTTATTAGGTCTTCGCAAATTGCTCATGATTTAAAATATCAAGGTCCTATTATTTTATTTTCTTGGCCAGCCGGTGGTGATGGGTCAACAGTTTCTATGATTGATCAGACTTACAGAGACAATTTGAAAAATGCTAAATTCGCAATTAATGACTTTTCGCAATTCTTGGTGCTGTTGAAAAACAATGGCATTACTCCAAATATTTTAGTTCACTCAATGGGACATCAGCTTGTGCTGAATTCACTGGAAGTTTTGAATAAAAAATATCCGGATGATAAGTTTATGGATAAGCTTATTTTAAACGCACCGGATTTTGAAGTTGATAGGTTTAATGAGATAAAGAAAAATATTCAAAGTGTCGCAAATAATGTGACGATTTATTGTGCTAAAAATGATAAAGCAATTGCAGCTTCAAATAATATTAACGGATCTAAGAGACTAGGTGAGTGTTTGATTATTGATGCCAAGCATGATACTAAGATTGATTTGATTGATGTTACATTGGTGAATAATTCATTTTTGGGACATGGTTATTATTATTCTAGGGAAGTCTTAACTGATATGTTTCAAAATTTGATTGGCATTAAGGCTAGCAGAAGAATGTTTATTGTGGAAAAGGACTTTCATGAAAATCAATATTATTTGAGAAAATAGGAGAAATTATGGAAAATAATGATCAAGAAAACCAACCAAAAAACCAAGAATATAGGGTTCCGGATAAGTCTTTGATTTTTGCTAAGGCGACTGCTTTTGCGCTTTTCATTGTTCTGTCTACGGTGAGTTTGATTTATGTTATTTTATATTTAGTTAAATGATTGATTTTGAGTTAGCGACATTTGCGGTTGATGAGAATAAGTCTCAAGGTAGACAGCATAAGGAGATTTATGATGATTCTAAATATCGTTCGGTTTTTGGGCGTGATCGTGATCGGATTATTAATTCTGCGGCGTTTCGCCGGTTGCAATATAAGACTCAGGTATTTGTTAACCATCATGAGGGTGACCATTACCGCACTCGCCTGACGCACTCTTTAGAAGTGGCGCAAATTGCTCGTTGGATTTCTAGTGGGTTGAGGGTTAATAAGGATTTGGCGGAGATTATATCACTGGCTCATGATTTAGGGCATACGCCTTTTGGACATGCCGGAGAGGATGCTTTGAATGAGAAGTTGAGTGCCTTGGGAACAAGCATTAGATTTTCTCATAATGCTCATGCTTTGAAGATTATTACTAAGCTTGAAAATAGATTTATTGAATTTGAAGGGTTGAATTTGTCTTGGGAGATGTTGGAAGGAGTTGTTAAGCATAATGGGCCGTTGCTTGGGGAGGTGGATCCTTATATTTTGCAATATGATAAAGAGTTCGATCTAGATTTGGGGAGATATTCATCCCTAGAGGCTCAGGTTTCAGCGATTTCTGATGATATTGCATATAACAATCATGATTTGGAAGATGGCCTAAGGGCTGGTTTATTTGAAGTGGAGGCTGTCTTGGTTCTTCCAGTTGTTGGAGATATTTATAAAGATATTTTAGATAACTACCCTGATTTAGACCGTGAAAGGTTGGTAGGTGAAGCCAAGAAAAGAATGACATTGTCCATGGTTGTGGATGTTATTGAAAATAGTAAGAAAAATATTGCGGATGAAAAAATTGAGGTGGGCGATGATGTTAGAAAATTGTCTAGGCCTTTAGTTTCCTTTAGTGAAGAGATGGAAATAGCTCATAGGTCTTTGAAGAATTTTTTGATGATTAATATGTATCGTCATAAGAAGGTTAATGAGATGACTAAGGATGCAAAAAAGGTGGTGGGGGATTTATTTGATTTTTACTTGAAGGATCCTATTTTAATTCCAGCGGAGATACATCATAAATTCAGGATTAATAGTCAGGAATCATTAATAATTCTGATTTGTGATTATATTGCTGGCATGACTGACCGATTTGCTATTAACCAATTTAAAAATTTAAATTTATGACCAATATTATTTCTTACAAAGGAGTTAAGCCGAAGATTGATAGTTCAGCTTTTATTGCGAAGACGGCGATTATTACTGGGAATGTAGAAATTGGTGAAAATTCAAGTGTTTGGTATGGCTGTGTTTTTCGAGGTGACGTTGCAAAATTGAGCGTTGGTAAAAATAGCAATATTCAAGACAATACAGTGCTACATGGAACTAGACCAAATCATGTGCAAAACAAGACAGGTGCCCAGGGCGCCTGCGTAACTATTGGAGACAATGTCACAATTGGCCATTGTGCGGTAATTCATGCATGTACCATTCAGGATAATTCATTTATTGGTATGAAGTCTGTAGTGATGGATTTGGCGGTAGTTGAAGAATATGGAATGTTAGCTGCAGGTGCGGTTCTGACACCAGGTAAGGTGGTTAAGTCTGGCCAAATTTGGGCTGGAAGTCCGGCGAAGTATTTTCGTGATTTAAGCCAAGAAGAAAAAGACTACATGCTTATTTCTGCAGATAATTATGCTGAGTTAGCTAGGGATTATAAAGAAGAAAATGATAATTAATATCAATTATTACATTAGGGGTCAGACCCCTAATGTAATATTAAAAGAATTTTTTGGGTTTTATGTTTAATAGGGATCAGGTTGAGTATATTGTTGGGGTGGCTAAGAAAGCTGGTGAGATGGCAGTGGGTTATTTTGAGGGGAATAATTTTAATGTTTCTCGTAAGAAGGATAATTCAGAAGTTACTTGTGCGGATATTGAAATTAGTAAATTTATCGGAGAGAGCTTAAATAAAGAATTTAGTGACATTCCAGTTATTTGTGAGGAGGGTGACCTTAGAGATCATAGCTTTGATACATTCTTTTTGATCGATCCAATTGATGGTACTGGAAGTTTTGCGGCTTTGAAGACGGATTTTTCTATTAATATTGCTTTGGTTAAAGATAAAAAACCGGTTTTTGGGCTTATTTATGCACCGCTTTTTGAGGGTGGTAAGATGATGTTTAGTAATTGTGATGATGAAGTTGTTTTAGAGACGCAAACAGGATTAAAGGTGATTAAAGCAGTTGAAGAAGTTGAAGGGATTAAAATTGTTACTTCAAAAAAGACTAAGGATGAGCAATTGGAGTTGTATATGAACACTTTTATACCAGACACTGAGTATGAAGTATTTAGGGTTTCCTCAGCCGCAAAGTTCTTCTATGTGATTGAAGGAAAAGTGAATCTTTATTTGCATTTTCGTCCATCCATGGAATGGGATATTGCTGCTGGTCATTATTTAGTTGAACTTATTGACGGAGAACTTAAAAAGCTTAAGATAACGCAAGATAGTATTGCGTTAGATGGTAAGTTTTTGTATAATAAAAAAGATTATTTAAATGGGCCATTTATGGCTAAAATTACTTAATTATGGTTAAAAAATTTACGGCAAATTGTTCTTTCGGTGGTCAGGTTTCACCGGTTACTTTATATGTTGGAAACCCTACTAAAGGTAATCACCCATTGGCTTTTCAAAGCAAGTGGTTGAGTAATGAAAGAGGCGGGACGATTCCAAATAACATTATGGAATCATTTTCCAAATTGTCTGACATTGCAGAGAAAAACAAAGTCCCTTTTGAGGATTTATGTGCTTATGTGATTGACGAAATACAATCTAATAATTCTCTAGAATCTGACGCAAAGAGGGATACCGAACTTGCAGGGTCAGATGAAGCAAAAAAAGAATAAAATGAAGAATAAAAAAATAGCAATTTTATTTGGTGGTTGGAATTCTGAGAGGGAAGTGTCTCTTTCTTCAGGAAGGGCTGTTAATGAGTCTCTGAGTAGATTGGGCTACCAGGATGTCACATTAGTTGATTATTCTAAGAATAGCTACGAAGAGCTACAAGCTCTTAATCCTGACGTTGTTTTTAATGCTCTGCATGGAAAATATGGCGAGGATGGATGTGTGCAAGGAATGTTGGATATTTTAGAAATTAAATATACTCACAGTGGAGTGTTGGCTTCGGCTCTTTGTATGGATAAGATCTTATCAAGAAATATTTGTTCTCAAATTGGCGTGAAGTCTCCGGAATTTGATATTTTAGTTCAGGGACAAAATCAGCAAAATAAAGACAAGATTAAAAAAATTGGTAAACCTTTCGTTATTAAACCAAATGACGAAGGATCTAGTATTGGAGTTGAAGTTCTTTTAGAAGATAGCGATTTCGATATTGATAATTATGAATGGAAATATGGATCTGAAATAATTATCGAAAAATATGTTTCGGGTCAGGAAATACAAGTTGCGGTGATAGGTAATAAAGCATTTGGTGCGATTGAAATCAGACCGAAAAAACTTTTCTATGATTATGAGTGTAAATATACCAAAGGCATGACGGACTATGTAATGCCAGCTGAAATTGACTCTGATAAATATAAAGAATCTTTGGATTTAGCTTATAGATGCCATAAGGAATTAGGTTGCGATGCAATAAGCAGAGTTGATTTTATATTAAGTGATAAGGATAAAAATTTCTATTTACTGGAAGTTAATACGCAACCAGGATTTACACCTTTGTCATTAGTTCCACAAATTGCTGAGCATGTAGGAATTTCTTTTGATCAAATTGTTGAGTTTTTAATTAATCAAGCAATCAATAATGATTAAAGATAGTTTGAGAGAAAAGATTATTAATTTCTTACTTACTAACAGATTTGTTAGGGGTAGTAGGGTATTTTATCATAAAATTTTTTCGGCTATAATTTTTAGATTTTGGTTAGCAGCTACATTGGTAATGATTTTTTTAGTGTTGGTGCTGTATTACTTTAAGCCAAATTATTTTGACAGGCCAATTGAGCAGATCACTTCTTATTTTTATCATTATTTAAAGATCGATAGTAAGAATTTTGCTAAGATAAATATTGAAGGTATCAGTCATATTAAACGCCAAGAAATCATTGATATTATAGAAAGTAGCAAAAATGAAGTGGACGGCGAAGGGCAAAAAATAATTTCTATCTTGGCTAAAGATATTAAAGACAAATTATCCTGGATTGATAAAGTTAAGATTACTAGGAATCTTCCATATACTTTAAACATTGAAATTGAGGAGTTTAAACCTTTTGCAGTTTGGCAAGAAAATGGTGAAAAATATTTAACTAATAAGGATGGTAAATTAGTAAAATATGAGGAGATTGATGGTTATCAATATATGTTCATCTTGTCTGGAAGCGGTGCTAATAAGAATGTAGAATCTTTGTTTAATATATTTTTTAAAGATCCTAGTTTAAGTGCTAATGTTTATTCGGCGAACTGGGTTTCTAAAAGGCGCTGGGATATTGTTTTTGAGGACGGGTTTTTAGTTAAGCTACCAGAAAAAGATATTGATGTTGCTTGGCAGAAATTGAAAAAAATGCTGGAAATGCAAGGATCTACAATAGGGTTGAAGACAATTGATTTGCGAGTGATTGATAAAATCTATTTGGAGTATGAAGATAAATACATTAAAGGATTCAAAAAGAACTAATTTTTGGTAATGGAACCAGGTACCGGGAGAAAAGATCTGACTTTCGTTACATTATTTCCTTGTTAAATAAGTGAGCGAATTTTATTTTCCTCTAGTAAGTTACATATTTTAAAATTTTTAATGGCTAAAAAGAGTTCAAAAGGAAAAATTGTTGCATGTCTTGATCTTGGTTCTTCCAAGCTAGTATCTGTCATCGCGTCTGTAAATGGTGATGATGTTAAGGTTCTTGGTTTTGGTCATAAGGAAGCAATTGGTATAAATTCTAGTACCATTTCTGATATGAACTTGGCGCAAAAATCCATCACCAATGTAGTTGCGCAAGCTGAGAGAATGGCTGGGTTTAATATTGATAAATTATTAGTTGGCATTTCTGGGATTCAATCAAGTTCTCGAACTATTGAAGTTAGTAGCAAAATTTCATCTGATATTGTCAAAAATACCGATATTGTTAATTTAACTGGCAAGGTTAGGGCGCAGTTTAAAAAGAATAATCGCGAAATAATCCACTTAATTCCACTAGAATATCGTATTGATGACTCATCCGCGGTTGTAAACCCGAGATACATGTCAGGTGATGTTTTATACGCTAAATTCCACGTTGTTTCGACGTCACAAACTACTATTAAAAATATTGAAAATTGCTTAAGCAGATGTCAGCTATCTGTAAATAATTACATAGTTGAACCTTACGCGGCAGCTCTTTCTTGTCTGTCACAAAATGACATGAATTTAGGCTCTTTGGTGATTGAAATGGGTGCTAGGTCGACATCTCTTGCAATTATTTTAGATGGAAAATTCGTTAAAATTGCTAGCTTACCTATTGGCGGTTTTCATATTACTAAAGATATTTCGACAATATTAAATATTAGTACTGACTTGGCTGAAAAGATTAAGAACCTAAATGGTTCTTTAATCATTAGTCCTATTGAAGAAAAGGAGATGATTAAAATGAAATTATCTGCCGCTAATGAAATTTCAGAAAATAGTGAAATTATTGGTATTACCAGAATTCAGTTACGAGATATTATGCAATCAAGGCTGGAAGAAATTTTCGAATCAGCAAAGAAGCTTTTACAGAAAGCCGGAATCCCGACTTACATCATTGGAAATATTATTCTAACTGGCGGGGTTACGTCAATTGTTGGTATTGATAAATTAGCCACAGAGATCTTCGATAAGAATGTTAAGATTGGTTATCCAAATAAAATAGATTCTATTCCAAGCGAAATACTTAATCCGGCTAATTGTTGTTCAATTGGAATGTTGGTATTTTTGAAGAATATTTATGCTAAAGAAAAGTCAAAAGACGGTTTTGAAAGTAGACCAAGCTTTATGACTAAACTGATTGATAAATTGGCTGGAATTTAACTTTTTTGTTATAATACTAGAAACATTTTCCACCTAGGTGGAAAATCTCTAGCCTTACCAATAATGACTCAGGGTTAGGTGATATTCCGACAACTTTTCTTAATTCTTATCTAGACTTCCCACCGTTTTTATTACTCTCTTTTTGGTAACTTACTCTATCTGCGTGGCTCATATTTTCTATATCGCCATATTTTTCTTCTAATTTTTGGTTGTTTAATTTCCTTTTTTTCTTTTTCCAAATTACTGAACGCATGCCAGTTGTATTAAATACATCACTCGTGCCCATTTCATCTACTTCTTCAGATCTATCATCCCAAGCATCTTTGCTAGACCCTCCTTGTTGTTCTTTATCTTCTAAGCCACCAACTTCTGTATCTAGGCCTCTGGTTTTATTGTTTTTTGGTTTTATTCCTGGTTCTGTTGTTTCTTCGGGTGGAACAATTTGTGTATCGTCTTGCTTTATGAAGTTTTGATCGTCGTCATCTTTATCTTTTGGTTTTATTAAGCCTAGTTTATTGAAAAGATCATTTATTTTAGATGGAATACTCATTTTGCTAATCATTATTAAATATTGGATATTTTATCAACCACCTCAAATGCTGCTTTTAGCTTTTGATCGCTATCATTAAGGTTTGCCGTTAGAAATAGCACTTTTTGGTTTGCCTGAAGTTTGATTTGGTTATGACTACCAAAGATTAGCTCCATTAACTTTTCAGGGTTTTTGAATTTGTTATTTCTAAATTCTATTAAAACTCCTGATTTGCTAACTTCAAGTTTTTGAATATTCATTTTTTGGCATTCGAATTTTAGTTTTGCTACCTCAATAAGATTGTTTATTTCTTCAGGAACCTTACCAAATCTATCAGTCATTTCTTCTAAAATTGCATCTTGATCTTTTTCAGTTTTGATAGCAGCAATTTTTTTATAAAAACTCATCCTAAGTGCTAAGTCTTCAATGTAGATCTCGGGTATTAGAAGTGATATTCCAAGTTTTACTTGGCTTGAGAAGTCCATATCAAAGCCTAAATCTTGTTCTTTTTGATGCTTGTTTTTTTCTTTTTCAATCGTCTCAAGGAGCATTTGTTGGTAAAGCTCGGCGCCTGTTTCTTTAATGTGACCAGATTGTTCGCCTCCTAAAATATCTCCGCTGCCTCTAATGTCCATATCGTGACTAGCAATACTAAATCCAACACCAAGGGAGTCTAGATTTTGCATAACTTCCAGTTTTTTCTTGGAATCTGCAGATATGGTTTTGCGGTTATTGGTCATTAAATAGCAATATCCTCTTACCTTGGTTCTTCCAACGCGTCCACGAAGCTGATAGAGCTGCGACAAGCCAAACATGTCAGCCTTGTAGATGATCATTGTATTGGCTTGCGATATGTCTATTCCTGATTCAATAATCGTAGTTGAAAGTAGCACATCAATTTTGCCATCAACAAAGTCATTCATGATTTTATCAAGCTCGGTCGGATTCATACGTCCGTGAGCATGTCTAATTGTTACTTCTGGAAGCAATATTTTTAATCTTGGTTCAATATCTTCGAGATCACTAATACGTGGAACAACAAAAAATACTCTCCCACCTCGATTATATTCTCTCATTACGGCTTCTTTGGTGATCACTGAATCGTAAGGCATTACAAAGTTTCTAACGGCAAGACGATCAACCGGTGGAGTGGCAATTAGACTTAAATCTTTAACGCCAGTTAATGACATTTGTAGAGTTCTTGGAATAGGGGTGGCGGATAAAGTCAGAATGTGGATTTCATTTCTGAATTCTTTTAATCGTTCTTTTTGAGCCACGCCAAAATGCTGTTCTTCATCAACGATTACGAGGCCGAGATTTTTAAATTTGATGGTTTTTTGTAATAGCGCATGCGTGCCAATAATTATGTCTATTTTGCCACTTTCTAATTCTTTTTTAATCTCTCTAGCTTGCGCCGGAGTGATTAGGCGCGATAATTGTTTCACATTAATGTTGAGATCTTTGAAACGGTCAAAGAAGTTTTTGTAATGCTGGCGTACAAGCAAAGTTGTTGGTGCTACTATTGCTACTTGGTATCGCTGAGAATACGAATTATCATTTGCCACTAAGTCATCGCGTAGCTTGTTTTTAACATGCGAATGCGTGAACTCGCCCTTGAGGGGGATGGGGGGTAGAATATTACTAACTACAATTGCTGCTGCGCGCATTGCGACTTCTGTTTTTCCAAAGCCAACGTCACCACATATCAGACGATCCATTGGAGATCCTTTGGCTAAGTCTTCTTCTATTTCTTCAATTGCTTGTAATTGATCTTCGGTTTCGACAAATGAGAATCGGTTTTTAAATTCTTCGTAAAATTCTTGATCTGGCGTAAATATTGGTGATTTTCTTAATTTTCTCGCAGCGGCTATTTTAAGTAATGCTTCGGCGGCTACTTTGATTTTTTTCTTAACTTTTTCTCTTCTATTCTTCCATCCAGCTACTCCGAGTTTGTCTAACTGGATTAGAGGATTGTCAGCGCCATATCTTGTAATTAGGTTAATATCGTCAACTGGCACGAATAATGTGTCATTGCCGCCGTAAATTATCTTAATCATGTCGATTTTGATCTCGCCGACATTGATTAGTTGAATTCCATCAAATTTACCAATTCCGTAGTCTCGATGAACAACTAATTCACCTTTATTAATACTTAATCCTTCTTCTAAGAGTCTTTGTGAGGCGACTTTTTTGTTTTTCCTTCTAACAACTTTTTCACCAAAAATTGCTTGCTCACCTATGACCATAAAATCACTTGAATAAAACCCTGTATCCAAAGGTAAGATGGTAGTTGAGAAGTTTATCTCGTAATCCAACATGATTTTTGCAAAGCGATCCTTGAAGCTTTCTGAAAGAAGCGAAACTATTACTTTGAGTTTTGGATTTACTTGTTTTTGAGCAAAAACATATTCTTTCATCAACTCAATAGGGTCTTTTCTATTGGTGCGCCCAGCCAAAGAGAAATCCGGAACTGCTTTAAGTTCAAGATCAATTACTCTGGTGTTGCTACTTCCAACATCAAACTTATTAAATTTGATGTTAAGGTGTTTTTCTAATTCTGCTTTGAAATCTTGATCACTAAAATAAAGTAATTCTGGTGAGATAGGATTGTATATTACCGAATACCTAATCTTTTTCTCAGCTATTCTTGAATCAAAATATTCTTTAACTAATTCATTTTTTTCTTTCAAATCACCAAATAGCTCATCGGCAATAAAACAAACGGGTTTTTCCAAATATTCAAATAAGCTAGATAAATTATTATCGTAAAAAAATGGCAGCCAATGCTCCATTCCCGGATATGTTCTTTTCTCAGATATTGCTAAATAAAGCTGATCATCAACTGCCGCACCAAAATGTTCTCGATAGTTTTTTCTAAAATTCTCAATTGATCTTTCATCTAAAATTACCTCACTATTTGGCAAGATCTCAATTGCTTTAACTGGCTCTTTAGTTAATTGTGTAATGGGATCGAAGGCTTTTATTGATTCTACCACATCGCCAAAGAAATCGATTCGATATCCGACTAAATCTGCTGCCTCTTCAATAACAATATCAATTATTCCGCCCCTTACTGCAAATTCATTAATGTCATTTGCACAAGATTGTCTTTTGTAACCCTTATTGGTCAGGAATTTTCTAATATCGTCAATTCTAGCTTTGCTGCCTACTTTTAAATATATTCCGATGTCTCTTAGGTTGGAAGGAGAAACGGTTTTTTGTGAGATGGCGTTTATTGAGGTGACGATAAAGAATTTTTGGTCAGCTTTTTTATTGGCGAGTTTGTAAAGAGTTTTGATCCTGTTAGATAAAATAATAGATTTTGGTGACACGCGGTCATATGGCAGACAGTCCCAGGCGTAGAAATTTAGAATTTGTGCGTCTGGTAGAAAATATCTAATTTGTTTATTGATGGTCTCAATTTCTTTATCACTTTTGGCGATAAAAACAAAATCTGAGTCAGGGAAATTTCTGGTAAGTTTTGCAGCAATAAAGCCTTTAGAATCATCCGGAGTCTTAACAAGATGGCATGATTCATTAATATTCTTAATCTTTATATTATAATCCATATGCTAATATTTAATATTACATTCGGGGTCAGACCCCAAATGTAATCTAAAAGTACATTTGGGGTCAGACCCCGAATGTAATATTAAATTGTTAAAGTTTTTCAACGCTAAAGTCGGCTTGGCTTTTGTTGACGTCTGGTTCTAATACTGGAATACCGTGACTTTTGGCTTGTTGGATGAAGACGTTTATTTTCTCGGCATTATCAATATCTAGATTTATTGAGGCGGTTAGAAATTCTGGTAGAAAATGTGCTTTTAAATAGGCCGTTTGGTATGAAATCAAAGCGTAGGCAGCGGCGTGTGATTTGTTGAAACCATATCCGGCGAATTTATCTACTAAATCAAAAATCTCGTTAGATTGTCTTTCATCTAGGCCATTTTTGACGGCTCCGGCGTTAAATATGACTCTTTGTTTATCCATTTCTTCTTTGATCTTTTTACCCATCGCTCTTCTAAGTACATCCGCACCACCAAGACTGTAACCAGCTAATACTTTTGCTATTTCCATTACTTGTTCTTGGTAAACAATTACACCGTAAGTTTCTTTTAATACCGGCTCTAATAGTGGGTGAGGGTAGTCAAGTTTTTCTTCCCCGTGTTTTCTTCTAATGTAGGTCGGGATGTTGTCCATAGGGCCTGGACGATAAAGTGAAATTAGGGCGATAATATCTTCAAATTTATCAGCTTTCATCTGGCGCAGAACCGATCTCATGCCAGATGACTCTATTTGGAATACGCCAACTGAATCACCGGATGCAAGCATTTCAAATGTATGTTTGTCGTCAAGCTTTAGGCTCGCAATATCAATGTCTATGTTACGATTTTGTTTAACCAATTTAACGGTTTTATCAATTGTGGTTAGGGTTTTAAGACCTAAAAAGTCAAATTTTACAAGGCCAGCTGCTTCGGCGTATTTCATGGAATAACCAACCGCCGGCATCTCTGATCCTTGGTCATTAAAGAGTCCGCAAATTTCGTAAAGTGGTTTGTGACCAATTACAAGTCCTGCCGCGTGAGTTGATGCGTGTCTGTTTAGGCCTTCTAGCTTTAGGCCAATCTCTACTAATTTTGTTACTTGTGGATCTTCTTTTACTGCTTGTTGAAGATCTGTATCCATTTCAATGGCTTTTCCAAGTGTAACAGCTTCAACAGCGTTAAATGGAATTAGTTTGCAAATTCTATCAACTTGGAAATAGGGCATTTGCAATACTCTGCCCACGTCTTTCAAAACGGCTTTTGCTTGTAGTTTTCCAAAGGTAATAATTTGTGCTACATAGTCACGGCCATATTTTTCTTGTACATAAGTTATTACTTCGTCGCGTCGCGCCTGACAAAAATCGATATCAAAATCGGGCATTGAGACTCTTTCCGGATTAAGGAATCTTTCAAAAAGTAGGCCGAATCTTATTGGATCAAGATCAGTGATTTTTAGTGACCATGCAATGATTGATCCAGCACCAGAACCACGACCAGGACCAACAGGTATGCCATTTTTTTTGGACCATATTATGAAATCAGATACAATTAAGAAATATCCGGGGAAGTCCATTTTAATAATTATTCCTAGCTCAAAATCTAAGCGTTTGAAATATTCTTCATTTATTCTTTCTTGTTCCTCAGTTGAGGTGTCCTCGAGCTTAAATTTATGAGCTAATCTTTCTCGTAAACCTTCTTCGGATTGTCTTTTTAATTCATCAGGCTCGCTAAATCCTTCGCTGACGTTAAATCTAGGTAGAGTAGGAGGATTCTCAAAAGAAAATATTTGGCATTTTTTGGCGATGTTAACGGTATTTTCAATTGCTTCAGGTATGTCGCTAAATAATTCTTCTAGCTGCTCTTGGCTTTTAAAATATTGTTCTTTGGATACTCTTTTTCTATCTGTTTGGGTTACAACCTTACTAACACCGATGCAAGAAAGGATATCTTGAGCCTCATGCATTTCTTTTGTAAGGAAATAGACATCATTTGTAGCAACCAATGGTATTTCTTTATCAAATGCTAAATCTATTAACTTTCTTTCTAAGTCTTTTTCTTCTTTAGTCCCGTGTCTGGTGACTTCGATGTAGTAATCATCGCCAAATAACTCTTTAAAACCATCAATTATTTTATTTAGCTTCTTTGTTTGATTCTCATTAAGAAGACTAGCTATCACCCCTTCAACACTGCCGCTTAGACAAATTAAACCTGTACTATGTTTTTTTAGGAAGTCTAACTTTAAATGAATCGGCAAACCGGCTTCGCGTTGCAAATATCCTTGTGACACAAGATACATTAGGTTTTTGTAACCTTCCTCATTCTTGGCAATAAGAGGTAGCTTGGTAAGGCTTTTTTCAATATCAAGATTAGATAGGTTCTTTTTATCGCGATCATTTAGATCCAGTAATATTTCACAGCCGACGATTGGTTGGATACCATTTTTTTTGCAATAGCTAGAAAATTCAAGCGCCGCAAAAAGGTTACCACCATCACAAATACCAATAGCTGGCATCTTGAATTCTTTGGCCTTTTCAACAAGCTCAGGAATCTTAATAGCGCCTTTACAAAGCGAATATGTTGTGTGATTTCTCAGGGGAATAAACATACACTGATTTTTTAGAAAAATCTTTATTATTCAAGATAATTCTGCAGTGGAGTTGAAATTTAATCTTCATCTACACCTATTTTCTTGAAAATCCGCCTTAAATCCTTTGTGGATAAATCTTTATTGGTAAGTGGAATCGTGATTAGATCTTTCCTAATAGGGTGCTTATATTGATTGTGATCTTTGTTTGAGGCGAATAACTCCCAGCCATATTGCTTGAGAATATTTATGATTTCTTGATTATCCATGTGGTGAATGAATTTGTTTTTATTTAACGATTTTAGTAATATGTATCATACACAATACAATTAAATATCAACAAATACTATATGCGCATCTACAACTACAGTTTTATTGCTCATTTTTATGGTGTATATCCGAGAGAGAAAACCTTAAAAATAAGGCATAAAAAAACCCTCCAGATCTAAGATCTAGAGGGTAATGCGCCAGGAACCACCACCACGCAAACCCGGCGTGTCGCAACCTTTTTCCCTTGCGGGTATTTTATGGGGAAACGATTCCCGGCAGGGAACATCTTAAGTTATCTGCTTATTTATAATCAAGAATTTTTTTTATTTTTTTCTAACGATTAAATAACCACGATATTTATCACCATCCTTAGTGTTCATAGCTTCATAGAATTCTTGAATTGAAACCCAAAACCATTTTTCTTTATGTAGAGCCACATCTAAAATTAGAACTGAATCTGATTGTTCATCATACGCAACTACCGGAGAGATATGTCCTCCAGTTTTCTTTCCGATTTTTTTACCATTGTAATTAGCAATGATGTATTTTTTATCGTTTGTAAAGGCGGTCTTTAGATTTTTTCTGAATTGTTCAATTTCTTTTTCAGTATTTTTGAGTGCATGAATTTTTGTTACTTTAAAGTTATGACCATATTTCAGCATTTGACTAAATTCACTTAGAGTAACTCCTGGATCATAGACTGGGTCTCCATTTACGAGTTTTTTAGCTTGTTTTAGATCAATGATTTTTTTACTTTTTATTTTTTGCACTTTCTTATTAAAGAAATCTTGCTGTAAATATAATTTAAAGGGAATTACATCACCGCCAAGATCTTTTGGCTTTTTCACTTCTCCAGTTTTTTGGCTAGATATTTCACCATAGTTACTAGCATTTAGAATAATTACAGCAGTTGCAGCGCCACAATATAGTGGGTTTTCTTGAGGCTGATAGAAATTTGCCAATTGGTAAAAGTCGCTATTGTATTTACTTCTGTTTAGCCTTTCTAAACCATCTTTTGAGTTCCAACTGGTTGTTAATTTTGCATCATTGGCAATTGACACCTTGGCAAAAGAAATGAGAATTATGGCGAATAAGAAACTTTTTTTGATCATGTCTGAAATACCAAAAGTAAAATTTATAGATAAGAAACTCAGTGAGGCAATATTGAGTTTTTTTGAATATTTAACAATTCAAAAGAACTATTCTAGTCACACAGTATCGGCTTACGAAGACGATATTCTCGATATTTGCAGATTTTTATATGATGTCAAAGGAAAAAAAGTCAGCTTCAATACTTTAGAAGAATTAGAAGCTCCAGATTACAGAGGTTGGTTATCTAAGAGACTAGAAAATCATAGTAACAGCTCTAACGCTAGGGCGCTATCCGCATTAAAATCAATGTTTAGTTATTTCAATAAAAATAACTTAATATCTAATGACAATATTTCTAAAATCAAAAGTCCGAAAATTCCTAAAGCAATTCCAAAATCTGTTGATGAAGTTGATATTAATGATATTTTAGCAGAAATCTCAAGCTTATCAAAAATTGAGTGGTGCATTAATAGAGATGAATCTTTATTACTTTTAATTTATGGCTGCGGATTAAGAATATCAGAAGCCTTGGCGCTAAAAAAAGAAGACATTAATACAAGCTTTATCACGGTTAAGGGCAAGGGCAATAAAGAAAGAATGGTGCCTTTATTAAAAATGGTAAAAAGCAAAATTAACGAATATTTAAAATCTAGTCCATTTACTTTTGGCAAAGACTCTTTGATTTTTTTGAACCAAAAAGGTGGGCAATATAGCCGCAGAAGTTTTAGTGCTTTGATTTCTAACATTAGAAAAAATCTAAACTTACCAGAGACCGTTACACCACATGCATTTAGACATTCATTCGCAACACATCTATTAGAAAGTGGGGCAGACTTGCGCTCCATTCAGCAGCTCCTTGGGCATGAAAGTCTTTCAACAACGCAAAGATACACAAAAGTAGATAGAGCCAGATTAATTGGTCAATATCAGAAATTTAGCTTGAGATAAAAAAAGGGACCAGATCCGAATTGGAGCTGGTCCCAAAAGATGCTAGGCATCAAAAATTTTAGTTAAAGCTAATTTTAACTTTAGTAATTCTCTTATTTAATCTTGTTAGAACTTCTTCTGAAATATCCATACTATCTTTGAAGTATAAAGCTTCATTAGCTGGAATAATAAGGTCTAGATTCTTTTCTTTAGAAATATCTGCAATGATGTCTTTAATCACTTCATTAATTTTGCTCATTGAGTCTAGAGAAGCTTTCTTCAAACTATTTTGTTTTCTATCAACAAATTCTTTTAATTCCTCAACTTTCATTTCAAATTGAGTTACTTCCTTTTCAAATGCTGACTTCGATAAAACAGATTTTTTACCTTCAACTTTCTTTTGCTCTTTTTCTAGAGTTTTTTGTTTTTTAGTAACAAGCTTTTGATAGCTATCCTGTTGCTTAGAAACTTTATTTTGAATATATTTCATTGCTTTGGATTCTTTAACAATTTTTTCAATATCCAATACGGCAACTTCACTTGCATTAGCAAAATTTGCTGTAAAGAAGAAGAGTGCTGTAGCAGCTATAAGAAGTTTATTTTTCATATTCTTTATTTGTATTATTTGTTATGCAAAAGCTTGGCTTTTTAAAACTGGACTAGTAATATCACGGGCTTATTGGCTAAGATGGTGTTTTTTACTATCTGTAAGCAAGTTAATATTAAACATATTTAATTCAATACTTCTTTTAAAAGATAGATAAAATTGACACACTCTATGGAACAAAATAACAATAAGCCTACTAGGCAACAAGCTGAAGCAGCAGTAAAAACTCTTATATCTTGGGCTGGCGATAATCCAGGTAGAGAAGGTCTTTTGGAAACTCCAAGTAGAGTAGTTAGAGCTTATGAGGAGTTTTTCTCTGGCTATAATCTTGATCCTCGTGATATTTTAGGTAAAACTTTTGAAGACGTAGAAGGATATGAAGACATGGTCCTTCTTAAAGATATGAGATTAGAATCGCACTGTGAACATCATATGGTTCCAATAATTGGAAAAGCTCACATCGCCTATATTCCAGATAAAAGAGTTGTTGGGATAAGCAAAATTGCTAGGCTTTTGGATTTATTTGCAAAGAGATTGCAAACTCAAGAAACTATGACATCACAAATTGCTCATACTATTCAAGATGTTTTACAGCCAAAAGGAGTTGCAGTATTTATTGATGCTAAACATCAATGCATGACTACAAGGGGTGTACATAAAATTGCTACAACAACTATAACTAAAACAATGTTGGGTAGTTTTAAAGATAATCCAGATATTGAAAATAAGTTTTTTACCATGATTTCTTTGTAAATAATGCTTATTAAGTCTGATAAAGATATAATTCTAGCTTCAACATCTCCAGTTAGAAAAAAGATTTTGGAAGATGTCGCAATAGCGTTTCGCACTATATCTCCAACTTGTGACGAAGATGTACTAAAAGATGAATTCATTAAAAATGAACCAGATTTTTCGATTAGAAATTTGGCCATTTTTTTGTCTCGACAAAAAGCTTTGTCAATTTCAAATGACTACCTTGACAGCTACATCATAGGCTCAGATCAGGTTTGTGAGTTTGATGGACAAGAAATTTCAAAATCAAGAGACGCCAAAACAGCAATATCACAGCTAAGCGAGTTTAATGGCAAAACACATTTTCAAAATAACGGAGTTGTTGTTGCGAAGGGTGGAAAAGTGGTTTTTGAAAGCTTTTCTAGGGTAGAATTAAAGATGAGAAACTTAACAAAATTAGAGATTGAAAATTACGTTAATTATGATGAATCTTGGGGCTGTGCTGGAAGTTATAAATATGAGTCATATGGCAAACATTTGTTTGAAAAAGTAGATGGTGATTATTACTCAGTATTGGGGTTGGCAATTCAGCCTTTGTTAAATTTCCTGCATAAAGAAGGCGTAATAAGTTTTTCTTAAATAAACCAATTTTTAAATGGATATTCTAACTTACGACATATTCTTCGCTTTAATAACACTAACTTTCTTAGAGATCATTCTAGGAATTGACAACCTCATCTTCATCGCAATAGCTGTACAAAAACTACCCAAAGTTCAACGTAAAAAAGCGAGAATTTTTGGTCTGTCTTTAGCTTTTATTATCAGAATCTTGATGCTTCTAGGATTGACTTGGGTTATGGGGTTAACAAAGCCTTTATTCTACATAGGTGAGGCGGGTTTTTCTTATAAGGATATTTTGTTAATTCTGGGTGGCTTATTCCTTATTATTAAAGCTGGATGGGAGATAGCTAGTGACGTTTTCTTCGACCATAATCACGAAGATCCAATAGATACTAAAAAAGAGATTGCAAAAGGTATGTTAGCAGCAATTGTGCAAATAAGCCTAGTGGATTTCATATTTTCATTTGATTCGGTCATTACTGCCGTAGGCATGACAAATAATGTACCAGTTATTGTTATCGCTATTGTTATTGCAATGATAGTTATGCTCCTAGCGTCAGAGTCTTTGACAAATATTCTAAAAACTTATCCATCTTTAAAGATTGTTGCTTTGGCATTTATATTCATGCTTGGGGTAATATTGTTCGCTGATGGGATTCACTTCCATATTTCTAAGGGTTATTTGTATTTTTCATTGTTTTTTACTATGACTGTGGAAATTTTAAATATTGTTGCCAGAAAAAATAAATAAAAAGAGTATTAATTATGAAAATGAATATTTCGAAAATCGCAATTACAGCATTACTATTTAGTTCTTCTTGTGCAGGATTATTTCAAGATGATAAAAAGCCAGTTGATCCAATTGACTACATCTCGGGTGCTGAAAAATTTGATTATAAAAATTTCTTTGACGGTGCGATAGACGGTTTTGCTATTGTAAAGAATCAAAATGGAAAAATTATTTCTACCAAGAAAGTATATATCGACGCTGAATGGGAAGGTAATAAAGGAATAGTCAAAAATAAATATGTTTACAATGACGGGAAAAAAGATAGCAGAACATGGCTTGTTACTCTATCTAAAGATGGTACATTCGACGCTGTAGGACACGATGTTACAACTCCTGCTCAAGGTAGACAAGTTGCTAATGCAGCACAGTCAACATATACACTAAAAATAAGAGATGATAAAGGATCGGAAAATGTCTCTTACGAAGAGAGAATGTATCTAGTTGATGAAGATTCTATGATTATGATTACAAATTATAGAAAGCAAAATCCAGATCCGTCTCCAGAAGCTAGTAATAACTTCGGGCAGATCATAACTTCTCTACATAAAGTTAGAAGTTATAAAGAAAGTGAATAGTCAGTCTAATACTATTTCCCATCTTTAATTACGTTTTAGACTTCCTATTTTTGGTCTAAATTTTAGAATATAACCCTTGTGTACATCCATGTACACGCAGCTTTTTTTCTAAAATTTTTCCTCAAAAATATTTTGCCTAAAATGCAATTAAAGATGGGAAATAGTATGGAAAGGCTACTTTAGATTAATATAGGTAAATTTAGGTTTAATGATTAAGGTTTTATTCGTCTGCACCGGCAATATATGTCGTTCACCAACGGCCCATGCGATAGCAAATCACATTGCGCGCAAAAACACTCTCCAAGATAAATTCTTTTTTGACTCGGCTGCAACAGACGCTTACCATGTTGGCGAATTGCCAGATAGTCGATCTGTTGAGGTTGGAGAAAAAAGAAACATAGATTTCTCAGGAATATTCTCAAGAAAATTTCAAATGGCAGACTTTGATAAGTTCGACTACATAATGTGTATGGATAAAAGCCATCAATCAAAAGTAATGGGTTTGTCTGAAGAAGATAATTACGAGAAGGTAAAATTATTCCTAGAATTCTGTGAAGTTCAAAATGGTTGGAATAACGAAGTAAAAGATCCTTATTACCGCTTTGACGGTGCGTTTGATGAAGTATTTGATGTTATAGAAGAGGGCGTAGAAAATATGCTTAAGATGTTAGGTTAATCATAATTTTTAATTTTAGTGTATGAACATGTGGTCGGGGGTACAACCCCCGACCAGCGCACAGCGTTACGGCTGGTCGGGGGTTGTACCCCCGACCATATGTTCATGTGTGTTTAGTTCGAAATGGAAATTTTAGCTGTTAGAACTACTAGAATAATAGCTATCAGCGTCTTTATAAGGGCTATGAGGCTAAAATCCATAGCTAGTAGAGCAGCAAGAAGTAATGGTATTAGGAAAAAGGATATAGCTGAAAATGATTGTAGAGAGATCGTAATGTCTTTGGATTTCACAATATTAAGACAGGAGAGCAAAATTAATATGGCGGCTGCGTATATTAGAAATGTTGCAATTATTACAGTCATTTTCTTAAGTAAAATATGGTTATCAAATTGGCTAGTAATAAGGTGATTATTATATCGAGAGTTATTTTAAGCTCTAACGTAGAATTAAGGAGTATCAGTGGCATTAGGACTAGAGATGATAGATGAAAACATAATAATTTTTCTTGCTTTTGGTGAGTTATTACAAGCTTCACTATTAACAAAATCAGTGCCGCAAATAAGATGATTGTTATTATATTTGCAAAGCTCATTTAATAAATTCCAAGACTGTCATTACTATTTTCAAAAATTTCATCATCTTCTTCAGGGAAGTTAGTATTGTCTTTCTCAATGTCGTCATTGAGTTTCAAGGCTTCGAAGAAGATGTCTTTTCTATTTGTATCCAAAGTAGGTCTAGCTCCAGTTAGGCGATCAATTTTAACAAATTTAATAGTGTTTGGAACTCTAAATGGCATTGAAGGTTCATCTTTAAGGGCATCTTTCATGAAATCAATAAATATTCGAAGAGCAATAGCAGCGCCAGTTTCTCCCCTACCAAGAGTTTTTGGATTGTCGAATCCTACATAAGTCGCAACTACTAAATCCGGAGAGAATCCTAAAAACCAAGAATCATAAAAGTCATTAGTGGTTCCAGTTTTTCCGCCAACAATTTTGCCGATAGCTCTAGCTCTTCTACCAGTTCCTCTCTCAACAGTACCTTGCAGCATTGAGGTTATTTGATATGAAGTTGCGCTATCAATTATAGAGGCTCTTTCGTCACGAAGTTTTGGCATGGCGATATTGTTAATGTCACCTTGTGTTAGGCCTTGCGCGTCTGCAACAGAACATTCAACGCAATCTCTTGTATCTCTTCTATGTATAATTTTTCCTTCTCTATCTTGAATTTTTTCAATCATAGATGGGAAAATCTCTTTTCCGCCATTAATCATCATAGCATAGGCTTTAGCCATTCTCATAACATTGGTTTCTGTGGATCCTAGAATCAAAGAATAAATTTGTTTTGGATGATCATTTACCCCAAATTTCTTAACAATATCAACAATCTTTTCTAATCCAACCTGGTCGGCTAGTCTAACAGTGGTAACGTTTCTAGATTTTTCCAATCCTATTCTCAAAGTTGTAGGGCCGTAGAATCTTCCAGAATAATTAGAAGGATGATATGGTGGCAGGCCTTCACCTTGGTTTAGAGAGATTTCTTCATCTATTACGATATCTGCAGGAGTGAAGCCATTTTCAAGAGCTGCAACATAGCCAAATGTTTTCATTGTTGAGCCGGGCTGTCTCATAGCTTGAGTTGTTCTGTTAAATTGATTTGGAGCATCAATATAACCACCCATCATTGCTAAGATTCTTCCGGTGTGAGGATCCATGGCTAAGAAACCACCATTTACTTCTGGTATTTGTTTTAGATCATAAAAGACTTTCTCAACTTTTTCTTCTCCTTCAACTTCAATTGTATCTGCTTCTGGCTTTATGATTTTGGCTAAGTCGATCTTTTCAACTAAGATCATATCTCCTTTTTTCAAAACTTGGCTAACTCTTAATGGCTCATCTGATACATCATTAACATCAATATATGTTCTTGCCCATTTAAGCGCTTCTAAAGTTATTGTTCCTCTTGATCCATCTGTTAGTCCAATTTCAGCTTCTTCTTTTGTTGTTGAGAGCACTAAGGCTTTTCTCCAGCTTTTTCTATATAATTTCTCAATAATATAGTTGGACAGAGTATCTTGCCAAACATCATCTACTTTAATATTGGTGATTCTTCCTCTATATCCATGTCTTTTGTCATAATCTTCAATTCCTTTTTGAAAGGCTGACTCTGCTATTTCTTGGAACTCAGTGTTGAGAGTTGTATGCACCATAATACCGCTTTCAAACACATTGTCTGAGCCGTAAAGTTTGGTTAGTTCTTTTTTAACACTATCAGAGAAAAAACCTGCTTTGACTTTCTCATTCTCAAAGCTTTCGCTTAATATTATTGGCGTATTTTGGGCGATATCTCTTTCTTCTTTGCTGATGTATTTTTCTTGATACATTCTATCAATCACCCAGTCTCTTCTTATCTTAGCTTTGACAATGTCTTTTCTTGGATCTAATTTTGATGGTGCTTTTGGTAGTGTCGCAAGTAGGGCGGCTTCTTCAATTTGGAGATCATCAATTGCTTTGTTAAAATAAACTTGAGACGCTGCAGCAACACCATAAGAACCAGAACCTAAATATATTTGGTTTAAATATAGTTCTAATATTTCATTTTTACTAAAATATTGGTTAATTTTTATCGCTAATATTGCTTCTTTTATTTTTCTCTCAATTGTTCTTTCATTTGTCAGTAGGAAATTCTTAACGACTTGTTGAGTAATAGTAGAGGCTCCGCCTGTAATACCTCCGCCATTCATTTTGCTTAGGCCATTGTGAATAGCGGATCTAAGTATCGCAAAAAGATCTATTCCAAAGTGATTATAATAATTTTGATCTTCAGCTGCTATAAAAGCGTGAATCAGGTCTTGGGGAGTATTAGCTATTGGAATAAATATCCTTTTTTCTTTTGAGAATTCAGATATTAATGAGCCGTCAGATGCATATAGTCTAGTAGCTACTATTGGTTTATAATCTTTTAGAGTTGTGTAGTCTGGTAAATTTTGGCTGTATTTTTTATAGATAAATAGCACAAAACAAACGCCGATTATGGCCACGAATGTTGCTAGTGCAAATAATATTCTATAAAATTTCTTCATTTAATTACCTATTTAAAATATTCGTTAATTGCATGTACTAAGCTTTTGGAAACTTTCCTTTTATAATATAAGCTGTTTAGCAATTTTTCTTCTTCTCTATTAGTTAGATATCCAAGCTCTATTAAAACTGAGGCCATATCAGGAGCCGTCAATACTGCGAAGCCTGCGAATCTATGTGTATTTTGCAAAATTCCAATCCCAGATCTTTTGATAGATTTTATGGCTTGGTTGGCAAATTTTGCTGAGCTATTCATAGCTTCTCTTTGCGATAAATCAATTAAAGTTTTCATAATATCTGCACTTGCGCCACTGAAATTCATGCCATTTATTATGCCGGCCCTGTTTTCTTTTCTTGCTAGCCTAGCTGCCTGTTTATCTGAGGATTTTTCTGATAGTGTATAAATTGAAAAACCTTTTGTTTTACGGTTTTTGGTTGAGTTGGCATGAATAGAGATAAACATGTCGGCATTTTTCTTGCGGGCAATTTGCACTCTGCCTCTTAATGGTATAAAGAAGTCTTTATGCCTGGTTAAATATACTGTGTATTTTTTGGTGTTATTAAGCTGTTTAGCTAATTCTCGGGCGTATGCTAGCGTTATATTTTTTTCTTTAGACTTTAAATATCTGCCAATTGCTCCAGGATCTTTTCCGCCATGGCCAGCATCTATTACAATTACTGGTTTTTTCTTAGTAGTTTTATTTGGAGATTTATAGCTGGGCTGTGATTTTGGATTTGTGACATATTTTATCTTGTCTTTTTTGACTTCTGTTTCATCAAATTCCTCTAATTTAGAAAAGATAAAGTTGTTAATGTCTGAACTGGCTTTTTTGCTCTTTATAGAGGAGGATTTGACGCCTGAGATAGTAGCAATGATTGTGCCATATTTATCGCCTGAAATTTTTTCAAATTTTGAACTAACAATATTTATCTCATCTTTGAGATCAAATACCATTCTGGTTGTGTTATTTTCTACTCTACTTCTAAATTTTTTGATGAAGTGGGGTAGTTCTGGACTTTGAGCGGATTTATCTATTTTTGAACTGCCAACGTCAACAACTAATCGCCATGGATTTTTTACTAAAAAAGCCTTAAAATCAGATTTTCCATCAATTGAAATTCTTAAATTATTTTTGTTATCAAAGGCAACTTTCTTGATGTTGGAATTGGCGTAGCTGTTAAGTGAAAATAATATAAATAAGAAAGAAATTATTAGGAATCGAGCTTTGGATTGCCATGCTTCGCTCTGGGTGACGAGCAAGGGTTCGTCACTGTTTTTTATTGAACTAAAGAATGGCATTTATTTTTACTTATGTTTAATCTCGTATACCCACAGTAATTTAAGAATTACTTTTTTTAACGCAACTTTATAAATAATGATTACCACTTTAGATAATGGTCTAAGAATCGCGGCTGACGAGATGAAAGATGTTGAGTCTGTATCGATTGGGGTCTTTGTTAATACTGGAAGTAGAAATGAGACTAAAAAAATAAATGGCATATCGCATTTCTTGGAGCATATGGCGTTTAAAGGTACTAAAAAAAGAAACGCGGTACAAATAGCTGAAGAATTTGAAGGAATAGGTGGCAGCATCAACGCTTATACATCTAGAGAAAAGACTGTATATTATGTTAAAGTCTTGAAAAAGCATGCCGAATTTGCGGTAGAGTTTTTGTCAGACATTTTGCAAAACTCAACTTTTGATAAAATCGAGTTAGAAAAAGAACGTGGTGTTATTTTGCAAGAAATAGCAATGACCAACGATACTCCTGATGACATAATTTTTGATCATTTCCAAGAAACGGCTTATCCAAAACAATCTTTTGGCAGATCAATATTAGGACCAAAAGCTAATATCAATAAATTTCAGGCTGAAGATTTTAGAGATTATATTAGTAAACAATATAATTATGGTGATGTTGCTGTTGTTGCGGCAGGTAATATTAAACAAAAAGATTTAGTTAGTTGGAGTAAAAAATATTTTAATAATCTAGGTAGCGGCAAACAAAAAAGTTTTGAGGAGTCTACATATTTAGGTGGTGAATTTAAGAAGAATAAGAATTTAGAACAGGTAAATCTGGTTTTGGGTTTTAAAGGAACTTCGTATCTAGATAAGGATTACCACAAGACTCAAATATTATCTATGATTCTTGGCGGCGGGATGTCGTCTAGGCTATTCCAGCATGTAAGAGAAGAACTTGGTCTGGCTTATTCAATCTACTCTTTCAACCAAGGAAGCAGAGATAGTGGTATTTTTTCAATCTACGCTGGGACTACTCCAGATAAGGTTTCTAAACTAATTGATGCTACAAAAATAGAAATTAAAAAACTTTGTGAGAAGGTAAGTGATAAAGAATTAAACAGAGTAAAGACCCAATTTGAAGCAAGTCTATTAATGGCAAAAGAAAGCACTAGCACTAGAATGCAAAAGCTTGGAGGCGATATTTTGAACAAAAATAGAGTAATAAAGTCCGAAGAAATCATTGAAAAGATTAATTCAGTTAGAAAGAGTGATATAGTAAATATGGCTGGAGAAATTTTTACAAACTCCAACCCAACTTTTGCCATGATAGGTAAAGTAAAAGATATTAATTA
>Ga0209711_10000258_pt1 | contig 54721 bp, 37 predicted proteins | sample ArcticOcean_MG_C_7_FD_187441 | JGI IMG/M metagenome (GOLD analysis project Ga0209711, IMG submission 187441) | Marine microbial communities from western Arctic Ocean - ArcticOcean_MG_CB11_88 (SPAdes) (version 2) | ecosystem: Environmental > Aquatic > Marine > Oceanic | place: Arctic Ocean... | reverse complement strand
GAAAGGGGGTTGCGTGAGCTGCTCAGACAAATGACAAGCATCGCTACTGGTGCCTTTCGGGACCAGTGGGAGCGAATGGCCGCTTGCTAATCAGCACGGGACGCCACCAGTCATGCGCGATGGGCTGCCAAGATCGATGGGGCCTCGATCTTCGTCTTCGATCCTCGAGGGGCAACTCTTCAAAACCTGCGAGGTTGGAGCTGAGATTTCAAGGAAGGGTAAATCGTCCGAGTTCCCTTCGGCTTGATCCAACCGAGATCGTTTTTTTACCGTGCAACAGACCGTGCAATAGATGCTGCTAAAACCCGCATTTAGGGGCATTTTAGCGGTATTTTGGAATCACCATCTTTAAATGGCGAAGGCCCTTAAGTCGTTGTGACTTAAGGGCCTTCATTGGTTGCGGGAGTAGGATTTGAACCTACGACCTTCAGGTTATGAGCCTGACGAGCTACCTGGCTGCTCCATCCCGCGATCTTTATTATGCCCTCTCGGACGGCGGGAAGCTAGTACGGACGAGGGAGGGCTGCAAGTTAAATCTTGGGGATTTCCTCAGATAAAAATAATTTAAATTTCCGCTTATTCTTTTATGGTTTGATTGCAAGATGATGGGGATTTGTCATGATCGACAACGAAGTCGATGGAGGAGATTCAGGAAGAACAGACCATTAAGAAGCTATACCGGGCGGTTACTTTTGCGAAGAGTTCAATTTTCTGTCCGTCGTGCTTCGTGAAGATTGATCGGGTGGTGAAGACGTGTCCTCGGTGTCAGTTCTCGGGAGCTGTCGCAGTTCAAAAGTATCCTTTTTCAGCTCCTATGATGGTGCGCTTCATGGACGATAAGGACATCTTTGATTTTAGGGCCCGGCAGGCGATTAGCAATCGGTTGGCCCAACTTGAGAAGAAATTTCCGCAGGTGAGAATCTGTTTCTGTGCCTTGGAACTTCCAGAGCATGTGGATTTGCGTGAGTTTGGATATTGGCTTTTCAACGCGAGTCCAGTGGAAGATTCTGTGGAAGCGGGCAAGCGGCCATGGACGATTCTTTTACTCCTGGATCACGCTCTTGGACGGGTGTCGGTGACGAGTGGTTATGCAATCGAACCTTTCGTGAGGGATGATCAATGGGTGAACTGCTTGCGAATCGAACGAGAATATTTTGTCAAACGGGACTATCGTAAGGCAGGATTGCGATTCGTTTCAGGCGCGGAAAGGATTCTTCGTGAAGGCGCAAATCTAGCGAAATTGAAGATGATCGATCAGATGAAACGGAAGAATCGCATGCGTTCAAGAAAGGAGAAGAAAGCATGAAGGCGGTGATCAAATCTAGCGAAATTGAAGATGATCGATCAGATGAAACGGAAGAAACGCATGCGTTCAAGAAAGGAGAAGAAAGCATGAAGGCGGTGATTGTTTTCTTCATTTCTCTCTGTCTCGTCTTTTCGCAGGAGGAGAGTTTGCCTTCGTCCCTTCCCTCGAAGCCTGATGGTCATATCTACGACCCCAGTGGCTGGTTGTTGGATGAACGACGGACTGAGATCGAAGAGACGCTCGGGAAAGCGGAGCGTGAGTGGTCGGTTCGTCTGTTTGCGGTGGTTCTCGAGAGGAATCCCGCAGTGGGGGCGGAGGCTTATGCCCGTATGCTAGGACGGAGTTGGGGTGGGGAGGGAGTTTGGGGGGTGATTATTCACGTTCCTGGGATTGAAGGCGCTCCTTGGTGTGTCGCTGAAAGAGGCTCGATGGTGAAATGGGCGAGCAAGGAAAGCTTTGATGAAGCGGTAAAAGCGGCGATGGATCGAGCCCGTCGCCAACCCGCGGAACAGCTGCGTCTGAAGGTGGCGTGCAAGGAGCTTGCGGATGAATTGGGGTTTTTGGGTCTCAAGGAGGAAAGGATCGAGAGGAAGTTCGGTGAAGCTGGAAACGAGTGGGATGAGAAAGCGATGGATCGACGCTCTAACAGGCGCTCTCGTCGTCGGGTTTTGTTCGTTGGGGTGCCACTTATTCTCTTGATCGGGGTTGTCGGTTTCTTTGTGGTGCGTCGGAAGCTGCGAAACCGGAGGAAACCCTTTCTCTTTCCTGAAACCGAATATCGGGTGCGCTTTGAAGGCCCCTGGTCGGGTGGGGGAAATGCGGGGCTTCGATTCACCCGCAAGGTGGGTGAAGATGGCTCACGCAGGGGCTAGTGTTCCAAATTCCTTAAAATGATGAGTTCACCTTGCGTTGGTTTTTGATGGCTTCGTTGTCCGTCCTACTAAGAATCTCAAATCTCCTCGTTGTTTCGAATACCACTCCGCATTTCAAAAGAGAGGAATGTTGTTTTTAAATAGTTAGGAAATAGCGCTGCGCCTTGAAATCAAGAGCAGGGCGCTTTCTTGAAATGGCAGCAGCGTTGATCCTAAGTTGAGGCGTACCCAAGGGCATTTCACCCGGACCTCGACCACCGTGATCTGTCATCCGTGAGCGGTCGTCCGTTGTCTCAACTCTGAGCATGGAAAGTCAGACGATCGACCGACCACCGTGATCTGTCATCCGTGAGCGGTCGTCCGTTGTCTCAACTCTGAGCATGGAAAGTCAGACGATCGACAACGTTCAGGTTCCAAGACTCCGACAACAGACTACCCCCGCACCACACCTTCGCCGCGCCTTGCCCTTTCAAGAAATCTGTCCGGCATTTGTCTCTTTTGAGACACTACTTGGTATTCGCCAGAGTGCACCAAAGGACGTCGGGTTTATCAAGAAAGAGAAAACCTACTATTCGAAGACGAAACGTCTGATCCAGCAAGTGATGGAGCTGACGAAATGCACTTCTAAGAAAGGCAAATAGGTTAGCCGGGCTCGGGGGTGAAGGCGCGTGATTCAAAACGCATCAAGCTTGGAATAAAGGTCAGGGGGATATTACCGGTGGCACCATTTCGGTTCTTAGCGAGGACAAGTTCGGATTCCCCTTCGTCCTCTTCTTTTTCCTCGGCACTCTCGGCATAATAAGCCTTCCGGTATAGGAGTCCCACCATATCGGCGTCCTGCTCGATCGATCCTGATTCACGGAGATCGGACATGCGGGGAACTCCGAGTGAGGATCCAGTCCGGCTTTCCGGACCACGGTTGAGCTGCGCGAGAACGATGACGGGGATGTTGAGTTCTTTGGCGATCGCCTTGAGACCAGCCGAGATTTCGGCAATCTCACGTTCACGGGAATTGGAGGCCTGCTTGGTGGTAGAGCGCATGAGCTGGAGATAGTCGATGGCGATGAGGCCAAGGCCTTCATCGCGGTGCTTTCGTCGGGCTTTCGCTCTGAGGTCGTTGATGGAGATGGCGGCGGTATCGTCGATAAAAAGCTTCGAGTTGGCCACCTCTGCCGAGGCTCGCTTAATTCGCTGGAGATCGGCCTTGTTTGGATTGTAGCCGCTCTGAAGCTTGGAGAAAGCGAAGCGGGCGCGGGAAAAGACGAGACGTTGGACAATTTGCTGCGAACCCATTTCGCAAGAGAACACCATTGCCGGGACATTTAGATCAATGGCGACGTGCTCCACGATGTTCATCATGAAGGAGGTCTTACCCATCGAGGGACGTGCCGCGATGACGAACATGTCGGTGGGCTTCAAGCCTCCTCCCATTTTATCGAGATCGGGGTAGCCTGTCTGAATTCCAGAAGTGGAACGGTCTCCGGCCAGAAACTCTTCGAAGAATTTCATGACTGCAGCGACCGTTTCCTTGATCGTTTCTTCTGTGCCACTTTCGGCGGCTTCGCGAATTTTGAGAACGTCTTGCTCGACGCCATCGAGGAACATTTGCACGTCCTCGGGGTCGGCGAAGGCTTCCGTGATGGCACCGGTGCAGGAGTGAATCACCGAGCGGAGAATGAACTTCTCTTTGACGATTCCGAGGTGGGATTCGAAGTGAGCAGCTGTCGGAGCATAGGTGTAGATTTCCGTAATCGCCGCGGGTCCTCCCATTCCTTCGAGGAGACTCCGATCCATCAAATACTGATTGAGGGAGATGAGTTCGACTGGTTTATTTTCCTCGAAGTGGCTTGTGAGCACCTCGAATAATTTTCCATGGGAAGGCATGTAAAAGTGACCTGGAGTCAGGTGCTGCTCGATCGCTCTTCCGATGTATTCTTCAGGATCCTGAAGCATCGAGCTGAGGAGACTTTTCTCGGGGCCAATGGCGTGTGGCGGGGGAGCTAAGGAACTGTCTTTTTTCTCTTTGGGAGCTTCTTGCAGCTTGGGTCCCCTTGAAAAGATATCCTGTGGATCGTTTGCCATACTGGAGACTGACGAGGGATTTAGCGAGGATCAATGACGATAACCTAAGACTTATTCGCAATTGTGAATAGCTGTGAAGAAGGTGTTTTCCTATTGTGAAGTTATTCTCGTAACCTTCTTTTCGATAGCTGATTTCGCTTCTCCGATCAAAAAAATGGATCCGGTAATAAGTGTGGGAATAACTAGTTGTGCCGAAGTTGTTAAGGCCTTGTTCACAGATTCGTGAACCTCCGTGGGTATATGAGTAAGTTGTGAGCAAAGTTCATTCGGGTCGATGCTCCGAAGTGACTTCACTGGAACTAGGTGAAGTTTCTCACAGATGGGTTCAATGATCTTTAGGATCGCAAGAGCGTCCTTATCTTCGACGGCACCGAAGATGATTTGGGCCTTCTGGTCGCGATACTCATTCTTCCAGGTTTCGATTAATACTTTGGCTGCATGAGGATTGTGGGCTGCGTCCAGAATGAGGGGCCGTTGATGGCCGAAGTGGGTTGATTCGAGGACTTCGAATCGGCCCGGCCAGCGGAGGGTAGAAAATGCATGTTGCACCACATCGTAGCTCAGATGGTGACCTGCCGCAATAATTGCCTCACAGGCAAGACTCGCATTGAATCGCTGATGCTCACCTGGGATCGCAATGTGGTAGCCGAGTAAAGGTTCGGTGACGAAAGAGAGCGTCGCACGCGCTTGGTTCGCGACCTGTTCGATTTCGATCTGAGCTTCCGGAGTTTGGGCTGCGGAGATGGCGACCTGTTCGATTTCGATCTGAGCTTCCGGAGTTTGGGCCGCGGAGATGAGGGGTTTTCCGTGGAGGGCAATTGCGGCCTTTTCCTGGGCAATTTCAGTGATAGTCGAACCGAGCCATTTCGTGTGATCCAAGGCGATCGGGGTAAGGACGCAGACATCGGCGGGAACGGTGGTGGTCGCATCGAGACGGCCACCCATGCCCGTTTCGAGAATGATGAGTTCGCAATTGCTCTCGCGGAAATGCCTCATTGCCAAAGCGAGAGTGAGTTCGAAGAAGGTGGGATGAGGATCCCAGTGGGAGACTAGCTCTTTGAGCTCAGAGAGAAGTTCGGCTGTTCTTTCTTCTGTGATTTCGCCACCACTGACTCGAATCCGTTCGCGATAGTCGACAAGATGGGGCGAGGTGAAGAGCCCGGTGCGAAGGGCGAGAGAGCGGCCCAGGGAATCAATCATGGCGCAGGTTGATCCTTTGCCATTGGTGCCGGCAACATGAATGACCTGAGTGCGATGAGTGGGGAAGGCGAGGAATTCCCGAAGTAGTTTCCGGGGACCATCGAGACCCAGCTTAATTCCAAAAAGCTGGGTGGAATAGAGCCATTCGAGTGATTCCTGGTAATTCACGAAGAGACGATTAAGCGTTCCAAGGTCCTCTGATAGCGACTGTCAGACCGCAGCCCTGCATGTTGACAAAGAGGATTGAGCCATCCGGAGTGAAGCAGGTTCCTGCGAACTCAGATTTGTTCATGGCGTTCCTGGCAAAGTTGTAGATTTTTCCTTCTGGCGTGACGCCGCGAATGTGGGGCGTCTTTTCCTTGTGCTCACTGATAAGATCTTCACAGACGAAAAGGTCTCCCCAAGGAGCTGCGCAGAGGTTGTCGCCATTGGTGAGAAGGTCGCTTGCACCGGGTTCGAGGAAGAGTTCAAGCGTGTCAGGCTTGCTGGCAGATCCCGATGGAGTGAGTTTGAAAATTTGACCTTGGTTCTCCGGGCCACCGTCGGTGCAGCAGATGTAAAAGGCACCGCTGGAGAATTGAATCCCTTCGCCACGGGCAAATCGTGCGGCACCGGATTTGAAGCCTCGGAAACGAAGATCGTTTGCGGGAGCTTCGACGTCGCTGACATTGATCCAAGTGGCTTTCATCGCCACGCCTTCTTTGATGGGTGTCGTGGTGCCGGGATAGTTTCGCAGATCGGCTGATTTTTGGTCAACGATTTTCAGGGTCTGAAGCTTTCCGTCGGTGAAATCTTGCTTCTTGTTGGGGATGAAGCGGTAGAGGAGGCCGTCGTTCGTGTCTTCGGTCAGATAGAGGATCCCCGTTTCGGGATCGACCGCGACTGCTTCATGGCGGAAGCGCCCAAGTTTTTTGAGAGCGACCGCTTGTTGGAGTTTTCCATCGTCCGAAGCCTTTACTTCGAAACAATAGCCGTGTTCCTGTCCGCGCTCGCTGGTGAGATCACTTGGTTCTTCGCAAGTGATCCAAGTTCCCCAGGGCATGGCGCCGCCGGCACAGTTTCGGTCGGTTCCGGTTACGGAAAGGAACTCGCGTAGGACTTCGCCGCTTTGTGGATCATAGACAATGTTAGAGGTGCCGCCGATGTGGGGGAGGTCCTTCTGATTTCCGAAATCGTAGGGTTTTTCTTTTTCGAAGTTCTTGGGGATGGTTCGGTTTGGGAAGGGTCCCATTTCTTGTTCTCCGAGCCCCAGCTCATGATTGCGCACTAGAATTATGCTTCCTTTGCGACCGGGCCGCTTTGTGGATCATAGACAATGTTAGAGGTGCCGCCGATGTGGGGGAGGTCCTTCTGATTTCCGAAATCGTAGGGTTTTTCTTTTTCGAAGTTCTTGGGGATGGTTTGGTTTGGGAAGGGTCCCATTTCTTGTTCTCCGAGCCCCAGCTCATGATTGCGCACTAGAATTATGCTTCCTTTGCGACCGGTAAAACAGGCCATTCCGTCGGGTTTTCCAGGTACGATAAGGCCGTCGCTCATGATCTCTCCAGCGCGCGAAATAATCTGGTAGCTAAAGCCTTTTGGTAGATCGAGGATTCCCTCGGGATCCGGGATAAGATCACCGTATTTGCTGACGACTCGTTCAGTTGGTTCTGCTCTGAGATATTTCTGGAGGCCGAGGAAGCCGACGGTGGCTCCGGTGGTGGCTAGGAAATTTCTACGTTGGAGCATGGTGTGATTGTCGGATGGGAGCGGAATTCTGCAAGTCTCAGGCTGAAAAGATTAGCCTCGAAGAAGGGTAAGGGCAATGACGCGATCCACTGCGGCTTCCTTTTTGAGAAGGCGTGCGCATTCGTGAGCAGTGGAGCCGGTCGTGAAGACATCATCGATTAAAATTACGGTGCTACCCTTTAGGTTATCGAGCTCTTTTTTATGAATTGCGAAGGCATCCCGAAGGTTCGAGAGCCGTTGTTTCCTTGTCAGCTGGGTCTGGGTTTCGGTGCGTCGGATTCGCTTGAGGGCGGGCAAAAGTCGAAGTCCCGAGCGTCTGCAGAAAGCCTTGGCAAGTTCGTGCGCCTGATTTCCCTGTCGCATTTGCTGTCTCCACCAATGGAGGGGGACGGGGGTGACGACCGTTGACTCGGGAAGATTATGAAGGCGGGAGTCGGTTTCCATTAACTCGACAAAGAATGCGGCGAGCTCATCCGAGAGGTAGAATCGGCTGCGATACTTGAGAGCATGGACTAGTTCGCGGGAGGGGCCGGCGGCTTTCAGGGGAGAGCGGGCGAAGTCGAAGTCGAGGGTGATGTTGCTACAATTGGGACAGGAAAACTCTCCTGTAATTTGGCCCGCAAATCCTTCGCCACATTTTTGGCAATAGGGCTCTTCGATACGCTGAAGTCCGTTGGCGCAATCTCTGCATAAGGAGTGTCCTTTATCGAGAGAAGTCTGGCAAAGCTCGCAGAGGGGCGGAAAGCATAAATCGAGAAGTCCGGCGATCATCCTTTCACTTCTTTATCGATTTCAAGATCATGATACTGGGGCGTGCGAATCATGCGGATATATATCGCGACGAGGATCCAGGTAAAGATGAGGGAACCAAGGGGGAGAAATCCTTCTTTAAGGTCGTGGCCTATGTAGATGTCAAATTCTTTTGGGAGATCAGTTCGGCGCAACGCAATGGAATTGAAAATCTTTAGGGAAAAGACCCATCCGGCATGAAGGCCGATGGGGAGCCAGAGCGCTGCAGTTTTAAAGCGAGCATAGGCGAGAATCAGACCCACAAGGAAGAGGGAGGTAAACTCGTAAAGCATCGCCTGAGGATCAAGAAAACGCAGCCCGATCAGGCGCAACATTTCGAAGCCTGCCCTCGCGGAAGTTGGGTCGGAGACTACCGCGCCATCGGGTGGTTGGAGAAAGTGAACTGCGGCGAAGAGGAAGGACAGAGAAAGAATGGCAAACCACGGTCTGAATGCCCGGAGAAAGACTCCGAGAAGGGCGCCTCGAAAGACGACTTCTTCGATGACAGAGGCAAAGAATGCGGGCTTGGCGGCTTTTGGAAGAATCGAGGTAATCTGGTCACCGCTCGGAGGAGCATTCCAGTGGAACCAGCGAAGGTTGAAGAGGACCCAGGCCATGGCTAAGAAGAGGCCCGAGGACAGGAGGAAGCCGACGAGAGTCTGGAGAAAGCCAAAGCGAGCTTTACGCAGTGGCTGGCCCACCGAGGGGCCCATCGAGGCCTTGGGGAGATAGATCGACCAAGGGGTATCTTGGAGGCGCTGGGGATTTACGCGGAGTCGGAGGAAGTAAATCAGTGGGAAAAGGAGGACAACAGCAGAGAGCATGAGCGCTCGTTTGAAGTAGAGGTCAAATTCTGCCTTCTTGGCTTTACCGGCAAGCCAATTGAGTTCGTCGGCGGTGTCCTTCTTGAGGGCGACGTCGGCAAAGCCCTTTCCCATCTCATAAAGAGGGGGCGCAATGAGTGCAGCCAGAAGAAAAGATCCGAGAACGAAGGCTACGATCTTTGCGACATCACTAACGGCTGAAAGTCTCACAAGGCAAAGACTAACCCGATTTCCGTGTTCGTGGGAATTTGGAAATTGGTTTTTCCTCGGGAGCTAGAGAGACTTCAGTTATGGAACGGCACGAATGGCATATTACTCATGCGGACGACGAGCACGAATATTGGCGTGCGAATCATCATGCAGGGCGCTGGACGATCATGACAAAAAGGGGGGACAAAAGAGGGGTAGAGGATCGCTGGGAGACGATCAAGGAGCCCGCCACCGAGCACTGGGAGGCTCTGCGTGAGGTCCTTTGGCGGAAATATCAGCGCAAGCGTGGCTCCTATAAGTTAATAAAGAAGCTCGATAAACTCTTGGGACGGACTGATGACGGATCAAACAGCTAGCTGGATCGCGGCCGATCGACGGCACGCGTGGCATCCTTTTACCGATCAGGCGGAGTGGGAAAAGAGCGATCCGCTGATTCTTACGCGTGGCGAAGGGGTGTGGCTCTTCGATAGTGAGGGTAAACGGTATCTTGATGCGAACTCGAGTATCTGGACAAACATCCACGGGCATGGAAATCCCAAGATTGTCGCGGCGATTCAGGAGCAAGCGGCGAGATTGTGTCACAGCTCTTTTCTTGGATTCGCGAATGACAAGGCATCCGAGCTGGCAGAGAGGCTTTGCGCCTTTTTTCCGAATCAGCTGACGCGGTGTTTTTTTTCGGACGATGGCTCCACGGCGCTAGAGGTAGCGTTAAAAATGAGTCTGCAGTGGTCGCAGCAGAATGGCAAGGAAGAGCGGACCGGGGTAATCGCCTTCGATCATGCTTATCATGGCGATACCCTGGGTGCGTCATCGGTGGGTGGGGTGTCGCGATTTGTGAAGGGCTATGGCGAAGCGGGGCTCTCAGTCTATCGGGTTTCAAGTCTGGAGGATTTACGCGCTCTGCCGGAGATCGTCATCAAGACGGCATCAGCGGTGGTGATCGAACCTCTCATTCAAGGGGTGAATCAGATGCGGCCCTGGCCGAAGGGAATGCTTGACGGGCTTCGGGCCTGGACTGAGGAAAAGGGGATTCATCTGATTCTCGACGAAGTGATGACGGGATTTGGACGAACCGGAAAGATGTTCGCTTGTCAGAATGAGGAGATCGTTCCTGATTTTCTCTGCCTTGCGAAAGGACTTACCGGAGGAACGATGCCGTTGGCGGCCACGCTTACCCGGGAGGAAATCTATGAAGGATTCAGGGGGCCTGAGAAGACTTTTTACTACGGGCACAGTTATACTGGAAATGCCTTGGGTTGTGCTGCGGCGCTCGCGAATCTGGAAGTTTTTGAGGAGAGTCAGGTACTCGAGGAGGTGGAGAGAAAAGGGGCGTTGATTGAATCTAGACTTCGCGAGATTTCGAAGGTGCTGGAGATTCGCCGGGTTGGGCTCGTTATTGGGTTCGATGTTGCACAAGGGACCGGTAAAGAAGTGTGTCAGGCCTTAAAGAATGAAGGTGTCCTGACCCGCCCAATTTTGGATACCATTGTGATCATGCCGCCGTTGGTGATTTCGGAGGAGGAGATTGATTATCTTCTCGATGCTCTGGCAGTCGTTTAAGCTGGGTCCGTCATTTGCGGGAAGAGGCCAGCGAAATTGGCAAGTGCTTTTGATAGCGTTTGAAATCCTGATCCTTAGTAAGAATCGGTAGCCCCCAAAGTGCGGAGGCGGCACAACTTAAAAAGTCATTGTTCGAGCCTTGAATGCCCTTGCTTTGACAGGTGTTGAAAAATTCAGCAGCCGTGACAAATACTTCAGAAGTCATCGCGTGGGTCGGAAAAGGTGAGAGCGATTTGGCGATCCGATCAAAAACCAGGCGATCACGGATGCCGCAGAGAATTTGCAACTTTACGACTCCAAGTAGCTCAACGCGACTTTCTTCAATCAACGTTTTCAGTTCTGCAAGATAGAGAGATTTCTCGCCTCGTTTACGGAATGCCTCAGACCAGACATCAGTATCGACGATGACTTTCATCGCGCATTGCGCTGGGATTTGTAGTCATAATCATCGTCAAATTCCACCGTCCTAAAATGGGAAAGGACCTTCATCTGTTCATGTCGCTGGACAAACTCGCCCAAAGCCAAATTTACGGCATCTTTCGTGCTCTTTAATTTGCCGAGCCGCATTGCCTTTTTGACAAGATCTTCGTTGAGCTCGATGTTAGTTGCCGTGTGCGAATCTTCGCACAACGGTGAAGAGGTGCACAATGTGTGCTGGATTGAGAAAGGGTTCTACATCCTGGGATGTAGTTGGCGTTGAAGACTAGCAAAGGTCTACCAAGTCACCTTTACCGAGATCGTGGCATTTCGACCAACGCCATTTTGGCCGGAGCCGTGGATGCGGTAGTCTTCGTCGGTGAGGTTTTCGAGGGCGAGATTGAGCGTCACGTTTTCTGAGACTTCCCAACCGGAGTAGAGGGAGGCGATGAGGTAGCTTGGGGTGCCGTTGGCGGGGATGCGCTGGGTGTCGGAGGCGGCGAGACTTGAAAGGTTATCTTGGTTTGATGCGGCGAGGAGTTGGCCTGCGATCCAGTATTTTTCGGAGGAGTGGGTCCATTTGAGGCGCGCTGAAGCGGTGAGGGGGTGGAGGCGGCGGATGGTGTCTTCGATAATGGGTCCTCCGAGGGTGGCTGCTTGTTCGTTTTTGCCATCCTGCCAGGCGAGGCTGCCTGAGAGTTCCCAGTCTTGATGGAGTTGCCAAGCTGCCTCGGCTTCAAAACCGAAGAGGTAGCCGTCGCTGCCATTGACGGTCGCAAGACCGCCCGTGCCGTCGTCGACGCGAGTGATGGCATCGTCGATAAAGGTGTAGTAACTCGCGATCTGATAGCTGAGGTGATTGTTTGCGAATCTTCCGCCGAGTTCTGCGGTGAGGTAATTTTCGGGGTCGACGTTGGGGGAGCCGTTTGAGTCTAGTCCGTTGAGGGAGAACTGGCTTCCGGTGAGGTCATCGAGGTTTGGAGCACGGAAGGCTTGGGAGAGGCCACCGTAGGTCGACCAGTTGTCGTTGAATTCGTAGTTTCCGCGTATGGAAAGCGAGAGGTTGGTCCAGTCGGCATCGCCTGCTTGATCAACCAGTGCTCCGGTTGGGCGGTAGCCATTCCAATCTGCAGCGGCATAGCTGAAACGGGCACCTAAGTCGTAACTGAAGCGATCGGTGAGGTCGTGGGAGAAGGTGGCGAAGACTCCGAGAGAGTCGTTGCTTGAGTCATCGGCAACGGGTCGATTGGATGGACGAGTTGCCCCGTTTCGGTAGCCTTCGCTGTCGATTTCATCGCGATAGAAGTCAGCACCCCAAGTGAGGTTACCCGCGCCGATGAATGATTCGGCCTGAAAGCTCAGCCCGTAGGTATCGACATCGAGGATTTTAAGATCCTGTTGTCCGGAAGCACGGACGCGAAACTCGGAGTCTTGTGACTTTTGAAAAGAGGCGGTGAGTTGCCAGCGCTCGATCCACGAGATAGATGACTCGCTGTCTTCGAGTCGAAGGTAGGTGAGCGAGCGTTCCTGGTCGTAGGTGCGTTGAAGGTCGGTGCCCGCGGTGGTGAAGGAGTTTCCGTGTACCCAGCCTTGGTTTGCGGTGGTGTTGTGCCAGCGGTTGATGTCGTCCTGTTCGAGATAGGTCGAAGCGAGTGTGAGAGTGCGGGCCTCTGAAAGAGCATACTCGAATTTGAAATCGAGCGAATCTTCGGAGTAGCCGGTGCCGACCATGCGATCGAGTGCCGAGTCTTTGATATCTCCCACGTCTTTGGCCGAGACCCCGAGCATGAGGCCCCATTTTCCGCCCACTCCAAGCGTTTGCTCCAGGCGTCCGAGATTCGATTCCGAATTGGTATCAAAGCGGTAGTAGGCTGCTCCGTGGGAGAAAAATCCCTCTTTATCCCGGAAGCCGGATGACTTGCTTAGGATGTTGACGGTGCCACCGATAGCATCGGATCCGTATAGGACGGAGCCTTGAGATTTGATGAGCTCAAGTCGGTCGATCGCTTGAGAATCAAGTGTGTTCCAATATTGCACCGGTCCGCCGCGCCAAGTGGAATTGTTTAAGCGAATGCCATCCTGGAGAAGGAGGGTCTGGCGGCCATTGAAACCTCGGATATAAGGAGAGCCATGGCCTGGAGTGGTTTGCTGGACGAGGACGCCGGGGGTCGTCAGAAAAGCCTGGGGAAGGGTGCGGATGGCGGAGTCTTCGAGGTCTTCGGCAGTCAGAACTTCAGAGGAGTAGGGTAACTTGGTGATTTCTTCGGGGAAGCGACTTACCGTGACGATAAGGTCAGGGAGCACATCTTGTCCGAAAAGAGGGAGAGGGAGGAGGAAAACCAAGTTTCGCATCTTAAAAAATCGAAGTAATATAAAGAGGAGGGACTTTGGTCAAAAAGAATATTTTTTTTAGGCTGTTAGAGAAAGTTGGCTTAGCTCCTTCTCGATTCGCCCATTAATGGTAAGGAGCCTCATTGGTGATAGCGAGGTGTGGGATTTGCAAAATGTCATCATTTGGAGAGCTGAATTGGAACAGAGGGCTGGAACCGAATCTTGCTTTAATGGGAGGCGCAGCCCAACAAGGTGGTGTGTCGAATTCTGTCTGGTTCCTTTATCTCATTCGTTGTGGGGACGGGTCCCTCTATACCGGGATTGCGACAGATGTGGACCGTCGCTTTGAGGAGCACGAATCCCAGGGGCCGAAGGGGGCAAAGTATACGCGGGGGAGGCTTCCGCTGGAGCTCGTTTATCGGCGGGAGATCGGCAATCGCTCGGAGGCGACGAAGGAGGAGATGCGGGTGAAGGCGCTGAGTCGAAAGCAAAAGCTCGCTCTCATCGCCTTGGCATGATTTTAGTTCTTTAGAAGTCACCATTTTCCAATGAATAAATTTGAAAAGAAAATAAGCCGAATCCTAAGTCTGGTGCTGCGGCATGATCCCAAGTCGATCGGGTTGACCCTTGATGAGGATGGCTGGGCAGTTCTTGATGACTTGGTTGCGGGTCTCAAGAAGGACGGGAAAAAGGTGGATCGGGTGCTTGTGGAAACGGTGGTGGCGAATAGCGATCTGCAGCGCTTTACCATTTCGGAGGACGGTCTCAAGATCCGCGCAAATGAAGGTCATTCCGTCGAGGTGAAGCTTGAGCTGGAAGAAAAGGCGCCTCCCACGTGGCTCTTCCATGGCACTTCGCTGGCAGCGCTGCATAAGATCGAAGGCGAAGGACTTCTCCGGAAAGAGCGTGATTATGTCCATCTCTGGTCCGACCAAGCGAGCGCGCGCAAAGCTGCGCAGCGGAAGGGGAAGCCGGTGGTGGTCGAGGTAGCAAGCCGCATGATGGAAAAGCATGGGCATGTCTTTTACCAAGCTGACAATGGCGTGTGGATGACTGATCACGTGCCACCCGATTACTTGAACAAGCGGACCAAGCTTTACTAGAATCTAGAGGCACCTCTCAATCGAGGGATCGAGAGGCGCTTCGATGAGGATTTCTTCGCCCGTAGTGGGATGCGTGAGGCTAAGGCTCTTCGCTTGCAGGAGCATGCGCGTTCCGGTGCCCAATCTTTCGCCTAGAATGTCGCAGCGCTCGACGCCCGCGTAGCGGTAATCGCCCGCGATGGGATGATTGGCGTGGAGCAAATGGCGACGGATCTGATGGAAACGGCCCGTTTTTGGAATGGCTTCAACGAGGCTGACTCTATTTTTGAGCTTTTCGCGGAGGTGAAAATCAGTGTGTCCATCGCGCATGAGCTCTCCCTCTTTTTTCTGGATGGGCTCCTTGCAGGTCCACGAATCCGTGCGGGGATGTCCGACGACAATTGCGAGGTATTTTTTTTCGATGCGATACTGCTCAAAGGCGAGATGGAGTTCACGCGCAACGTCGCGATCTGTGGAGAAGACGAGGACTCCCGAGGTAGGTCGATCGAGTCGATGGATTGGGTGAACGCGCTTGCCAATCTGATCGCGGAGGATCTTCATCGTGACCTCATCATCGGGCTGAGGGTTATCCGAAGGGATGACCATCTGCCCGGCGGGTTTGTCGACGGCGACGATGGTGTCGTCTTGGTAGAGGATGTTGAGAATCACTTGTTGAGAAGGTTTTAGAGAGTTCGCGCTTGCCAATCTGATCGCGGAGGATCTTCATCGTGACCTCATCATCGGGCTGAGGGTTATCCGAAGGGATGACCATCTGCCCGGCGGGCTTGTCGACGGCGACGATGGTGTCGTCTTGGTAGAGGATGTTGAGAATCACTTGTTGAGAAGGTTTTAGAGAGTTCGCAAATCGATTCAAAATTATTTTTTGTTAGAAAAGAGCGACTCCGCTTGTTAATAAAAATTATAGGAGTGAAACGTAAAGGCGAAGACCACTTCACGCTGGGCCTTTTCAACAACCGATAGCTTCGGGGCTATCGCCCAAAGCTGTCTTTGGGGTTTTGCCTGAGTTTTATCGATCTCATTGTGGCATCTGATTGTAAATTCATGTTACTTGAGGAAGTTCACCAAGTTCTTTAGCACTTCGGTGTTGTTGCATGGCCGTGGGGGAGGGTGGCCCCAAGAGCTGTCGGTGAAGATGAGATCGTGTTCACAACGGCCTTCTTTCAGTGGGTGGAGATCTTCGAAGAAGCCTTCTTTTTCCTCTATTCAGGCGATGAACCTGCGGAGGCTTCCGTCGTAAAGGTCCCGTAAAGAGGTGTCTCTAAAAAATTCAATTGTCGTTTTTAGAGCCGTGGTTTTTTCCTCTTTGGACGTAGGCTCTGATGATTTCGTCCCCATACACTTTAATTGTCTGGGGTTGAATCTATCGAATAGTAGCCAAGAGATCACCGGTATCCGCTGACTTACCTTTTACTAACAAGATTTCTCCCACCACTCCGTCTTCGGTGGCTGAGACGGTGGTGAGCATTTTCATGGCTTCGATGACTACTATTTTGTCGCCTTCTTTGACTTCGTCTCCGGGTTTTACGGCGACTTCTGAGATCATGCCGGGGAGGGGGGCGATGATGTGCTTGGGGTTGCCGGGTTCGCCTTTGAGGTGGGCGATAGCTTCTTTTCCGAGAGCGCGGTCGACTACGACAGTTTCGCGGGGCATTCCGTTAAGCTCGAAGAAGAGGGTGCGGCGGCCTTCGTCATCGGCTTCGCCGATGTTGATGAGCTTGATAAAGAGGGTTTTTCCGGGGGCGATCTCGACGTTGATTTCTTCGTTGCCCTGGAGGCCGTAGAAGTAGGCGGGAGTGGGGAGGACGGTGAGGCGGTCGTAGTCCTTGAGGCTTTGCTGGAATTCTGCGAAGACTTGAGGATACATGAGGTGGCTGTAGAGATCGTCGTCGGTCGCGGGGCGTCCGAGTTGTTCGCTGACCATTTCTTTGGTTTCCTCGAGGTCGCACGGTGGGGCGAGTTCGCCGGGGCGGACGGTGACGGGGACTCGGTCGCCAAGGACGAGCTTTTGGATGTCCTTGGGCCAGCCGCCATCGGGTTGGCCGAGGCCTCCGGCGAGCATGTCGATGACACTTTCTGGGAAGTCTAGGTTTGGGGCGTTTCCGCTGAGGAGGTCGTCGGCTTTGAGGTTCTGGGTGACGAGGAGCATGGTCATGTCACCGACGACTTTCGAAGAAGGGGTGACCTTGATGATATCGCCGAAGAGGTGATTGACGTCGGCGTAGGTGTGGGCGATTTCCTGCCAGCGGTGGCCGAGGCCCATGCCGTTGGCTTGTTCCTTGAGGTTGGTGTATTGGCCGCCGGGCATCTCGTGGAGGTAGACCTCGGCGGTGCCGCTTCTGGGTGCGGAGTTGAAGGGTTCGTAGTGGGTGAGGATTTCTTCCCAGTAGTCGGAGAAGTCATTAACGGTGTCGGGGTCGAGGCCGGGGAAGCGCTCGTTTCCGCGCATCGCGGAGTTGACGGAGTTGAGGTTGGGCTGACTGGTGGAGCCAGACATGGAGGCCATAGCCATGTCGGCGATGTCGACTCCGGCATCTGAGGCGGCCATGATGGAGGCGGCGTTGAGGCCGCTGGTGTCATGGGTGTGGAAGTGGATGGGGATGCCGATCTCCTGCTTGAGGGTGGAGACGAGCTTACTGACGGCGGCAGGGTGGCAGAGGCCGGCCATGTCCTTGATGCACAAAATGTGCGCGCCCATTTTTTCGAGCTCCTTGGCTTTATCGACGTAATATTTGAGCGAATATTTCGCGCGGTTGGGGTCGGTGATGTCGCCGGTGTAGCAGACGGCGGCTTCGCAGACGGCCTTGCCATGTTCGCGGGCGGCTTCCATAGCGACCTTCATGTTGGGAAGGTAGTTGAGGGAGTCGAAGATACGGAAGATGTCCATGCCGGAGTCGGCGGCGTGCTTGACGAATCCGGCGACGACGTTGTCGGGGTAGTTTGAGTAGCCGACGGCATTTGAGCCACGGAAGAGCATCTGGAAGCAGATATTGGGAATTTTTTGACGGAGCGAGCGGAGACGGTCCCAGGGGTCTTCCTTGAGGAAGCGCATGGAGGTGTCAAAGGTGGCGCCGCCCCACATTTCCATGGAGAAGAGATTGGGGGTGCGGTCGGCGTAGGCCTCGGCGATGGCGAGCATGTCGTAGGTGCGCATGCGGGTCGCGATGAGGGATTGGTGCGCGTCGCGCATGGAGGTGTCAGTGACGAGAAGACGTTTTTCGTCTTTGATCCAATTGGCGAAGCCTTCGGGGCCTTTTTCGAGGAGGATTTCTCGGGAGCCTTTGAACTCTACCTTGGGAGTTTTTAAAGGGATGCGTGGGATCTCAAAGGGTTTTTCGGGGCGCCAGTTTTTTGCTCCGGGGTTGCCGTTGACGGTGATGTCACTGAGGTAGTTGAGGAGCTTGGTGGCGCGGTCACGCTTGGGAGCAAATTCGAAGAGGCTTGGCTTGGTGTCGATGAGTTTCGTGTGGGCGTTTCCGGTGCGGAAGGTCTCGTCTTCGATGACGTTCTCGAGGAAAGGGATATTGGTCTTCACGCCGCGGATGCGGAATTCGCGAAGGGCGCGGTCCATGCGTTGGCAGGCAGTCTCGAAGTCACGGCCGGTGGCGGTGAGCTTAACGAGCATGGAGTCGTAATACGGGGTGATGACGGCTCCCGCGTCGCCGTTTCCGGAGTCGAGACGGATGCCGAAACCGGCAGCAGAACGGTAGTTGGTGATGCGGCCGTAGTCGGGTGCGAAGCCTTTTTCGGGGTCTTCGGTGGTGATTCGGCACTGGATTGCGAAGCCGTTGCAGGGGATGTCGGCTTGGGTGGGGATGCCGATTTCCGGATCGTGAAGTTTTTTGCCTTGGGCGACGAGGATTTGTGAGCGAACGAGGTCGATGCCGGTGACGCACTCGGTGACGGTGTGCTCGACCTGGATGCGCGGGTTCATTTCGATGAAGAACCACTCCTTAGACTCCATGTCGTAGAGGAATTCTACGGTGCCGGCATTGTCATAGCCAATGTCTTTTGCGAGGCGGGCTGCGGATTCGCAGAGGTCTTTTTTGAGGTTGCCTTCGAGGTCGATGGAGGGGGCGATTTCGACGACTTTTTGGTAGCGGCGTTGGACGGAGCAATCGCGCTCGTGGAGGTGGACGACGTTTCCGTGTTGGTCGCCGAGGATTTGCACTTCGATGTGTTTGGCGCGCTTGATGTAGCGCTCGAGGAAGACGGCGTCGTTTCCGAAGGCATTTTGCGCTTCTTCTTGGGCTTCTTTGAGGCGGGATTGGAGCTCGGAAGGTTTTTCGACGATGCGCATGCCGCGACCGCCGCCACCGAAGGCGGCTTTGATGATGAGGGGAAAGCCGACCTCATGCGCTACCGTGAGGGCTTGGTCAGGGTCGGAGATGGCGTCGTCGGTTCCGGGGAGGACGGGGACGTTGGCGGCGATAGCTTGAGCGCGGGCCGCGGTTTTATCGCCCATGGAGCCGAGGAGGTCGGCGGAGGGTCCGATGAAGGTGATGCCTTCACGGGCGCAGGTGCGGGCGAAGTCGGCATTTTCCGAGAGGAATCCGTAGCCGGGGTGGATGAGGGTGACGCCTTTTGATTTAGCGATGGCGACGATGCCTTCGTAGTCGAGATAAGCCCCGACGGGGCCTTTGTTTGCATCGAGCTGGTAAGATTCGTCGGCTTTGAAGCGGTGGCGGGAGAAGCGGTCTTCTTCGGCGTAGATGGCGACGGTTGGGATTCCGAGTTCAGTGGCGGCACGGAAGACGCGGATGGCGATTTCGCCGCGATTTGCTACGAGAAGTTTCTGTTGGGTGGGCATGTGAAATGTATCGGGTGCGAGGTTAGAATGTGGTGGCGGGGGGAGCCAATCACGAAACTTACTAAAGTGACGAAACTTGGGTTTTGGAGAAACGAACGCGAAACTTGCGAAAAGAGTGAATCTTGGGCGATGGGCGATACGGCGAATATCTTTGGCTATCTGCACGGCCTTTCAGTTGGCCCTCCTTGGGAGATACCACCCCGCACTTCAAAGAGACGAATGATGTTTTAAAAATTCTTAGGAAATAGCGCTGCGCGTTGAAATCAAGAGCTGGATGCTTTTTCGAAATAGCAGCGTTATCTCTAGTTGCGGTGCACTCAAGGGCATTTCACTGGCACCACGCCTCCGTCCCGTCCTTCCGTTTCAAGAAATCACTCCGGCATTAATCTCCTTTGAAACACTACTTAGTCTAATTACTGGATCATTCTATGAGGGAGATCCATTTTTTAGAGAGGCAGGGTGCCAGGGTTTGGATTATTGAGACGATCTCTTTCGGGAGGAATTATTTTAGAGCGTCCCGGTGGGACCGATCGGTCAATGGTTTGATGATCGATTGAATGTCACGGTAGCGACAGATTAAACTTTAATTACCGGACTTTCTGGGAAATTCGAGTCAGGCGAGAGACCTAATCCAAGGAAAGGTGAGACTTTGTGAAATATTTCACAAAGTGGTTGAGAACGGTGCAGCTGCGGGTATTCTCCGTGCGTGGCCATGGTCGACGCTAACCCTAATGTCTCGCACACTTCCTACGATTCAAAGATCGAGGGGAATATCATCATCACGCGAGTAGACGCCGCGATCAACTGGATGCGTAAAAACTCGCTTTGGCCGATGCCAATGGGGCTTGCGTGTTGTGCGATTGAGCTGATGGCGACGGCCTCCTCTCGCTTTGACATCTCTCGCTTCGGTGCGGAGGTAATGCGTTTTTCTCCTCGTCAGGCTGACGTGATGATCGTAGCTGGCACGGTCACTTACAAGATGGCGTTGGCGGTGAAGCGGGTGTGGGATCAAATGCCCGAGCCGAAATGGTGCATCGCGATGGGGGCCTGCGCGTCTTCCGGTGGAATGTATCGCAGCTACGCAGTTTTGCAGGGGATTGATCGCTTGATTCCGGTCGACGTTTACATTTCCGGCTGCCCGCCACGTCCCGAAGCTCTGATCGAAGGACTCTTGAAGCTTCAAAGGATGATCGACAAAGAGCAGTCGTTCATGGCGCAAAAGAGAGTTCCCGTAGAAGCGTAAGACGATGAGTGTTCTTGAAGATGCCCAAGCAATGACCTCCGGAGAGGTTTCCGAATTTCGCGGTGAGACCACCGTTGTTGTCCCACTCGCAGAATTAAAAGCTTCGCTGAAGAAGTGTCGTGATGCGCAGGGCTATGAGATGTTACTGGATATTTCCAGTGTGGATTACCTCGGTGAGGAGCCTCGTTTTGAGATGGTTTACGAACTGGCGACGCTTGACGATTCGAAGCACCTGCGTATCAAAGCGAAGGTTGCCGAAGATGAAGACGTGCCAACCGCTTCCGATCTCTGGAAAACAGCCAATTGGCATGAGCGTGAGGTTTACGACATGATGGGCATTAAGTTTGCAGGTCATCCACAGATGGAGCGCATTCTGATGTGGGAGGGCTATCCTTATTTTCCACTCCGTAAAGATTTTCCACTTGCTGGTAAGGAAAGTAATATGCCGGAAGTGGCATTCTCCGGTGTGGCCCCTCTTGAGGGTGGGCCTTTTGTCACCAGTCCTGGAGCGACCCGTGAGCACGGAGAGCCGCGGGCGAGGGGGGAGAGTTGAGGTTTTTGGACCTAAATGGGGTTGGCGGATGGTTGAGATCCTTGATGTTAAAATAACAGTAAAGTCGATAAGGAGGCTGAAGGGTGAATTTTTCAAAAAATCTACTTTACCAAGAAATACTCAAGTATCCCGAGTCTATCCATATGAATCTGTGTTAAAGATCTTGTTGATCGAAGTGACAACGCGGTTCTTGGCGACAGCGCCTACTATTCCGAAGAACACGGAGAACACCTGTTAGAATGTGATGCGGAGGGATTTTTAATACGCAAAGCCTACCGCAACAATCCATTGAGCAAAGCCGATCAACGCTTCAACAAAGGAGTGAGCCGGATCCGAGTGAGAGTGGACCACGTCTTCGGGCGCATGAAGCAGATGGGCATGGATATGGTGCGTAGCATCGGTCTGAAGGCGAGCGAGCCAACACAACAGCCTTTGTAATTTAGTCTACAATATGGACCGCTATGCCTTCTGGAAAAGATAAGCGCAGAATCCCCAAACAATGAACGGGAAGGAGGGGCGATGGGGATGTCCCTAAGAGCCCGAAAATACTGAATCAACAGCCCTGATTTGGCACCTACGAAGAGCCTTGAATGAAATTTTGAGGGGATTTGAAGATCCAAAAATTTCGACATTCAGCTCCCCTCTCAAAATAAAGTTTTCGGAGGTGCCCTATAGTTAGAACTTTTAAGAAAGATTCATGAGGGTTTTCACTCTATCGAGACCTTCTCTCTTAGGATAGAGAACTGAAGCAGTTAGGAATACCCCCGAGGAGTTTTTCCCGTTCTCCTTATCTTTGGCGGCGCTTTTGGACGGCTTGTGCAAAGGCTTCGAGCACTTCTTCGGTGTTCTGCCAGTTGATGCAGGCGTCGGTGACGGACTGACCGTAGGTCATGTTATCGCTGATCTTTTGATTTCCTTCGATGAGGTTGGACTCGATCATGACGGACGCGATGTCGGTGGCGCCATTTGCCATCTGCTCACAGAGGTCGGCAGCGACGAGCGGTTGATTGCGGTAGTCCTTATTCGAGTTGCCATGGGAGCAATCGATCATGAGCTGCTCGGGCAGTCCCTTTTCGCGGAGCTTCGCGGTGGCGTCCTCGATCTTTTCGCGTGAGTAGTTGGGGCCGTCTTTTCCGCCACGGAGGATGAGGTGGCAGGATTTGTTTCCGGTAGTGGTGACAATGGCAGAGACGCCTTGCTTCGTGACCGAGAGGAAATTGTGCGGGTTATTTGCCGCGCCGATAGCATCGAGGGCGATCTGGATGGAACCGCCGGTGCCATTTTTGAAGCCCACTGGCATGGAGAGTCCGGAAGCGAGTTCGCGGTGGATCTGTGACTCGGTGGTGCGAGCTCCGATGGCGCCCCACGCGATCAGGTCGGCGACATACTGAGGGGAAATGGTGTCGAGGAATTCCGTGCCAGCGGAGACGCCCATTTCGGCGAGTTGAAGGAGGAGTTCGCGGGCAAAGCGGAGGCCGCGATTGATGTCGAAGGAATTGTCGAGGTGCGGATCATTGATGAGTCCCTTCCAGCCGACGGTGGTGCGAGGTTTCTCGAAATAGACACGCATTACGATGTGGAGATCCTTCTTGTGATGATCGATGGCATCTTTGAGGCGCTGGCCGTATTCGATAGCCGCTGAGGGGTCATGGATGGAGCAGGGGCCGACGACGACAAGAAGACGCTCATCTTTACCAGAGAGGATGTCTTCGGTTTGACGGCGTGATTCTGCAACAAGGCTGGCGGCCTTCTCGGTCATGGGAAGATAGTATGAGAGAACCGCGGGGGAGATCAGCGGGGAGATTCCGCCGATGCGGAGGTCGTCAGTATTGGTCGTAGCCACAGAAGGAACCTGCCTTTTATTGGAAGAGGTTTCAAGAGTGGAGGTTTGTCAGGTTAGAAATAAAAGGTCACCTTCAAGCATGTCGAAGAAGGACAAGAGAGCAGGAATGCCGAAGCAGAGCGATTTTACCGGGGGACTGGTGTCCAATGTGGCCTGTTCTTTCGTTGGTTCGAGTGGAGAGAAAGTCGTGGATGAGAAGATCATGGCGCTTGCCAGTGAGCTGGTTTCCGATGATCGGGCCTGTCTGCTTGCCGAGATGATGACAACCGCGGTGCGCATGGCGCGCGGCAATACGGAGCTGGGCGACTTTAAGTTGGCAAATCGGGCTCTCCGTGAGTTGCGGGAATCGAATGAGGTTTTTCATCCCTATCGTAATTTTCAGAAGATCGCGCTCTTTGGTTCAGCCCGGACGAAGCCCGATGAGGCGGAGTATCAAACGGCGGTCGATTTTACCCACAAGCTAAAGGAACTTGGCTTTATGACGATCACGGGAGCTGGACCTGGAATTATGGCAGCGGGAAATGAGGGGGCAACGCGTGATTTTAGCTTCGGACTTAATATCACGTTACCATTTGAGACATCGGCGAATACCTTCATCAAAGGTGATCCAAAATTGATCGACTACGACTTCTTCTTCACTCGTAAGTTGGCCTTTGTCAAAGAGGCGGCAGCTGCGGTGGGTCTGCCAGGAGGAATGGGGACGATGGATGAAATTTTTGAAGCTCTCACGCTGATCCAAACAGGAAAGGTCACGGTCTATCCTATCGTCTGTCTTGATTCAAAAGGGGGGACTTACTGGAAGGCGTGGAATCAGTTTATCACGGAGCATCTTTTCCGACTGGATCTAATTTCTGAATCAGATTTCGAGTTGTTTACGGTGACCGATGATGTTGATGCTGCGATCGAGGAAATTGTTCATTTTTATAAGATCTTCCACTCGTATCGCTATGTCGGAGATCAGCTGGTTATCCGACTTTCGGAGGAACTCACTGATGGAGCGGTGGAAAAACTGAGCATGGAATTTGCTGATATTATCAAAGTGGGTAAGATCGAAAAATGTGCGACGCTTGAGGAAGAGGAAAATGAACCTGAATTGGCGGAGCTTTACCGTTTGAAGCTTCGTCATCGGCGGAGAGACTTCGGTCGACTCCGTCAGTTCATCAACGCAATTAACAATTCTGAATTCGAGAGCTAATGGCCAAGGAACGAGTGGATAGCATGTTGGTTGCGCGGGGTCTTTGTGATTCCCGCGAGCAAGCCAAGCGTCTCATTATGGCGGGAGAGGTGTTTACCGAATCTGATCGGGTGGCGAAACCGAGTCAGAAAATGAGTGACGAGGTGGTGCTTAGGGTGAGAGATCGACCCAAATATGTGGGCCGGGGTGGCTTTAAGATCGAGGGCGCGCTGAAGGAATTCGGGATTAATCCGACAGGGTGGATTTGTGCAGATCTCGGAGCATCGACGGGTGGTTTTACCGACTGCCTTCTTCAGGAGGGAGCGACCAAAGTGCATGCGCTCGATGTGGGGACTAACCAACTAGTGTGGAAGTTGCGGAGTGATGAGCGCGTTGTTTCCAAAGAGCGATTCAATGCGCGTAATCTCGTCGTCGAGGATATCGGAGAGCGCGTGAATTTGGTGGTAATGGACCTGTCCTTTATTTCGCTGACAAAAGTGCTGCCGGCGGCGTTCGGAATTTTGAAAGAGGGCGGTTCCGTTATTTCTCTCATCAAGCCTCAGTTTGAACTGTCCCGCGGAGAGGTTGGAAAAGGCGGTATTGTGAGAGAGCCCGAACTCCATGAAAAGGCGGTCGAGAAGATCAAAAAATTCGTCACCGAAGATCTGAGTCGCGAGTGGGTCGGGCTGATGACGTCACCAATTACCGGAACAGACGGGAACGTCGAGTTCCTGGCGTGGATGCGTTAGGCGGGAGGGGAAAACATCGAATTATAGGCATGTTTACAGTGGGAACGATGGATCGGGAGAGGGCTTGACCATTCGGCGGCTCAGTCGAATTTTATCGATATTTTCATGATAGTTTTCCTTTCTTTCAAGATCATTCTGAAGGATCGGAGTAGATGTGTCTTTTGCGATTAAGGGACTGAGTAAGAGTGAGCTTGAAACTAAATTCAAAATCGGTATTCTCTCGTAAATGCCAAAATTTACAGTCTCCAAGCAAAAGATTATTTCTGCCCCCCTCGGGCAGATTTATGATGAGGTTCGCGACTTTAACAGTTGGCGGCGTTGGGCGCCTTGGCTGACTGTCGAGCCCGATTGCGCGCTTACTTATTCCCCTTCGGGCGATTCTTATGGCTGGGCTGGTCAAGTCATCGGAAGCGGGAAGATGACGGTTACTGCCGAGGAGAAGAATAAGTGGATTGTCTACGATCTGGAATTTTTCAAACCTTGGAAACCCACGGCGAAAGTGCGGATGAATTTCCGCGAGGTTTCCGATGGGGTGGAGGTGACTTGGACGATGGATAGCTCGCTGCGCTTCTTCATGTTTTGGATGGTGGGGATGATGGAAGGCCTCATCGGGATGGATTATGATCGTGGCCTAGCGATGTTGAAGGATCAGATTGAATTGGGAGAGGTCTCTTCGAAGCTGGAATTTTCCGGAGAAAAGCAGATCGCGGGCTTTCGCTATCTGGGCAAAGAGCGCGAGTGCCCGATTGCTGATATCGGAAAGACGGTGGAGGCCGATATCGCGAAACTAGAAAATACTGTCGAGAAATTCGGAATCAAGGGCAAGGGAAAGCCCTTCGCAGTTTACCACAAATGGGATCTGAAGAAGAAGGTGGCCCGCTTTACGATCGGTCTTCCGATTGGAAATTCTTCGACTTCATATCCGGAAGGGGTTTTTAGCGCGGATATGCCTCCAGTCTCCGTCTATCCCATACGACATACGGGGCTCTATCGGCATGTTGGAAATGCTTGGGCGGCGGGGATTTCACACGGACGGGCAAAGAAATTTAAGCAGTCAAGGAAGGCCCACCCTTTCGAAATCTACGAGCAACAGGCTGAAGAGGGAGTGGAATCCGTGACGTTGGTCTGTTTCCCAAAGAAGTAGCTTGATCAGCAATTCCTTAGAGATTCTGTTTCACTTGGTGGAGGAAATTCTGCCACTTTGCGTCGGGCTTACCGGTCGTTATGATAAAATGGGGGAGTTCTTTAGGCTTTCTTGATGTAGGGCTCTGTCGGACGGGAGGCCTTCGAAGAAATCCCTTCCGAAGGATTACTTCCACAGGAAAGGAGCGTAAAGATATCCAAAGAGAGAATAAGAGTTGATCTCATCACTACTCTACGTTTTGAACTTGCTCGCGGATCTTTTCGAGCTCTGTTTTTCCGATGACAACATGCTGGGCGATACCTGCGTCGTTGGCCTTGGATCCGATGGTGTTGAGCTCGCGATTGATCTCCTGACAAAGAAAATCCAAAGAGCGACCGACCGGTTCGGTCAGCTCCATGGTTTCACGAAATTTAGCGAAGTGCGAAGCGAGGCGGGTGGTTTCCTCTGAAATGTCACAGCGCTCAGAGAAGAGTGCCAGTTCCTTGAGGAGGCGTTCGTCGTTGAGATTGATTTCAATTTCAGCTTCCCTTAGCCGGTTTTGAAGGTTTTCCCGCTGACGAACGACAACGAGGGGTGCCTTTTCGCTGATGATGGCGGTTGCGTTTTCCAGAAGGTCGAGGCGTTCGAGAAAGTCTGCATTGAGATCGACTCCTTCCCTTGTGCGCATCGTCACAAGATTGGCCAAGGCGGCTTCGAGTGCGGGGTGGATTGCTTCGGTGGCTTGGTCAGGATTGATGCCCGAATCTTGAAAGAGGAAGACGCCGGGGGCTCGCAGGAAATCGTGTGAGCAAGCTTGAATGGGGCGATTCAAGAGATCGGAAAGTTCAGTAAAAGCGGCCTCCAGGGCTTGCGCCCGGGTCGGGTTGATGGAGAGGGAATCTGTGCTTGCAGAGGCGGCTTCCAGGTTGATCGAGACATTGACCCGGCCCCGCGAAACTTCTTCGAGAACGAGTTTTCGTAAGGCTGGTTCGATTGCTGAAAGCTCTCGGGGGAGGTTGAAGACGATGTCAGCCTGCTTTCGGTTGACCGAGGAGATCTCGACCCGGGCGATGAGGTGATCGGTAGCGTGCTCGGCACGCCCGAAGCCAGTCATTGATTGCATGGCGGGAGCTTAATCAAGCAGGGGGAACTAGGCCAGCTTACTTCCGATCCTGTTCTTCGGAAGGAATGTCCTCATCAGGAGGACCCAATGGATCATGATCAGGGTCTTCTTCGGGATTCTGGTGTTCACCAGGGTAATCGAGGTGGTCATCGTCGTCATGATGTTCGTCATGGTGTTCGTCATGGTGTTCGTCATGGTGTTCGTCATGGTGTTCGTCATGGTGTTCGTCATGGTGTTCGTCATGGTCGTAAGGATCCTCGTGATCGCTATGGTCCTCATTTTCTTCTTCCTTTTCCCCGGATTTAGCAATGGAGGGATCGGCAAGCAATTTTTTGAGATACTCTTTTTCTTCTTCGGCTTCTTTGCGCTTTTGTTTGCGCTCGTAGAAGTAGGCCAGCCAGATGCAGATCTCGTAGAGAACATACATGGGTCCTGCGAGGAGCAGGAGGGTGGGAATATCTGGAGTGGGCGTGATGATGGCCGCGATGACGACAATCGCGAGAATAGCGTAGGAGCGGGTGCTATTCATCACGCTGAAGCCCAGAATCCCGAGGTGGACCAGGGTCATGACGACGACTGGAAGTTCAAAGGCGAGACCGAAGATAAGGACGAAAGTGGTGGCAAAGGAGATATAATAACCGATGCGCCAGTCATTCGAGATGCCCAGTCCCTGACCCCAGTCATAAAAGAAGTTGAGGACTTTCGGCAGGACGAAAAAGTATGAGAAGAAGACGCCTCCGAGGAAGAGGCCAAATCCAATGGCAAGAGCCGGCCAAAGAGCGCGACGTTCTTCGGGTTTCATGCCCGGTAAGACGAACTGGAGGATAAAGTAGAGGAGGAAGGGGAAGGAAATGACGATGCCAGCAAAAAAGGCCAGCTTCATCGTGAGCATGAAGGTCTCGGTCGGTTTGAGCGAACTCATGAGCCGGAGATTTCCTTGGGCGTTAAGTTCAGCCGCGGGCTTGGAGATGAGGAGCTTGGCTGCGAGTTCTTTGACGGCGGAGTCCTTTTCGCTGAGATTTTCAATGAAGGATTCCCGGTCGTCCTCGGGGATCTCCTCAACGGCGCGGTAGATGATTGCTGCTTCGGTGAGGACGTAGAGATCTTTGTTGCTTTCGAACTCCCAGAACTTCTTTTCGAGATCGGGTTGGTGCTGGCGAAGAGGCGGAGTGATAGTAGCGAGGTCGAGTGCCCGCTCCCATTGATCGAGAGAAATACTTTGATCCTTCGGAAGACGCGCTTCGTGTTTCGCGACCCAGACTTCATTGACCGGACGCTGGATGACCTCCATGAGTTGCTCCTTGTAGACGAAGCAGACTAGAGTCGCGATCAGCAGAGTGACAACGATACGAGAGATCGTAGAACGCAAATCCTCAAGATGGTCGAAAAAAGGTTTTTCGGCGTCTGGGTTCACCTTGTCCCTCAATTGGAACATTTTCTTAAGAATAAACATCCGGCGGGCTTTTGAATACTTGAGATTTCGATGAGGACAATGGCAAAGATTGGCGAAGTCGTAGAAAGGCTCACCGAAACCTAACGGATAACGATCTCATTCCCCGATATTCTAGTCAGAATAAACAGGCTTAATTAAGTGGTTTCGCTTTCCGAGATGGAGAACTCCCGGGAGGCCGGGAACATTTTGAGGAGAGAAATCGCTGCGTTTCACCTTAAGAACCAACGTCTTTTCGTCGAGGCGGGTGATGTTTTGTAGCTGATCCGATGAGATCTGGCCGTCTTCCGAGAAGAAATAGAGATTCTTTTCCGAGTGGTTTCCCTTGATGAGCAATTCAATGATGGGAGCATCCTTTTGCGATTTTAACGAGACCTTCAACTGGGGATCTTTTTTGGGGATTTCCGATTGGGCCTTTTCGATAAGGATGCGGTCGGTCGTGGATTCGCGGGGAAAGCTGATTTGGAAATCTCCGAAGCCGGGAAAACATTGTGCAGCGCAGGCCATCCATTGGGCCGAAGCGCGGAGGATTATTTTTTCTTCAGGAAGGATCTCGGGAGGGGTGATTGTGATGAGGAGAGTGATATCGCGCTCATACCCGTGACAGGGGTGGCCACTCATGAAGGTCTTTTCGGGATGGGGCCATTGGATGTCTCCGGCAGAAAATCCATCGGGAAGATTCCAGCTCAAGGCGGTGGGGATTCCGACGATTCCGGGGTTTTTCCAGTAGGTGTGAAAGCCTTCTTTGTGCCGAAGATTAAGACCAACGGTGAAACTCTTTCCAGGAGAGATCGTATCGACGTCGGAAACAAGTTTCAGTTCAAGACCGTCCGCTGCATGGAGTGAACTCGCGAGTGCAAGACTTAGCAAGCCGATGAAGCCATGAGGAAAAGGGTTCATCATTCTAGCGGGGAATTACGAGAGTCGAACCATCACGAATGATAGTACCTCTGATTCCGTTGGCCCTTTGAATCCTGGAGACCGAGGAGCCATACTTGCGGGCGAGCCCGTAAAGGGTGTCTCCTTTTTTCACAGTGTGACGAATTGTCTTTGGCTTTACCTTGACGGTTTTTGGCCTGGGCTTTGGTTTCGCTATCGGTCTCGGCTTGGTGACCCGTTTGGGTGCCGGTCGTGGAGTGAGCTTGGCTGTTTGCTGAAGTGTCGTCTTTTCGACGATCTTGGGTTGAGTTGCCGGCCTGGGATTGCTGGTGCGGCGCTTGGTTCCACGCTTTGGCGGATTGTCGGCCCATGCTTCGATGTAGTTTCCGTTTTCATCGAAGGGGCCAATGTTAGGATTGTATTCAGAGCTACGATCACTTTTCGAACAACTCATTAAGACCACAGGAACCCATGAGCCAATGAGGAGAGCGAGCAAGACACTTTTCTTCACATGAGGAGTGTGCCACAGCTTGTGCGCTTCTCAAAGCATAGTTAAAGGAACTTAATTATTACTTCTTTAAAAATGGTGTTGATTTTGGTTCCCAGAGGCGATAGCCCATCCGCGTGACGGTTTTTCCGTCGCAATTTTTGGGAAGCTCGTCGCACGGGCAGGAAATAAATGGGGAATCCGGTGAAGCTGTCGTAAGGCACCCATTCCGGAGCGGTCCCGCCACTGTAATTCTTCTAAAAGGGGGAAGAGCCAGATCACCAGCCTGAAGATCGACAAAATCAAGAACTCTGCGGATTTCAGGGGGCTTATTTTAAGAAACGAATGATTGATAAAAAAGCAGCCCGATTTGGGCTCGTGTTGGCTGGGTGTTCCCTCGGAGCAGCCCAGGATGTGCTTCCTCCGCTCACTGTATTGGCGAAGAAATTTGATTCAGGGAGGGAGGAGACGACATCGGCTCTCGATATTCTGAGTGCAGATGAGTTGGAGCGGATGCAGCGAGATCGGCTGCTGGATGGTCTTAATTTTTTCCCAGGAGTGCAGGGTCTTTCGACAGCGGGTCAGACGGGAAACTTGGGGACGGTGATCATGCGCGGTCTCAGCACGAAATATATGCAGGTCGTAGTCGATGGCGTGAGACTCACCGGCGCGACGAATGCCGCCGGTAATATTTTGGGTAACGGACACTTGGGAAACATTAGCCAACTTGAGGTGCTACGAGGTCCGCAGAGTGTGCTGTATGGTTCGGGCGCTGCTGGTGGTGTAGTGGGTTATAATACTCTTCTGGGATGTGATGATGAGGGAATGTCTATGACGGCCGAAGCTGGAAACTTGGGCACCTTTAAGTCGTCGTTTACCAATCGGGGGCAGATCGGAGATTTGTCCTATGCTGTTAATGCGGGGCTCTTTGAAACAAACAACGATCCCTCGGGTACGCTTTTACGTCATGATTTTAAGCAGCTCTCTGAGTCGGTAGCACTACAATGGCAGGCTCGGGAGGATCTGCTAATTCGATTGAGCTATCGCGGAAGTCAAAATGAGCTGGGGACTTTAAGTGACTCCGGTTTTGGACTATCGAGTGGAGAGATTGATACTGATATCAACCTCTTGGCCTTGAATGCAGAATACGAGGTGAACCCTTGGTGGTCGAGTAAGTTAACTTTTGGATACTACGGCGAGTCGTATCATGGCTCCTTTAATAGTTCATTTGGAACGACGATCGTGGAAACTCAATTTGATCTACTGAATCTTAACTGGGCGAATTCGATCAAGGTGAATGATTCTGTAGAGCTTGTTTCAGGCTTGGAGTATGCCAGTGGAGATTACCGGAACTCGGGAGGTCGAAACGTGGAGTATCAGACGCTAGGAACCTATGTGAACGGCTTTTGGAAGCTCGTCGATGGTCTTCTTTTGGAGGCTGGTGTCCGATATGAGGAGCACGATTCTTTCGATGATGCCGTTGCCTGGAATCTTGGGGCAGCCTACGAGATTGAGGGAACGGAGACGCGCCTGCGTGCTCGTGTCGCGAAGGCGTATCGGACGCCAACGTTACTGGAGTCGGAGGCTTTTGTTTCTGGGTTTGGTCCCGCACAGCGTGCCAATCCCAATCTGGAGCCAGAAGACATTCTTGGATTTGAGGTTGGACTCGAGCAAGACTTGTCAGAGCACCTTTTTGAGCTGAGCTATTTTCAGCAGCATTTGGAAAATTCGATTGTGAAAGGAGCGGAGACAGCAGGGTCTTATGAGAATATCAACCGGAATGGGACGAGCATAGTTTCGGGACTCGAGCTAGCCCTGAGTGGTCAGCTCGGAAATGATTTAATTCGGTATCGCTTAGCTGCGACGAAGCAATTCCAGGAAGAGATACTCGATGTTCCTGATCTCTTGCTCAGTGCTGATCTAGGCTACGAGGCAGAGAGCTGGAGTGTAGGCGCTGGATTCACCTATCAAGACGGGGCATTTTACTCGGGGTCACCATCTCCGTTTATCAATGCTACGGACGATTATATCGTAGCGAGGGTCTACGGTGAGTATGAATTAAACGAGGCGATTATTCTGTTTGCGCGGGTGGAGAATCTCTTTGACGAGAATTACCTTCTCTCGGACATCTTTAACCCTGTTGAAGGACAGGGAAGATCCTTCGTGATCGGCGCTCGAGTGGAGTGGTGATTGCCTCAAAAAGGCGGAGTAGAAATACTCCGCCTATTGGGTGATCCTCAGGCGCATGAAGCGGGAGCCGTTTTCGATCGGAGCGGGCAGACGAAATCTTCCGGTGATGCTTCCATCAGGATTGATGGTGTTCGTCATGGGAACTCCGCCGCCGTTCCATGTGTTGAGATCATCGCTGACCTCGGCAGAGAATTGCCCCCCACGTTTTCCGGCTGTTCGGGTGAAGGAAAGGACGAAGTAATCCTGATTTGCAATGCGCTCGGTTCCGGCCTGAATTGCGGGAGGAAGACTGGTGATATTGGTCGCGTTTGAGCCCAATCCGAATTCGAAGAGGTTGCTCCATCCGTCGCCATCAGGATCGGCATTGGGACCGGAGGTCGCCGGGTTGGCCCGTTCAACTTCAGTAAATGCCGTCTGTGCCCAGATGTCGTAAGTCATCTTTCCGTCCGGTAGTCCGCCCACTTGATCCGAGGCCCTCCAGTTGGAGCCGGTTCCGTGGGTCGTGGACAAATCGTTGAGAAGGATGGAGTGGCCATCGAGGGTGGCGAGGTCGGGCCATGGTATTGCGACGTCGTAGGCGAACTCGTGAATGATCATGTCATTCAAGCCGACCAAGCGAAGTGACTCACCACCATTGGAAAGGTTGCTGGTATATTCTCCGGCGATGAAAGCATCGAAGGAATTACCATGACGGAAACGGAAGGCTTCGAGATTCGAAACGATGATCGTAAATCCTTGTGGGGAAAGCGCCTTGATCGAGCTTGTGGCAAAATCAAAAGTGATGCCGGAGGTGAAGCGAACATCACTCAGGTCGATGCTTTGCGAGCCATAGTTCTCAAAGCGAAGGAATTCGAAGAGATCGCCGTCATCATATCCTGCTGCTGCTTCCGCTGTGCTTGGTCCGACGGGATTGTAGAGTATCTCTGCAATGGCAAGATTACTTGAGTCCGCAGGCACCGTTTCAACGGTAAATGCAGCGGTCGTGAGGGCGCTCCAAGTTCCGTTGCTAAAAGTCCGCGCCATGATTTGGGTGGGTTCTCCAAGGATAACAGGGAGATTTGCTTCGTTGACTTGCTTGGCCTTTAGATTCAAGTCGAAGACCATGTCGCTACTGCTGGGTTTATTGTGATGTTCGACCGCAATTACATTAATACCTTGGACCAAAAGGGTGGAGTCGAGAGGGAAATTCGTAAGGTCGCCTTCATTACCGTCGCTTGAGTCGGATGAAGGTACACTTGAGTAGCTAATTGTTCCGGGAAGGTTGGACTCGCGAATTACTTCGACGCCGTTGAGGTAGACGATGCAGCCTCCATCGATCCGTAGATCGGCGGACAGATCGAAGAAGGTAGAGATATTATTGAGTTGGAAATTTTTTCTAAAGTAGGTGGTTGGCTGTCTGGGAATGATGTTGTTGACCTCTGTTCCGATATCAATATTTACCCCTGCATTAGTGATACTGCCGTAACCAAGAGGCGCGGTTCCCAAGAGCCATGCGGAGGAATCGAAGGTAGGAAATTTCCAGGAGGTGCCGAGATCGCCATCCGTCGCGTTGTGGCTCCAGTCCGACTCGAGAGAGACGAGGGAAACATCAACAGGTGCACCAGGTTGGGAAATAGCATCGGGGTTCGGCGTGCCCCCCGCCAGTCGGGGGTCCGAGCCGTCGGTGGTGTAGTAAAAATCCCCTTCTGCGGTGGTGATGAAAAGAGGGAAGCCGTCGGAAACTGTTCCCCCAAATTTGCTAAAGCTAGGAGGAACGATTGTGGGCCACAGGCCATTGTTTCGGAAGTCTTCCCGGGTTGGTCCGAAGAGGTAGCGTCTGCGGCCTCTTGATTCTTTCGTCCACGCAGTTAATTTGGAGGATTGTACCGTTTGGTTATTCATCACGCGGAGAAGATCGCCAAACTCGGTGGTGAGCTGATCGAACTCTGATTTGATGATGGAGTTATCGTAATCTCGATCGTCGAGGACCCCTCCATTGAAAAGGTGCTTGTTGATACGGTCGGCGAAGATGAGTTTAAATTCGTCCCAGCGATTGAGGCCGCGCCAGAGGTCGCGCATTTCTCCACTACCTGTAGCCATGAAGGATCGAATCATTTCCTGGGAAACGGGGCGATCTCCCTTATTGTTCATGGCGCCTTCGGCATCCCAGACGTAGAGGCGATAGCGTCCTTCTGCTGTTCTTTCCTTGGCGGCTACCCAGTTGTTATGAGGCCAGTCCCAGGTGGCGCCGTAGACATTGAGAAGGTAGTAGTCTGCCATGCTTGCGACATCGGCGACTTTGAGAACTTCGTCCCAATTGGAGGTCGTGGTAGCGGCATTAAGGCGGGTGATCATATTGTTCCAAGCAACTTTGTCGCCTTCGGCAATGTTGTCGTTTCCTTCGTACTGGAGAACATCCCATTGAGCGTTGGAATCGGTACTGTGGAGCGATTGAAAGAATGGTTCCCGGAGGCGCTCGACCATGTTGTAGAAGCCTTTGAGTTCGCCATTGACGTAAAGGCTATTGATAACACCCAAGCTAGCGCCATTTCCCATTTTGTGACTGAGGCGCCGGAATAATTCGTCGATAATAAAGGGATTGCGGATGTCATTCTTGCCGGCGCGGATTCGGAAGCGCTGGTAGTCGTCGACTGTTCTTCCCGGGCCATTGAGAGGCAGATTGACGGATGGGTTTCCATAGTCGTCGCGGAAGTATAGGTTGAATGATGGCTTCTGAACCGCGCTGTCTCTCCAAGGAGAAGCGTTTGTTTGATTGAGAATCATGCGGGGGCGGGAGTAGGAACTGGCTGCGACGCGGAGGCCAACATTGCTGCGGAAACCTACCGTGCCATCGGTGAAGTAAAACTCGGCATGGATGGGGCGCTCGTAGGAACGGCCACGATTGATGACGTTGTTGTAGTTGTCTTGTCCGTTTGGCTGCCACTGGTTGTTGGAATAGGTGCCGCCATTGATGGCCATGACACCGAAGGGATCGTAGAGGGAACGCTGAGGATCTCCGGCGAAGATTAAGGAGGGACTCGTAAGAAGACGGGCATCCTGACCGATCAAATAGGAGTGGGTCTTGATATTGGAGGGGATGTAGCCATCGCGAAAAGCCCGTGCGCGAATGACATGTCCCTTTTCGGTGGTGACTTGAGCGAGAGCGAGGGGCGTGGTGTAGTCACTTCCATTTTCGAGTGTCGGGGTCGTGCCATCCGTGGTGTAGCGAATGGTGGAGGAAGGGGTATGCGTGCTCAGAGTTACGGTGACGGCGTTGTCGTAAAAGCCGCCTTTATTGTCGAAGTCCGGCGCATCGACTTTATCGACATAGGAGATCGTCGCATTAGGGGCGCCTGGAGTGGGTTGCTCAAGATATGCCATTCCGCCCGAAGCGTTCCGGCCATAGCTGAAGTTTGCGAACTGTTGCGGGTAGTCTGGTTCAATCAGGGAAGCAGCGCTCCCATTGTTATCGAAGAGACCGAGGTAGTCGCCGTTGCCGCTGAGTTTAAAGTTCGCGTGCAGGTAGGAAGAGCCGACTACTGGGGCCGATGGATTGTCGGCGAGGATGACAAGATAGTCACCTCCGGCGATAGAAGTCCCGGGAGGAAAGGCCCATTTTGAGAGAACCTCGGAGTCATCTGTGAGGGTCCAACCGCTGAGAGAGACGGCGGATGTTCCAGTGTTGTAGAGCTCGATCCAATCGGAAGGTCCTTCGCCACGGAGGGCGGGGTCGATGAGGTCAGCACTGGGCTCATCAAGACCAGGGAGATAGGTAATTGCTGAGCCTTCCTCGAAGAGCTGAGGGTCGGAGCCGCTTGGTTGATCGATGCGAAGTGACATGTCGAGGCGCATGTCCCCGTTCAAAACGATGTTATTTACTTGGATTGCAAGGACGTTGTTTCCTGCTTGGAGGAAGTCAGAGGCTGCTCCAAGGGTGATTGTTTCGTTTCCTGTTCCAAGAGAGTTGGCGCGATAAGTAAGTTGATCGTGGTAAATGTGGGCCTTGGCTTCTCCCATATTACGGCGGGCGACTTCGATGCCATTGAGCCATGCGATGAAGCCGTCATCGTAGTTGATGGTGAGAACGAGTGGGTCGGTTTGGCCCGCATTTGCGCTGGAGACGGTGAAATCCTTTCGACCGTAAAACGATGGAGAGAGGCCCCGGAGGGAAGAAGTTAAATTGGTGGAGATTGATCCGAGCGAATAGCCAATAGGCATGGAGCCGTCATCCCAATTCGAGTCATCGAATGCAGGCGACCACCATGCGGGTCCGGCACCGGCGAAGGGTTGGTCACTGCCATCCCAGCGGAGATTACGCTCGGCTGCGGTGGCTGAAATTTCATTGATGACGATTTGCCCGTGGACGATTCCTACGGCGAGGGTCGATAAGAAAACTTTCTTTAGCATGTGCGTGGGAGGCAGGCTACAACGTAAATACAGCGAGGCAAAGTTTCATTTTTAATACGAAGGACAAGGCTTGTTGGCGGGATATGTGAGTGGAATGTCAGGGGCGGCAGCTCTGGTATTCATTTACCAGTTTGAAGAGGTAAAGGAAAATTTCACCCTCTATCAGCGGGTTTCGCGAATCTCGGTTCCAATTCCGGACTGCGTGAAAATCTCCAGGAGCAGGGTGTGAGGTTCACGGCCATCGATGAAGTGAACTTTTTCGACTCCCGCGGCAAGGGCTTCGAGAGCGGAATTAACCTTAGGAATCATGCCTCCGGAAATGGTGCCGTCATTCAAGAGATCAGTGGCTTCACTTCGGGTGACCGAATGAATGAGAGAATCTGGCTTTGAGGGATCTTGCATCAAGCCGGGGACGTCGGAGAGGTAGACAAGTTTTGCGGGTTTCAACGCGCAAGCGAGAGCGGCGGCGGCGAGGTCGGCATTGATGTTGAGAGTATGACCGGAGCCGTTTTGTCGTCCCAGTGGAGAGACGACGGGGACTCCTCCAGTGCCGAGGGTATAGAGAATGTCTTCGATATGACAGGAGGTGGCTTTTCCGACACGGCCGATATCTGCAGGATTCCCATCGTCATCGATGCCCATGAGTTGGTCGGCGAAGAAAACGGAGGTGCCGTGGACCGAGGTGGCCTTAGCTCCAAAATCGGTGAGGGTTCGGACGAGGCCTTGATTGATCTCTCCGTGAAGCGTTTCTTCGACGATTTCGATGGCTTCGGGCGTGGTGAAGCGGAAGCCGCCGATGAACTTGGCTTCGAGTCCGGCCTCTTTCATAGCCGCGGAAATGGCCTTTCCGCCGCCATGCACGATGACCGGCTTGATACCGGATACTTCGAGAAAAACGATATCGCGCATGACCTCCCGGACGAGGTCAGGATTGTCCATGGCGGACCCGCCCATTTTGATAAGAAAGGTTTTTCCCCGGAAACGTTGGAGATAGGGGAGGGCTTCGGTGAGGACGCTGGCTTTTTCGGTGGCAGTCACGGGAGGAATATCTAAATTCTAAATGGTGAAATACTAAACAAATCCTGAGCCGGAAAACTCAAAATTTGAAACGGTTGGCGGGAGTGAAAGATTGAGCTTGGTTGAGAGAAAGTATCCGCAGATTAAGACTGATGGTTGAGGGGGGCGAACAGGAATCTCCATGAGGTTTACCAAGCTTGAATGATGTCGTGGATTAATTGTGGACCGCGGTAGACGAAGCCGGTGTAGAGTTGGACGAGTTTGGCACCAGCGACGCGTTTCGCAAGGGCGTCTTCGGTGGTGAAAATTCCGCCGGCACCGATGATGGGGACATCATTTCCGAGATGGGAGTGGAATTGGCCGATGACTTCGGTGGAATGTTGCGTTAGGGGAGCGCCGGAGAGACCGCCTGTTTCGTTGGCATTTTTGTGCCCTTTGACTGTATCGCGGTCGAGGGTGGTGTTGGTGGCGATAAGGAAATCGAGTCCGCCATTTCGGAAGACGCAAGAGAGGTCGGAGATCTGGGTTTCGTCGAGATCTGGGGCGACCTTTAGGGCGAAGGGGACGTAGCGTCCGGTTTTCGAGTGAAGTTTGGTTTGGAGATTTTTGAGAGCTTCTAACAAGCGTCCGGCGGCCTCCTTTGATTGGAGATCGCGGAGGCCGGGGGTGTTGGGTGAGGAGAAGTTGGCGGTGATGTAGTCGGCCCAGGGGTAAGCTTTCTCAAAGGTGATGGCGTAGTCGCTATTCGCTTCTTCGTTAGGGGTGACTTTGTTTTTCCCGATGTTGATGCCGATGATACCCTTGAAGGATGTTGATGAGCGGACATTCGCAAGGCCTTGATCGATACCGGGATTGTTGAAGCCCATGCGGTTGATTAGGGCCTGGTGCTCGGGGAGGCGGAAGAGGCGGGGGGAGTCGTTTCCGTCTTGCGGCTGGGGAGTGAGAGTGCCGACTTCGACGTGGCCGAAACCGAGGGTTCCGAGGGCGTCGATGGTGTTGGCTTCCTTATCGAGTCCGGCGGCGAGTCCCACGGGGTTGGGGAAGGTGAGTCCGCAGAGGTTGACGGGCTTTGGCTTGGGAGAGGAGGCCATTGCTCCAAGAAGTCCCAGTTTCTCGGTCGCCCTGAGTCCTGCCATCGAGAGGTGGTGGGCCTTTTCGGCATCAATTCGAAAGAGGATACTGCGGGCAGCAGGGTAGAGGATATTAAGCATCGCTGGGGGGAAAATACCGTTTCCGGGCCATTTGAAAACAACAAGGTGAGATTCTCGTGAATCTAAACCGTAAATTGAGTTCCTGAGAAAAAATGTGACCCTGAGATGCTCTGCGATAGTACAGAGGAAAAGACGCTACGATGCACGATTTACAAACTTCGATTCACGCTGACTTTTTTCTCACCGATCTACTTGCGAGCTATGCTTCCGGGGTTCGATGACCTAGGTCGGTCCACTAATAGGCTCTTGTTCGAGAAGCTTAAGATGGAGCCAGAGGGGCAGTGAAATTTAAACAGTGAGTTCGCTCATCTCGCCGGTGCTGTCGACGAAGCTTGCGGTGGGCATACTCAGGCGGTTCATCATGGTGACGAAGAGATTGGATAGGGGGATTTCGGCGCCGAAGCGGTGGTAGCCTCCGTGCTTGAGTCCGAGTTTGTCTCCTCCGGCGAGCACAAGCGGATAGTTGTTGTTGTTGTGGGTGTTGCTGTTGCTGCTCCCGTAGAGGACCATTGTGTGGTCGAGGAGGGTGCCTTCGTTTTCAGGAGTGTCCTGGAGTCGCTGGAGGAAGTAAGCAAGTTGTTCAGCACGGAAGCGGTCCCATTTTCCGAGGGCTTCGGATCCGCCGGGCTTGTTCCACCCGTGAGCGAGGCTGTGCTGGCTTTTTCCAAAGCCAAGAAGAGAGGGAAACTTGGTGGCGATTGAGGTGGCGCCATTCATGTTTCCCATCTGGTAGGTTAGGAAACGGGTAGAGTCGGTTTGAATGGCGAGGAACATGAGGTCGAACATCGTCTTGATGAGTTCGCCGGGAGTCTTGTCATCGGCTTCCAAGTGGAGTCCACTGGCGTCGATTTGTGGTTTTGGGACATCAAGCCACTTTTCCGATCGCTCGACCCGTTGTTCGATTTGGCGGACGGACTGGAGATATTCGTCGAACTTTTCCTGGTCCTGTTTCCCGAGCTTGCGCCGGACGGATTTGGAATGTTCGAGCACGAGATCGAGCATGTGATCGGAGTTTTGCAATTCCTGGCGACGCGAGAGGAGGGTTTTGTCCTCCTTGCCAAAGAGACGATTATAAATGATGCGCGGATTGTGGAGCGCAGGGACGGGTTGTCCGGTGCCGGTGAAGGAGAGAGTGCTGGAGCGGGTGGCTTCGCCCACGCCGCCATCGACCGAAAGACTGAGCGAGCGGAAGCGGGTGTCGTCGCCCAATTTAGCGGCGAGCATTTGATCAAGCGAGATCGAGTTCTTGAGCTGACCTCCTTTAAGCTGGGCGGCGGTGAGAAAGATGTCAGCGGTGTCGTGGCCGCCAATTTTTCGCCCGTTAGGGTGAGAGAGTCCCCCTAGGATCGAGACGTGCTTTCGTAGGGTTTCGAGGCATTGGAGGCTCTTGTTAAATTGGAAGTCACGACCTGTCGTATCGGGGAACCACTGCCACTCGGAACCCTCGCTCTTTTTCTTGGGGAGGCTTACGCCATATGGAAAATAAATACCGCAGAATCTCTTTGGTCGGGAGGTGGTCGCGGTATCGGCGCCCATGCATTCGAGGAACGGCAGGGCGAGAGATGCGCCCATTCCATTGAGGAAAGTGCGGCGTGGGAGGTGGCAGGATTTACGGCTCATTATTTACTGAGGAATGGTTCGCTCGCGACCACGATGTGAATCAATTCTTTAATACGGTAGTCGCTGGCGATAAATTTCGAAGTCAGTTCTTTGATGACTTTTTTGTCGACTAATTCAAGTCGGCGTCCGAGGGCATATGTGAGGATCTTCGAGACGAAGGCTTCCGCGAATTGCTCTTTCTTGTTTTCGGTAAGATGCTTTTTGAGATCTGCAATTCCAGTGACTGCACTTCCGCCGGGCAAGGTTGCTTGCGGGAGGACCGGAAGTTTCATCATGCCCTTCCCTTTGGTTTTTTTTCGGAGGATGTGCTCCCGCCAGAGACCGTCGGCTCCGAAGCTTTCGAGAGGAATGCCCCAGGGATCGATGCCTCGATGACACTCGTTGCAGGAGACGGATTTTCGATGTTCGGCGAGCTGGTCGCGGACCGAGAGTTTGGCGAAGTTGGGATCGGTGGAGTCGAGGTTGGGGACGTCGGGTGGTGGGTCGGCCGGCGGGTTATCAAGAAGACGATCGAGAATCCAAACGGCTCGCTTTACCGGGTGAGAGTCTTCGCCGGTGGAGTTTCCAAGGAGGAAGCTGCCATGGGTGAGGACGCCGCCGCGGTGATCGGTTGGTTTTAAGGCGACGCGTTCGAAGGTGCTGCCGCGTGGTCCGGCAAGTCCATAGTGCTTTGCCAGCGGTTCGTTTAACATAGTGAAGTTCGAGTCGAGAATGTTGAGTGCGCTCAAGTTCTTTTGAAGTAGCTCACCGAAGAAGTGGATCGTTTCGCCTCGCATGGAGTCCTTGAGGGATTCGTCAAATTTTGGATAATAATTGGGATTGATGGCCACGCGCTGGAGCGCTCCCAGATCGAGCCATTGATCGGCGAATTGTTCGACGAAGTGCCAGGAACGCTTGTCGGTAATCATGCGCGTAACTTCCTTGTTGAAGATTTCTGGGTCACTCAATTCACCATCTCTTGCCAGTCTCAGAAGACGTGAATCCGGCATCGAACTCCAGAGGAAGTAGGAGAGGCGGGAGGCGAGTTCCCAGTCGGAAAGGGGTCTCTTGGATGCACCTGACGGCTCAAGGAGGTAGAGGAATTCCGGGGAAATTAGGACCATTGCGAGAGTCTCGCGAATGGTATCCTCGAAGGAGGGCATCTTGGGTCGGGTGGACTTGAAGAAGCGAAGGTAGGGCTCTGTTTCTTCTTGTGAGATGGATCGCCGAAATGCCCTGCTCATGAAGTGTTTGAGTATGGTGCGGGCATCGGTGTTTTCATCGGTTCTCGTTTTTGAGCGGATGAGAATCCTAGAATGGTAGGCGGGCGGCCATTGGTCGAAGATCGGTCCGATAAACTTCATCGACTCTACTTCGATTTGGGGATAGTTGAGTGGCCCCTTGGGGAGCTTTTGTTTCTTTCCCTTTCCGCGAGCCTTGAGTGGTTTGTCCCGGCCTTCAGCGTAGGCATTGTCGAGCCAGATCAGGAGGCCAGGAAACTTGCTTTGGGTCTTGCTGGGAAGGGGGAAGTTTTCGATGCGGCCTCGTATTTCGAAGACCTGCCAATCTTCGCTGGTGACATCGATGGGCTTGAAAAATTCCCGTGGAGCTCTGGTGTCGGCCCGGTAACCAATCGCAGCGCGGAGTTGGGGGTAGCCACGGCCTTGGACAAATTTTGCCCGGACCTTTGCCCGGATTAGGATTTCGCCTTCGCTGGGGTATTCCGTGAGCTTGGCGATAAACTGTTGGTCTTGATCGAGGAAGTTGCTTCCGCGATTTTTATCCTTCACGGTTTTTTCGAATTTTTGTTCGAAGGTTTTAGGTTTGGGGCCGGTGACGATGGCTTTGGCTAGTCCTTTGCGTGCTGCTTCGAGGTAATACTCCAGTTGGAGATCCGACATGAGCAGGGCGGAGCCATCGTTTCGGAATCCGTCTTCAGAAAGGCCCTCGGGAGGGAAGTTTTTTACGTAGTCCATCTCGATGCCGAGAAGATCGCGCATCGTGTTTTGATATTCGTTCCGATTGAGGCGTCTCAGGACGACGCGGCCTTCGGTCCTTTTCTTTGCCTCAATCACGGAATCGATCTTCTTGGTGATCCAGCCGGTGAGGAATTGCAGTTCGTCGAAGCTTAATGATTCTTCGTCCTCCGGTGGCATTTCGCCAAGATTCAGGACATCCCGGATATCGTGCCAGGTTTCGGCGGCCGCACGGTCGTTGAGGAAATCCGTTGAGAGGGTGTCGAGGCGCAGGTCTCCCTTCTGTTTCTTTTCTCCATGACACTTAAAGCAGTGGGCTTCGAGGATGGGGTAGACCTGGGTTTTGAAATCGATGGCCCCATGACTTGTTCCTGGAAGAAGGAACATTGGGAGGATTAGTGATTTGAGTCGGCGGGGAATCATCAGAGAGGAGCTTCCCCTGATACCAAGGAGACTCAATCCGTCTTTCATCGGTCAAATGGGAAAGAGAGATCCTGGCGCTTTGGAGAGTTTCATTGTTCGTTGGCTTTCGATATAGAGATCCCGTTCTTCATTTTGTTATTTTGACTCTGGATTCTGCTGCTGTCTCCCACCTTCTTCTTGAAAGTCTTCACAAGAGCCCGTTGCTCGTTGGAGATCTTCCTGAAGCGGCTTCGTTTTCTCGCGTGATTTTTGAAATGCCAGAAGATAGGATTGCGCTTAATTTGAGTCAAAAATTGGGTCACCTTTACGAAGATGCGCTGGGGGCCCTTTTCGAATCATCCGAGCAGGTTGAAGTCATCGAGAGAAATCTTCAGATCCAGATCGATCGACACCAGACGGTTGGAGAATTGGATTATTTGCTGAGGGATCGTGAGAAGGAGGGCTTTGTTCATCTGGAACTGGCGGTAAAATTCTACCTCGCGGTGGAATCAGTGGATGGGATGATGTTTCCCGGACCGGATGCTCGGGATGATTATTATCGAAAGTTGAAGCGACTACGCGCGCACCAGCTCGTGCTGCCGGGGAAGTTCTTCGAGCATTTTCCATCGGAATATCGGGCTGAGGCGATCCGGACAGAGCAGTTGATTTATGGTTGCCTTTTCGATCATGTTGGTTCGGAAAAGCCGGCTCACGCTGAGTTTATTAATCCGAATTGCCGGCGTGGGCGGTGGCTTTGTGAGGATGAAGTAGAAGACTATTTAAGGGGGACGGAAATGGTGTGGGTAATTCCGAAGGCGCTTTGGCCGGTTCCTTTTCCGCTTCTTGAGGGAGTGGAGTTGGAGAGATGGGATTCGGGACAGGGCGTGGATCGTTGCGTGATGGTTAAGATTACGGGGGACGAGCGGCCTCACTTTATGATGCCAAATGGGTATCCAGGGAGATGATTTAGCGGCTGGTTTTTGCGGGTTGTATTTTTGGTATTGGAGTCGACTGAAGAGATATAAATATGAACGACGCCCTTTTATTAGATTATCCGGAGGCCGAGGTGATCAAGGTGATGGGTGGTCGCTTGTAGGCGTTGAGTTTTTGATGCTGGCGGAAGCGGGTGAGTGGACGGGTGGCGAAGCATTAGACGCTTTTCCGAAAGATTCGCTTGATAAACTCATTGTAAATCATCCCGGGAAACTCGTCTTCAAGGTTCCGATATTCCACGAAATTTCCGAACTCCAATCGATCGACTGATTCACTCGCCTCATAAAGTCTGCTAAGAGACCGGACTCCTGTTCTCGAATACATTCCTTCCGACGAGGAAGAATCCGTTAGATTGAAATGGACCATTGTTTTGCACCGTAGGGAGAAACACCATGATCACAAAAACTGGACTTTTGGTGATGAGCCTTGTTTCAACTACCCTGGCCGGAGAGTGGCCCGGATGGCGTGGGCCAACAGGAGACGGCATTGTTCCCGACACCACTGCTCCCCTCGAATGGTCAGTCGATAAAGACGTGAAATGGAAGGTCAAAATTACCGGTAAAGGGCACGCTTCGCCTGTCATCTGGGACGAAGCTCTGTTTTTGGTTTCGGCTGATGAAGACAGCGGCGAACGGATCCTCATGCGCCTTAATCTCAAATCAGGTCAGACCATTTGGAAGAAAACCGTGCTCGATGCTCCCATTGAAAAAGTGCATCGTAAAAATAGCCGAGCATCCAGCACTCCGGTGACAGACGGAACCTCCATCTTCGTCAGCTTTCTCGATCAGGAGCAGATGTTCATCGCAGCTTACGATTTCGACGGTAATAAGATCTGGGAGAAACACCCTGGTATTTTCTCCAGCATTCACGGATATTGCTCCAGTCCCGTCCTCTGGAAGGACAAGGTTATCATTAATGGTGATCACGATGGGAACGCCTACATCGTCGCGCTCGATGCCAAAACCGGAAAAGAAATTTGGAAAACTCCCCGCCCCAACAAAACGCGGAGTTATTGCACTCCCTTGTTACGAGCGATTCGCGGGCGGAATCAACTCATTCTCTCGGGAAGTAAGAGCGTGGCTTCCTACGATCCCGACACTGGAAAACAACATTGGGTCATTGACGGACCCACCGATCAATTTGTCGCTTCATTGGTTTACGATGAAAAGTATCTCTACATGACCTGTGGGTTTCCGACCAAACACATGATGGCGATTGATCCAACTGGCAGCGGAAACGTCACTAAGACCCACGTCATTTGGCACACCCGAAAGGACGCATCCTACGTGCCCAGTCCAGTTGTCGTCGATGGGTTTTATCTCGCGGTTTCCGACTCCGGCACCGGCACTTGCCGCAAGGCACACGAGGGGGATCTCCTCTGGAAAAAAAAGCTTGGTCGCGAGCATTCATCCTCGCTTGTCGTACTTCGTGATCACGTGGTGTTCAGCTCCGAGAAAGGAGTGATCACCGTGGTGAAACCTGGAAAGGAATTTCAACAAGTCGCCAGAATGGAACTCGGCGAACCCCTCTGGGCCTCCCCCGTCATTACCGATGGACGGTGGTTTCTCCGGGGAGAGGAACACCTCTTCTGTATCGGCAAGTAGCCGAGATTTGGCCAACCGCTATGAACTCTCTTTTTTGGTTGCTTGCTTGGGGGCGTCGTTGAGGGGATTGGAGGGCGGCTCCTTATCCTCAAAATTGCGAGTCGTCTAAAGGTTGATCCGGACGGTCGATTAGAGAAATCTGGGCCCGATGATTCCTGTTATGCAAAAACTCACCGAGCAAGAGTTCTTCACCAACCGATAAACGACAACAAGTCACTCATCGATTGCAAATCGATCGCCGCTTCGAGCCCCTCTGGCATGAGGGACCGACCGGAGCTTGTAATCGAATTGATATTTTTGCGGAGGATGGTTTCCTCAACGCCTCCGGCCCGTCGCAAGGTCAATCCGGATGTCGATTCGTTGACGATCCGCCCTGTCACCGTTTGGCCATCGTTGAGGGTGATGAAATACTGAAAAAAGTTGGCTGAGACCTCACGGTTCGGATCAAGAATTTGGATGAGAATCGACTCGGAGCTACGATTCTTGACCGTCTCCAACGTTGGTCCCACTTCGTTGCCGTCCTTCCCGAGCTTGTGACACGCCACGCAGTGCTGGAGGAACGCCTCTCGGCCCCTTTCGGCGTTTCCTGTGAGCTTGAGGGCTGCTCTGTATTTTTGGACGACCTCTTCCCGCGGGTTCTCTTTCGTCGAAAAGAGTCTCGCTGCTTCCTTCTGCAATGCTTGGTTCGGGTGCTTTAATAACCGTTCCTGATGAACGAGAGGGATCTGACCTGGGAGAACCTTCTTGTCTTTGACGGCACTCAACAAATGGCCCTTCCAGACGTCACGACTCAAGAGTACCTCAATGATTTCGGTCCGAGTTACAGGAGAGAGCTCGGGGAGAAACTCGATCAACGCGCTAGCAGATTCTGGTTGGAGGAATCCGGCGATTCCCGCAATGGCAGCGCGCTGCACCACCGGCGCCCGGGAAGAATCGAGAAGCCGATAAAGATCTTTGGAGACTTCATCCCAGGATCCCTCAACCAGGATTTTGATCGCGATGACCTGCTTGTCGGGCGGCACGTCCGGCTTCCTCAAAAGACCTTTAGCCTTTTCGATCAAGCCATCAGTGATTTCACCTGCTTTGGGACGGTCGGCCAAGCTCGATCCGGCTTGCTTCATTCCCTCTCCAAGTTTTGCAATGACAGAAGACACTGGGAATTTAGGAGGCGCGGTTCTTAAGACTTCCAGGAGGGCTGTCACCTCATCTCGGTCATTCTGGGCACCGATGATAAATGCTAATGGGGCAAAATAGGAACTCCGGTTTGTTTTGGTCTGCAAGCTCTTGAAAATTGGCAAAGCTAAGCTGGGGCGAGCACTCAAAACGGCAGTCCGTATCCAGGTATCTCCCTCGTCGTGAACGGCAATTTCAGCAAGTGCCACCGCGATTTCTCTGCCCTCAAGGTCGCCCAGAGTAAATGCGGCCTGGAAGCGCACCCGGGGATCATCGTCCGCTGACAGAGCGAGAATCCTTTTCTTTAAATTGGTGAATTGCGGACGGTAAAGTCGAAGTCCATGTTCACGGACACCGGACGATTGATCGGACAAAGCTACTTTAAGATCAACTTCGCTAAGACCACCGAGTCCGACGATGGCATGCAAGGCATGGAGACGGGCAAGTGACGATTCGCTCTCGTACAAAATGTTTCGTAGCCCGGGAAGAGCCGCCTGATCAGCTCTCTCAAAAATCAGACGCCCGGCGGTGTCCCTCCACCATCCGTTTGGATTCTCCAATTCAGATACCAGGGCAGACAGAGTCGCCTTCCCAAGCTTGGGAGGGGAGGGCGGTTGGAATCCTTTCGGAGCCAGACGATAGACCCGACCGTGATCCCGGCCCGACTGAAAATCGACCATCGCGAGAATTTCAGGAACCATAGAATCGGGAGTTTCAATTGTTTCCCGATACATGTCGACAAGGTGAAGTGTTCCGTCGGGCGCATTGATCAGATTGGCCGGGCGAAACCAATTGTCGGTGGAGCGAAGAAATTCGGATTTTTCTTCTAAGCGTTCGCTTGAGAAGGTGACTCCGTTTGGTGTTAAGCGTCGCCGATGAATTAGGTTGGCCTGAACATCCCCAACAAACAGGTTTCCCCAAAACTCCTCCGGATAGACCGTGCCCCGATAGATCTGCAATCCCGCGCAGCCACTGAAGACATCGTGCGCCACCGAAGGAGTGGAATATCCTTTTTTTTCTGCCAGACGAAGTTTGGTTCGAGTAAGCCGCCACGCTTCGATCTTACTCGAGCGATAGATGGTGCTATTCTTCCAAATATCCGTCTTGGTCGTGGCGACCGGCAGAAAAGGATTTCTTTCGAGATACCTCGACGGAAGCACGACATGCACCGCAGGTTTGGAATTTTGACTGAGGAAGCGGTTGCCCCAGTCATCTATGGCGTTGCCGAATTGCTCGGAACCCGAGAGGGCTTGAAACTCTCTCGTCCGGGGATTAAAGCGAAAATCTCTCCCCCTGATCGAAATGGGCTTGGCCTGCGGGTCCGCGACAGTCCGGATCTCACCACCGCTGTTTGAACCAGCACCATAGATCCAGTGATCCAGTCCCCAAAAGAGATTATTGGCTGTCCCCTCGTCGTTCCGAAAACCAAATCCGGTAAAGACCTTTTCCCGGTGATCAGCACGACCGTCCCCATTCGTATCTTTCAAGAACCAGAGATCAGGCGCAGCCACGACATAGATTCCCCCGTCCCAACAGCAGATTCCCGTAGGCCAGGAAATTCCATCCGCGAACACTTTACTCGTTTCATAGTGTCCATTTTCGTCGTGATCACGAAGCAAGCGAACACATCCATCGGGGCCGTCGCTTTTACCATGGTGCGAGGGAAACTTGAGATACTCGGCGGCATACATCAGCCCGTTTTCATCGTAGGTCACTACGATGGGTTCATGAATCTGCGGTTCGCTGGCTACCAATTGCATCTCGAATCCGGGGTGTGTTTCGAAAGTCGCGATCGCCTCCTCGGGAGATCTCGGCTCCACCCGGCCCTGCTTCTTTCCGTCCTTAACCTTCAGAAGCTTCTTCATCGCGGCAGTAAGAATTTTCTCTGATCCCGGCCCGACCGCACTGGACGATGGACTGGTTTCGTATCCCCCCTGGGAATAGGCGATCTCGGTTCCAATGTAGCCGGGTCCGTATTCCCCATAAGCCGCCATCGCGACCTTAAGATCCGGGCGCATTGCCTTGGCCGCCAGTTGGTATTCCACGAAAAGCTCACCGGGCATGTGCAAAATTCTGGCATCTCCGACAGAGAGGCAGGAGACGTCGATATGATTTCCCGCCTTCCAATGCCGCAGGTAAGCCGCCTGATCTACCGTTGAAAAATAGCCTCCTGCCGGGTCCTTTCGGAGGGCCGTCATCACTGCTTCCTCATCCTTGAGATGATTCGCTAGCGGGAGGCGTACTTTTTCAACATTCAAACGAATGGCCTCCGGTGTGATTGGCCATTTTTCGGTCGTTCGCCAAGCCTTGAGCATCCCGGCGGCCAGACGGCTTGCCAAAATCATTCGGTTCTCTTTGTTCCCGTCGTTGTATTTTCCAGCCCCGAGGTTTCCGCCCGCCCCATTGAAGTGAATGTGAAGCGCGTCCGGAACGCCCTGACCTCTCATGAATCTGGCGATACCCGGGAAGTCCGGACTCGGAGTTCCCGTATGATAGTAGCTCTGTGGATGGCAGGCATAGTAACTCAGTACCGCGACAGGTTTGTTCTTATTCCAGAATGAAAGTAGCGAAACATCAGGGTCGATTGTCCCTTCAGCCTCCGCCCGGAGAGCGGGATCGAGGGTCGTAGTATAACGCACCGCCCTAACCTTACCATCGGGACCAAGAAGACGACGATTGGACGCAACCTTCTCCACTTCCGCTTCACCCCAACCGTAATGAGTCACTGGCTGTGCGTTGGGAATGGCAAGCCGGATGGCCGCCGCGGCCCGTTTGATCACCTCGCGATGAAAATCCCCTTGAGTTCGTTTATACCCCATTAAGCCAAGTTCTTTTACCAGTTTCTCCGCCGTGAAATCACACCCGGGCGCATCGTGTTGATGCAGAGCATGGAGCGTGACACGGTCGCGCGTCGTCCCCGCGGCAGCGGCCAAGGCATCGCGGAATTCTTGGTAGCCTTCATTGGCCACCCCGATCCAATCGATGGCCGCCATCACGATGGGATCACCCGACCCAAGTAGAACAACCCCACGGCAACGAAGGGAAAGTTCGGGTGATTTTTCAACGGTCGTATAGGCCATCGCCGATCCCACCGGAGGAGTCACATCAAGGTCAAAGGTAGCAACCCGGAGAGAGGTTTCTTCCCCCTTCCTCGCTCCGGAAGCAAAAAAAACGACAGCAAGTAAAACGGAAATTAGAAGGGGGAATTTCAAAATGAGGGAAGAGAGGGTTTCCTACACTTATGAAATACCTCAATAAAATGCACGCTTCGATCAGGACAAGAGCAATTCTCACACTGCGCCCCTCAAGCGAGCGGCCTGGCAAGGATCCAGTGCATCACGCAGATATCCTTGTTAGTGCCGAGTTAGAGTAATCTAGTGCATTTCTATCGCGCAGCTCCCAAGCCCGCCGCGGAAATAGTTGAACTGCACCCGCGGATGGTCGGCAAGCAGGCTCATGGGGACTGCTGCATCAGCGATCCCTTTGGAGATCATGAGGGCGGTGAGGCGTTGGCCGAAGGGGTTATCATGGGTGCCTGCTTGCCAGATCGACACTTTTTCCGCCTGCCAAGTCTCGGCAGGACCGACGGTGATGGCTTTTTGTGGGACCATCGTAATATTGCCACCGCCTGAAGTTCGGGCGTTCTGCGCCAGCGTAATGGGGTGCAGTTCGACGATGCGAGTGCCAAGCCGGCGATACTCCTCCGGGGTCGGCGGGGCATCGGTGTGGGCCCCTTCGCGGCGTGGCGGATCATTAAAGGCCCAGTGTTTGATGTCGCCCTGGCCCCCCTGCATGACCGCGCAGCGGACGCCTTCCCAGGAGGAGCGGTAGTGCGAGACCTCGGCAGCGGGGAAATGGAGGTTTGATTCCGGGATCTTTAACTTGTCCTCGATGCGGTCGAAGAGCATTTCCCGGTCGGCACGCTCAAAGGATAAAGGGTGCGTGACGGGCAGCTCTTTGCCATCGTCACCAAGCCATTCGTCCATGCCCCAAAAGTGTGCGTTCGAGAGATCGATCTTTAGCTCGTTGACCAATCGTGCGACCAACGGCAACTGCTCGGTTGGACCAATCGGGCCGCAAATCCCGATAGGATTATCGGGTGTCGAGCGCTTCCATGAATCGATGTATTCCAAAGCTTCTGCGAGGTAGAAATCTTCGAGGGTGTCATACATTCGTATATCGAAACCGGGGCGCGAAAGTTGCTCGAGATCGAGCTCGCTCAACGCGGCGGCATCGCGAATGATTTCTTCGTCGAGGGTGGTGTAGTCCCACCAGTCGGGGGCAATGGTGCTGAGCTTCCGAGCCATGGTGAAAGGTAGTGGCGAACGTGAGCGATGGCGAGCAAGCTTTGAACCAGAGAGGCTAGAGGCTGGCCTCGTAATCAAGGTTCACTTGATATCTATTTTGAAGAGCATCACTTAGAGGGTCGAACTCCTCGGGGCTCAGGCCGAGGTGCAGATGGCGTCGCCAGCCCTCGGCGTGCTCGAAGATGCCGGACATGGCACCGACCTCGCGCGACATCTTCTCCATGTTTGCGACATACGACCCCATGCCTTGGCTGGCATCGAGCCATGCCCCTTGGCTGGCGTGCGCTTCGAGCGCCTGCCTTTTGGTTTCCATGACGTCGCTCGTGTCAACGTAGGAACCTGGCACGATCCTGCGCCGCAAGCCATCGCGCAGACCGTGTGGCATGGCGTGATAGACGGCAAGCTGGTGGTCCTTGAGTGCCTGGCTCGGGGGCTCTGTGCCGAAGTTTGGCATGCCGTGGGTGAACGCGGCGGTGAGGGCGAGACGCGCGGTCTCGGTATGGTCGGCCATGTAGTCGTCGGGCGAGTGAGTGAGCACAATCTCCGGACGCGTCTCGCGTATGGTCACGGCGAGACGCTTGATCAGGTCGACGGAGTAGACGATCTCCAAATCGTTACACAAGGGTCCGTGCCACTTGGCCCCGAGGATGACGGCTGCTTGCTTGGCCTCAGAGCGGCGTAGCTTGGCGGTGGCTTGGGCGTCCATGGTCAACGAGCCACAACCGCCGTTGGCGAGGCAGAAGTAGTGCAATTCGTAGCCGATGCGCCCGAGCTGCAGCAACGTGCCGGCGAAGAGAAATTCGATGTCATCCGGGTGGGCGACGATGGCGATGGCAGATTTCATGAGTTTTTGGCTAGGGAGGCGGAAGCGTCTACGCGCGTAGTTTGACGGGGCGTCCTTCTTCAGCGGAGCGGTCGGCGGCGAAGAGAACTTCGAAGGTTTTGTATGCTTCCTCGAGCGAGGTCAGGGGCATCTCCTCGCCTTTCTCCAAAGCGGCTAAGAATGCTTCGAACTGGGTCTGGTAGGGGTGATCGCTGACGTCACCGGAGTCGAGCATCTTCATCGAGAGGGTGCTCCATTGATCCTTGTTGGCGGCGAGCTTCGTGGAGTGGAACTTGTCATCCAAAAGACTGCCCTCGCTGCCGACGAGATGGGTGTGGAAGTAATATGGCTGCAAGCAGTCGATGCAGGAGGTAGCTTTGCCGATACGGCCGTCGGTGAACTTGAGGATTGTCGTCGTCGTTGTGGGATACTCGTATTTGGCGAAATCTTTGTTCTGTGAAGTTGTCGCGTAAGAGGTCACCTCCTCGACCTCGCCGCCCATGCAGAGCAAGAGCGCGTCGAGTGCATGACAGCCCGCAGAGAGCAGGCTGCTGCCGCCGCTCTCCTTGCTGGTGTTCCAGCGGTATTGCCCATACCAGGGGCCGATGCCGTGGTAGTAGTCGACCTCGGCGTAGTGAAGGTCGCCGAGCAAGCCCTGATCGATCACCGCTTTGGTCGCGAGAAACTGGCTGGAGTAGCGGCACTCGAAGCACACGCAACAACGGACGTTAGCAGCACGGACGGCCTCGCGGATGGCGGTGCAATCGTCGAGCGCGAGCGCGAGCGGCTTTTCAAGGATGAGGTGCTTGCCAGCCTTCGCCGCCGCGACCGCATGGGCTTTGTGCTGATTCGGGTATGAACAAATCGACACCACCGCAATATCATCGCGCGCGAGTAGATCGTCGATTTCCGTATAGCTGGTGATTGTGCTGCCGTGCTTCGCCGATAGCTCGGTATCGTTTTGCGGCCGCGAAGAACAGATCGCCGTGACTTCGACGCCTTCGATGGTGTTGAGTGCGTCGATGTGCGCTCCAGCAACCCAGCCGTAGCCAATGATCCCAATTTTCATGCACGGAGGCTAGCGGTTCGGGTGAGTGTTGGCGAGGCGATAACAAGCTCCCTCACGCGATGGCACTGCCTATTTTGTAAGCTCAAGCAAAGAGCTATTTTAAAGGGGGTGGAAGTGAGTGTCGATTCATGAATGTGATTAGAGTCGAGGGCCTATTTTTGTAGACGGAATATTCTCAGACTTTTTCTTTCTCCACGGAGTACGTCATGAATCCTCCAGATTCACAATCTATCAAGTGACGGTACCTTTTTCACCTTCGTGGGCCACCCGCCGCAGATCGGGAGGATTCCTCGAAATCGAAATCGACCTCGGCGGAGGTATTGGAAACCCCGCGGTTGCCGGAGCTTGCCTTGTCATGCGATGGCCCGGCAGATAAGTCCCGAAGACCACGCAAGTAGCCCTGGAGGGACCAATCGCCTACTTGCGCCGGAAGCGCGAATTGATTTCAGCTATTCTTCGGTCACTCGGTAGTAAGCTTTGGCGAGATCCGCCGGAACAGCCATATCAACGTAGGAGGTTGAATCGCCTTCCGACGCGATGCTGTCCGTTAGTTCTTCCCAATCGAGAAGGTCGGTAGAACGCTCCATGATGTACGAGCGGTTTTTCCCGGACGCCCACGTGAGCGTGGCATTCCGGGTAGAAGGATCAAGCTGAATGCTGGTGAAGCGAAGAACTTTTTTCGCTGTCTCGATCAGTTGAAGTGCATTGATCGTTGAGTTGGCCCCTTCGATCCCCTCATCCCAGAAGTTCAAGGTGACGTTGCCATCATTGTCAGGCGCAATGTCGTCGAAGCGGACGTAGTTGCCCGTGCCGCGGGCCGCGATATCGGTGCTCGTTACTTGCCTGAACTCCGGACTTTCGTTATAAGTGTCCGCGTTTTCCATGGTCATGAAAATGCTCTGCTCGGATTCGAGCTGTTCAAAATCTGCAGTGGGCAATTCGAGAGGCCGCGCAACCGCGTAAATCAGCATCGAATACGATCCATCGGGAACATTCGAGAAAATGATCGTTGTGGGAGCGTCCTTGTTGTCTCCACCTTCGATCAATCCATTGAGTAGCTTGGCGTTGGTATTATCCGTTCCGGTTCCTGCGCCCCAGGTGTTGCTGGATATCCATTCCACCGAGATTTCGGAGTTTTCATTTCTGCTGTTCAACAGGTTTTCTTGAATACCGTTCGGGAAACCGTCACCTTCAGGCGGCAGGTTGTTCCAGTAAGCTTGGAGAGAGGCGCCACCAATTTCAGTAGGTTCGACGCTGGTTGGAGCGCCGTTGGCACCGGCACCGGCGAAGTTTACACCGATACTAAGCGGCTGGGATGCGGGCTCAAAAATCACCGCTTGAACCGCTTCACTGGTTTCGCATCCCACGATTTCTACGGAATACAGATCTCCGGCATTGGCCGTCGTGATCGGCTCCGTCGTGTAAACCGTCTGAATGGCGCCAGCGATAGGTTCGCCATTCTTGTGCCACTGCACCGGCCAGGGGCCGTTAACTTTGGTGAAGAACTCGGCGCTTTCCCCCTGCAGCACCGGAGTGTCGACTGGCTTGGTCAGGAAGAGAGCTTTGTCACAATCAGCGGCTCGGCTGAAGGCTAGTAATTCGACTTCCGCGATCTGCATGCTATTCGCGGTTTCGCCTTGGACCTGAAGGACCGTCCAGCGGTAATGCAGGAAGGAAGCCTCGTTATCGAAAAAGAAAAATTCCTGCGTTTGAAAACGATCGCCGCCCGGGAAAACATCGATCCATGCGGGAATTTCTTCATTCTCATAGATCAGCTCCCAGGTGCCGGCCTCCCAGGTGGGAGTCTCGTCGTTTGATCCTTCCAATCGGATCCGGAAAGGGTCGCGCTCGGGAGCGTCGTTTGCCGATTGCAAACTGAGACCAACTACGTTGGTCTCGCCCACTGCAGGAGAAACCACGAACCCCGAGGGAAAGCCGTCGGTCCCAAGAGTGTCAAAATTGAGATACTTGGTGGGTTGATTGTCAATCGCGTTAGGTGCGGCTTCGGAACCTGGGGTGTTACCCGAACTGGTGATCAACGGATCTCCAGGTTGCGTCACGTCCACCGGCATCGACCTGCCGAGTAATTCAACTTCGGCAATCTGCATGCTGTTGGCG
>Ga0209711_10000255_pt1 | contig 54889 bp, 50 predicted proteins | sample ArcticOcean_MG_C_7_FD_187441 | JGI IMG/M metagenome (GOLD analysis project Ga0209711, IMG submission 187441) | Marine microbial communities from western Arctic Ocean - ArcticOcean_MG_CB11_88 (SPAdes) (version 2) | ecosystem: Environmental > Aquatic > Marine > Oceanic | place: Arctic Ocean... | reverse complement strand
TCTGACGAGAATCAACTTAAGAAATTCGGATATCATCAAAAATAATTTTTATTAAAATAAAAGTTTAGTTTTGTACACCTTTTAAAAAATTCATAATGAGTTCTATTGTAGCTATTGTTGGAAGACCAAATGTCGGGAAGTCAACATTTTTTAACAGACTAATACAAAAAAGAGATGCAATTGTTGATTCTCAAAGTGGTGTAACAAGAGATCGACACTACGGTTATTCATTTTGGAACGGAAAGGATTTTACTGTTATCGATACTGGAGGTTTTATGCTAGGCGGAGACGATAATTTTGAAAAAGAAATTAATGCTCAAGTGATGATAGCTATTGAAGAAGCAGATATTGTTGTTTTTGTTGTTGATGTTGAAACAGGTATTAGTTCTATGGATAGTGAAATTTCAAGATTATTACATAAATCCAGTAAAGATGTATTACTTGCTGTAAATAAAGTAGATAATTCTAAAAGACAATTAGAATCTACTGAATTTCATTCACTTGGTTTTGAAAAAATCTTCAATATAAGTTCGATTAATGGAGGAGGAACAGGAGAATTACTAGATTCATTAGTTTCATTAATGCCAGAAGATTCAGTAATAGAAAATGATCAAATTCCAGGATTTGCTGTAGTTGGTCGCCCTAATTCTGGTAAGTCTTCATTTATTAATGCTTTGCTTGGAATAGATCGTTATGTAGTTAAGGATTTAGCTGGAACAACACGTGATAGTATTGACACACATTTTAATCGTTTTGGCTTTGATTTTAAATTAATTGACACTGCTGGCATTAGAAAAAAATCTAAAATAAATGATGATGTTGAATTTTACTCAGTTGTTAGATCTATTAGAACTATAGAAAATGCTGATGTGTGTTTAATAATTTTTGATGCTACTAGATCTTTTGATAGTCAAGTGAAAAATATTTTTTGGTTAGCTGAAAGAAATAATAAAGGGATTGTGATTTTAGTCAATAAATGGGATCTAGTTGATAAAAAAACAAATACAATAAAACTCTTCGAAGAGCAAATTAGAAAAGAACTAGAGCCTTTTACAGATGTCCCAATTATATTCATATCTAGTTTAACAAAACAAAGAATTTTCAAAGCTATTGAAACTGCCATGGAAGTCTTTAAAACTAGATCAAAAAAAATCGTTACTAGAAAATTTAATGAATGCCTACTTCCAATAATTGAAAAAACGCCTCCACCAGCGTATAAAGGAAAGTATGTTAAAATTAAATTTTGTACTCAACTCCCTTCTTCATTCCCTCAATTTGCATTTTTCTGTAACCTTCCTCAATACATTAAGGATCCTTACAAAAGGTTTTTAGAAAATAAAATAAGAGAGATTTATGATTTTAATGGAGTGCCTATTAGAATATTCTTTAGAAAAAAATAATTAAAGCTCGTTTTTGATATTTAATAAACTTGTTTTTATTTTTTCTAATTTTTTAATCACTTCAAAATTTTTATTTAATGTTTTTAATTGATCTCTAGCTCCATCAAGGGTATATCCTTTTTCTTTTACTAAGTGGTGTATTATTTGAAGTTTTTCAATATCTATTGATGAATATCTTCTGGTTCCTTTGTTGTTTTTTTTTGGATTTAATTCTTGAAATTCTTTTTCCCAAAATCTAATAAGTGATGCATTAACATTAAACGCTTTAGAAACTTCTCCTATACTATAATATAATTTTTGAGGTAAATTAACATGCATTAATCTAGAGATTGATTTTCTTGATTAGCTAAACTAAGCAGTTCGTCAAATTCATCTGGAGTAAGATTTCCAAGATAAAAATTAATTGGATTAACTCTTTTTTTATCAATTTGAACTTCATAATGTAGGTGAGGCGCTTGTGATCTACCAGTACTACCTACATAGCCAATAACATCTCCTTTTTTTACTTTTTGACCCCTTTTTACATTATACTTGTTTAGATGAGCATATAGAGTTACATAGCCAAAACCGTGGTCAATTCTAATATGTTTTCCATATCCAGATGATCTAGAATCAGCTCTTAGGATTCTACCATCGCTAGCTGCGTAAACAGGAGTATTTCTGGGGGCGGTAAAATCCATTCCTGAATGCATTTTTCTTGATTTATTAAATGGATCTGTTCTGTAACCAAATCCCGAGGCCATTCTTGTTAAATCACTTTTTTTAACTGGCATAATTGATGGAATTGCAGACATAAGCTTTTCTTTTTCACTAGCTAACCTTTCTATTTCATCAAGAGATTTTGATTGAATAACAATTTGTTTTGTAAGTATTTCAATTTTTTTAGTTGTTTCAATTACTAATTTAGAATTATCAAAACCTTCTAAATCTTCATACCTATTAACACCACCAAATCCAGCTTTTCTAACTTCACTAGGAATTGGGTTTGTTTCAAATAATACTCTGTAAATATTATTGTCTCTTTGTTCAATTTCGTTAAGTACAATGTTGAGTTGATTTAGTTTTTTGTTCATCAACTCAAATTGAAATTTATAATTTGAGATTTCTCTTGCTTGTGAAAGTTCTGTAGGTGTATTAATCAAAGGAGATTTAAGCAGAGTTAATAAAGCTATAATTCCAAAGAATGAAGAAGCAATTAAAAAAGTTAAAATATTTCTTAACTGAACTCCTTTACTTACTTTAATCTTTCTGTAAGAAAGTGTTTTTGTGTCGTAATAATATTTGGTCTTAAACATTAATTAAAATATACTAATTTTACGCTTAAATTACTTTACATAATATAAGTAAATATATAAAATTGTTTTTTTTAATATCTATTACTAATTTAATATTTAATGAATTCTAATAAAGTTCGTTCTACGTTTATCGATTTTTTCAAAAATAAAAATCATAAAGTGGTTAAATCTGCTCCTATGGTTATAAAAAACGATCCTACATTAATGTTTACAAATGCAGGAATGAATCAATTTAAAGATAACTTTTTAGGAAACTCAATTATTGATAACAAAAGAGTTACTGATACCCAAAAATGTTTAAGAGTTTCTGGAAAACATAATGATTTAGAAGAAGTAGGTATTGATACTTACCATCATACCATGTTTGAAATGCTTGGTAATTGGAGTTTTGGAGATTATTTTAAAGAAGAGGCAATTATATGGGCATGGGAATTGTTAACTGATATTTATAAAATAGATAAAGAATCATTATATGTTACAATTTTTGAGGGTTCTAAAGACGATAATACAAATTTAGATCAAGATGCTTTTGATATTTGGTCTAAGATAGTTGACAAAGACAAAATTATTTTAGGTAATAAAAAAGATAATTTTTGGGAAATGGGTGATGTTGGACCCTGTGGTCCATGTTCTGAAATTCACGTAGATATAAGATCTGAAAAAGATAAATCCATTACACCTGGAAATGGTTTGGTTAATAAAGACCATCCGGAAGTTATTGAAATTTGGAATTTAGTTTTTATTCAGTACAATAGAAAAAACAATGGAAGCTTAGAAAACCTTCCCTCAAAGCATATTGATACTGGAATGGGCTTTGAGAGACTTTGTATGGTTTTACAAGGAGTTAAATCTAATTATGATACTGATGTATTTACTCCTTTAATCAAGGATTTAGAAAATATCTGTGATGTAAAATATGGAGATGCAAAAAAATCTGATATAGCATTTCGGGTTATCGTTGATCATTTAAGAGCAGTTGTTTTTTCTATTGCAGATGGTCAGCTGCCTTCCAATAATGGTGCAGGCTATGTTATAAGAAGGATTTTAAGAAGAGGAATTAGGTATGGTTACACGTTTTTAAATTTAAAACAACCATTTATATTCAAACTAGTTAAGACTCTTTCAAATCAGTTTTCCTCTGTTTTCCCAGAATTAAACTTACAAATTGATATTATTGAAAATGTTATTAAAAAAGAAGAAGAATCTTTTCTAAGAACTTTGGATAAAGGAATTGTTAAACTCGATGAAATAATATCTAAAAACAAAACAGATACTATATCCGGATCAAATACTTTTGAGTTATATGATACATTTGGGTTTCCTGTTGATTTAACGGCTCTTATTTTAAGAGAAAAAAACATGAATTATGATGCAAATCAATTTGATAGTTTAATGCAAGAGCAAAAAAATAGATCAAAAGCTGCTGTTAATAATCAAAATCATGAGTGGATATCTTTACATGATAATTTTCAACAAACAAAATTTTTAGGATACGATCAGCTATATGCTGAAACTAAAATATCAATGTATAGGGAGTCGATTACTAAAAAGGGAGATTCTGTTTTTCATTTAGTTTTTGAATCTACACCATTTTACGCTCAGGGTGGTGGTCAAATTGGAGACACTGGTTATATAAAAACAGTCGAAGATTATACTATAAAGATTATTAATACAGTTAAAGAAAATGATACTATAATTCATGTAACTAATCAACTTCCAAATGCATTAAATTCGCAAATAACTGTTTTCGTTGATAAAGATACTAGGCTTAATAGTTCTTGTAATCATACTTCTACACACTTGTTACATGAAGCTCTAAGACATGTTCTTGGAAGTCATGTTCAGCAAAAAGGTTCTATGGTTTCTGATAAATATTTACGATTTGATTTCTCTCATTTTGAAAAATTAAGTGAGATTCAAATTAAAAATGTTCAGAATTTTGTAAATAAAAAAATTGATGATCATTTAGATCTTGAAGAAAACAGATCAGCCGATTATAACGAATGCTTGAATAGTGGAGTAATTGCATTGTTTGGTGAAAAGTATGGTGACAAAGTTAGATCCGTAAAATTCGGAAATTCATTTGAGCTTTGTGGAGGAACTCACGTTAACAACACGAGTTTAATTAAAAATTTTATTATTAAGTCTGAATCAGCAATTTCAACGGGAATTAGAAGAATAGAGGCAATAAGCGGAACAGCTGCTAAGGATTATTTAAATGAAAAAATAAATACTTTAGATAAAGTTAATTCTTTATTAAATAATGAAAAGGATGTTTTAGTAGCTATTAATAAGCTTAAAAATCAAAATATACAATTAAGTAAAAAACTTAATAATTACAGTATTGAATTATCTAAGTTTTACTTGAACGAAATTGTTAATCAGACTGAAAAAAAGAATTCTGTTAATTTTTGTTGTAATCAACTTTCATGCTCCCCTGAATTATTAAAAAATTTAGCATTTGGTGCAGGAAAACAAATAGAAAACCTGTTTTTAATACTAGTATGTATAAATGAAGGTAAAGCTTATTTAACCTGTTATATTTCTAAAACACTAGTTCAATCTTTAAATATAAATGCGAATAATATTGTTAAAGACCTGAGTCAGTATATTGATGGATCTGGTGGAGGGCAACCATTTTTTGCAAACGCCAGCGGGACTAATCTCAAAGGAATTTCAAAATTAATTTTAGAAGCTAAAAAATTGTTTTAAATTATTTAGTTTCAATTTCAGGAGGATATACTTCTAAAATTTTAGTTACAAAAGAACTTACAAGAACATCTCTATTTGTCTTTTTACTACTAGATAAAACTCCGGTTCCTTTACCTTGCCAAATTAATTGCTTAGTCTTAGTATCGATTACATCTATATATAAAGCTCCTTCAGAGGTTGAATAGGCTACTTGTCTATGACCTCTTCCATAGTTAGGATACCAACCTGTGTAATAAGGGCTGTAAAAAGTATTATCTATGTAAATATTTTCCGAGGATTTAGTAGCAATATTAATTAGAACATCAGGATTTTCATCAATAGTTAATCCTTTATTTAATAATGAGCTTTGTATCGATTTAAGTATTCTCTTTTTATCAATATCTGAGATTTCAACTTTATCAATACCTGATTTATAAAAGGCGAAAGTTTTATATTTCGAAAAATCAGCTTCTGAATCATAATCTGAAGCAACTCTTACGGAACCACAACTTGCTAATATTAGTGAAATAAGAAATGTAATTGTAAACAAATTAAAATTTTTCATAATTAGTTTTTTATATATAACACAAAAATTGTGCCTTTAATTTACTTAAATTTATATTTATTTAATTTCAGATCATAATTTTATTCATATAAATGTCTTTTTTCCACAATATTAAAACAGAAAATATTTCTTTAGATTTTTCATATTTAAACCAAGACCTTAGATTTTATATGAAAAGAGAGGATTTGATTCATCCTATTATTTCAGGAAATAAATTTCGTAAATTAAAGTATAATTTAAAGGAATTTAAAAAAAACAAAAATTCGATTTTAATTACTTTTGGTGGTGCTTTTTCGAATCATTTATTAGCAGTTGCTTACTTAGGAAAAGTTGAAAGAATTGAAACTTTAGCAATAGTCAGAGGAGAAGAACTTAAAAATTCTAAACTTAATTCAACTTTAAAAAAATGTTCTGATTTTGGAATGAATTTCGATTTTATATCAAGGGAGAATTATAGAAAACGAAACACAAATGAATATATTCTTGAGTTAAAAAATAAACACAAGAATTCGTACATAGTTCCAGAAGGTGGAACAAATATTTTTGGAATCAAGGGTTGTGAGGAGATATTAACAGAACATGATAAAGAATTTTTTGATGTAGTTTGCGTACCGGTTGGTTCTGGTGGAACTTTTTCTGGTTTAGTTAATTCTAGTTTAAGTAATCAAAAAATACTAGGTTTTTCTGCTCTTAATAATAGTAATATAAACGAAGTAATTAATAGATTTGTAAAAAAAAATAACTGGAAAATATTTGATGACAGTTGTTTTGGTGGTTATGCAAAATTTAATAACGAATTAATAAATTTCATTAATAAATTTTATAAAAGTCATAATATCAAATTAGATCCTATATACAATGCTAAAATGATCTTTAACATAATTGATTTGATTAATAAAAATAAATGGAGATTTGGAAAAAATATTTTAATTATAAATACTGGAGGCACTCAGTCTTCAATTGGAATTAATGAACTACTTAAAAAGAAAGGATGCGAAACTATAAATTATTAATATTAGCTTTTATTGTTTTTTTTAACTCATGCGGCGTCAAAAAAGTATCTTATCGTGATAATAATCCAAAAAAAATAAAAAATAAATCAGTTAAATCTGTTAATCGTTTTTTTAAGACAATGACCAATGAACAAAGAACACATTGGTATGTTAATACTTATTCTAAAATTTCAATTGATGAAATGAAAAAATTTGGAATTCCAGCTAGTATTACAATGGCTCAGGGTATATTAGAGTCTAATTCGGGTAAAGGTAGTCTTGCATTAAAATCTAATAATCATTTTGGAATTAAATGCCATAAGGGTTGGAAAGGGAAGAAAGTTTATCACGATGACGATGCAAAAGGAGAATGTTTTAGAAAGTATAAAAATCCAGATAAATCTTATAGAGATCATTCTATATTTTTAGAATCTAGAGATCGATATAATTTTTTATTTAAATTAAATAAGAGAAATTATGTTAAATGGGCGAAAGGTCTTAAGAAAGCAGGATATGCAACTGATCCGAAGTATGCAGACAAATTAATTTCAATTATAGAAAGGTATGAGCTTTGGAAACTGGATGGTTCAAAAAAACCACTCAATAAGTCTAGAGAAAAAAAATTATCAAAAAAACAAGTTGAAGTAAAGATTGATACTAAATCATTATATGTCGTTAAAAAAGGTGATACTTTATATTCAATTTCAAAAAAACTTGACATTAGTGTTTCTGAACTTATTAAGTTAAATAAAATAAAAAATAACAATTTAAGTGTAGGCCAATCTTTAAAAATAATTAACAAATAATGTTGTACAAAAGAAGTAGCATGCTTTTTAATGAAGCAAAAAAATATATTCCTGGTGGTGTTAATTCACCTGTAAGAGCTTTTAAGTCAGTTGGTGGTTCACCTATTTTTGCATCAAAAGCTTTAGGCGCTTATGTTTATGATGAAGATGGAAATAAATATATAGATTATATTTCTTCATGGGGACCAATGATATTAGGTCATGCACATCCTAAGGTGATTAAAGCAATTTCAGAAACAGCTAAAAACGGAACCTCTTTTGGAATGCCAACAATTTTAGAAACAGATCTAGCCAAATTATCTTTGTCTATGGTTCCAGGAATGGAAAAAATTAGGTTTGTTAATTCAGGAACAGAGGCTTGTATGAGTGCTATTAGATTAGCGCGAGGATTTACCAATAAAGAAAAAATAATAAAATTTTCTGGATGTTATCATGGACACTCTGACTCCTTTTTAATTGAAGCGGGTAGTGGAGTAGTAACTTTTGGAACTCCAAACAGTCCCGGAGTTACTAAAGGTACTGCTAAGGATACTTTAATTGCTCCATATAATAATTTGAATTATGTAAAAGAACTTTTTCAAAAAAATAAAGATGAAGTTGCTGCTATTATAATTGAACCTGTTGCTGGTAATATGGGTTGTGTTATTCCACAAAATGGATTTATTGAGGGCTTAAGAAAATTATGTGATCAGAACAATTGTCTTTTAATTTTTGATGAAGTGATGACTGGTTTTAGACTTGCTAAGGGAGGAGCTCAAGAAGTTTTAGGTGTGAATGCAGATATAGTTACTTATGGAAAAGTTATTGGCGGAGGGTTACCTGTTGGAGCTTTTTCTTCTAGAAACGAAATAATGAATAAACTCTCACCTGAAGGATCGGTTTATCAAGCTGGTACTCTTAGTGGAAATCCTCTTGCAATGTCAGCTGGATTAGCTACTTTGTCAGAATTAAAATTGAACGATAATATTTATCAAAGTTTAGATGAAAAATCTTCTTATTTAGAAAAAGGAATGTATGAAGTGCTTGGTAAAACATCATTAGATTTCAAAATAAATCGCTTAGGATCTATGATTTCATTACATTTTTGTTCAGAAGATGTTATAGATTTTAAAACTTCTCAAAAAGGCAATAATGAAAAATTTAAAAAGTATTTTCATGGTATGCTAAAAGAAGGTGTTTATCTTCCTCCTAGTGCATTTGAAAGTTACTTTTTAAACGATGCACTTACATATGATGATGTAGATTTCACACTTGATGCATTAATAAAAGTTTCAAAAACTCTTTAAATAGGCTTTCCAACAAGTATTTTATTGATTTTTGCCATTGCCATGTCTAAATGCATTTTAGTCATTTTATCAGATCTATTTTTATGCCTTTTAATGTCTTTTTTCAATTCTAATAATTGTCCAACAGCTATTGTTCTTATGTCAGACTGACTCACTTTTACAGATGTAACTCTTCCTCTAGCCCAAGACGGTAATGAACCCTGTTCTTCGTTCATTATATAACTAATCCTATCTAAGTAAGCAAATTGTAAATTTCTTCTATATACATCAATCGTTTTATGAGAATATAATTCCTTCCAAATTCCTTTTTTTAAGTCTGACATCATATCAATTAAAGAATAGGCATTTTTACCGTTTATTGCTTCATTTTCAATAAGTCTTGCCATTTTACCAAAATCTAAAATACTATTAAGAGTTCTAGATTGAGTACTTCTAATTCTATTTGTAATTCCAGCAAATTCAATTTTGTTAAGAATGTTATTATCAATCATCCATGTTGGCGTTTCAAAAAGTTGGTCATTTAAAAAATTCATACATTTTTTTTGATGAGACTTTTTCACGTGTGTATAAACTGGACCTTCTTGATCATAAGTTTTATAATATTGATATACCCCACCAATGTTAGAGCTTACATGACCCATATATCGATTGAACTGTGTGAGTACTTGCCCATACATTGTTTGAAGATCTGAGTAGTCTTTTCCGTCTTCAGATGTCCACTTAGTAAGGTTTGGAACAATTCTTTTTAAATTTAATATTCCATATTCACTTGCCTTAACGGCATCGTCTCCTAAATCTTCTGTCTGTGAGCTTGGATCAATACCAGCACTTCCAAATCTATGCATTAAGCTATTTTCATTATCTCTTATCCACTTGTCTAATGTTTTCTTTTCATCTTTTGCTGTTTTTGCATTAGGAATAGGTCTGTAACCCCATCTCACAGCATGTTTATCGTATACTCCAATATCTGGCATTAAAGCAACACCCTTATCCTCTGGTTGAGCTATATAATTAAATCTAGCATAATCCATAATAGAAGGAGCAGTTCCGAATTTTTTTGTAAATGATGCAGATCTAAGTGAATCTACAGGATATGCACTACTACTACCCATATTATGTGGTAATCCTATAGTATGTCCAACTTCATGTGCTGAAACAAATCTTATTAACCTTCCCATTACTTCATCATCAAAAGAAACTCCTCTAGCATCTTCATTTATAGCTGCAGTTTGAACAAAAAACCAATTCCTTAGTAATGTCATTACATTGTGATACCAATTAATGTCGGATTCTAAAATTTCTCCTGATCTTGGATCACTCACATGAGGACCATTGGCATTTGGTATTGGAGAAGCTAAGTATCTAACAACAGAATACCTTACGTCTTCAGGACTCCATTCCGGATCTTCTTCTTTTGTTGGAGGATCCTTCGCAATTATTGCATTTTTGAATCCAGCTTCCTCAAACGCAGCTTGCCAATCTTCTATACCTTGTTTTAAATATTTTCTCCACTTTACAGGTGTGGCCCTATCAATATAATATACGATTTGTTTTTTTGGAGTAACTAATTCACCATTTTCAAATTTTTCTAAATCTTCATCTTTTACTTCTAACCTCCATCTGTCTAAATATTTTAAAGATTTGCTTTCTTGGACATCTAATCCATAATCAACTTGACTTCTGGCAAACCATCCAACTCTTTGATCAAAATATCTTCTTTTCATTGGTGTTTTAGGTAATAATATCATTGAATTATTAATTTCAAGTGATATTGTTCCAGTACTGGAATTTGATGGTGGTGATGAAGAATTATATGTTTTTACATGTCTTGATTCTATATTTTCAGGATAACTTTTTATAGATTCTATAAAAGATTTTTTAGAATTTAAACTTGATATTTTATATCCTTTTCTTCTGCTTTGGGGAAATCCTAATGGCTTTACATCTTCATTAAAAAGTTTTGTAACGTCAATTAGTGTTGAAATAGAATCTATTCCCTTGCTTTCTATTTTAAAACTATATAAAATTGGTTCAAAATTTGAGTTTAAAACAGCTTCACTTACTGGAAGTGAATCAGATGCAACTATATTATGAGAAACTACTCTTAATAATATCTTGGAATCTTTTTTCTGCCATCTTAAAACTTGAGTGTTTTGCTTTCCTCCTCCAAAACCAAGTCCAGATGCTGTTTTAGCAATTCTAGTAACCATTAACATCTCTCTTCCAAGAAGTGAATCATTTATTTCATAATAATATTTGTCTTTAACTTTATGAATATCAAATAGCCCTTTGTCAGTAATTGCTTCTTTTGTAATAATCTCCTTATAAGTCTTTTCTTTTTTAGGTTTTTTTGAGTCTTCTTTGGCACTAGGTTTTTGTGCATTGAGGCTTATAGAAATTAGTAGACAAATTAGAAATGTAAATATATTGGATTTGTTCATAATGATGATTTTTCAATTATCAATATATTAAATAAATATTGTTATAATTAAGAAATATTTAATTTTTTCTTATTAAACTAAGGATTATTTTAAAAAATTCTTAAATGAATGTTTATTCTATTAACTCAATAAATAATTTATCATCAATTTTCTTTACTAAAACTAGTTTGTTTTTAGTTAAACCTTTAATCGCTTTATCCCATTTTTTATTAGACAGGCCAGAATCATTTTTTATTTTAATAAGTTCTTCAGCTGGACTGGTTTTTATAATTTTTAGAATATTTTTTTCTTCTTCACTTAAAGCAATATTCTTTTTTTCAGGTTTCATCTGTGGAAAGAAAAGTACTTCTTGTATAGATACGTTATTAGTGAATAACATAACTAATCTATCTATTCCAATTCCTATTCCAGATGTTGGAGGCATTCCATACTCAAGAGCTCTAATAAAATCACTATCAATAAACATAGCTTCATCATCACCTTTTTCTGAAAGTTTTAATTGATCTTCAAACCTTTCTAATTGATCGATTGGATCATTAAGCTCTGAATATGCGTTGGCAAGTTCTTTGCCATTTACAAGTAATTCAAATCTTTCAGTTAATTCCGGATTATCTCTGTGTTCCTTGGTTAATGGACTCATCTCTTTTGGATAATCAGTGATGAAAGTAGGTTGAATATATTTGTGTTCACATTTTTCTCCAAAAATTTCATCAATTAGTTTGCCTTTTCCCATTGTACTGTCCACTTCAATACCAAGTTTTTGGGCAGTTTTGAAAAGTTGATTTTCATTCATTTGTGAAATATCTATGCCTGTGTGTTCTTTTATAGAATTAAGTATACTAATACGTTTAAAAGGAGCTTTAAAATTTATTTCTGTATCATTTAGATTAACAATAGTTGAGCTATTTAATTCAATGGCAACTTTTTCTAATAATGATTCAGTCATTTTCATCATCCAGTAATAATCTTTATATGCAACATATAATTCAACCATGGTGAATTCAGGATTATGTGTTCTGTCCATGCCTTCATTTCTGAAAGCTTTTGCAAATTCATAGACCCCATCAAAACCACCTACTATTAGTCTTTTTAAATAAAGTTCGTTTGCAATTCTTAAATAAAGCGGCGTGTTTAATGCATTGTGATGAGTTGCGAATGGTCTTGCCGATGCTCCACCCGGAATTGGTTGTAGAATAGGTGTTTCAACTTCTAAATAATCGTTATTATTAAAAAATGAACGTATAATGTTAATGATTTTAGTTCTCTTTATAAATGTTTCTTTTACTTCAGGGTTAACTATTAAATCTACATAACGTTGTCTGTACCTTAACTCTGGATCCGAAAATTCATCATATGTATTTCCTTCAGAATCTGTTTTAGGTAAAGGGATTGGTTTAATTGATTTTGTTAATAATGTGAAATTCTTAACAAGAATTGTTTTTTGTCCAACTTGAGTAGTAAATAACTCACCTTCAATTCCAATAATATCGCCTATATCAAGAAGTTTTTTATAAACTTCATTATAAATAGTTTTATCATCTCCCTGACATATTTCGTCTCTATTAAAATAGACCTGAATTTTTCCTTTACTATCTTGTATCTCAGCAAAACTAGCTTTTCCTTGTATTCTTCTGGACATTAATCTTCCAGCAATGGTAACTTTTTTATTTTCTTCATAGTTTGAAATAATTTCTGAAGAATTAGTGTTTATTGGGAATAATGCTGCAGGAAAAGGATTAATTCCTAATTCCTTTAGTTTATTTAATTTTTCTCTTCTAATTTGCTCTTGCTCGGATAGCATATTTATTTTTTTTTCAAATATAATCAATCAATTATAAAGGTAGCTTTGTATTTCATTCTTCATTAAATTAATATATTTACATTGTTAATTTAAAAAATAATCACTTGAGTTTTTGGAGAGTAATTTTATCGATTTTATTTCCTCCTTTTTCAGTTTTAGATAAAGGATGTGGCTCAATTGTAATTGTTTTTATTTTAACATTATGTGGCTGGGTTCCAGGTGTTATTGCAGCTTTAGTTATTTTAAATAATCCCAAATATTAAAAACATGAATAAACATATAATTGTTCATGATTTGGGCTTGGTAGATTATCAAATTGCACTAGATTATCAATTAAAATTATTTAATCAAATAATTGATGTCAAGGTTAAAAATAGAAGAACCAATAATAATATTCAAACTCAAAATCATTTAGTTTTTGTTGAACATCCCAATGTTTATACTTTAGGAAAAAGTGGTGATATTAATAATTTGTTGTTAAATAAAAATGAGTTAATTGATAAAAAAATTCAATTTTTTAATACAAATCGAGGTGGTGATATAACTTGTCACGGACCAGGCCAAATTGTTTGTTATCCGATATTGGATTTAGATAATTTCTTTACAGATATTCATAAATATTTACGATACTTAGAAGAAACTGTAATTAGAACTTTAAACGATATTGGAATTGCCTCGGAAAGAAGTAAAAATGAAACTGGAGTTTGGATAGATTCAGATTTAGTTTTTTCTAGAAAAATATGTGCTATGGGTGTTAAGGCTAGTCGATGGGTAACAATGCATGGTTTAGCTTTAAATATAAATAATGATTTAAGTTTTTTTGAAAATATTATTCCATGCGGAATTTCAAACAAATCTGTTACTTCAGTTTTTGAAGAAACTGGGAAAAATATTAGTTTAAATGAAGTCAAAGAAAAAATAATCAAACATTTTATTGAAATATTTTCTGCTAAATTACAAGAAAGAGTAGACTAGTATTTCATTGTTTTCACCTAAACATGTTATATATTTTTTCGAACTTTTTTCTTTAAAAAAATCAATCGTACTAGATCCAAAAACCGGAAAATTTGGAATTAAGTTAGAATTTGAATCAAAAAGATATATTTTTTTTTGGTCTGTATCTGTTATAGCAATATTGTCATTAAATATTTCAGGTTTAGTATAATTTGCAAATTGAAGCTCTGTAACTTTTCCGTTTATTGTTAAAATGTTCTCATTTAAGTGTGTAAAGTTATTTTTATCTGCACTAAATAAATATTTGCCATCAGAGGGCAAAGGCTTTCTAGTTATTTCTCCTTTAGTATTAATTCTTATAATATTATTTTTGGAATCAATTGTAATAAATGAATTTTGATTTAGATATATTTCATTTTCAATCTTAGCAAGATTATTTTTAATTCTAATATTCCCTCTTCGGTCAGTGATTTTTAGTTTGTTATTTGAATTAAATAGTAAGTAATCTTTTTTTCCAATTCTAAAATGTTTTGGATTATTTATTTGAGTGCCTTTAATATTTTTTTTATTAAACCCTCGGACACTATTCATTTTAGAATTTAACAACTTTATATCAGTATCAAATAATATAAATCTATAATTTTTTACTTTATCATAGTCAAAAATAGTTAAGCCTAAATAATTTTTATTTTTTATCTCTTTAACCTGTTTGCCATTTTTATCTATAATTTGAAAATCATTTTCAGTGTTGAATGCGTATTGTAATCTTCCGTTTTTATAAAGATCAATTTGATGAATTTCTCCAATAATTTTAGAGTCTATATTTTTTTTCCAAATTAATTTTCCTTCCAAAGAAATTAGATACAATATATTGTTAGTGTCCTGAGCTATAATTTCTTTTTTCTTAGTAACGTAGTTTATAACAAATTTTGGATTTAGATGAATCGGATAATCTGTTTTAAAACTAAAGTTTAGATTAATTCCGGATGTTTTGTTTTTTTCAATTGACTTTATTATGCTGTAAGTGTTGTAAATTATATTTTCGTCTAATCTGATATGATTTAATAAGTAAGGAAATTTTTTATTAGACGCATTTACAGATTCTAATGTTTTTCTTTCAGAGTTTTTTAAATCATATACTTTTAAAAAATTACTTTTTTCAGGAATATTCTCTATAGATTGATTGAACTTAATTTCTTTATTAATAGTTGATGAATTTGAAATGTTTATTATTATTCTTTCTAAATTATTATTCGTGTTACTAATTACGAGGTTGTTATCAATAATACTAGCATAATTTTGTTTTAAATTAACGTCAATAAATTTTAAATTTTTATAATTTATTAATGACTTTTTTAATTTGTAAATTTTATAATTTCTATAATCATAATCACTTTCACTTACTTTAATAATTTCCTTATTTAAAAATATTTTATCTTCAAAATTTACTAAAAGAATAGTGTCTAGTTTATTTTTTAAGATACCAAATTCATTAATTTCAATTAAAAGAGAGTCGTTCTTGTATTCGTTAATTTTTGTAATAGATTCATTATTTTCAAAATTTTCTAAGTATTTATAATAATTAAAACCTGTTCTTTGGAAATCTGAAAAACTATTGGGGATTATTTGTATGAAATTACTTTTACTTGGTTTTATTCCACTTAAATAAGAAATGTTTTTTGGAACTGAATCATTTAGAAATGCTAATCCGTTCAAGGTTAATCCGTTTTGATTTAGATCAATATCATATTGAATCCAGTTAGATAATTTTGAGATATTAAAAAAACTGAAAAGTTTTTTATTATCTAAATAATCCTTAATATTTTCTGAAATTAAAAGTGAAATTTCTGAATTAGAAATATCATAAAGCTTTCTTAGTTCTTTGTTAGGTATTTTAAAAACTTGATTTGATTTTCTAATCGAGTTTTCAACTAATAATTTACTTGTAGATTCAATATGAATATTATTTTTTTGAGTTGAGTATTTATATTTATTTTTTCCCCCAACCCTTTTAATTAGAGAGCCGTCATAAAAAATAGTGTCAATTGTTTCCTCATGTTTTGTGTTATCAATACTCGTAAAATAAACAGGAACAATGTTCTTCTTTCCGATTTTATGATAGCTAACTAGTATTTCACCATTTCTGTATTTTTTTGAAACAGAATCAATTTTTATATTAATTAAAGTATTAAAATTCTGATTAAAATTTTCAACATTAGAATTTGATTTGTAATTAATAATTAATAATGGATCTGCAGGGACAAGGTCAATTAAACTATTAATATTAATTTTATTTTGACATCCTAAAAAGAGTAATGACAACAGTAATATAATTTCTTTTTTCATAAAAAATACTCTTGTAAAAGTAATGAACAATTCTTTTAGTTTATAGTAACTTAAAACTTTTTCTATGATGTTCAGTTATACCATATTTTGATATTGCCAATCTATGATTTTTGGTTGGATATCCTTTGTTTTTATCCCAATGATATAAAGGCTCCTTTTTTGATAAAGATTTCATTAATTCGTCTCTAGATGTTTTGGCTAGTATCGATGCCGCAGCTATGTTCATAAACTTTGAATCCCCTTTTACAATGCATTTAAACGGTATTTTGAGTTTAGAATTAAACCTGTTACCATCAACAATTATAAATTCAGGAATTATTTTTAAATTTTCAATTGCTTTATTCATTGCTAATATTGAAGCATTTAAAATATTTATCTTTTCAATAATTTTTACTGGTATGTGAACTATTGAGTAATCTATTGCCTTCTCAATAATTATTTTTTTTAAATAATTTCTTTTCTTTTCAGAAAGTTTTTTTGAGTCGTTTAATTCTTTGTTAATAAAACCTTTTGGTAATATTACTGCAGCGGCTGTAACTGGCCCTGCCAAACATCCCCTTCCGGCTTCATCTGTTCCGCATTCGACAAATTTAGAATATGAATTAATTAACATAATTGACTTTAATTAAATTTAAGAAATAATTAAAATAATAAATGAAATGAAATGAATAACTTTGAATTAAATATAACTAATGAAGTTTTATTACTTTTTTTTAATTATAATATTTTCGGTCAATATTACATTTTGTCAAGATTCCAATCCGATAGATTCTTTTACAAATTCAATTGGCTTCAAAAAAGATTCTTTGTCTAACAAGAATTTACCATCAATTAAAAAATATTTAATTTTTAAAAATTACAGTGATACAACTTATATAGACACTTCATTAACAATTAAGAAGCTTTATAAATTCAATTTTTTAAGAAAAGACAATCTTGAAAAATTAAAATTTTCAAATCTCGGTCAAACTTATAATTCACTTACTTTTGATTTTGAAAATTCTTCTTTACCTGCTTTTAGTTTTTCCTCTAAAAAAGACATATACCTTAATTCTAATGATGTAAATTATTATAATATTCCTACCCCATTAACTGAGCTTTTATTTAAATCAGTTATGAAACAAGGTCAATTTACTGATGTGTTATTTTCAACAAATACATCTGAAAATTTTAATTTTTCTATTGGATTTAAAGGAATGAGATCACTTGGCAACTACCAAAATATATTATCAGGCCTTAAACAATTTGTGTTTTCTACAAATTATAAATCAAAAAACAACAATTATAGAATTAGAACTCATTATGTTAGTCAAAATTTAGAAAATAGAGAAAATGGCGGGCTAACTAATGCCTCAATTATAAATTTTGAATCTGAAGATAATTTGTTTACTGAAAGATCTAAGCTTTCAGTAAAATTTGAAAATGCAACTAGTTATTTTTTAAACAAACGATACTTCTTTGATCAGAATATCTTATTGTTTAAATTAAAAAATTCTAATAGTTTTTCTTTAGGTCATGTCTTTGAATATGAAACTATGTATAATTCTTTTGAGCAAGCTAACTCAAGCGATTATTACGGACCTGCCTCAAATAAAATTAACGATAAAACAGAGCTTAAGACTGTCTCTAATACTTTTTATACAAGTTTAAAGTCTAAGTTTTTTGGTGATGTAATGGTCTCTTACTTAAATTATAATTACAATTATAAAACAAATACTCTAAGTACAAATCATGAGGGTTTTAAAGAAAATGAGAATTCGATCTCCTTAGCATTAAAAAAATCAATTTTTAATCATGATATAAGTGGAAAATTTTCTAAAAATCTATTTGGAAATAGGCTAGGGGACCTTATAAACTTTACGCTTGATTCGAATAATGAATCAGAATTTAATTATACTTTAGGTTTAGATATCTTATCTAAGCATTCTGGCTTTCATTTTGAGCTTTTTGATAGTGCTTATGAAAAAGTTAGTTGGAGCAATGATTTGAAATTATTGAAAATTCAAAATTTATTTTTCAAAATCAATTCTAATCTATTTGGCTCACTGAGTTTAGACTATCGTTTAATAGACAATCTAGCTTACTTTGAATTATTAAATAATGATACCATAAACAATGAAGGTGAGGTTAATTTAATTCCAAAAGTAAATCAATATGAAAATACAGTAAAGTATTTAAAATTTAAGTGGCAAAAAGAATTTCGATTTGGAAAATTCGCTTTAGATAATTCTGTAATTTATCAATCAGTTAGTCAAGGTCAGAAGATTTTAAACTTACCTAATTTGATTACTAGAAATACTTTTTATTACTCAAATAATGTCTTTAAACGGGCTATGTTTATTCAGACGGGATTTACTTTTAATTACTTCTCCAAATATTTTGCTAATGAGTACAACCCTTTAATTAGTTCTTTTCACATACAATCCGAACAGAAAATTGGAGGATTTCCAATGTTAGATTTTTTTGTTAATGCAAAAATTAAACAAACAAGATTGTACTTAAAAGCAGAACATATAAATTCTTCTATTACAGGAAATAGTTTTTATTCATCTCCATCATATCCTTACAGAGATTTTTTAATAAGATTTGGTCTAGTTTGGAATTTTTTCAATTAGATATTAACTGACAGTTGGTAAATCTCCTTTTTCTTTTGTTTCTAATTCAGAATGTCCCATAAGATATTTATCTACTTGATAAGCAGCTTCTCTTCCTTCAGAAATCGCCCAAACAATTAATGATTGTCCTCTTCTCATATCTCCAGCAGAAAAAACATTTGAAACACTGGTTTGATAGTTGTTAGTTATTATTTGATTATTCAGGTTAGTATCTAAATCAAGTTTGTCAATTAAATCAGGTTCGTGACCAGTAAATCCTAGTGCTAATAATGCTAGATCACAAGGCCATAATTTTTCTGACCCTTCTCTTTCTTTCAATTGAGGTCTTTCACCTTCTTTTTTAATCCATTCAACTTCAACAGTTTTTAAGCTTTTAACTTTTCCGTTTTCATCACCAACAAATTCTTTTGTTAGTATACTCCATTCTCTGTGAATACCTTCTTCGTGAGATGAAGTTGTTTTTAGCTGGAAAGGCCAATATGGCCAGGGATTTTCATTTGTTCTGTTTTCACTAGGCTTTGACATTATCTCGAAATTTGTAACAGATTTTGCTTCTTGACGATTAGATGTCCCTATACAATCTGATCCAGTATCACCACCACCAATTACTATCACATTTTTATCTTTTGCATTTAAAGGTTCATTGGTTTTGTTTAAACCATCAACAACTTCATTTTGAAGTTTTAAAAAATCCATAGCTTGTTTTACACCCTTTAAATCAGATCCTTTAATAGGTAAATTTCTTTTAATTGTTGCTCCTCCACATAATACTATTGAATCATATTTTTTTAATTTTTCAATAGGATAGTTTTTTCCAACTTCATTATTTGTAAAAAAATTAATACCTTCTTCTTTTAATTGAGATAATCTTCTGTCAATAATATTTTTTTCCATTTTAAAATCAGGAATGCCATATCTTAATAATCCACCAATTTTAGAATCTCTTTCAAAAACATCAACAGTGTGACCTGCTTTATTAAGTTGTTGAGCTGCTGCTAATCCAGCTGGACCAGATCCCACAACTGCAATTTTTTTACCAGTTCTATTTAAAGGTGGATTAGCTTTTATCCATCCTTCCTCAAAACCTCTTTCCACTATATATTTCTCAATCATTTCAATTGAAACCGGAGGATTAATAAGACCTAATACACAGGCAGCTTCACATGGAGCTGGACATAATCTTCCAGTAAACTCGGGGAAATTATTAGTTGAATGTAATATGTATAAAGCTTTTTTCCATTCATTATTGTAAACTGCATCATTAAAATCTGGAATTAAATTTCCAAGAGGGCATCCACTATGACAAAATGGTACTCCACAATCCATACATCTTCCACCTTGTTCTTTTAATTTATCGTCAGAGGGTTTTAGAGTAAATTCCTTATAATTTTTAACTCTTTTTTTAACCGGAATTAGGCCTTCCTCAGTTCTTTCGTATTCAATAAATCCTTTTAATTTACCCATATAAATTATTTGATTATTTCAGTAATTTTTTCTTTAGCCATTTTTTCTAAAGCTAATTTATATTCTGTAGGCATTATTTTAATAAAGTTGTTTGACTCTTTATTCCAATTTATTAAAAGATCTTCGGCTAATTTACTAGAAGTATAGCTAAAGTGATTTTCAATTAATTTATTAATGTAATCTAAATCTTGATCATTTGGATTTTCAAACTCAATCATTTCCATGTTAAAGTTTCTTTTATCAAATTTCTCAGATTTATATATATATGCAATTCCTCCACTCATTCCTGCGGCAAAATTTCTTCCTATATCTCCAAGTATTAGTGCTATTCCACCTGTCATGTATTCACACCCATGGTCTCCAACTCCTTCAACAACTGCTGTGGCTCCAGAATTTCTTACGCAAAATCTTTCTCCAGCAATTCCATTTATATAAGCTTCTCCTGAGGTGGCACCATAAAGCGCTGTATTTCCAGTTATAACATTCTTGTGAGAAATAATAGTTGATTCTTTAGGTGTTTTTACAATAATTTTAGCTCCTGAAAGTCCTTTCCCAAAATAATCATTTGTATTTCCGCTGATTTTCATGGTTAAACCTTTGGTGCTGAAAGCTCCAAAACTTTGACCAGCTGCACCTTTAAAATTAAGTTTCAATGTGTCATTTGGAAGTCCTTTAGCTCCGTAAAGTTTTGAGATTTCATTGCTTAAAATTGTTCCAACAGTTCTATCAGTATTTTTAATTTTGTAGGATAAACTCATTTTAACCTTTTTTTCAATTGCTAATTTTGCTTCTGATAAAATTTTAAAATCTATAACTTTTTCAAGATTATGATTTTGTTTAGAGTTGTTTTTTAATGAAACATTTTTAGGAACATCAGGTTTATATAAAATCTTAGATAAATTTATTCCTTTAGTTTTATAATTTTTAACAGCATCCTCCATGTTTATTTTTTGACTTTGCCCAACCATTTCATTGATTGATCTAAACCCAAGTATTGCCATTATTTCTCTTAGTTCTTCTGCAACAAAATGCATGAAGTTGATTACATGCTCCGGTTTTCCTTTAAAGTTTTTTCTTAATTCAGGATCTTGAGTAGCAATTCCCACAGGACAAGTATTTAAGTGGCAAGCTCTCATCATAATACATCCTGAAGCAACTAATGGAGCTGTTGAAAATCCAAACTCTTCTGCCCCTAAAAGACACGCTATAGCAACATCTTTTCCTGTCTTTAATTGTCCGTCACATTCTAAAACTATTCTTCCTCTAAGTCCATTCATTACTAAAGTTTGTTGGGCTTCAGCAATTCCAAGTTCCCAAGGTAAACCAGCATGTTTAAGAGAAGTTAAAGGAGAAGCTCCAGTTCCTCCATCAAATCCTGAAATTAATATCACATCAGCTTTAGCTTTAGCAACTCCAGCAGCAATTGTACCAACTCCAACTTCAGAGACTAATTTTACATTTATTCTAGCTTCCCTGTTAGCATTTTTTAAGTCATAAATTAGTTGAGATAAATCTTCAATAGAGTAGATGTCGTGGTGAGGAGGGGGAGAAATTAACCCTACATAAGGCGTTGAATTTCTTACTTTGGCAATCAAGGGATTGACTTTAGGTCCTGGTAATTGTCCGCCTTCTCCAGGTTTTGCTCCTTGAGCCATTTTTATTTGAATCTCATTAGCATTTGTTAAGTAATGAGAACTTACTCCAAACCTCCCAGAAGCAACTTGTTTGATGGCACTATTTTTCCAAACACCATTGGCATTTTTTATAAATCTGGATGGATCTTCTCCACCTTCTCCAGAGTTACTTTTTCCGCCAATTCTATTCATCGCTATTGCCAAGTTCTCATGCGCTTCTTTACTAATAGAGCCATATGACATTGCTCCTGTTTTAAACCTTTTAACAATTTCTGTCCAAGGTTCTACCTCATCAATTGGAATTGGATCATGGTTAACAAATTTAAACATCCCTCTAAGGGTCATTAATTGTTTATTTTGTTTATTTATTAAGTCGGAATATACTTTATAGGTTTCAAATTTATCTTCTCTAACTGCTTGCTGTAATTTTGAAATTGTTGATGGATTAAGCATGTGAGCTTCTCCATTTCTTCTCCACCTGTAACTTCCTCCAATCTCTAAACTCATAAAAGAATTTTCTTTTGAAAATGCATCAAGATGTTTTTTAGAATATTCTTTTTCTAAACTATATAGTCCAATTCCCTCAATTCGTGTTGGAGTGTTTGAAAAATATTTTTCAGTAAAGCTTTCTCTTAATCCTAGAGCTTCAAATATTTGTGAACCCCTATAAGAGTGAAGTGTTGAAATACCAATTTTATTCATCACTTTTAGTATTCCTTTGGCTATTGCTTTATTGAAGTTCTGAATGGATGATTTTAAACTCTGATCACCAAAAAAATTCTTTTTGTGATGAAATGCAATTATTTCATTAACCATGTATGGATTTATTGCACTTGCTCCGTATCCAAATAACATAGAGAAATGGTGAGGCTCTCTTGGTTCGGATGATTCAATAACAATTCCGAATTTAGATCTCTTTTTAAGCTTCATCATACAGTGGTGGATGTTAGAACATGCTAATAGGATTGGAACTGCCCCCATTTTTTTACTTACACCACGATCACTTAAAATAATAATATTATAGCCTTCGTCTATTCTTTTACTAGCATCAATAACCATCTTGTCCAAAGCTTCTTCAATTCCATTATGCCCTTTACTTATATCATATAAGGCGCTTATTGAGGAAGTTTTGAAATCTTTACTTTTTATAAATTTTATTTTATCTAAATCCTCATTAGAAATAATAGGATTATTTATTTTTAATTTTTTGCAATGTTCAGGAACTATATCATAAATATTATAATCACTTCCCAATCCTAAACTTGTATCTGTAACAATTTCTTCCCTTATTCCATCTAATGGAGGGTTAGTAACTTGAGCAAAAAGTTGTTTAAAATAGTTAAATAACAATTGAGGTTTGTTCGATAATACAGCTAATGGAGTATCTGTACCCATAGATCCCATTGCTTCTTTACCCGACACACACATTGGAAGAATTATGGTCTTTAAATCTTCCTCAGTGTATCCAAACATCCTAAGTCTTGTTTCAAAATCTAATTTTTCTAACGGAGTTTTGTTTCCGGTGTAAGGAACTTCCATTAGAGGAAGGGTGTTTTGGTTTAACCATTTTCTGTAGGGATGTTTTGAAACTATTTCATTCTTAATTTCTTCATCTTCGATTATACGCCCTTCAATCATATCAACTAAAAACATTTTTCCTGGCTCTAATCTTCCGTGTTTTTCTACATTACTAGGTTCTATATCAACTACGCCAGTTTCAGAGGACATAATAACATAACCATCTTTGGTAACACTATATCTAGAAGGTCTTAATCCATTTCTATCTAACATGGCCCCAATGAACTTACCGTCAGTGAAGGGGATAGAAGCAGGACCATCCCAAGGTTCCATTATACAGGAATTAAATTCATAAAAAGCCTTTTTTTCATCAGACATAGACTTGTGTTTTTCCCATGCTTCAGGCACCATCATCATCATAACTTCTGGAAGTGATCTACCTGTTGTTAATAGTATTTCTACAACCATATCCATTTGAGATGAATCTGATTTTCCATCTAAAATCGTAGGAAAAACTTTTAGCAAGTCTTTTCCAATAAAATCAGACTTCATTAGCTCTTCTCTTGCATTCATTCTAGTAACGTTTCCTCTTCTAGTGTTAATTTCTCCATTATGACACATGTATCTAAATGGCTGAGCTAAATCCCAAGTAGGAAATGTATTGGTTGAAAATCTTTGATGAACTAATGCCAATCTTGTTACTAGTTTTGGGTTTGATAGATCTAAATAAAACTGATCAATATCTTCTGGAATTAGTAATCCTTTATAAATTAATGTTCTGTGATGAAGGCTAGAAAAGTAAAAATATTGCTTTTGAGATAGGGCAGTATTGTAAATTTCGTTCTCAGAAATTTTTCTAGCTACAAATAATTTAGTGCTAAATTCTGATTCCGTTAATTCAATATTGTTTTTCCCTACAAATACTTGTTTGATTATAGGTTGTGTTGTTGCCGCTATGCTACCGACTATTTTTGAGTTTAATGGGACATCTCTCCATCCTAATATGGATAGACCTTGTCTTTCAATTTCTTTTTCAAAAATATCAATGCAATGTTTAGCTTGATTAATTTTTTGAGGAAGAAACAACATTCCAACAGCATATTGCTGAGGTTCTGGCAATTCAAAAGAACATTCTTTTCTAAAAAAATCATCAGGAATTTCAATTAATATTCCTGCTCCATCTCCAGTTTTACCATCAGAACTTACGGCTCCTCTATGCTCTAAACACGTAAGAATATTTAAAGCTTTGTGAATTATATCATTAGTTTTTTCACCTTTAAGACTGCAAATAAACCCGGCACCACAATTATCATGTTCATTTTCTGGGGAGTAAAGCCCTTGTTTTTTTGGTAGCATAAAATATATAATTGGAACCAGTAAATATATCTATTTATAAATATTTTTAATTAAGAATTCATGTTAAACCTTATATTAATGTTAAGTTGATAATTAAATCGATTTAAATTGATTATTTCACATTTAAAAACATAAATAATGAATATTTATTAAAAAGTCTGCCGTGTCATTTTTTTTAATATTTTTATCACCTAAATTTAAAATATGGAAATCTTAATTATCTCAATATTTGTTCTAGGTTATATTTTAATAACATTAGAGCATACCATTAAAATCGATAAACTTATACCTGCCTTAGGTATGATGGGTGTTTTATGGGCTATAATTGCTCTAAATCATCTAGAAGTATTTGATATAAATTTGGAATTATTAAAATTGGAACCAACCCACATAGAGGAAGTTTTATTGCATCATCTTGGTAAAACTGCCGAAATATTAATATTTCTTTTGGGAGCTATGACAATAGTTGAGATAATCGATTATTTTAATGGTTTTTCAGGTATTAAACAGGTTATTAAGACAAGAAGTAAAGTTAAAATTTTATGGATTTTTGGATTACTAGCTTTCGTTCTTTCAGCTATAATTGATAATCTTACTGCTACTATTGTACTTATAACTCTTTTGCAAAAACTTGTTAAAGTGAGGTCTTTAAAATTATGGTACGCTGGTTTAATTATTATCGCTGCTAATGCCGGAGGGGCATGGTCACCAATTGGAGACATTACAACAACAATGCTCTGGATTGGAAACAAAGTAAGTGAAGTAAATCTTGTTAAATACTTAATAATTCCATCCATAGTCTGTATGGTAGTTCCATTTTTTATAGCTTCAAGATTTAGTATTTTCAAGGGTGAATTGGAAGTGACAAAAATAAGTGAAGAAAGTAATCCTCACGGAAATAAAATGTTATTTTTAGGTTTAGGTTCTATATTGTTTGTTCCGTTTTTTAAAGTAATAACTCATCTTCCACCTTATGTTGGAATGATGCTTTCTCTTGCTTTTGTAGCAACAATTGCTGAAATATTATCAAATAAAAAAATCAATATTTCTAATGTTGATTCTGAAAGTGATGCTGTTGCTCACCATAGTCCTGTTCATCTTTCACTTTCAAAAATAGAGCTTCCTAGTATTTTATTCTTTTTAGGTATCTTATTAGCCGTAGGAGCATTAGAGTCACTTGGAATTCTATTTAATTTTGCTGGATACCTTACCGAAATATTTCCTAATACAGATGTTTTAATGGTGTTGTTTGGATTTTTATCTGCAATAATTGATAACGTTCCTTTAGTTGCTGCATCAATGGGAATGTTTCCAAATGTTCTTGATGATCCTTTATGGCATGCATTAGCTTTTTCAGCCGGAACAGGTGGAAGTATGCTTATCATTGGTTCTGCTGCAGGAGTTGTTGCAATGGGTATGGAAAAAATTGATTTTTTCTGGTATTTCAAAAACATTGCACTCTTAGCTTTAGTAGGTTTTTTATCTGGTTATGGTACGTTTATGTTATTAAGAGATTTTGTTTTTTAATAACTAATGAATTATAATCAAACAGTTAATTGGCTTTTTAATCAACTTCCTGTTTATCAACTTGATGGTGTTTTTAAGTACAAAGTTAATTTAGAACCAATTCTTAATACCTGTGATTATTTAAACAATCCACAAAATAAATTTAGATCAATACATGTAGCAGGAACTAATGGTAAAGGTTCAAGTTCTCATATGTTATCTTCAATTTTACAAGAAGCAGGGTTGAAAGTTGGTTTATATACTTCACCTCATTTATTAGATTTTCGTGAACGAATTAAGTTAAATGGAAAGCTAGTAGAAAAAGATTTTGTTTCAGATTTTGTAACAAAGAATATAGAGTTTTTTAAAAACAATAATATTTCATTTTTTGAAATGACTGTAGCAATGGCTTTTGATTATTTTGCTAAATCTAATGTTGATATTGCAATTATTGAGACTGGGCTTGGAGGAAGATTAGATTCTACCAATATCTTAAACCCTTTAGTTAGTCTTATTACAAATATTGGACTAGATCATAAAGAATTTCTAGGAGCTAATTTAAAAGATATAGCTAAAGAAAAAGCTGGAATAATTAAATCAGGTGTTCCTGTCGTAATAAGTGAATTTCAAAAAGAAACATATTCGGTTTTTGAAGAAACAGCAAAAAATTTAAACTCGGATCTATTCCTGTCTAATAGTCTAAACAAATTTAAAACTGATTTGATTGGTGATTTCCAACATAAAAATATTAATGGAGTTGTAAAAGTAATTTCACTTTTAAAAGAATTTAATATTTCAATCGATGATATTAATAGTGGTCTTCTAAATGTTCAAAAAAACACTGGTCTTACTGGAAGACTTCAGATTCTTAAACAATCACCATTTGTAATATGTGATGTTGGTCATAATTCAGATGCTTTTAAAGTAATCAATAACCATATTAAGTCTTTAAAATTTAAAAATTTAAAAATAGTATTAGGTTTTGTAAAAGGAAAAGATTTTAAAAAAATAATAGATATTTTACCTAAAAGTGCTCATTATTTTTTCTGTAAGCCCAATATTGAAAGAGGACTTTCTATAGAGAATTTAGCTGATTATGGTTCTGCTTGTGGGCTTAAGTACTCTTTGCATAATAGTGTCTCGGATGCTTATAATTCTGCTTTATCAAATTCAGTTGATGACGATTTAATTTTTATTGGAGGAAGTAATTTTATTGTTTCTGAAATTTTGTGATTTTGGCACAGATTTTGTAAAATTCTTAATATGAAAAATTTTATTTTGTTATTTACTTTAATTTTTTCTTTTTCTTGTTCTAGTGATGAATTTGAAAAAGATGGTTTTGATAAGGATGGCCAATCCTACGACGGGCCAATAGAAACCATTACCTTCAATGGAATTGTGAGGCAATATATTATACATACTCCACAAGGATATGACGGCACTTCTAAATTACCGCTTTTACTAAATTTTCATGGATTTGGTGGACAGGCAGGTGATTATATGTCATATACTAACATGAGTTCTATTGCTGATTCTGAGAATTTTATTTTAGTATATCCTCAAGGAACTAATTTGGATGGTTATCCTCATTGGAATGCTGACTTAAATGGAGACGATAATAAAAGTGATGTTGATGACTTGGGTTTTATTGAGGCTTTAGTTAATAAATTATATTCTGAAAATTTAATTGATTTAAAAAGAGTTTATGCCGTTGGGTATTCTAATGGTGGTATGATGAGTTATGCTTTGGCTTGTTACAAGAGCAATTTAATAGCTGCTATTGGCTCAGTTTCAGGATACATGATTCAAAATGAATGTACTCCATCTCATTCAATGCCTTTAATAAAATTACATGGAACAACTGATTATTATGATGGAGGCGAGGATTATAACTCTGTAGAATCTGTTCTTGATTTTTGGATAAATTTTAATAATACTAATACTGATCCAATAATAAATAATATTAATGATAACGGTACTTCAATAACAAGCTACAAATACGAAAATGGTAATAATAATGTTTCTGTAGAACATTATAAAATTATTAATGGTGAACATGTTTGGTTTAGTAACGATTTTAATGGTAAAAATACAGGTCAGTTAATTTGGGATTTTGTTTCCAAATATGATATTGATGGATTAATTGTAGATTAAATAATTTTTTGATATTAAGTTTTCGAAAACCAATCATGTTTGCCAAAATGGTTTTTTGGAATTGGGTTTTTATTTTCAAAATACCAATTTATCCCTCTTATTACAGAACTTAAATATTTTTTTAATTTAGGTTTGATAAATAAACTATACGGAAAATAAGAGATAAATCTTGGAACTGAATTTAGCAAATGAGGATGTACGGTGATAGACAAAAATGTTTCATTATTCAATGTAGTTATTTCCCATTCTACTTTAGATTTTTGCCCGTTTTTTCTTCCAATTAATAAAGTGTATCCGATGTTTTGATTCCATTTAATAAAATCTCTTAAAAGAGATATTTCGTTTAAATAGGTCAATTCATCTCTTGAACCAACTCCATCCCATTTAATTACTTCGTTTGATTTAATAAAGGGATGAAATAAATTTAAATGTCCAGGTTTTGTAATCAAGGACCATAGTTGCTCCTTAGTTGCATATATTTTCATTTTACATGAAACTGGCCAGGTTTTATTCACAAACGTGTTATATATATTTTTTCTAAACTATCAAGCCTTTTTTCAATTGTTTCTAGTTTATTTAACATTTCTTTAAAATATGATAAATTGAATTATGAGATATAATCTTTTTATAAAAATAAAAAAAATGTTTACACCTAAATATATTTAATTTTAATTGATAAAAAGTCTAGAATCTAAAATAATAAAGATTTAAATTTGATTTTTAAATTTATCAATGAAAAACTTAATTATAATTGGTCACCCTAATAAAGAATCATTTTGTTATGATGGTATTTTTAAGACTGTTAAAAATCAATTATCTAAAAACAAAGAAGATATTGAAATTATTGATTTGTACAGAGATAGTTTTACTAGACCAAGAACTAAGTTAATTAAGAAATACCAAGATTTGGTTACTTGGTCTGAAAGAATTTACTTTATATCTCCTGTTTGGTGGTTTAGATTAACACCAAGAATGGAAATATTTTTCGATGAAGTTTTTGAGCCTGGATTTGCATATGAATTTGTTAATATTACTAAACTGTATGCTTACCCTAAACCATTTTTAAAAAATAAAAAAGTAAGAACTTATGTTACTCATGGTGCTCCTGCAATTCCAGTTTTAACTTTGTATTTAAATTCTGTAAAATTGAGATTAGTTATGGGTGTATATACATTTGTTTTTGGATGGAGATTATCTCTTTTTACTAAGACTAGACAGTTCTGGTCCGTTCCTTTTGTATCACAAGAAAAGAGAGCAAAATATCTCAAAACAGTTGAAAAAGATATTAAGAATGATTTAGCACAGGATTAAATATTTATATTATATTTGCCATCGATTTAGGGCGCTTAGCTCAGTTGGTTCAGAGCACTTGGTTTACACCCAAGGGGTCAGGGGTTCGAATCCCTTAGCGCCCACATTTATAACCTCAACATTAGTTGGGGTTTTTTTATTTGTAATTTAAGATGTAATGATCTTCTCTTTCTTTTTTTAGCATTCCTATTGTTTCATCCATAAATTTATTTCTTTCAATTCTACTTTTGAAAATCAAAATACAAATTGTGTCTTTACTATGATAAATTGCTTTTAGTTCATCATCAATTTCACATATTTCTTTAGGAATATTTGTTTTTATACAAATCATTTATGAATATTAATCAAACTAAATTTTAGAGTGATTATTATTTAATCACTCAAGTAAATTACTAATATAATTCGTATAAAAAAAGCCACTAAAAGCGGCTTTTTTTATACTTATACTTTACTAATTAAATACTAGTAAATAATTTACTTATTTTTTCATTTTCTTCATCTGCTAATTCTTTATCAACTAAGATTCTTCCACTATGTTCATCAGTAATGAATTTTTTTCTAGATGCAATATCTAATTGAACTTGAGGAGGAATTGTGAAAAAAGATCCTGCTGAAGCACCTCTTTCAACAGCCACAACAGCTAATCCATTTCTAACACTAGCTCTTATTTTATTGTATGAAATTAATAACGATCCATCTATTTTAGATTGGAAAGTAGAAGACTTTTTCAAAAGATCACTTTCTTCTTTTTCAGTTTCTTTTAAAATATCACCAAGCTCATTTTTTTTATGCTTTAAATGTTCTTTTCTTTCACTAAGCTTAACATTGTTTTCTTCAATTGATTGTTTTTTTAATTCAATCTGGGCGTGTAACTCTTTAGTTTGCTTTGCGCAAAGTTCAATTTCTAATTCTTGGAATTCAATTTCTTTACTCAACGATTCAAAAGCTCTGTTATTTCTAACATTTTTTTGTTGTTCATTGTATTTCTTTATCATTGTATTAGCATGCTCAGTTGCAAGTTCTTTAGATTTTATATCATTTGTAAATTGATTTAAATCTTCTTCAATTTTTGCTAACCTAACCTCTAATCCAGCTACTTCGTCTTCTAAATCCTCAACCTCCAGAGGCAATTCACCTCTAACGCTTTTAATTTTGTCAATTCTTGAATCAATAAGTTGAAGGTCATACAAAGCTCTTAGTCTGTCTTCCACTGAAAATTCTATTTTTTTTGCCATAATTAAAAATAATTAACTGGGTTAGTATTTGTTTTTGATATAATGCACGCAAACTTAGGAATTTTTTTGATAAAAAAATCTAAAATTAATTGTTTTGTAAAGTGTTCACTTTCATAGTGACCTATATCTGCTAATAATATTTTTTTTTCTGCTTTAAAATAATCGTGATATTTTAAATCTGATGTGACATAACAATCTGCTTTTTGATTTATAGCTTCATTGATTGCAAAACTACCTGAACCACCTAGAACAGCTATTTTTTTTATTTTTTTTCCAAGAAATGGAGAATGCTTAATGTATTTAACATCCATTTTATGTTTTAAAAACTCAAAAAACTCTAACTCATTAAGTTCTTTGCTTAAGTCACCTATCATACCCATCCCAATGTCTTTATTATCCTTTTTTAATAATATAGATGTATTCTTAAGAGATAATATTTCAGAAATTTTATAATTAACACCTTTTGGATTATTATCCAGATTGGTATGAATAGCATATATATTAATATTGTTTTTTATAGCCTTTTTTACAACCCGTTCTACATATGTGTTTTCTGTTACTTGTTTTAATTCAGAAAATATAATTGGATGAAATGTTATTATTAAATCACATTTATTTTTTATTGCTTCTTCTATTACAGTCTCTGTTGTGTCGATTGTAATTAACGCTTTTTCTACATTACTGTTTGGGTTACCTACTAATAATCCTACATTATCAAATGTTTCTGCCTGCTGTAATGGAGACCACTTTTCAATAATATTTGTTATGTCTTTTAATTTCATAATAATATGTAAAGTTAAAAATTATTATATGATTGAATTAAATTATATTTTAGTTGTAAATGAAAATATATAAATTTTTATTATTTCCCTTTGGAGTTTTGTATTTTCTAGTAACATATATTAGAAACAAACTTTATGATTTTAACGTATTTACATCTGTTTCATTCAAAATTCCATTAATTGGAGTAGGTAATCTAAGTACAGGAGGAACTGGGAAGACTCCAATGGTTGAGTATTTGATCAGAAATTTTTCTAAAAATAATAATACTGTTTTAATAAGTAGAGGATATAAACGATCAACTAACGGATATGTAAGAGCTAATTCTAGTAGTACACCTGATTCTATTGGTGATGAACCTTTTCAAATATTTAACAAGTTTAAAAACATAACCACTGTAGTTGATTCTGATAGAGTTCGTGGAGTTTCAAAAATTTTAATTGAAGAACCTAAAACAGACTTAGTAGTTTTAGATGATTGTTTTCAACATAGAAAAATTAATTTAAAAATCAGTATCATTTTGACGACATATAACTCTCCATTTTATAATGACTTTATAATCCCAGTTGGTAACTTAAGAGAACAAAAGAACAATTATAATAGAGCTGATATCATAGTTGTAACTAAATGTCCAGAACTAAATAGTAAAGAAGATTTAGATCACATTAGAAAAATGATTAAGCCCTATAATTATCAAAATCTTTTTTTTACTAAAATTGATTATGATAATAATTTAAAAGGTGATACTCAAATCAATTTAGATTTAATAGAAGAATCAATTCTTTTAGTTACAGGAATTGCTAACAGCGAACCAATTGTAAATTTTTTAAAAAAGAGCGATGTTGATTTTGAACATATTTCATATTCAGATCATTTTAATTACTCGCAAAATGATATTAATAGATTAGAAAAAAACAACAATAGGTTAATTATAACAACAGAAAAAGATTTTCAAAAAATACAATTATTACAAAGAAAAAATAAATGGGTTTATTTAGAAATTAAAATTAAATTTTTAGAAAATGAATCTCTTTTTAATTCATTAATTGAAGAGGCTATTACTAGCTAATATGTTTTTTAGCTTTATAAGATGATCTAACTAAAGGACCACTTTCTACGTGTCTAAACCCTAAATCTTTTGCAAATAATTCATATTTTTTAAATTGATCAGGGTTGATAAATTCTTTTACAGGTAAATGTTTTTTTGAAGGTTGAAGATATTGTCCAAGTGTTACTATATCTACATTGTTTTTGGCTAAATCCTTAAGAGTTTCAAATACTTCATCTTCTTTTTCGCCAAGACCGAGCATTATTCCTGATTTAGTTCTTTTAATACCATTATCTTTCAGGTACTTTAATACATTTAAGCTTCGATCATATTTAGCTTGAATTCTTACCTCACGAGTTAATCTTCTAACTGTTTCCATATTGTGAGAAACAACCTCAGGATTAACATCAACAATTTTATCAAGGTGTTTTTCTATACCTTGAAAATCCGGAATTAATGTTTCAAGTGTTGTTCCAGGGCTAATTCTTCTTATACTTTTTACTGTTTCAGTCCAAATAAGAGTACCCATGTCTTTTAAATCGTCTCTATCCACAGATGTTAAAACAGCATGTTGAATATTCATTATTTTAATAGAATTTGCAACTTTTTCAGGTTCTTCCCAATCGATAGTTTCTGGTCTTCCAGTCTTTACACCACAAAAGCCACAAGAACGTGTACAAATATTACCTAGTATCATAAATGTTGCTGTGCCTTCTCCCCAGCATTCTCCCATATTAGGGCAGCTACCCGAAGAACAAATAGTATTTAATTTATATTTATCAACTAACGATCTTAGTTCAGTGTATTTTTTACCTGTTGGTAGTTTTACACGAATCCATTTAGGTTTTTTGGCGATTTTAGGTTCAATAACATCTGTAATGTCAGACATAAATATAAATCAATTATTAAATTTCAAATATACGAACTGTTGTTTAAAAATCCTTATAAAATTGAAATATACCAAAGACTAAAACATGTTAGAAATATAAGCCCAATAACACTCAGTATATTAATAAATTTTGAAGGCCTATATTGCTTTGGTGTATGTTTGCTATTTATTAATTTGTAATTAATAAATGCGTAAAAAGGAGCAGTTATGAATGAAAGTATAGTAGCTACCTTAACCAATAAACCCATTTCTGAAATGAAAAAAATAAAAATCAGTAATGTTCCAACAGATAATATTATTATCCATAAATTATAATTTTCAAACCATTTGAATCCCAGAAGTTCTGAACTGATTTTCATAGCTCTTGGAGAAGCATCTAAACAAGTTATTGTTGTGCTAAACATAGTTGTAAAGGCTGCTATAGCTATTATTAAAAACACACCCTCTCCAATTGACTCAGTGTAAAGATTAATTAATTGTTTAGCAAATTCACTTCCGTTATTCGAAAAAACTTCTCCACTTCCATACATTACAAATGCTCCTAAACAAAGAAAACTTAATCCTAAAATAATTGTTGTGATATATCCAATGTTGAAATCAAAAATCGCATTTTTATAGTTAAAAAATTTTTCCTTTTTAGTTTTTTCAAGAGTCCATATGGATTGCCATATAGACACATCTAATGGTGCTGGCATCCAACCCATGAATGCTGCTAAAAATGCTATTCCTAGTTCAGTTGTTGGAAAAACCTGTTTCATTTCAAACGAATTTGTAGATTCAAAACCTGCAAAAAATACAGCAAAAATTGTACTTATAGTTAGTAATATAATAACAAATTTCATCATGTTATCTAAAAATTTATAACGACCTATTATTAAAATAAATAGACATAAAATTATTATAATTATAGCCCAAGTGGTAATGTTTGATGAAATCCCAAAAAGTTCTATTGCTAATCCTGCTGTAACAATCGTTACTGCAGTTTGAATTGTAAACATTGTTACAATAGATAAAATAAAATATATTACTAATACACTGGTATTCATTTTTTTATATCCATGAAGAAGAGTTTCTCCAGTTGCCATAGCGTATTTTGGTCCAAATAGAAAAAACGGATATTTAATTATATTTGAAAGTATCAGAACCCATATTAATGTAAAACCAAAATCTGCACCCGCACGTGTGGATTGAACTAAGTGTGATACTCCAATAGCTGCACCAGCAAAAAGTAAGCCTGGGCCTAGTTTTTTTAATGTATTAATCATTTTCTGATATTAATTGAAATAGAATCTTCTTTGCCCTTAATACTTTTACTTTAATGTTGTTAATAGGTTGATTTAGTTTAATTGAAATTTCTTTATAAGTAAGTTCATTAAAGCATTTTAGCTCTATAACTTCCTTATAATGAGGCTTCAATTTATTTATTTTAGATTTTAATGATTTTAATTTTTGTTCATTAATTAGGTTGTCTTCTGGACTAGGAGAACTTTCTTTAATTTGAATATTTTCATTTAATTGATTTAAATCAACCTTATTTTTATTTTTTCTTAACTGATCAATATGAAGATTTTTAGATATTGTAATTAGCCAGGTTTTGAAAATATATTTGTGATTGTAAGTATTTATTTTTTCAAAAGCTTTAGCGAAACTTACTATAGTAATGTCTTCAGCATCAATTTCGTTATTAGTTCTTTTGAGCTGAAACTTATATACATCGTCCCAGTATAGGTTCAATAAAAAACTAAAAGCATTTTGATTATTTTCTTTTGCTAAATTTATTTGATTTAAAACTATAGTACTTTCAGACAAAAGATTATTTTATTTCAGGATTTTTACAATCGATTTCAGTAGGAAGTTTCCCACAGATCCCACATGGTTCGTCATTTTTATTTAAAAATGGACTTGCGCTAGCACATGTTCCAGCAAATTTCCCATCCTTTTTTACGATAATTTTAATTGCAATTCCTGCAAATGCTAATCCAACTAATAAAAATGTAATAAGAAATAATTTCATAGTTATTCAAATATATTAACTTCTTCTTCAAGCAAGATATCAAATTTTTTCAAAACACTTTTCTTGATTTTTTGAGAAAAGCGATAAATTTCTTCTCCGGAAGCACCACCTTTATTTACAACAACAAGAGCGTGTTTTTTATGTGTTCCAGTTTTACCTTCAGTTATTCCTTTAAATCCACATTCTTCAATTAACCATGCAGCAGGAATTTTAAATTCATTTTTTGATATTTTATAATAAGGAATATTATTATTTCTTTTCATCAATTTCTCAAAATTTGTAATTGAAATTATTGGGTTTTTGAAAAAACTTCCACAATTTCCTATTTTCTTTGGATCAGGGAGTTTATTAGTTCTAATCTTAATTACTAGTTTTGAAATGTCCTGAATAGTTGGGTCTAAATTTCCTTTATTTAAAAGTAAATCTTTCAAGGGTTTATATTCAGAATTTATAATATGATTTGTTTTTGAAAGCTTAAAAGTGACACTTGAAATTATATACTTATTTTTAAGTTTCCCTTTGAATATAGAACTTCTATAAGTGAAATCACATTGTTCCTTTTTAAATATTTTTAACTTTTTTTCATCAATTGATATAGCTCTACAGCTGTGAAAAATATCATTTAATTCAACTCCATATGCTCCAATATTTTGAATTGGTGCACTTCCAACATTTCCAGGAATTAAACTTAAATTCTCAATCCCTCCATAATTATTCACTAAACTCCATTTTACAAAATCATTCCAATTTTCTCCCGCTCCAACTGAAATATATATTGATTCTTCATTTTCTTCAATGATTTTTATTCCTTTGATATCAATTTTTAATATTGGTTTAGTAATATTATTCTTAAATAAAATATTTGATCCTCCTCCAAGAATAAGAGGTTTGCTTTCACTTTTTGTTATAAAATCTAAAATTTCATCCTCGCTTTTTGCCTTATTAAAATTAGTAGCTGTTACTTCAATTCCAAAAGTGTTGTATTCTTTTAGTGAAGTGATATGAGTTTTCAAGTTTACTATATTAATTAATAGTTATTAATTTATTTATCTTCTGTACTTTCATCTTCTTCGGGTTCAGGTAAAACTTCTCCCTTTATTCTAAGTATAACATTGGCTGTTTTAGCATTAGATCTAACTGTTATAGCTTTTTGAAAAATCCCAGTTCTTTTTGTATCATAACTAACTTGAATTTCTCCAGATTCGCCAGGCATAACAGGCTTCTCTGGTTTTTTTGGAATAGTACATCCACAGGACGAAAAAATTCTTGTAAATTCAAGAGGACTATTACCTGTATTTTTAAATACAAATGTTCTGTTTCCGTCCTCGCCATTTTCAATTATTCCATAATCAATTATTGTTTCTGTAAATTTTATTTCAGCTAATTTTTCTTGGCTAAAAAGGTTTGTTACTAAAAATAATAAGCCTGTAAATAGTAATATTTTCTTCATAATAATTAAAATTATAATTTCTTTCTTTAAATATATTACAAAAATACAACTTACCTTTTAAATTACTTTTTAGTTAACTACTTTTGTTTTCTCGAATTATGAAATATATATATGGAAATATCTAAAAATTTTGATTCCAAAACTTTAGAATCTAAATGGTATTCATTTTGGATGGAAAACAATTACTTCAGCTCTGTTCCAAATAATAAGACCCCATATACTATTGTAATTCCCCCTCCAAATGTTACAGGTATTTTGCATATGGGTCATATGTTAAACAATACCATCCAAGATATTTTGATTAGAAAAGCAAGATTACAAGGTTTTAACGCCTGTTGGATTCCTGGTACTGATCATGCTTCAATCGCTACAGAAGCAAAGGTTGTAAATAAGCTAAAATCTCAAGGAATTAATAAATCTGATTTATCAAGAAATGAATTTTTGGAACATGCTTGGAGTTGGACAGATGAGCACGGTGGGTTAATTTTAGAACAGTTAAAGATATTAGGATGTTCATGTGATTGGGACAGGACTAAATTCACGCTTGATAGCGACATGTCTGAGTCTGTTATTAAAGTTTTTGTTGAGTTGTATAATAGAAACTTAATATACAAAGGACACAGGATGGTTAATTGGGACCCTGAAGCTTTAACTACTCTTTCAAATGAGGAGGTAATTCACGAAGAAGTAAATAGTAAATTATATTATATAAGTTATAAAATAAAAGACTCTAATGAATCAATTAGTATAGCAACAACAAGACCAGAAACAATTTTTGGAGATACAGCTATAGCGATAAATCCAAATGATAAAAGATATTCTCATTTAAAAGGTAAAAAAGCAATCATACCAATACTAAATAAAGAAATTCCAATAATTTTTGATGATTATGTTGAAATGGATTTCGGGACAGGTTGTTTAAAAGTTACACCTGCACACAGTGAAAATGATAAAATTATAGGTGACAAACATAAATTAGAAGTAATAGATATTTTCAATGATAATGCTACATTGAATAATTATGGATTACATTATAAAGGACTTGATAGATTCTATGTAAGATCTAGAATTTCTAAAGAATTAGAAGAACTAGGAGCTCTTATTAAAACAAAAAATCATTTAAATAAAGTTGGTAAATCTGAAAGAACAAGATGTATAATAGAACCAAAACTTTCTGAACAATGGTTTTTAAAAATGGAAAAAATATCAAAACCCGCTTTAAAAGCTGTAATGGATGACGATGTACAACTTTTTCCTAAAAAATTTAAAAATACTTATAAGAATTGGATGGAAAATATTCGAGATTGGAATATATCTAGACAATTGTGGTGGGGACATCAAATACCAGTTTATTACTATGGAGAAAATAAGTCAGATTTTGTTGTTGCTGAAAGTAAAGATCTTGCGTTAATTGAGTTAATAAAAAAAACAGGAAACTCTAACTTAACTTTAGATAGTTTAGTACAAGAGGAAGATGTTCTTGACACATGGTTTTCATCTTGGATTTGGCCAATTTCTGTTTTGGATGGAATTAGAAATCCGGAAAACCCTGATTTTAAATATTATTATCCTACTAATGATTTAGTAACAGGACCAGATATTTTATTTTTTTGGGTTGCTAGAATGATTGTTTCAGGTTTAGAATTTAAGAATTCAAAACCTTTTAGTTCAGTTTATTTTACTGGCTTGGTAAGAGATAAACAAGGTAGGAAAATGTCCAAACAATTAGGAAACTCACCTGATGCTGTAAAATTGATTAAAGATTTTGGTGCGGATAGTGTGAGAGTGGGTTTATTATTAAGTGCTCCTGCAGGGAATGATTTGTTATTTGACGAATCTTTGTGTCAACAGGGTAAGAATTTTTCTAATAAAGTTTGGAATTCATTTAGACTAATTAGTTCATGGACTGTTTCAGATGATCTTAGTCAAACTGAATATTCTAAAGCAGGTATTGAGTGGTTTGATCAGAAATTTAATTTAAAACTAATAGAAATTGAAGATCATTTTGATAAATATAGGATTTCAGATGCATTAATGACAATTTATAAATTAGTTTGGGATGATTTATGTTCATGGTACTTAGAACTAGTAAAACCAGGATTTGAAAAATCAATTGATAGAAAAACTTACAGTGAAACAATTAACTTTTTTAAAAAGTGCTTGTCAATAATGCATCCTTTTATGCCTTTTATAACTGAAGAAATTTGGTCAAAAATTAAATCCGATATTGAACCTCCTCTTATAATTTCAGATTGGCCAAAATCTAAAAAAGTTAATAAATCAATAATTAATGACTTTGAAAAATTAACAAACTTAATTAGTAGTATTAGAAAATATAGAAAGGAAAAAAGTTTTTCTTTTAAAGAAAATTTGATTCTTTTTTCTACAGTATCAATAGATAAAAAATCAAGTGCAGTATTATTAAAATTAGCTAATACCGATGTTACAAATGATTTTTCTAAAAAGCTTGATAATTCAAGTTCTTTTATTGCAGGAAGTAATGAATTTCATTTCAATAATAAAACAGATGAAAAAGAAGATTTCTTAAAAATCCAACAAGACTTAGATTACAATTTAGGATTTTTGAAATCAATACAAGCTAAACTTAGTAATAAAAGATTTGTTGACAATGCTCCAAAAAACGTTTTAGACAACGAAATAAAAAAAGAAAAAGATGCTCTAAGTAAAATAGAGATTTTAAAAAATAAATTAAAAAATAATTAAATTATTTTTTTGCAATAGTATTTTCACCTCCTTTAACTATTTGATTTAATTCGACTTTGATTTTGGAATCTAAAGGCAAAAATAGATCAACTCTTGATCCGAATTTAATAAATCCAGCATCCTTGCCTTGAACTACTTTGTCACCCACTTTTGCATAGTTTACAATTCTTCTTGCAACTGCACCTGCAATTTGTCGATATAAAATTTCTCCAAAATGTTCGTTGTTAATTACAACAGTTGTCCTTTCATTTTTTTCGGATGATTTTGGATGCCATGCTACTAAATATTTTCCAGGATGATATTTGCTGAACTTGATTGTACCACTTGCTGCGTATCTTGTAACATGAACATTTATTGGGGACATGAATATAGAAATTTGTATTCTTTCATCTTTAAAGTATTCTTTTTCATATACTTTTTCTATGGCAACAACTTTACCGTCTACAGGAGAAATTATTAATTCATCATTTGGCTGAGTTTTTCTTTTAGGATTTCTAAAAAACTGAAGTATTAAAAATAACACAACTATTGTGGTAATACCTATAAATCTTGTTACGAGTTCATTATCAATTAAACTCATAGTTAACAGATTTATTACAGCAATAATAATAAATGAAACTGAAATGATTGTATAACCTTCTTTATGAAACATTTTTAAAAATAATTAGTGATAAATAAATAAATGGTGCAGCAAATATAATACTATCCATTCTATCATAGAGTCCTCCATGACCTGGTAGCCATTTTCCGCTATCCTTTACACCAGCCTCTCTTTTAAACTGTGATTGTACGAGATCTCCTAATGTTCCTAAACAACTAGTCAAAACCCCTAAAATCATCCATTCTAACAGGTTAAGATTAAGGTTTAAATATCTGAAAAAGAATAAAGATAAAATTATTGAGAATATTAGTCCTCCTAAAAAGCCTTCAATACTTTTCTTTGGAGAAACTGATTTGAATAAAGGTCTTTTTCCAAAAGTTACTCCAAATACATATGCAGCTGAATCAGAAATCCATATTAAAGATAAAAAGCTAAATACAATGTAAGGATCATAAATACCTGAAATATTTGGAAGAGAGAAAAATAGAACTAGAGATCCTAAAAGATATATATGACCAATAAATCTGTTTTTTAAAATAGAAAATGAGAATAATTTATTTTTTATTAATGAAAACCCTAAAATAATATTTGTTAAAACTATTAAAATCAAAAATATAATTTCAAAAATTTGATTTTTTGATAAAATAAATAATGAAATATATAAAGGAAAAGTCATGTATAATATAAAATTTGATTTCCCAGAATCTCTGGAAAAGAATTTATGATTATAATTTGAAATTAATTTAATGAATTCGAACACCAAAATTAAACTACAAATAAAACCTACTGTGTAGAACATGTATTCATTATAGAACAACGGGAACAGCAATACTATAGCATATGCAGTTGCGGTTATTGATCTAGTGTAGAACTCTTTCATTATTTATAAGTCTTCTAAAAGAAGCAAATACAAATTTTTTGCAGAGCTTCCGTATGTAAGAAAATTGGTATTTTCTTTTTCTTCACTATTAAAATTCTTAATAGTAGTTATATTAGTTGGGAGGTTTTTAGGATATTTACTCTTGATTCCATTTAATCCCAAACTTAATGTGTCTGTGAATTGACTGATCTTTGCAAATACAATAAAATTTTGAGGAAGATCATTAACTTTGTGGGACTTGATTTGTTCGGCACATATCAATAAACTCCCATCAATTGCAACAAGAAATTCACATGTGGTTAAGAAAAATTTGGAATTTAAGTTGGTCTTAGAGATTATTAATTCAGATTTGTTTGGAATTAATTCTAAAAGAGAGTTGTCATAACATAATATTTCTACATTTTCCCATCCGTTCTCTTCTAATATTTTATTAAAAAAATCATCACATTCACTCCTATTTTCACAATATAAAAACTTACCTCCATTCTTAGTGAAATTATATGTGAAACGTTCTTCAATAGGATCTTCTTCTTCAGGCATATACTTGCCAATTTCAGACTCTGAGGATGAAGATTCTGAAGATTTATTAAAAAATGATTTTAAGAATTTTTTCAAAAAGTTTTTTTAAAGAAATGTAAATATAAAAAAACTTGTTGTTAGAACAGTTAATATTAATAATTATAGATAATTATTTTTTTGGTAAATCTTTTAAATCAAAAGGTCTTTCTCCATAAATCCTAACCAAATCTTCTTTAAAAATAACTTCTTTATCAAGTAAGAAATCTGCAAGCTCAATTAATTTTTTCTTATGTTTTTCAAGTAACTTAATTGCTCTTTTGTATTGAGTTTCTATAATATTAGATATTTCTTTATCAATTATTTGGGCGGTCACATCACTGTAAGGTTTGGTAAAACCGTAATCATTTTGTCCGCTTGAATCATAATATGTTAAATTACCTATTTTATCATTTAGTCCATAAACAGTAACCATGGACCTAGCTTGTTTTGTTACTTTTTCAAGATCACTTAACGCACCAGTGGATATGTTATTAAACATTACTTTTTCTGCAGCACGTCCACCCAAGGCAGCACACATTTCATCCAAAATTTGCTCTGGTTTAACAATTTGTCTTTCTTCAGGTAAATACCATGCAGCTCCTAGCGATTGTCCTCTTGGAACTATAGTTACTTTTACAAGTGGAGCAGCATGTTCTAAAAACCAACTAACTGTAGCGTGTCCAGCTTCGTGAAAAGCAATAGTTTTCTTTTCTGATTCTGTAATGATTTTATTCTTTTTCTCAAGTCCGCCGACAATTCTATCTACGGCATCTAAAAAATCTTGTTTATTTACAGCTTTTTTAGATTTTCTTGCAGCAATTAACGCGGCTTCATTACACACATTTGCAATATCTGCACCTGAAAATCCAGGGGTTTGCTTAGCTAAGAAATCAGTATCTAATGTTTTTATTGTTTTGATTGGTTTAAGGTGAACAGCAAAGATTTCTTTTCTTTCTCTTACGTCTGGAAGATCAACATATATTTGTCTATCAAATCTACCTGCTCTCATTAAAGCTTTATCTAAAACATCTGCACGGTTTGTAGCTGCTATTACTATTACATTAGTATTAGTTCCAAAACCATCCATTTCTGTCAAGAGTTGATTTAAAGTGTTTTCCCTTTCGTCATTACCACCATTCATATTACTTTTTCCTCTTGCTCTTCCAATAGCATCAATTTCATCAATGAAAATAATAGCGGGAGATTTTTCTTTTGCTTGTTTGAAGAGATCTCTGACTCTTGATGCTCCAACTCCAACAAACATCTCAACAAAATCTGAACCTGAAAGAGAATAAAAAGGAACTTTAGCCTCTCCAGCAACTGCTTTAGCAAGTAAAGTCTTTCCAGTCCCAGGGAGACCAACTAACAGTGCTCCTTTAGGAATTTTACCACCTAGTTTGGTGTACTTATTTGGATGTTTTAAAAAATCTACGATTTCTTGAACTTCCTCTTTGGCACCTTCTAAGCCGGCTACATCTTTAAAAGTAATTTTAATATCAATTTTTTCGTCAAATAATTTTGCCTTAGATTTTCCAATATTAAAAATTTGCGATCCAGCGCCGCCACCACCACCTGACATTCTTTTCATGAAAAATATCCATAATCCAACTAGAATTAATAATGGTAAAAAACCAATAAGAACATCAAACCATTTGTTTTCTATAGTCTTAAAGTTATAATTGAATTGAATACCTTTTTGTTCAGCTTCTTCAAGTTTATTTTGAAATAATTCTAAATTTCCAATTTCAAAAATATAATGAGGGCCATTTATATTTTTTTGACCTAAAAAATTTACTGAATTTGCATTTTTGTGATCAGGACTATTTAAAGCATCTCGTTGTAAGGTTACTTGAGCCATGCTTTTATTAACAACAGTTACTTCTTTAATTTCACCTTTATTTAGAAATCTTTCAAAACTTGAAATATTTATATTTTTCGATGCGGAAGAAGTAGTGTCTCCGCCAATAAAATAGGTGCTTGCAAAAAATAAGATTATTAAGCCATAAATCCAATATGAACTTAATTTAGGTTTTTTGTTTGGTAGTTTTGTATTCTTCATTTTAATATTTTGTTTCAACTAAGGTCGATTTTGCTTCTTCCCATAATTCTTCAATGTTATAATATTCCCTAGTTTCTTTGTTAAATACGTGTACAACAACATCTACGTAATCAATTAACACCCACTTGCAATTATCTAACCCTTCAATATGCCAAGGTTTTTCTGACAACTCTTTGCTAACACATTTTTTTATTGAACCTGTTATAGCATTAACTTGAGTTGATGAATTTCCAGTACAAACAATAAAATATTTACAAGCAACATTTTCAATAGTTCTTAAGTCTAAAATATTAATTTTCTCACCTTTAACATTTTCGATTCCTTCAATTATATTTGATATTAAATTATCTGTATTCAAAGTTGTATTTATTAGGTGTAAATTTAGGATATTTAATTCTACTATTTTAGATTTAATGTATTATATAAACTATAAATGAATATAATCAAACTTAGTGCCATTGACTCTACAAATGATTATTTAAAAATAAATTTTTTAGATAAAACTAAAAATGACATTCATGTTGTATATACTTTTAATCAAACTAAGGGTAAAGGTCAGAGGGGAAACATCTGGAACAGTGAACCAGAAAAGAACTTAGCTTTTTCTGTAGCATTTTTTCCTAATAAATTTAAAGTTGAGAATCAATTTACAATAAATATAATTTTTTCTTTATTCATTCTAAATACTCTGAAATCTTTACAAATTCCTGACATAAAAATCAAATGGCCTAACGACATTATGTCAGGAAATAAAAAAATATGTGGAATTTTAAATGAATTAAAAATAAAAGGAAACAATATTGAAAAAATCGTAATTGGTTTTGGACTAAATATTAACCAAGAAAATTTTGAGAATTTGCCTAGTGCCTCATCATTAAAAATAATAAAACAAATTGATTATGATTTAAATGGAATTGCTATGTTATTTATTCAAAATTTAAAAAAATATAACTATTTAGATTTTTTAATTAATCCAAAATCCAATAATAACATTGAAGTTTTCTTTTCAAAGTATCAAAAAAATCTTTTTGGTATTAATAAATTATATAGATTTAAAGATTGTAATAATAATATTTTTATAGGTAAAATTATTTCTGTAAATACGAGTGGAATTATAAAAATTAAAAAAGATGACGGTGAATTGGGATTTTATAATTTTCATGAAATTAAAATGATATATTAATTAATGGAGTCATTTGTTGAATGGGGTTATTTAGGGTTGTTTTTATCTAGTTTTTTAGGAGCTACAATTATTCCGTTAAGTTCTGAAATTGTTTTAAGCCTATTGTTAACCCAAGGTTTTGATATTAATTTAAGTATTATAATTGCAACTATAGGGAACTGGCTTGGAGGCTTAAGTAGTTACTATTTAGGTAGCTTAGGAAAGTGGGATTTTGTTGAAAAATATTTTAGAATTAAAAAAGATAAAATCACTGGTTTTAAAATAAAGATTGATAAATGGGGGAGTACCTATGCATTTTTATGCTGCTTACCATTTATTGGCGATCCTATAGCAGTTAGTTTAGGGTTTTTTAAAATAAATCTTTTGAAAGTTTCTTTTTGGATGTTTATTGGTAAATTAATCAAGTATATACTTTGGACTCTAATTACAGTGTGGGGAATTTCAATTTTTTAATTCTTCGTATCTTCCAGGAGCCAAAATACCTGATAGAAAATCAAAAATAAATTGTGGAACAATTTTAATTAAAAAAACAATAATTTTCCAAGTTTTTGTAGGTACAACAATTTTTTTTCCTTTTAACATTCCCTCAACACCTTCCTCTGCAATTCTAAATGCAGATTTTTTTAAAAGTTTTGGAACGCTATCCATTTCATCTTGAACACCACTTGCAGTATGAAAGTTAGTAACTGTATATCCAGGGCATAGTGCAGTGGATGTTATTCCTTTCGAATTGTAATTTATATTCAAAGCCTCACTGAATCGATTCATGAAAGTTTTAAGTGGACCATACATAACTTGAATAGCTGCTGGAGGAGCAAATGCAGCAACTGATGAAACAATCATTATTTTCCCATGATTATTTTTGATCATATCACGCACAAAAAGTTTAGTCAAAGAAATCACAGAAGTACCTAAGACTCTTATGCAATTTTCTTCGTCTTCAACTGAATTTTTCTCGAAAGTATCAGGAAGTGCGTACCCAGCATTGTTAACTAAAACATCAACTTGATAATTTTTAGATTCACAAAAATTATAAATACTTTGTGGACCTTGTTTATCAGCTAAATCACAAGGAAAATAAGTTGTTTCAACTCCGTGTTTAGAATTAATTTCTTCAGAAATCGTTTTTAATTTATTTTCAGATCTCGAGGTTAAAATTATATTATAACCTCTTTTTGCTAAAGAGTGGCATATTTGTAAACCAATTCCTGAACTTGCTCCTGTAACTAATGCAAATTTTTTCATTAAACTAGTTTCGAAGTATTTATAGATAAATCATTTATAAATGACTGTAAAGGGCTTTTGACCATCATTTGAATCATAGGATTTAAATCGCCATTAAATTCAAGTTCAAAACTACAGCTATTATCCCCAGTTTTTTTTATTTGTGCAGTCAACGAAAATATTATTTTAGATTCACTAGAGTTTAATATAATACAAGATGGCGCTTTTTTCTCTCCAATTTTCAACTTAATTGCTGGCATTCCTTTTAAAGAAAAAATTAAAGTTTCGGAATCAATAATCTCAAATTTTGAAATATTTTCTGGCATTATCTTTTTAAAATTTTCGACTATAATTAATTTTTCAAACAACTTGTTGTTAGAAATATTAATATTGTTTACAGTGCTATTTAATTTCATAATTAATTTTTATTTGGATTCCATTTACTTGGATTTTTTTTCCATTCCTTGAGAGTTTTAAACTCATTGTCAGTTATGTATTTGATATCTAATGCTTGTTCTAAAAGAAAATCATATGAACTTAAAGTATACAGCTCAACGTTTTTATTTTTAAAATTGCTGTATGAAATATCAAACCCATAAGTGAAAATACTAATCATACCTTTAACTATTAATTCTTCTTCTCTTAAAGCATCAACAGCCATAAGACTACTATTGCCTGTGCTAATTAAGTCTTCGATTACGACAACTTTTTGTGATTTCGAATATTGACCTTCAATTTGATTTTTTCTCCCATGTTTTTTGGAATTTGGTCTTACATAAATAAAAGGTAAATTCATCAAGTCAGCAACAAGCATTCCTATACCTATCGCTCCAGTGGCTACTCCAGCGATAACATCAGGTTTACCATAAAGCTCTTCAATTTGTTTAACTATTTGTTCTCTAACAAAAATTCTTATATGAGGATGAGAGAGAATTATTCTGTTGTCACAATATATTGGAGATTTCCATCCGCTAGCCCATGTAAATGGATTTTTTGAATTTAATTTTATTGCGTTAATTTGTAGAAGTAATTCAGCAGTTTTTTTTGCTGTATATTTATTTAAAACCATAAAACAAATGTATAAAGTTTTTGTTAATGAAAATGTAATAATATTAACTGATGAAATTCCTTTTGGTTCTAAAATCAATTTATTTGATTTAAAAAAAATTTCTTTAATTGATGTTATTTCTAATGTTAAAAAACATAAAAAAATATTTTTATATCATAAAAATTCGGAAAAATTAATTTCATACTTTAAAAAAAAAATTAAAGTAATTGGTGCAGGAGGAGGCATAGTTAAAAATAATTTAAATGAAACTCTTTTTATTTATAGAAGAAACAAATGGGATTTACCTAAAGGTAAAATTGATAAAGGTGAAACTATTGATCAAACCGCATTAAGAGAAGTTAAAGAAGAAACTGGCATAGTTGATCTAAGAATTATTGATTTTAAAATGAAAACATATCACATTTTTAAAAAAAATAATGATTATTGTTTAAAAGAAACAACTTGGTATAATATGACATCAAACTTTGACGGGCAATTTGTTCCTGAAATTAAAGAAGATATAACTAAGGTGGTTTGGAAAAATGAAAAGAAAATAAAGAAAATAAAGAATACTTTTCCTAATATAAAGTTGTTGTTAAATATTTAATCAATTTTTACTGATTCAGGAACTAAGAGTTTATAATTTCCTTTATTTAAAATCAACTCTCTAACTATAGTGCTGCTAATAAACGAAGTTTGGGCAGACGTTAATAAAAAAACTGTTTCAATTTTAGACAGTTTTCTATTGGTTCTTGCTATTGCTTTTTCAAATTCAAAATCTCTATTATTTCGTATTCCTCTAACAATAAAATTAGCACCTAATTTTTTACAAAAATCTATTGTTAAACCATTATAGCTTTCTACTTTAATTTTAGCTTCATTTTTAAAATACTTTTCAATAAATGAAATTCTTTGCTTTTCAGAAAACATTGTTTTTTTGTCAATATTTTTACCAACCCCAACAGTTATTTCATCGAATAGCAACAAACTTCTTTTCAAAACATCAAGGTGACCTAGAGTAAATGGGTCAAAGGATCCAGGAAATACAGCTTTTCTCATATTAGTAAATATATAAATTTATATAGTTGCTTGATATATTATTTCATCGCATAATTGAGTAATAGAAACTCCACTAATTAGTGCTTGTTTAGGGAATATACTTTCATTAGTCATTCCAGGAATTGAATTAATTTCTAAAAAATATGCGGTATCATTAATTAAAATAAATTCACTTCTACTAAAACCTTTCATACCAAGTTTTTCGTAAATTTTAATAGAAAGATCAGAAACTATTTTTTTTTGTTTTTCTGAAATATTTGCAGGTGTTATCTCTTTGGAATTACCATTGTATTTAGCGTCGTAATCAAAAAAATCATTTTCTGTAATTAGTTCAGTAATTCCAAAAACTTTAATTTTATTTTTATAATTCATAACTCCAACAGAAACTTCTACTCCGTCTAAAAAAGATTCAACTAATACTTCATTATCATACTCCAAAGCTTTATTGATTGATTCTTTTAGTTCATTCTCGTTATAAACTTTAAATACTCCAAAACTACTTCCAGATCTATTGGCTTTTACAAAACAGGGTAAACCAACTTTTTGAATAATGTGATCAATTTCAAATTTTTCGTTTTTATTTATGTGAAATGAATTTGCAGTTGGGATGTCGTGTTTTTCAAGTATTGATAAGCAATCTCTTTTGTTAAAGGTTAATGCAGATGTATAGGAATTACATCCTGTATATGGAACATTTTTAAGTTCAAAATAGGATTGAATTAATCCGTTTTCACCAGGTGATCCATGTATAATTATAAAAGCTACTTCAAATTTAATTTTAGTATTATTTGAAATTATTGAAAAATCCTCAAGATTAACATCGAATTCTTGATTATCATCGTTTACATAAATCCAGTTATCTTTTTTTACAATGATTTTATATGGATTGTATTTTGTTCTATTAATATTTTGGTAAATAACTTCACCACTTTTCAATGATATTTCTTTTTCGGATGAAAAACCGCCCATTAATATTGCAACATTTTTTTTCATATTAGCTAAAATATCATTTATTTTTTTTCAAATCGTATTAGTAAGCTTATTTTATATATTTGCTTTATCAATTTTCCCATGAATTTTATAAAATATATATTCTCTAAATATTTTTTCAAACAGTTGTTCAAGTCAATTGTTTTAACTCTTTTTTTTGTATTGGTTCTTTATTTTTATTTAAATATTACTACTAATCATAATAAATACATTAATGTTCCTGATTTAAAAGGGATTACATTTATTGAGGCTATTAAAATTTTAGAAGAAAACAACCTTTCATATGTTGTTTTAGACTCAGCTTTGTATAATCCTGAATATCCTAAATTTTCTATTTTAGAACAATTGCCTTTATCTAATTCTCAAGTTAAAAAAAACAGAAAAATATATCTTACTTTAAATCCTAGTAATTATGGTAAAGTATTAGTCCCTAATATTATACAAACTACCCAGAGAAGTGCAAATTCTTCTCTTTTAGCATCGGGATTGGAAATTGGAGAGATTTCCTATGAAAATAATATTGGAAAAGATATGGTTTTAGAAATCTTATTCAATGGAAATAATATTAATTTTGGAGATATGGTTCCTAAAAAATCTAAAATTGATTTAGTTCTAGGTAATGGGTTAATTGAAGAAAAATAATAATGATAGAAAACAATAATTTAGATAGTGAGTTATTTGAGCATTTTCAGTTTAGGGCTGATAAAGGTCAAGAACCTTTAAGAGTTGATAAATATTTAATGAATAGAATTGAGAACTCCTCTAGAAATAAAATCCAGGTTGCTGCAAAAAACGGTTCAATCTTTATAAATGAACAAGTTGTAAAATCTAATCATAAGGTGAAACCTGGAGATTTAATTAAGGTAATGTTTACACACCCGCCGTATGAAAATCTTTTAGTAGGAGAAAAAATGCCACTCGATATTGTTTATGAGGACAAACACCTTTTAGTTGTTAATAAACCATCAGGTCTTGTAGTTCACCCTGGTCACGGAAATTATAGTGGCACGTTACTTAATGGGTTAATTAATCATTTTGAAAACCTTCCCCAAAATAAAGACGGAAGACCAGGTCTTGTCCATAGAATTGATAAAGATACTAGTGGACTTTTAGTAGTAGCTAAAGATGAGAAATCTATGACTAATCTGGCGAAGCAATTTTTTTTAAAAACATCTAAAAGAAAATATTATGCACTTGTTTGGGGGATTTTAGAAAATGAAGAAGGAACAATCAATGAAAGATTAGGAAGAGATCCTAAGAATCGTTTGATAATGAGTGTTCCTGATGACGAACAATCTGGGAAAAGTGCAATTACACATTATAAGGTGATAGAAAGATTTAATTATCTTACTCTAATAGAATGTCAATTAGAAACAGGTAGAACACATCAGATTAGGGCTCATATGAAACATATCGGACATCCTATTTTTAACGATAGTAGATATGGTGGTGATAAAATATTAAAAGGTACTATTTTCAATAAATATAAACAGTTCGTTTTTAATAGTTTTAAATTAATTCCTAGGCAAGCTTTGCATGCCAAATCTTTAGGATTTATTCATCCTGTTTCTAACAAAGAATTAAATTTTGAGTGTAATCTTCCTGATGATTTTGAACAGTGTTTGGAAAAATGGAGAAATTATTCAAGTATGTCTTAATTTTTATTAATTTAATTTAAATTTTATTTATGAAAATTATTATTTCACCTGCAAAGTCACTGAATTTTCAAAAAAGTTTACCAACCTTAGATTTTTCATTACCAAGTTTTTTGAACGAATCAAAATCGATAAACGATGTTTTAAAAACAAAAAATCCGAAACATTTGAAAGATTTAATGAAAATTTCAGATAAAATAGCTGAATTGAATTGGAATCGTAATATAAGTTTTAATACTCCTTTTAATTCGAATAATGCTAGGCCTGCAATATTTACGTTTGATGGAGATGTTTATTCTGGAATTGATGCTTTTACACTAAGTGATAATAAAATCAAAAAAGCTCAATCATCTTTAAGAATATTATCTGGTTTATATGGCTTACTTAAGCCTTTGGACTTAATGCAAGCATACAGATTAGAAATGGGTACTAAATTACCAATAGGTAATTCTAAAAATCTTTATGAGTTTTGGAAAGAAAAAATAACCTACAGTTTAAATAGTGAATTGGACAGTAATGAATTGTTTGTGAATTTAGCTAGCAATGAATATTCTTCTGCTATAGATATAGGTTTACTGAAAGTTGATATGATTTCTCCAGTCTTTAAAGATTTTAAAAATGGAAAATTTAAAATAATTTCATTTTATGCAAAAAAAGCTAGAGGAATGATGACAAGATTCCTTTTGGATAATGATATAGAATCAATTAATGATTTAAAACAATTTGATTATGGTGGTTATTCATATAGCTCTATGGAAAGTGAAGTTTCTAACGAGTTAGTTTTTACTAGATGATTTTCCTCTTATTGAATTTATAAACTCAACTATATTTTCTTTATTATTATTTTTTAAAAACTTTATAAATGCTGAGCCTATTATAGCTCCTCTACTATTTCTTGTTGCATCTAAAAAAGTTTTATTATTACTAATCCCAAAACCAATTAATAATTTAGATTTCAATTCCATTGAATTAATTCTTTTAAAATATTTTTTTTGGTTTTCATTAAAAGAATTTACAGCTCCAGTAATACTAAAGCTACTAACCATGTAAATGAATCCTTTTGAGACCTTATCAATAAATTGTATTCTTTCATTACTAGTTTGAGGAGTAATTAAAAACATATTTAATAAACCGTGTTTATCAAAAACATGTTTATATTCCTTTTCATAAACTTCAACAGGTAAATCAGGTATTATTAACCCATCTATACCAACAGTTTGACAATTTTTACAAAATTCTTCGACACCAAATTGTAGTATAGGGTTGAAATACCCCATTATTATAAGAGGAATATTTGTCTTTTTTCTTATATCTTTTAATTGCTCAAAAAGTTTAATCGAATTCATTCCGTTATTTAACGCTATTGTAGAACTTTCTTGAATAGTGGGTCCATCAGCTAGTGGATCACTAAAAGGAAGACCAATTTCAACCATATCAACATCACAGTTGCTTAATTGAATAATTATTTCTTCTGTATTATCTATTTTAGGAAAACCAGCAGTAAAATATATTGATAAAATATCTTTTTTTTCTTCTAAAACTTTATTTATTCTGTTCATTTTTATAATTTGAAATAATCAATATAAGTATCTAAATCTTTATCTCCTCTACCAGAGCAATTAAAAACCAAAATATCACTTTTTTGAAATTCTTTTTTGTCTAGAATAGCAAATGCATGTGATGTTTCTATTGCAGGAATAATCCCTTCAAGTCTAGATAAGTTTAACCCCCAATCCATAGCTTCACTATCTTCTATGGAATGAAATTCTCCTCTTTTTGATCTAAATAAGTTGGCATGCATTGGACCAACCCCTGGATAATCTAATCCAGCAGAAATGGAATACGGTTCTGTGATTTGACCATCTTTAGATTGCATTAATAATGTTTTAGCTCCATGAATTATTCCTTCTTTTCCTAAAATTGAGGTAGCTGCACTTTTTCCAGATTTAATTCCTTTTCCTGCCGCTTCAACGCATATTATTTTAACTTTTTTATTATCTAAATACGGATAAAACAAGCCTGCAGCGTTACTTCCTCCTCCAACACAAGCTATTACGTAATTAGGGTTTTTTGTTCCCTCTAACGTTTCTAATTGACTCATTACTTCATTTCCAATTACTGATTGAAATCTAGCGACCATGTCAGGATAAGGATGTGGTCCAACAACTGAGCCTATTATATAATGTGTATCAATTGGATTATTTATCCAATCTCTAATTGCTTCATTAGTTGCATCTTTAAGTGTTTTACTTCCTGATGTTGCAGGCCTAACTTCAGCCCCTAGCATTTTCATTCTAGCAACGTTTGGAGCTTGCCTACCTATATCAATTTCACCCATATAGATTATACACTCTATCCCCATTAATGCACATACAGTAGCTGTAGCTACACCATGTTGACCAGCTCCTGTCTCTGCAATAATTCTTGTTTTACCTAGTCTCTTAGCTAATAGTATTTGACCTATTGTATTGTTAATTTTATGTGCTCCAGTGTGACACAAATCCTCTCTTTTAAGGTATATTTTAGTATTATATTTTTCTGAAAGTCTGCTTGCGAAATACAGAGGGGTAGGTCTTCCAACATAATCTTTTAATAGTTCATTAAACTCTTTTTTAAAGCTGTTTTCAGAACATATCTTTATGTATTTTGATTTTAATTCTTCAATGTTAGAATACATCATTTCAGGAATATAAGCTCCGCCAAATTCCCCGTAATATCCATTTTGATCAACGTTATATGTATTATTCATTTATTTATATTTTGTCAATTAATGATTTTATTTTTGTTTTGTCTTTTTTTAAATTAGGTAATTCAAATTTGCTATTTATATCAATTCCGATGATTGGATATTTTTTTTTTATTTTATTGATTTCTGCAATATCATCTTCACTTATTCCTCCACTTAAAAAAAAGTATTTTTTTGAATTATATTTTTTTAATATTTCCCAATTAAATTTTTTACCACTTCCTCCGTGAAGATTTGTTTTTGTATCAAATAAATAATAATCTGAAACATTTTCGAATTTTTTTATTTCATCAAAATTAAAATTGTCATCAATTTTAAAAACCTTAATAACTTTGCAGATTGATTTTATAGATAAACAATATCTAACATCTTCATTTCCATGAAGCTGAACATAATCTAGTTTATGTTTTTTTACATTATCAATTACTTCATTTATTTCCTGATTAACAAAAACACCAACTCTATTTATGTTGTCATTTAATAATATTATCGATTCATTAAAAAATCTTTTAGATTTTTTATAAAAGATAAATCCCATAAAATCTGGGTTTAAGCTTTCGATTTCACTAATGTTTTCTGGGAATTTCATCCCACAAACTTTTAATTTCATA